>Ga0209053_1000107_pt1 | contig 105738 bp, 100 predicted proteins | sample EBPBio152010_DNA_FD_185864 | JGI IMG/M metagenome (GOLD analysis project Ga0209053, IMG submission 185864) | Wastewater treatment Type I Accumulibacter community from EBPR Bioreactor in Madison, WI, USA - Reactor 1_7/15/2010_ DNA (SPAdes)... | ecosystem: Engineered > Bioreactor > EBPR >... | reverse complement strand
AACGCGACGTAGACCGGCTCGCCCGTCTCGCTGACTTGCTCGGCAGCCTCCGCGAAGGCCGTCTGGATGTCCGCCGTCGAGGCGTCCTGCGCCACCTCGATCGTCGGCTGGTCGGCCGACGCCGAGCCGGAGGCGCACGTGACGGTCATCGTCATCGGTGTGACGAGCCCCCCGGTGATGACCGCGACGAGCATGTTCGGCACGCTCATCTGGCTTTCGACCTTGGCAACGCCCTGCGGGCACTCGCGCGACACGTCGAGGTCCGCCGGCGGGATCAGGCCGCCGATGAAGCTCATTGCCCACGGCTTGTTGACCACGGTCATGCTCGGCTGACGCCCCGTCAGGACCGTCGTGTGGTAGCAGCCCGGCAGGACAACAAGCGCAGCGAGAAGGGTGAGAAAGAGGCGCATGGCGAAGAAGGAAGGTGAGAAAGGTGCCGTGCAGTAGCACGATGGCGGTTGAAATATCTCCACCGCAACAGGGATTGCAACGGACCGGGCCGGAAATGTGCGGCCCGCCGCGTCGGCCCGGCGCGTAGCTTGCTCGGCGAGCGTCCCGCCCCCGTCCCGATGCCCGCCACGCCCCCGGCGTCCGCCCCGGTCAAGTTCCTCTTCGTCACCGGCGGCGTCACGTCGTCCCTCGGCAAGGGCATCGTCTCGGCGAGCCTCGGCCGGCTGCTGGAGGCGCGCGGCCTGCGTGTGACGATCCAGAAGTTCGACCCGTACATCAACGTGGACGCGGGGACGATGAACCCGTACGAGCACGGCGAGGTGTACGTCACCGACGACGGCGCCGAGACCGACCTCGACCTCGGCCACTACGAGCGCTACCTCGGCGTGCCGATGGCGCAGGCCAACAACGTGACGACGGGGCGCGTCTACTCGGGCGTGATCGCCAAAGAGCGCGCCGGCGAGTACCTCGGCAAGACGGTCCAGGTGGTGCCGCACGTGATCGACGAGATCAAGGGCTGGATGCGCCGCCTCGCCGAGACCGGCGACTACGACGTCATCATCACCGAGATTGGCGGGACGGCCGGCGACATCGAGAGCCTGCCCTACCTGGAGGCCATCCGTCAGCTGTCGCTCGACCTCGGGCGCGCACACACGGCGCTCGTCCACCTCACGCTCGTGCCGTTCCTCGCGGCGGCCGGCGAGCTCAAGACCAAGCCCACGCAGCACTCGGTCAAGACGCTCCAGAGCTACGGCCTCCAGCCCGACGTGCTCGTCTGCCGCACCGAGCACCCGCTCTCCGACGACCTGCGCGCAAAGATCGGGCGCTTCTGCAACGTCGAGACGCGCGCCGTCATCGAGGCGCTCGACGCCGAGAGCATCTACGAGGTGCCGCTGCTGCTGCGCGAGCAGAAGCTCGACGAGGTCGTGCTGGAGCGCCTCCACCTCGACGACCGCCTGAGCGTGGACCCCGCGCCGGACCTCGACGGCTGGGTCGACTTCCTGCGCCGCCTCAAGAACCCGACGGGCACCGTCACGCTCGCGCTCGTCGGCAAGTACGTCGAGCACCAGGACGCCTACAAGTCCATCTCCGAGAGCCTGCTGCTGGCCGCCGCCCACGCCGGGGTGCAGGCGCGCGTCCGCGCCATCCTGTCGGACGGCCTGACGGCCGACAACGTCGCCGCGCGCCTCGACGGCGTCTCGGGCGTGCTCGTCGCGCCCGGCTTCGGCGACCGCGGCATCGACGGCAAGATCGAGGCCGTGCGCGTCGCCCGCGAGGCCGGCCTCCCGTTCCTCGGCATCTGCCTCGGGATGCAGGTCGCGACCATCGAGTTCGCGCGGAACGTCTGCGGGCGCGCCGACGCCCACTCGACCGAGTTCGACCCCGACACGGCGTTCCCGGTCATCGCGATGATGCCCGAGCAGAAGACGGTCACCGACAAGGGCGGCACGATGCGCCTCGGCGCCTACGACTGCCGCGTCACGCCGGGCAGCCTCGCCGCCGAGATCTACGGCGCCGCCGCCGACGATGGGGGCGAGGCCGGTGACGGCCTCGTCGTGCGCGAGCGCCACCGCCACCGCTTCGAGGTCAACAACGACCTCCGCTACACGCTCCGCGAGGGCGGCCTCCACTTCACCGGCGTCAACCCCGACCGGGACCTCGTCGAGATCGTCGAGCTGCCCCGCCCCGGCGACGCCGACGGGGCGGCGGACGGCCCGACGCACCCGTGGTTCGTCGGCGTCCAGTTCCACCCCGAGTACCGCTCCAGCGTGCAGCGCCCGCACCCGCTGTTCGTGGCGTTCGTGCAGGCCGCCGTGGCGCACGCGCAGGCCGCCGGCCGCCTCGCCGCGCCGACGGCGCCGTCGCAGACGCGCAAGGTCAAGCGCGCCCGCGCGCGGGTGCTGGAAGGGTGAGGCTCGCTGCGCTCGCCGGCCAGTGGCCAGTCGGCGCTGCGCGCCTGCCAGTGGCTAGTCGTGGCACGCACGTCGGTCTGTCCGTCCTGCCACTGGCGACTGCCCACTGGCCACTGGCTGCATGATCCCCGCCGTCTACCGCGACCACGTGCGCGTGCGCGTCGGCGCGCTGGTCGTCCGCGCCGGCGACGTGCTGCTCGTCGAGCACGACGGGCTGTGGGAGCCTGGCACGTTCTGGACGCCCCCCGGCGGCGGCGTGGACTTCGGCGAGGGACTCGCCGAGGCGCTCGCGCGGGAGGTCCGCGAGGAAACCGGGCTGGCGGTGACCGTCGGACCGCTGCGCTACGTGCTGGACTTCGTGCGCCCGCCGCTGCACGCCGTCTCGTTCTACTTCGAGTGCGCGCTCGCCGGCGACGCCGGCGCGCCGGGACAGGCTCCCGCGCTCGGGCGCGATCCCGAACTGGAGACGCAGATGCTGCGCGACGTGCGCTGGGTGCTGCTGGACGACCTCCCGGCGCTGACGCTCTACCCCGAGCCGTTTCGCACCACGCTGGCCGACGACGTGCGCGCCGGCTTCCCCGGCGGGACGCGCTACCTCGGGACGTTCCGCTGAGCGCGCACGCGGCGCCGGTGACACAGCGTCGCCCGCGCGGCGTTGTATCCTGCCCGACGTGCGCGCCCCGAGCCGATGACCGACCCCACGCCCGACCTGCTCCGCCTGCCGACGCTGCCCCGGATCGTCGAGCGCCTCCAGTCGGCGCTCGCCGACGAGGCCACGCGCCGCGAGGCGTTTTTCGAGTGGCTGACCCCGGACACCAAGGCCGAGTTCATCAACGGCGACATCGTCATGCCCTCTCCCGCCCGCGACGCCCACATCGCCGCCACCGGCCGACTCGTCCAGGTGCTCGGCACCTACGTCACGCTCCACGGCCTCGGGATGGTCCGCGCCGAGAAGTCGCTCGTCTCGCTGACGCGCAACGACTACGAGCCGGACGTGTGCTTTTTCGGGACCGAGAAGGCCGCTCGCATCACGCCGGCGACGCTACGCTACCCGGCGCCGGATCTCGCCGTCGAGGTCTTGAGTGAGAGCACGGAGGCGCGCGACCGCGGGGTCAAGATGGACGACTACGCGGCGCACGGCGTCGCCGAGTACTGGATCGTGGACGCCGACGCGCAGACCGTCGAGCAGTACCTCCTCGACGAGCCGGCGGAGGCGTACCGCCTCGCGATGAAGTCGGCGTCGGGTGAGATCGCGAGCGTGGCGGTCGACGGGCTGGTGCTGCCCGTGCGCGCGGTGTTCGACGACGCGGCGGCGCTCGCCGCGCTGCGTGCGATCCTCGCCTGATCCCGCCCTCACGACCGTGAAACCCGTCCCCGGCGCGGAACGCCTGACCCGGAAGCAGGTCACGGACCTGCTGGCGACGCAGCCACCAGTCCACGAGGAGTACGAGGCACGGCTGGCCCGGACGGATGCGCCGGACCGGGACGGGCGAATCCATTCCCTGCCGGACGGGCACATCCTTCATGTACTGGCAGGAGACTACCCTGGCGACCGGTTGAAGGGGACGGGCACCCTCTATCCGGAGGACGCCTTCGAACGACGCGTCCGCTGGCACGAGCGGGGGGACCTGGACCGTCGCGAGCAGCGGGGCGCCACCAACTCGGTGGGGGACTGGCGCTTCTTCTCAACGGTCAAGCACGCCCTGCCCGAGCACGTCGGCCGTCTCCACGACGAACTGGAGCGCGCCGTCGGGACGACGCTGGACACGTCGTACGCGAGCCTCGATCCGATCTCCGACCACGTGAGCCGGATCGGCCTCGACGCGGCCCGCCGGCTCTACGACGCGCTCGTCGCTCACGTCGGGGAGGTGCTCCGGGCACGGGTTCAGGGCGAATGGGCCGTTGACGATCGATCCCGGCCCTACCCCTTCGTCCTCGGCCAAGACCGGCGCGTTCTCATGCCGATCAACGTCGTGTGGACGGAACTGCTCGTGTATGAACTGAGACCCGTGGACTTCGGATGGGAGGCCAGGTCTGAGGCGAGACAGGCCGCCCGCAGGCCCCGCTTCACGTGAGGGCGGGACGCGACGCGCTACCTCGGGACGTTCCGCTGAACGGCGTATCCTGCGCTCGTCCCGCCGCGCCGCCGATGTCCGCTCTGCCCCGCTCCTCGCTGTCGCCCGCGGACTTCTTCGCGTGGGAGGCCGAGCAGACCGAGAAACACGAATACCACTATGGCGAGGTGTTTTCGATGGCCGGCGGCTCGCCCGAGCACGCGCTGATCGGCATGAACGCCGGCGCGCAGCTGGTGGCGCAGCTCGCCGGCGGACCGTGCCGGGTCTTCTCGTCGGACCTCGCGGTGGAGCTCGACGACGCCGGACGCTTCTGCTACCCCGACGTGACGGTCGTGTGCGGGACGCTCGTGCGGAGCGTCCACGGCCCGGCGGCCACCAACCCGACGCTGGTCGTGGAGGTCCTGAGCCCGGCGACGGCGGCCGACGACCGCGGCGGAAAGGCCGAGGCGTACCGCCGGCTGCCGAGCGTGCAGGCCATCGTGTTCGTCGAGTCCGAGCGGGCGCACGCCGACGCGTTCGTGCGCGAGGGCGAGCGCTGGATCGTCGCCGAGCCCGACGCCGACGGCCGCCTCGCGCTCGGCGTCGCGACGCTGGACGTGCCCGCGCTCTTCGACGGGCTGGACCTCGAGTAGACACGTCATCGAAACCGGCCGCTGGCCCGCTTGACAGGCGGTGATTCTCGTCTTAACCTTTTGGTTGAACCTCGTGATCAGCCGTGGCCGACGACACCGCCACCGAAGCCCGCATCCTCGACGCCGCCGAGGCCGTCTTCGTTCGCCGCGGCGTCGACGGCGCGCGGACGCAGGAGATCGCCGACGAGGCCGGCGTCAACAAGGCGCTGCTCCACTACTACTTCCGCACCAAGGAGCGCCTGTCGGAGGCCGTCTTCCGGCGCATCGCCGGGGCCTTCTTCCCGCGCATCATCGCGGCGTTCTCGGCCGACGAGCCGGTGGCCGAGCGCGTCCGCCGCGTCGTCGAGATCGAGACCGAGTTCCTGCGCCGCCACCCCTTCCTGCCGGGCTATCTCCTCGGCGAACTGCGCGCGCGCCCCGAGGCCATGAAGACACTCGTGCGGACGCTCCTGCCGATCGACGCGATGCGCGAGACGGTTCGCCAGAACCTCCAGGCGGCGCTCGACGCCGAGTCCGCCGCCGGGCGGATGCGACCCGTCCGCGCCGAGCGCTTCGTGGTGGACCTGATGAGCTGGCTCGTCTTCCCGTACGCCGCGCGGCCGATGATCGAGCTGATCCTCGGGCTGGAGGGCGACGCCTTCGAGGCCTTCCTCGCCGAGCGCAACGCGACGCTGGCCGACGGCTTCCTGCGCAGCCTCGCGCCCTGACCCTTTTTTTGCTCCCGCGTTAACCAGCCGGTTACACCCGATGGTCATCGTCGCCGCCCTGCTGCTGCTCGCGCCTTCGCCGGCCCCGTCGCCGGCCGACACGCTGCGTCTGGCCGACGTGCGCGCCGCCGCCGCCGCGCGCGACCCGCGCGCGGTCCAGCCCGCGCTGCTCGCCCGAGCGACCGACCTCCGGCTGGCCTCGCTCGCCGCCGAGGCGCGCCCGCAGGTGGCCGTGCTGGCGCAGGGCACGCTCCAGAGCGACGCGCCGACGATCCCGATCACGCTGCCCGACGGCTCCCGCCCGGCGTCGCCGCCGCTGGCGCAGGTCCGCGCCCTCGCCGAGGCCGAGTGGAGCGTGCTCGACGGCGGGCGCCGCGCGCGCCGCGCCGACGTCGAGCGGGCGCGGCTGGCCGAGGGCGTCGCCGGCGTGGCCGTGACGCTCCAGGCCGTGCGCGACGCTGCCACCGACGCCTTCTTCGCGGCGCTCCTTCACGGCGCGCGCGCCGACGCGCTCGCCCTCGGCGTGCGCGACCTCGACGCGCGTCTCGCCGTGCTGCGGGTCCGCGTCGCCGAAGGCGCTGCGCTCGCTGCCGACGCGGGCGCTGTCGAGGCCGAGACGATCCGCCTCCGGCAGGCCGAGGCCGAGGCGCGCGCCGACCGGTCCGCCGCGCTCGCCGTTCTGGCCGACCTCACGGGCGCCGACCTCACGCCGGACGTCGTGCTCGCCGTGCCGGACGTCGGTCCGGTGCCGGCCGCGCGCGGGCCGCGCGCCGAGTTCGAGCGCCTCGCGGCCGTCGAGGCGCGCGCCGAGGCCGAGGCGCGCCTCGCGGCGTCGGCCGCGCGACCGGCGGTGAGCGTGTTCGGACAGGCCGGCGTCGGGCGCCCGAGCCCGCTCGACGTGCTCGGCGACGACCTCAAGCCGTTCGCCGTCGGCGGCGTGCGCCTCCGCTGGCCCGTGCTCGACGGTGGGCGCGCGCGCCTCGACGCCGACGCCGCGCGCGTCCAGGCCGAGATCGCCCGCACCGAGGCCGACGCGCTCGACGCGCGGATCCGCCGCGAGACGGCCGCCGACCGGGCGACGCTCGCCCGCCTCGCCGGCGCCGGGGCCGACGACGACCGCGCCGTCGCGCTCCGCGAGGAAGCGTTGCGCGTCGCCGCCCGCCAGCTCGACGAGGGCGTGATCCTCGCCGACGCCTACACGGACCGTCTGACCGACCTCGCCGACGCCCGCCTCACGCGCGAGCGCCACCGCATCGAGCGCGCCCGCGCCTACGCCCGCCTCCTCTCGGCCCTCGGATGCTTCCCCGACCTGCCATGACCGCTCGCCCCTTCGTTCTCGCCGGGCTCGTCGCGCTCGCCGCCCCGCTCGCCGGCTGCGGCGACGACGCGCCCGAGCCCGACGCCTACGGCACCTTCGAGGCCACCGAGACGACCGTCTCGTCGCTCGCCGACGGCCGACTCGAATCCCTCACCGCCGGCGAGGGCGACCTCGTCGCCGCCGGCGACATCGTCGGGCTCGTGGACACGACGCAGCTCGCCGCGCAGCGCGACGTGCTCGCCGCGCAGATCCGCCAGGTGCGCGGCCAGCAGCAGTCGCTCCGGGCGCAGGCGCGCGCGGCGCGCGTCGGCGCCGAGGCCGCGCTCGCGCAGGGCGCCGCCACGCTCGTCGGGACCGACGAGGCCGGCGCCGCCGCGCGCGTCCTCGCCGCGCAGCTCGCCACGGCGCGCGAGGAGCTGGCCCGGACGCGCCGCCTCCACGAGGCCGGCGCCGCCACGGCGCGCGAGCTCAACGAGCGCGAGGGCGCCGTCGCCGCGCTCGCCGAGCAGGAGCGGCAGGCGCGTGCGCGCGTCGCCAGCGTGCGCGCGCAGGCCGGCACGGCGGGCGCGCAGGCGCGCGTCCAGTCCGCCCAGGCCGACGTGCCCGACGCCCAGGCCGACGCGCTCGACGACCAGGTCGCCGCCCTCGACGCGCAGATCGCGGCGCTGAACGACCGCATCGCCAACGCCGCCGTCCTCAACCCGACGGGCGGGACGGTGCTCACGGTGCTGGCCGAGCCCGGCGAGACGGTCCGCGTCGGGACGCCGCTCTACACCGTCGCCGACCTGTCGTCGCTGCGCCTGCGCGCCTACGCCACCGGCGACCAGCTCGCGCGGCTGCGCCTCGGCGCCGAGGTCGAGGTGCGCGTGGACGACGGCGCCGGCGGCCTCCGCGCGCTCGCCGGCCGCGTGACGGCCATCGCGAGCGAGGCCCAGTTCACGCCGACGCCCATCCAGACGCGCGACGCGCGCGCCGGGCTCGTCTACGCCTTCGACGTGCGCGTGCCGAACCCCGACGGGCGGCTGCGCATCGGGATGCCCGGCGAGGTCCGCCTGCCGTGAGCGCCGCTGCGATCCGCGCCGACGGCCTCGTCAAGCGCTACGGCGCCACGGACGCCGTGGCGGGCGTCTCGCTGGACGTCGCGCCGGGCGAGCTGTTCGGCGTCATCGGCCCCGACGGCGCGGGCAAGACGACGCTCTTCCGGATGCTCGTCACGGTCGTCGCGCCCGACGCCGGCACCGCGACCGTCGACGGGCTGGACGTGGTCGCCGACCACCGCGAGATCCGCCGCCGCGTGGGCTACATGCCCGGGCGTTTCTCGCTCTACCCCGACCTCTCGGTGCGCGAGAACCTGGCCTTCTTCGCGTCGGTCTTCGGCACGACCGTCGACGCCGGCGCCGCGCTCATCGCGCCGATCTACGCGCCGCTGGCGCCGTTCGCCGGCCGCCGCGCGGGCGCCCTCTCGGGCGGCATGAAGCAGAAGCTGGCGCTCTCGTGCGCGCTCGTCCACCGCCCGCGCGTGCTCGTGCTCGACGAGCCGACGACGGGCGTCGACCCCGTCTCGCGCGTCGAGTTCTGGGACCTGCTCGCGCATCTGCGCGCCGACGGCCTGACGACGATCGTCTCGACGCCGTACATGGACGAGGCCGCCCGCTGCGACCGCGTCGCGCTGATGCAGGGCGGGCGCCTGCTGGGGCCGCCCGCGCCGCCGGCCGACGTCGCCGCGAGCCTGCGCGCGCCGCTCGTGCGGGTCCGCGCCGACGGTCCGCGCGCGGCGCTGCTGGCGTGGCTCCGCGCCGTGCCGGGCGTCGCCCGCGCCGAGGTGTTCGGGGCGGCCGTCCACGTCACCGGCCCGCCGGACGCCGAGCCGGAGGTGTTCGCCGCCACGCTGCGGCACGCGCTCGCGGGATCGTCCGGCGTCGAGGTTGCGCCCGTCGCGCCGGGTGTCGAGGACGCGTTCATGCACCTCATGGGGGACGCCGATGTCGCCTGAGCCCGCCCCCGCCAGCGCCGCTGACCGGCCGCCGGCCGTCTGGGCGCGCGGCCTCACGCGCACGTTCGACGCGTTCACGGCCGTGGACGCGATCTCGTTCGAGGTCGCGCGCGGCGAGGTCTTCGGCTTCCTCGGCGCCAACGGCGCCGGCAAGACGACGGCCATCCAGATGCTCACCGGCCTGCTCGCGCCGACGGCCGGCGAGGCGCGCACCGCCGGCTTCGACGTCGCCGCCGAGCCCGAGGCCGTCAAGCGGCGCATCGGTTACATGAGCCAGCGGTTCGCCCTGTACGACGACCTGACGGTCCGCGAGAACATCCGCTTCTTCGGCGGGATCTACGGGCTGAGCGACCGCGCGATCGCCGAGCGGACGGCCGCGCTGCTGGACCGGCTCGGCGCGGCGCACCTCGCGCGCGAGCGCGTCGGGCGCCTCCCGCTGGGGTGGAAGCAGAAGCTGGCCTTCGCCGTCGCGCTCCTCCACGAGCCCGAGGTCGTCTTCCTCGACGAGCCCACCGGCGGCGTGGACCCCGTCACGCGACGGCGCTTCTGGGAGGGCATCTACGCCGCCGCCGACGCCGGCACGACGGTCTTCGTGACGACCCACTACATGGACGAGGCCGAGTCCTGCGACCGCGTCTCGGTGATGGTGGACGGCCGCATCGCGGCGCTCGGCACGCCCGCCGAGCTGCACGCCCGCTTCGCCGCGGCGACGATGGACGAGGTCTTCGTGCACTTGGCCCGGCCGGCGGCGGCGCCCCGGTGAGCGCCTTCCGCAGCTTCGTCGTCAAGGAGACGCGCCACATCCTGCGCGACCGCCAGACGCTGGCGGTGCTCCTCGCGCTGCCGTTCGTGATGGTGCTGCTCTTCGGGTCGGTCCTCCGCACCGACGTCGACGGCGTGCGGACGGTCGTCGTCGCGCCGCCGGGCGACGCGCTCGCCGATGACCTCGCGCGCGCCGTCGGCGCGACGACGGCGCTGCGCCTCGTCGCCGTCCGCGCCTCCGAGGCGGAGGTCGAGCCGCTGCTGCGCGCCGGCCGCGCCGACGTGGCGCTCGTCATCCCGACGGGCTTCGCGCGGCGCCTCGCCGCCGGCCGCGCCGAGGTGCTGATCCTGAGCGACGGCATCAACCCGTCGTACGCGCAGACGGCCGCGAGCTACGTCCGTGCCGTCGTGCTCGGGTGGGCCGCGCGCGGCGGCGCCTCGCCGGTGAGCCTCACGGTGCGGATGCGCTTCAACCCGACGCTCGAGAGCGCGCACCTCTTCGTGCCCGGCCTGCTGGCGTTCGTGCTCACGCTCGTCTCGGCGCTGATGACGGCCATCGCGCTCGCGCGCGAGAAGGAGCGCGGGACGCTGGAGGTACTGCTCGTGTCGCCGCTGCGGCCGGTCCAGATCGTCGTCGGCAAGGTGGCGCCGTACCTCGCGCTGGCGTTCGTCAACGCGCTGACGGCGCTCGGCGTGGCCGTCGCCGTCTTCGGCGTGCCGGTGCGCGGGAGCCTCGCGCTGCTGCTGCTCGCCACGCTCGTCTTCGTGCTGGCGTCGCTCGCGCTCGGCGTGCTGATCGCGACGCGCGTGCCGGACCAGCGGACCGCCATGATGGGCGTGCTCCTCGGCCTGCTGCTGCCGACGCTCGCGCTGACGGGCTTCATCTTCCCCGTTGCGTCGATGCCCGACTGGCTCCAGCCGGTGACGCGCGTCGTGCCGGCGACGTGGTACCTGCTCGTCGCGCGCGGCGTGATGCTCAAGGGCGTCGGGCTCGCCGTGCTGTGGCAGGAGATGCTCGTGCTCACCGGCATGGCCGCCGTCCTGCTCCTCGCCGCCTCCCGCGCCCTCGCCGACCGACTGCGGTGAGGGGCCAGCGGGGAGCGGCCAGCAGGGAGCGGGGCCTGATTCCCACTCGATACCCGCCCCACAGCAGGTCCCCTGTCTTTCCCCCGCTGGCCGCTCCCTGCTCTCCCCATGCGTCCCGTCCTCTTCCTCGTCCGCAAGGAGCTGCTGCAGGTGCTGCGCGACCCCATCATGCGGATCCAGATCCTCGTGCCGCCGGTGCTGCAGCTGCTCGTGCTGTCGCAGGCGATGACGTTCGAGGTGGCGCGGACCGACCTCGCGCTCGTGGACCTCGACCGGAGCGCGGCGTCCGAGCGCCTCGTCGAGCGCTTCACGGCGTCGGGGCGCTTCCCGGTGGCGGTGGCGACGGCGTCGGGCGACCGGGCCGACGACGCGCTGCTGTCCCGCGAGGCGGGCGCCGTGCTCCGCGTGCCGGCGGGCTTCGGGCGGGCGCTCGCGCGCGGCGAGGCGACGGGCGTGCAGCTCGTGCTCAACGCCGAGGACGGCGCCTCGGCGGGCGTCGTGCGCGCCTACGCGTCCGAGATCGTCGGCGCGTTCGCCGCCGAGGAGCGCGGAGGCGGCGGGCTGGCGGTCCGCACGCGGGCGCTCTACAACCCCGAGGGGCGCTACCTCGGCTACATGGCCATCGGGCTGCTGGCGTCGCTCGTCTCCATCGTCGGCATCCTGCTCACGGCGCAGAACGTGGCGCGCGAGCGCGAGATCGGGACGCTCGCGCAGCTCCACGTGACGCCGCTCACGCGCGGGCAGTTCATCGCCGGCAAGCTGATCCCGTTCTGGGGCATCGGGATGGTGCAGCTCACGCTGGGGCTGCTGCTCATCCGGTTCGTGCTGCGCGTGCCGTTCGCCGGCGCCGTCGGATGGGTCTACGGCGGCGCGGCGCTCTACCTCGTCGCGGCGCTGGGCATCGGCCTGCTCATCTCGACGGCGGTCCAGACCCAGCAGCAGGCGATGTTCGTGACCTTCTTCGTGCTGGTGACGCTCTTCTTCCTCGGGGGCATCTTCACGCCGGTGGCGTCCATGCCCGCGTGGGCGCAGGCGATGGCTGACGTCAACCCGATCCAGCACTTCGTGGTCGTGCTGCGGACCGTTCTGATGAAGGGCGGCGGCGGGGCGGAGGTCGCGCGGTCGTACGCTGTGCTGGCGGCCGTCGCGGCGGTCGTACTGCCGCTGGCCGTCCTCCGCTCGCGCAAGACGGCGGCGTGACGCTCACGCGAGCGTCTCCCACAGGCCGAGCTTGACCTGGAAGACGTCGGCGATCTGCTCGGCGCGCGTGCACATTTCGTCGGCGCGCAGGCCGACGAACCGGTCGCGGACCGTCGCGTGGAAGCGCGCGACCCACCGCGCGAAGTGGGCGCGCGTGAGGCCCGGCATCCGCGCGTGCGGATCGAACGGGCGCCCGCGGTAGGCGCCCGTCTGGAACACGACCGCCGACCAGAAGCGCACCATCGTCGGGAGGTGCGCGTCCCAGTCCAGCCCGGCGAAGAAGGGCCCGAGCAGCGGGTCGGCCTCGATGTCGGCATAGAAGGCGAGGACGACCGTGCGCACGTCGTCCTCGCTCTCGATGTCGCGGGCCTCGGTAGTCATCACGCGGCGGCGACGCGCATCACGCCCTTCATCATCATGAAGTGGCCAGGGAAGGTGCAGATGTAGGTGTAGTCGCCGGCGGCCGGGGCGGTGAACTCGACGGTCACGGTCTCGCCGGGCGCGGCCATGGCCGTGTGCGCGAGGATCTGGTCGGCCATCGCCTCGGGGATGTAGTCCGTCGCGACGGCCTCCATCGCGGCCTGCCCGACGGCGTTGGCGTCGGCGCCGGCGGCGAGGACGACGACGTTGTGGTTCATCGTGGCGTTGGTGGCCGTGTTCCGGAACGTGAGGCGGACCGTCTGGCCGGGCTGCACGGTGAACTCGGTCTGTTCGTACGCCATCGTCTCGCCGACGGGCGTGAGCGTGATCTCGGCTGGCGGGCCGTCGAACGCCGGCGGCGCCGCGGCGGACGCGTCGGCGGTCTGCGGCGGGGCGGCCGGGTCGGGCGTGGCGGGAGGCTCGTCGCCGCCGCAGGCGGCGAGCGTGAGGAGGGCGGCGAGCGCGAACAGGAGGCGGGACATGGGGGTGGGGGACGAACGGTTAGAGAGAGCGGAGGGCGTCGGCGGCGGGGCCGGGGTCGGTCCCGAGGCCGTCCTGCCGGACGACGATGGCGCCATCGGCGTCGAGCAGCGTGATCCGGTTGGTGTGGGCGATGGTGCCGTCGGGGTCCGGGCGGTAGCGGACGCCCAGCAGCGCGGCGAGCGTCTGCACGTCGTCGGCCTCGCCGCGTAACAGCGTCCACTCGTCGCCGAGGTCGTGCGACGCGCGGAAGGCGCGGAGCTGCTCGGGCGAGTCGCGCTCGGGGTCCAGCGAGACGAGCACGTACTGGAGGCCGGGCACGCCCGCCACCTCGCCGATGCGCCGCATGTCGCGCACGATGAACGGGCAGGCGGTCCCGCACTGGGCGTAGACCATCGCGACGAGCACCGGCCGGCCGCGGAAGTCGGCCAGCGCGGCGGGCTCGCCGGCGTCGGACTGCCACGCCGACGCCACGCCATAGAGCGACGCCTCGGGCAGCGGGGCGGTGGGGTCGTAGGGGACGGCGTCGTCGGCGCCGGGGGGCGTGGCGCAGGCCGCGAGGGCCAGCAGCAGAAGCGGGAGAACGCGGGTCATGGCAGGGGTGGGTCAGGCGTCGCGCGCGAGGCGGAAGCCGAGGTTGGGGACGACGTAGCGAGCCTCCAGCCCGCTGCGGAAGCCGAAGCGCAGGAAGGCGGCGTAGTCTTCGAAGTCGGCCGCGCCGACGGCGCCGGCGGCGCAGAACAGCCCGCTGTCGGCGTCGCGGCTGGAGCGCGAGTCGGCAGTGACGAGGGCGGACGTCACGTCGGACGTCCACTCCCAGACGAGCCCGTGGAGGTCGCGCACGCCCCACACGTTGGCCGGCCCGCGCCCGACGTCGGGCAGCGGCGACGGCGCCGGGCGGCTGTACCACTGGAGCAGTGCGCGCCGGAAGGCGGGGTCGCGCCGGCCGTCGCGCTGCGTGGCGCTCGCGCTCGCGGCGTACTCCCACTCGTCGGTCGTCGGCAGGCGCGCGCCGCGCCACGCGGCGTAGGCGCGCGCCGCGAACCACGACACGTTGACGACCGGCGCGCGCGGCGGCGCGGCCGCGCCGAGCCGCAGGTTGCCGGCCCAGTGCCGCAGGTAGCCGGCCTCGGCGAGCAGCGGACGCGCCGCCGACCGCCGCCACTCGGGACGCGCGCGGACGAACGCGAGGTACTCGGCGTTGGTAACGGCCGTCCGGCCGAGGTAGAACGCCTCGACGCGCACCGTGCGCGGGCCGCCGGCCGTCTCGACGAGCGGGCGGTAGCGCCCGGCGCGGACGAGCGCCATGCCCTCGGGCGGCGTCGCGTGGACGGCGCCGGCGAGAGCCGGCAGGCCGGCGACGCCAACGAGCAGGGCGACGAGGAGGCAGCGCATGGCCGGAAGCGGGCTAGTGGCTCTCGTCGGTGGAGGCCGACGCGCTGGCGTCACCGGCCGGGGAGGCCGCCGGCGGGGCGGAGGCGGCGCCCGCCGTCGGGCGCGCCGGGCCGGTCGAGGCCATGATCTCGGGGCGCTCCTCGCCGGTGACCTCCAGGATGCCCACAGCGCCCTTGTTGAAGGCGCGGAAGAGCGCGTGGTCCACGAGCGTGTAGCGCCCGGGCGCGTCGAGCAGGAACTCGACGATGGCCGAGCCGCCGGCCGGGACGATCGTCGTCTGGACGTTCTCCTGGTTGACGCGCGTGCCGCCCTCGCCGTAGACGCGGTCGAACATCTCGCCGATGACGTGGAAGCTCGACGTCAGGTTGGGGCCGCCGTTGCCGACGTACAGCCGCACCGTCTCGCCGACCTCGGCGCGGAGCGCGTCCTCGCCGGTGAGCGCGCCGACGCGGCCGTTGAAGACCACGTACTCGGGCTCCTCGTCCACGGCCTTGTCGAGGTCGAACGCCTGGAGGCCCTCCTCGCCCATCGCGCCAGCGGTGTAGAACTCGCTCTGCATCACGTAGAACTCGCGGTCCACCGGCGGCATCCCCTCGGCGGGCTGCACGAGGATCAGGCCGTACATGCCGTTGGCGACGTGCAGCCCGACCGGCGCCGTCGCGCAGTGGTACACGTAGAGGCCCGGCTTGATGGCGCGGAACTCGAACGTCGTCTCGTGGCCGGGCACGACGAGCGAGATCGCCGCGCCGCCGCCCGTGCCGGTGACGGCGTGCAGGTCGATGTTGTGCGGGACCGTGCTGTTGGCGGCGTTCGACAGCGTGAACGCGACGAGGTCGCCCTCGCGGACGCGCACGAACGGGCCGGGCACGCGCCCGCCGAACGTCCAGAACGTGTACTCGACGCCGTCGTCGAGCTCGCGCGCGACCTCGACGGTTTCCATGCGGACGAGCACGCGCGTCGCGTGGTCGCGCGTGATCACCGGCGGGACCTCCGGCGCGTGCGTCAGCACGGCGACCTCCTCGCCGCGGATCTCGGGCAGAGAGATGGCGCTGTCGTCGGCGCGGGCGTCGTCCACGGCCGAGCCGCAGCCGAGCGTCTGCGTGGCGATCACGCCGGAGAGGGCGACGCAGGCGCCCAGGAGGAAGAGGCGGAGCGGGCGGGTCATGTTATTGGGACCTATTGGTCCGAAATGGGTGGAAAAAAAAGTCAGCGCAGCTGGCCGACGTCGAGCCGGAGGCTCCCGGCGCGCACCTGCGCGGCGGTGTCGGCGAGCGTGGCGTCCGAGAACATGCGGTGGACGCGCTCGCGCGCCGGCGCCCACTCGGCGTGGAGCGGGCAGGGCGTCCGGTCGCCGCAGTCGGGCAGGCCGAGCACGCACGCCGAGAACAGCGCGTCGCCGTCGATGGCCTGCACGACGTCCTTGACCGAGATGCGCTCGGCCGGGCGCGCGAGCGCGAGGCCGCCGGTTGGGCCGCGCATCGAGGTGAAGAGGCCGGCAGCGGTGAGCGCCTGGACCGTCTTGGCGAGGAACGGCTGGGGGATGTGGAGCGCCTCGCTGATCTCGCGCACCGAGACAAAGCCCGACCGATCCGCTGCCGCCAGGAAGAGGGCGGCGCGGACGGCGTACTCGCAGCGCTGGGAGAGGAGCATCGGGGCGCGGATCTGATTTGGGACCTTGAAGTCCTAAATAGGGCCGATGATCCTCGCACGCCACCCCGGCGCGCCGTCTCCACGAGCGCTTCACCGGCGCACGCGCTCGCCAGCGGCCGGCGCCCGTCGGGGGCCGTGCGTAGCATTCGGCCGACGACCCCGCCTCCGATGACGACGCGCCAGAAAGTCCGCCTCGCCCTGTTCGCCGGCCTCGCGCTGCTGTTCGCGTTCGCGATCGCCGACACGCTCGGCCTGCGCGAGGGCGCGACGAGCGTGCGCGGCGCCGACGGCTACACGTCCATCCCGCACGGCAGCCACACGCACTACGTGCCGAACGACTGGGACGGCTCGCGCTCGGTGTCCGACTTCCCGACGAGCCCGCCGCCGGAGGGCATGACCGTCGGGCCGGACGGCAGCTTCGTCCCGCTCGCCGGCCGGTGACGCGCGCGCCGGTGACGCGCCGGGCGGCGCGTCAGGGCACGGCCTCGACGCCGCGCCCGAGACGCCCCGTCGCGCTGTGCAGCTCGCCGACGGCCTCGGCGGCGGCCGAGGCTGCGGCCAGCCCGTACGGCGGCATCTTGCGGTAGACGGCCTCGTACTCGCCGGCGCGCACGAGGAACGTCTCGTGCCAGACGCCGACGGCGTCGTTGCCGGCCAGCGCGCGGTTGTAGGCGCGCCACGCCGGCAGGTGCGCCGCGTCGCGCGCGCGGGCGTAGGCGTGCAGGTGGTCGAACGAGCGCCAGTACTGGATGAGGTCCACGTTCCGCCCGCCCCAGCGGATGCGCGAGCCGAGCAAGCCGAGCGAGGGATCGGACGCGAGCTCGCGCAGCATCGCCGGCATCGCCGAGACGACCGGCCCCCAGAGGTCCGGCCGGAGGAGGCGGTTGACGCGCGCGCCGATGAGGAAGACGACGAAGTCGCCCTCGATGCGGGCGGCGAGGCGGTCGGGGAGCATGGCGGAAGGGAAAAACTGACGGGTGCTAAGATGGGCTATCATCTGAGCGTTGTCAAGTTCTGCGAGCCGCGCCCTCCGATGGCCGACGCCTACCACCACGGCGACCTCCGCCGCGCCCTCCTCGACGCCGCCGCCGCCGTCCTCGCCACGGACGGCGTCGGCGCCCTTTCGCTGCGCGACCTCGCGCGCCGCGTCGGCGTCAGCCCGACGGCGCCCTACCACCACTTCGCCGGCAAGGCGGATCTCGTCTGCGCCCTCTCGCTCGACGCGCTGGGCGACCTCGACGCGGCGCTCGCCGCTGCCGACGCCGCGCACGCCGACGACCCGCGCGCCGCGCTCACGGCGCAGGGCGCCGCCTACGTCCGCTTCGCCGTCGAGCACCCGGACCGCTTCCGCCTCGCGTTCCGTCCCGAGCTGGGCGACCCGTTCGCGGCCGTCATGCCGGGCGGCGAGCTGAAGGAGGAGGACGCGACGGCGTTCCGCCAGCTGATCCGCCGGGTGCGGACGCTGGTGCCCGAGGCGCAGGCCGGCGCGACGGCACTCGCGGCGTGGAGCCTCGCCCACGGCCTCGCGGCCCTGATCGTGGACGGTCCGCTGCGCGCGCTGGCCGACGACGAGGCGGCGCGCGATGCGATGGTGGGAGCCACGCTCGCGCACCTCGCGGTGCCGCTCGGCGAGCACGCGTAGGTTCCGCGTCCCCGCCCGCCCGCGTGCCCGTGCCCGAGCCGTTCGTCCTCGGCGGCGTCGCCGTCGCCCCCGGCACGCGCGCCACCGTCCGCCTCCCGCTGGCCGCCGAGTACACGCTCGATGAGACCACGATGCCGGTCCACGTCGTCCACGGCGCCGACGACGGGCCGCGCCTGTTCGTGAGCGCGGCGATCCACGGCGACGAGCTGGTCGGCGTCGAGGTGGTGCGGCGGCTGCTCGGCCTCGCCGGCCTGCGGCGCCTGCGCGGGACGCTCGTCGCGGTGCCGGTCGTCAACGTGTACGGCTACGAGGCGCGGAGCCGCTACCTGCCGGACCGCCGCGACCTCAACCGGTCGTTCCCGGGCTCGGCGCGCGGCTCGATGGCGGCGCGTCTCGCGCACCTCTTCCTGACCGAGGTCGCGGCGCGCTGCACGCACGGCGTGGACCTCCACACGGCGGCCGTCCACCGCACCAACCTGCCGCACGTCCGCACCGACGCGACCGACGCGCCGTCGCGCGCGCTGGCCGACGCCTTCGGCGGCCCCTACCTGCTGCACGCCGATTCGCCGGACGGCTCGATGCGTGCCGCCGCGCGCGCCCTCGGCGTGCCGGTGCTGATCTACGAGGCCGGCGAGGCGCTGCGGCTCGGCGCCGCCGCCGTGCGCGCCGGCGTGCGCGGCCTCCTCGGCGTGATGACGCACCTCGGGATGCTCCCGCCGGCGGCGCCGTCGCCGCCGCCGCGCGTGGTGTGGGACAGCGGGTGGACGCGCGCGCCGGCGAGCGGGACCGTCCTGCTGCGCGCCGGGCTGGGCGCGACCGTCGAGGCCGGCGAGACGGTCGGCTGGCTGACCGGACCGGCCGAGCGGCGCGCGCAGCCGATCGTCGCCGCCCACTCGGGCGTCGTCATCGGCCACGCGACGCTGCCGCTGGCCTACGCCGGCGAGGCCATCGTCCATGTCGCGCGCACGGACGTGGCCGGCCCGGCGGGCGGCGGCGCGGCGCCGTCGGAGATGCCCGACGAGGCGCCGGCGGCGGGCTGATCGCGTCGGTATCTTGACGGTGCTCAGATTGAGTCTATCTTGGCGGTCTCCCGATCGCTCGGACCCATGCACACGCTCCTCGGCGGCGGCGGCAACGTCGGCCGCTCGCTCGCGCAGGCCCTCCACGCCGACGGCGCGCCGGTCCGCATCGTCGGCCGCGCGCCGCGCGCCCTCGGCCCGTCCGACGAGGTCGTCGCGGCCGACCTGCTCGACGCCGCCGCCACCGACCGCGCCGTCGCCGGCAGCCGCGTCGTCTACCTCCTCGCCGGCCTGCCCTACCGGACGAGCGTCTGGCAGGACCGGTGGCCGCGCGTGATGGACCACATCGTCGGCGCGTGCGTGCGCCACGGCGCGCGCCTCGTCTTCTACGACAACGTCTACGCCTACGGACGTGCCGCCGGGCCGATGACCGAGGAGACGCCCTTCAACCCGTGCAGCCGCAAGGGCGAGGTCCGCGCCCGCATCGCGACGACGCTGCTGGACGCGATGCGCGCCGGCGAGGTGGAGGCGCTCATCGCGCGCTCGGCCGACTTCTACGGGCCGGACGTGAGCAACAGCTTCCTCGGCATCACGGTCCTCGACCGCCTGCGCGCGGGCAAGGGGCCGCAGTGGCTCGGCCCCGCCGACGCCGTCCACACCTTCTCGTACGTGCCCGACCAGGGGCCGGCGCTGGCGCGCCTCGCGCAGTCGGACGCCGCCGTCGGCCAGACGTGGCACCTGCCGACGACGTCCGAGGCGCTGACGCCGCGCGAGATCGCGGCGCTCGCGTGCCGCCTCGCTGGTCGCGATCCGTCGTTCCAGGTCCTGCCCGCCTGGGTGCGCCGCGCGCTCGGGCTCATCCTCCCGGACCTCCGCGAGAGCGAGGAGATGCTCTACCAGTTCGAGATGGACTACCGGCTCGACAGCTCGAAGCTGGAGCGCGCGTTCGGGCTACGCCCGACGCTGTACGCCGACGGCCTCCGCGCGTCGCTCGGTCTGCCCCCGGCGGCCTAGCGCCTCGCCTGGCGGGCCGCGCGGAGGCGGTCGAGCGCCTCGGCGATGGGCACCACGTAGCGGTCGTCGGGGCCGCGGACGCCCGCGAGGACGCGGTACGCGCTCTGGAGCAGCGGCTCCGCGTCGTCCAGCCGGCCCATCTCGAGGTAGGCGGCGCCGAGCCACGCCTCGGCCTCGGCGGTCGCCCAGTGCGTACGCCCGAGCACCTTTCGGCGCGCGTTGAGCACCGGCTCGATGGTGGCGACGGCCTCCGGGAAGCGCCGCTGCGCGACGAGCAGCGTGCCCCACGCCATCCGCACTTGGAGCACGCGGAAGTGCTCGGACGGCAGGCGCGGCTCGATCAACTCGCGCGCCGTCGTGAGCGCCGCCTCGGCGTCGTCCAGCCGCCCGACCTCGCGCAGCACGAGGCCCATCAGCGTGTGCGACGCGCCGACGGCGACAGGGTCGGGCGACGGCTGCCGTCGGTACAGCGCGATGGCCTGCTGGAAGAACGCGATGGATGCGTCGAAGCGCCCGAGGTGATGGTGCAGCGAGCCGAGGTCGTGCCGCGTGACGGCCTCGCCGGCGACGTCGCCGGCCTCTCGGTGCAGTGCGAGCGCCTGCCGGTACAGGCGCAGCGCGTCGTCGTGTCGCGCGACGGTCGCCATCACCTCGCCGAGCAGGAGCAGGCCCTCGGCGCGGTCGGCCGCCGGCGCCTCGGGGTGGGCGTCGTAGATCGCGAGCGCCTCGCGGAAGCGCCCGGCGGCGTGTCCGTTCTCGCCGCGCAGGATGTGCAGCCAGCCGAGGGCGCGCAGGCTGGTTGCGGCTTCGAGCGAGGCGCGGGTGTCGCCGTCGCGCGCGAGCGCCTCGCGCAGCGCGAGTGCCTGCTCGCCCGGCGCCAGCGCCGCGTCGTACGCCCCGAGCGCCGTGTAGGTCTGCGAGATCGTCGCCAGCATCTCGGCCTGGACCGCCGGCTGGTCGCGCAGGAGCGCCGCGCGCGCGAGGCCGCGGTCCAGCACGTCGCGCGCCGTCAGGTCGGGGTCGTAGGCGCGTCCGCCGAGGGCCAGCGCGGGGTCCGACGCCTGGAAGAGGTCGGTCAGGAAGGCCGTCACGCGCTCGGCCTTGATCGTCTCCAGGCGCGCGCGGTCGCGCTCCTCGGCCAGCCGCCGCCCCTGCACGGTGGCCGTCGCCGCCCAGCCGATGACCAGCGCGGCGCCCAGCAGGGTCGCCGTCACGCCGACGTGGTGGCGACGGACGAAGCGGCCGGCGAGGTAGGCCGCGCTCGGCGGGCGGGCCCGGACCGGCAGCCCGCGCAGGTGGCGCTCGAGGTCGCGCGAGAGCGCCTCGGCCGAGCCGTAGCGCCGCGCGGGCTCCTTCTCCAGCGCCTTCAGCAGGACCGCGTCGAGGTCGCCGGCGAGTCGCCGGGCGAGGCGGGCGGCGTCGGGAGCCGCAGGCGCCGTCGGCACCGACTCCGCGCTGTCCGCCTGCGTGACGGCCGTGCTCGGGCGCGTCGGCTGCGTCTCGAGGATCGCGCGCTCGACGGCGGCGCGCGCGCGCGACGCGACGCGGTACGGCCGGCGGCCGGTGAGCAGCTCGTAGAGGAGCACGCCGAGCGCGTAGACGTCGGTCGAGGTCGAGGCCGGCTCGCCGCGCAGCTGCTCGGGGGCGGCGTAGGCCGGCGTCAGCGGGGCCGTGCCGCCGGGCTCGGTCAGCGCGTCGGCGTCGAGCGCGCGCGCGATCCCGAAGTCGAGCAGCGACACGCGCGGCCCGTCGGGCGTGTCGGCGACGAGGACGTTGGACGGCTTGAGGTCGCGGTGGACGATCAGCCGCCCGTGCGCGTACTGGACGGCGTCGCACACCTGCCGGAACAGCTCCAGCCGCGCCTCGACGCCCAGCCCGCGCTCGGCGGCGTAGTCGGTGAGCGGGCGTCCCTCGACCCATTCCATCGCGAAGTAGGGGCGGCCGTCGGGCAGCACGCCGCCGTCGTAGAGCCGCGCGATGGCGGGGTGGTCCAGCCGCGCGAGGACCGACCGCTCGGCGAGGAAGCGCCGCACGTCGCCGGTCCCGACGCGCATCACCTTGAGTGCGACCGTCCGGTCGAAGGCGCCGTCGGCGCGCACGGCGCGGTAGACGCTGCCCATCCCGCCCTCGCCGACGAACGCCTCGACGCGGTACGCGCCGACGTGGGCGCCGGCGTCGAGCGCCGCCGGCTCGTGCGCGAGGCCGGCCGCGAGGGCGCCGAAGAAGGCGCCGGCGCTGGTGTCGGCGGCGAGCAGCGCGCGCACCTCGGCGACGACCGCCGCGTCGGGCTCCTCGGCGAGGGCCGCCTCGCGGGCCGCCGGCGGCAGGTCGGCCACGGCCTCGAAGAGCTGCTCGATGCGGAGCCAGCGCGCGTCGGTCACGGCAGGGCGGGGGCGGTGGCGCCGCCGTCGCCGCCGGGGGCGTCGGCGAGCTCGCGCCAGAGCCACGCCTGGGCCATCCGCCAGTCGCGCTTGACGGTTGCGGCCGAGACGTCGAGCGCGGCGGCCGTCTCGTCGAGCGTCAGCCCGCCGAAGACGCGGCACTCGACGACGCGCGCCTTGCGCGCGTCGAGGCGCCCGAGGCGGAGCAGCGCGTCGTCCACGGCGATCAGCGTCGCGTCGTCGGGCGGGGCGTAGGCGCCGAGGGCGGCGGTGAGGTCCACGCGCAGCGCGCCGCCGCCGCGCTTGGCGGCGCCGCGCCGGCGGGCGTAGTCCACGAGCACGTGGCGCATGGCCTTGGCCGTCACGGCGAGGAAGTGGGCGCGGCTCTCGAACGACATCTCGTGCTCCGGCCCCACGAGGCGCAGGTAGGCCTCGTGCACGAGCGCGGTCGTGTTGAGCGTCTCCATCGCCGGGCCCTGGCGGACCCGCTGGGCCAGCCGCCGAAGCTCGTCGTACACGACCGGGAAGAGGCGGTCCACGGCGCCATCCTCGCCCCGCCCGAGTGCGTCGAGCATCTGCGTGACGTCGGGCGTGGGGGTCGGCATCCGTGGGCGTCGGCGAAGCCGCCAATCTAGGGATCGTGCGGAGGCGCCCCGACGTGTGCAGCGAATGACCACAAACAACCCGCCCGACGGTTTCCCATCGGGCGGGCCGGCAAGCAGGGAGGTCCCTGGTTTGTAGAGTCACCCCGAAGGGTGCTGGCCGGTGAACGCTACTGGCCGCGCCCCCGGTTCCGTCACCACGCGACGGTGAGGCGGCGGACGGCGCGGCGGCCGCCGGCGTCGAGCACGACGGCGTAGACGCCCGGTGCGAGCCGCCGCGCGTCGAGCGACGCCGTGTGCTCGCCGGCGCTCCGCACGCCGTCGGCGAGCGTGGCGACGGTGCGCCCGAGCGCGTCGACGACGGTGAGGCGGACGTGCCCGGCGGCCGCGACGCGGTAGGGGAGGGCGACGCGTCCGGCGGCGGGGTTGGGGCGCGGCGGGGCGAGCGCGAGCGCGGCCTCGGTCGGCGCCGCCTCGCCGTCGACGATCGGGTCGGCGGTGTAGAAGCGGATCGTCGCGCCGGCGAGGTCGGCCGTCGTGCGGGTGCCGGCCTGCTCAAACCGGACGCTCGCGAGCGGGCGGGGACGCCCGACGTCGACCCGCGCATAGGCCGCCGCTGCGGCAGTCCCGACGGGGCAGCCGTCGGGCGCGCCCGCGACGGCGGCCTCGGCGTCTGCGGCGAACGCGGCGTAGTCGTCGCCGACAGGGTGGCGCGCACCTACGGCGCGCGTCGTCAGGCCCAGCCCTTCCTCGGTGGGATTGACGTACTCGAACGCGCACAGCGCCGCCGTCGCCGGGAGCGGGCCTTCCATCTGGACGACGAGCTGCCGGTCGTCGGACGGGTCGTTGACCGTGCCCGGCGTCTCGACGCCGATGTCCCACACCTCGAACGGGATGCGGAAGAGGCGGCGCGACGAGGGCAGGGCGCCTGAGTAGGCAATGCTGCCCGTGTCCGTGAACCGGATCTCCACCTCGCGTGGGCCGATGGAAGCCAGCGCTTCGGCGGTCGCAGGGGCTCCGGCGAGCAGGAGGTAGTCGCCGGTGCTGTTGAGACTCCGCTCGACGAGGTCGCCGCCGACTTCGGTGCAGCCCTCGTCGGGGTCGCCGGGGCCGTCGCACGCCGACCCGCCGCCCGGGGCCGTCGTCTCCACGAACGCGAGCGCGCCGCTGGCGAGACGCATCGGGCCGGCCTCGTAGCGGCTGCCGCGGAAGGCGCGCGCAGTGGACACCGCGCCCTCCCGACCGTCGACGGCTCCGCGGACGCGCCAGTACAGCGAGCCCGTCCGGTTGAGCGGGAGGCGCCCAGCGGGGAAGACGAACGTCGTGCCGGCGACGATGGTCGGCTCGGCCGCCTCGAAGTCGGCCGTGCGGCTCACTTCCACGACATAGTGGTCGGCGCCGGGGACCGGCTCCCACGCGAGCGTCACGTCGGCGTCGCCGGTCACGGCGCCGTCGGCCGGAGAGACGAGCGCGGGTGCCGCGAGTGATGCGGCCGGTGGAGGTGCCCCGAAGAGGTGGCCGTCGTCGTACAGGTCCTGAACACCGTCCGAGAGCGCGCGCAGTGCCGTGATGGAGCCGAGGTGATCGGCCTCTCGTGCGAACAGGAGCGCGAGGTCGAACGTGGTGGACGCGCCGGGCGCGAGCGTGACGGCGGGCGCCGAGAGCATGTGCCGGCGGTCGCCGGCGTTGTTCGCCGTGCCGGACCCGTCGGTGTTGCGTTCGCTCCAGAACGCGCTGGTGACGGGATCGCCCGTGTACGCGTAGCGCGTGGTGTCGCCCTGCGATTGCGCGTACCCGTAGCTGTAGGCGCGGATCACCGAGCCGTCGTTCCACAGGCCCAGGAGACGGTTGTAGAGCTCGGCGCCGGTGATGGGGTCCAGAGTCGGACTGATGCCGCTTTCCATGACCGAATGGCTCCACAGCCCGCCGAGCGCGTCCAGCCCGAACGCCGGCGGCGCGCTCCCGTACGCTCCTCCGGAGCCGGTGAGGCCGTCGTCGAGATTGTCGGCGTTGTAGACGAACGCCATCCCGCGCGTCGTGTCGGCGCCCACCTGGTCATCGATCGCATTGCCGAGGTCAGGGTCCATGAAGAACCCTGGATGCAGGTCCTCCAGCGGCACGCTGTTGCGGTTGACGATCTCGAACCGGACCACCGTGGACTGGCGCAGCGCCACCGGCCGCTCGCCCGCCGACGCGTCCACCGCGAACGCCGTCACGCGCACCTCGATGCCGAGCGGCGGCGTGTTGAGCACCGTGTGCGGTCCGCCGACGTCGTTCATCACCCAGAACGCCGTCGGGCCCCCGTAGAGCACCGGCCGCTCGCCGGCGGCGAGGTCCACCACCTGCCCGCGCGACGACGCGACGACCGGCTGCCCGCCGGCGTCGACGGCCCGCGCGCCGAGCCCGACCGGCCACGCCGCGAGATCGGGCGAGGCCACGCCGGTGGCCTCGTAGGCGGCCACGTCGGCCGGCGAGACGACGTAGATGCGGTCGAAGGCCGAGCAGTCCGACGCGTTCGGCAGCGCCGCGCTGTCGTCGAGCGGGCCGGGCCAGAAGCTGAAGCTGGCGTACCGGCTGCCGGCGGCGCGGACCTCGCCGCCAACGCGTCCGGCGACCCAGAGCCCGGCGGCATAGAGCGGGGAGGTGGCAGCGGCGCGCGGGACGAGGTAGCCGTCGCCGTTGGTGGTGGTGCCTCCGAAGAAGAGGCTGCCGGTGTTGAAGACGCGGGCGAGGAGATCGGGCGTGGCGAGGTCGCCCTGCGCGGTGCCGAGCGTGCACGCGCCGGGCGTCTGCGCGGCGGCGGGGACGGCGAGCAGAGCAATGAGGAGCAACGTGCGCATCCGGACGCAGACAAGTGGCACCTTGAGGGTACCGCCTGTTCACATGCTCGGAGAAGGGCAAACGAAACGCCCCGCCCGGAAGGATCCGGACGGGGCGCGGCCGTGGGCCGGCGACACGCTCAGTAGCGCGTCGTGACCGCCTTGCGCTTGAGCGCGCTGAGCCAGCGCGTGATGTCGATGCCCTTCGGGCAGGCCTGCACGCAGTTGAAGATGGTGTAGCACTTCCAGAGACCGTCCTTCGAGTCCACCACCTTGAGGCGCTCCTCGGCCTCGGTGTCGCGGCTGTCGAAGACGTAGCGGTAGGCCTTGAGCATGGCCGCGGGGCCGAGGTAGTCGGGGTCGGCCCACGTGCTCGGGCAGGAGTGCGTGCAGGCGCCGCACATGATGCACTTGGTGGCGTCCTCGATCACCGCGTGCTGCTCGGGGCTCTGGAGGCGCTCCTTCTCGGGCGTCGGGCCGTCGTGGATGAGCCACGGCATGATGGCGCGGTACTTGTCGAAGAACCGCGACTGGTCCACGACGAGGTCCTTGACGACCGGCGCCGCCGGCAGCGGCTCGAACGTGACCGTGTCGCCCTCCTTGACGCCGAGGTCCTTGACGAGGACCGAGCAGGCGAGCTTGTTCTCGCCGTTGATCTTCATCGCGTCGGAGCCGCAGATGCCGTGGGCGCAGCTCTTGCGGAAGGCGAGCGTGCCGTCCTGGTGCCACTTGATGGTCATCAGGAGGTCGAGCGCGCGGTCCATCGGCTCGGCGTCGACGGTGTAGCTCTGCCACGTGGGCCGGGCGTCGCGGTCGGGGTCGAAGCGCTGGATCTTGACGGTGACGTTCATCGGGGCAGTGGGGAGTGGCCAGTGGCCAGTGGCAAACGCGCGGTGGAGATGAAGCGGCCGGGAACGAGACCTCTGCCACTGGCCCCGTCCCACTGGCCACTGGCCTCAGTACTTGCGCTCCTTGGGCTGGAACTGGGTGATGACGACGTCCTTCTCGCCGAGGCGGGTCTGGCCGTTGCCGTCGCTCCAGAAGAGCGTGTGCTTGAGCCAGGCGGCGTCGTCGCGGGCGGGGAAGTCCTCGCGGAGGTGGGCGCCGCGGCTCTCGGTGCGCTGGCGCGCGGAGGCCGCGATGGCCTCGGCGTAGTCCACCATGAACTGGACCTCGACGGCGTCCATCAGGTCCGTGTTGAAGCGCGAGCCCTTGTCGTCGCACACGACGGTCGCCGCGCGGTCGCGGAGCGCTTGCAGGTCGGCCGCCGCCTCCGAGAGCGTCTCCTCGTTGCGGAAGACCGAGACGTTCTTCATCATCGTCTCCTGGAGGTCGTTGCGGATCGCGACGGCCTTCTCGCCGGCGGTGCGGCCGAGGATGTCGTCGAGCATCGCGCGCGTGCGCGCCTCGGGCTCGGCGGGCAGCGGGCGCTTCTCGACGGCGCCGGTGCGGACCGCCTTCGCCATCGCCATGCCGGCGCGTCGGCCGAACACCACGAGGTCGAGCAGCGAGTTGGTGCCGAGCCGGTTGGCGCCGTGGACGCTCACGCAGGCGGCCTCGCCGGCGGCGTAGAAGCCCGGCACGACGTCCGCGCGGTCCGACGACCGCGTGACCTGGCCGTCGACGTTGGTCGGGATGCCGCCCATCGCGTAGTGGCACGTCGGCGCGATCGGGATGGGCGTCGTCACCGGGTCGATCCCGAGGTAGAGGCGCGAGAAGGTCGAGATCTCGGGCAGCTTGTGCTCGAGCACGTCCTTGCCGACGGCCGTCATGTCGAGGTGGACGTAGTCCTTGCCGTGGATGCCGCGGCCCTCGCGGACCTCCTTGTAGATGCACTGCGCGACCATGTCGCGCGGCGCGAGGTCCTTCACCGTCGGCGCGTAGCGCTCCATGAAGCGCTCGCCGTCGTTGTTGCGCAGGATGCCGCCCTCGCCGCGCGCGCCCTCGGTGATGAGGATGCCGAGGCGGTAGAGGCCCGTCGGGTGGAACTGCACGAACTCCATGTCCTGCAGCGGGAGGCCGTTGCGGAGCGCGATCGCGAAGCCGTCGCCGGTGCCGGCGTGGGCGTTGGAGGTCGTCTTGAAGGCGCGCCCGTAGCCGCCGGTGGCGAAGCACGTCGCGGCGGCGTGGAAGGTGTGGACCTGACCGGTGAGGATCTCGTAGGCGACGGTGCCGACGACCGCGCCCTCGTCGTCCATCACGAGGTCCAGCACCTGGAATTCGTCGTAGAACGTGACGTTCTTCTTGACGCACTGCTCGTAGAGCGTGTGCAGGATCATGTGGCCCGTGCGGTCGGCGGCGTAGCACGCGCGGCGGACGGGCGCCTCGCCGAAGTTGCGCGTGTGCCCGCCGAAGCGGCGCTGCGCGATCTTGCCCTCGCGCGTGCGGCTGAAGGGCACGCCGTAGTGCTCGAGCTCGATGATCGTGCGCGGCGCGTCGTAGCACATCTGCTCGATCGCGTCCTGGTCGCCGAGGTAGTCGCTCCCCTTGACGGTGTCGAAGGCGTGCCAGAGGGGGTGGTCCTCCTCCTCGTTGCCGAGCGCGGCGCCGATGCCGCCCTGCGCGGCGCCGGTGTGGCTGCGCAGCGGGTGCAGCTTGGAGACGACGGCCACGTCGGCCCCGCCCTCGCGGGCGTAGAGGGCCGCCATCAGCCCGGCGCCGCCGGCGCCGACGATCACGATGTCGTGGGAGAAGGTCATGGGGTGAGCCAGTAGGCAGTGGCCAGTGGCCAGTGGCAGACGCGCGGGAGGAGCGGAGCGGCCGGGGACGGGGTCTCTGCCACTGGCCCCCTCCCACTGGCCACTGGCCTACAGGCCGGCGACGATGACGGAGTAGGCGCCGATGACGAAGAGCACGAGCGCGAGCGTCCACGAGAGGGCCGTCGCGCCGACGCGCAGCATGTCGTTGCGGATGTAGTCCGTCAGGATGTTGTTGAGGCCGTAGAAGCCGTGGTGCAGCGCGAAGAGCAGGAACAGCAGGTTGAAGCCCTTCCAGAGGACGGCATAGACGGGGTCGCCGAGGCGCAGCATCAGCACGTCGTAGGGCGTGACGCTCGTGGTGGCAGCCTCCGGCGTGCGCGGCGCGCCGCCGTCGGGCGTGGCCTGGACCGTCACGGCCGGCGGGCCGCCCTGCACGGGCGCCTGCCGCTCGCGCGCGCGGAACGCCTCGACGGCCGCGCCCGCTTCGGGCGTGTAGCGCGGCAGCACGCCCTCCTCGGCCTGCTCGGCCGTCACCACGTCGTGCGAGATGCTCCGCGTGACGCGGTCGTAGTGCTGCACCCAGAAGTGCGTGATCAGCAGGAAGATGAGGAACGTGCCCGTGATGCGGTGCGCGAACCACTGGAAGGCGCTGCTGCGCGCCGTGCGGCCGTACTTGGCGGAGGCCATGACTCTAGCGGGCGAAGTGGTCCACGAGGGAGGCGATGGACGGGTAGCCGCCCACGCCGATGAGCACGACGGCGACCGCGCCGAGCGTCCAGAAGAGGCGCTTCTGGTTGGGGCTCCAGCCCACGAAGTCGATCAGCACGATCCGCAGGCCGTTGAGCGCGTGGTAGACCACCGCGCACAGCAGCAGGAACTCGCCGACCTTGAACAGCGGCCCGTGGTAGCTCGTGATGAGCGCGTTGTAGGCCTCCCGGTTGGTGATGGCCTTCAGGCCCCAGACGTGGATCACGAGGTAGCCCACGAGGGCCAGCCCCGAGAGGCGGTGGAAGACCCACGCCAGCATCCCCGTGCGGATGCGGTAGCGCTGAACGGGGCTCGGACGGACGTCGGGTGCGAGAGCCATGCCGCGAGACGGGTGGAGGAACCGGCCGAAGGTACCGACGCCGCGTCGTCGGCGCAGTTTCAGTCTGGAGTGAAAGTTCGGGGACTCGTGCTCGCGCCGCTAGCAATCGCGCCGGTCTCGCGCGATCTGCCCGGCGTAGCGCTCGCGGCCGGGGATCCGCAGCACGGCGTCGCCGGCGTCGATCAGGCGCTCGCACGCGAAGCGGACCTCCGCACGCGCCTTGTCCGACGATCCCGCGCGGCGCACGGCCTCGTCGTACGCAGCGAGCGCGCCCCGGTAGACGCTCCACGCGGCGCCGAGGCGGGGCGACGGCGCCGGGTCGGGCGACGGAGCGGGGTCCGGCTCCGGTGCAGGGGCCGGCGGGGGAGCGGGGTCGTCGGCGGAGGCGTCGTTGGGCGGCGGCTCGTCGCCGGCGGCCTCGTCGGGCGCCTCCTCCGGCGGCGGCATGTCGAACGCGTCGTCGGGGAACGAGCCGTCGTCGAGCCCCTCGTCGGCGCTCGTCACCGGCGGCGCCTCCTCGCGCGGCGGCGGGACGAACGTCTCGCCGGCGTCGTCGGCCACCGCGTCGCCCTCGGCGGGCGGCTCGGCGAAGAGGACGTACGCGCCGACGAGCGCGCCGATGAACAGCACCACCACGAGGGCGACCCAGAGCCAGGCCCGGCTCCGCTCCTCGGGCGCCGGCGTGTAGGCCGACGGCCCCGACGTGCCCGGCACGTGGCCAGGCGGCGGACCGTACGATGGCGGCGGCGGGGCCACCGGTGCCGAGCGAGGCACGGGCGGGATGGCCGCGCCGGGCGTGGAAGCGGGCACCGCCGGCGGTGCGACGCGCAGCGGCGGTCGGTCGGCGAAGGACGTCCCGCACTGGGCGCAGAAGCGCGCGCCGGCGGCGACGGGCGCGCGGCACACGGCGCAGACGTAGGGGGAGATGGGCGTGGCCATGCCCGAAAAGCTACGCCGCCCGAACGCGCGCGCGGCGCCCCGGTCGAAGCCGGAGCGCCGCGCACAACCATCGGTGGCCGACGCGTCAGCCTCGCTCGGCGAGGGGCGTCACCGTGAGACCGCGCGGACCCGTGTACTGGGCGCGCGGGCGGATCAGCGCGTTGTCCGACCACTGCTCCAGCAGGTGGGCCGTCCAGCCCGTCATGCGCGAGATCGCGAAGATGGGCGTGTAGAGGTCGGTCTCGATGCCGAGCAGGTAGTAGACGGACGCCGAGTAGAAGTCCACGTTGGCGTCGAGGCCCTTGCGCTCCTTGACGGTGGTGCGGATCGTGTCGCTCATCTCGAGCCACTTCATCTCGCCCTTCTCCTCGGAGAGGCCGCGCAGCAGCTCGCGGAGGATGGTCGCGCGCGGGTCCAGCGTCTTGTAGACGCGGTGGCCGATGCCCATGATCTTCTCCTTGGCCGCCAGCTTGCGCTCGACGTACGCCTGGGCCGTCTCGCCGGAGGCGTCGAGCGCGAGCAGCGTCTCCATCACCTCGATGTTGGCGCCGCCGTGGAGCGGGCCCTTGAGCGCGCCCATCGCGCCGGTGATGGCCGAGTAGATGTCGGCGAGCGTCGAGCCGATGACGCGCGCCGTGAACGTGCTCGCGTTGAGGCTGTGCTCGGCGTGGAGGACGAGCGCGGCGTCCATGATCTCCTCGGCGGCGGGGCCGGGGCGCTCGCCGTTGAGCATGTAGAGGAAGTCGTACGCCGTCGAGCCCTCCTGGAGCGGCGCCACGACCTCCTTGCCCTTGCGGATGCGGTCGAAGGCCGCGACGAGCGTCGGCAGCTTGGCCGTCAGGCGGATGCTCTTGCGGTAGTTGGCCTCGGGGCTCATGTCCTCGGACTCCGCGTCGTACGCCGCGAGCATCGAGAGCGCCGTGCGCATGGCCGCCATCGGCTCGGCGTCGGCCGGCGTGTGGTGGCGGAGGTGGTCGAGCAGGTCCGGCGGGACGGTCCGCTCGGCCTGGAGCTGCGCCGTCAGGTCGTCGAGCTCGGCCTGCGTCGGCAGCGCGCCCTTCCAGAGCAGGTAGGCGACCTCCTCGAACGTCGTGTTGCGCGCGAGGTCGTCGATGTCGTAGCCGCGGTAGAGCAGCTCTCCCTTTTCGCCGTCGATGAAGCAGATGGACGATTCGAGGGCGGTCACGCCGGCGAGGCCGCGCGCGAAGGTGGGAGCAGGAGCGGAGAGGTCGGCCATCGGGGGATCGTTGGAGAGGAGTGGTCGCCGTCGGCGCACAGCGATGAACAGCGTTCAAGATAGCCGGCCAACCCCCGGCCGCCGGGTGCGGGTCCGCCTCCAGGCCCCTTCCACAGGGCTCCGCGTGCCGACTTTTCAGAGGATTCAGAAAGCAGAAGCGTCCGGCGGGCACGCACCGCGCCGATCGGACGTCCGGGCGCGCGACCAAACCGGACGTCGGTGCCCGGACGCGCCGCCGGCGCCGTAGCTTCGGGATGGGTGTGCTCGCCGCTGCGGCGGGGCGCCCGGTGCCGGGCGGCCCCGCCGACGGCACCGCCTCCGGGCCTCGCGCCCCTTCTGCTCTGCGTCCGGCGCTCTCGCGCCTCCGATGCACCCTCTCCTGTCGTTCCTCTGCGCGCTCGCCCGCTGGGCCGCGCCTCGCGTCGTCTGGCGCGAGGCGGCTCCGGCCGTGTGTGACGCGCGCCTCGCTGCGCCGGCCGGGGGCCGCGCGCGCCGCGCCCCGGCCGTCCGGGAGCGCTCGCTGCGCCCGCCTGCCCGCCCGCCGGATCGTCCGGCCGCCCGGCGCCCCGCCCCACCCCCCTTTGAAGAAGCAAATCGTCATCAACGCGAGCAAGGACCGCTCGCGCATCGCCATCGTGGAGGATGGCGAGCTCGTCGAACTCTACGTCGAGAACCCTGAGAACGTCCGCACGCTCGGCAACATCTACCTCGGGCGCGTCCAGAAGGTGATGCCTACCCTGCGCGCCGCGTTCGTGGACGTCGGCCTCAAGCAGGACGCCTTCCTCCACTTCTCGGACCTCACCGACAACGCGCCGCAGCTGCTCGCGCTCGCCGGCGAGGACATCCCCGGCCTCGACGCGCCCGTCCTCTCGCTCGCGCCCAGCAAGCGCATCGCCGACGACGACTCGGAGCCCGACGTCGACGAGAGCCTCGAGGTCGAGGCCGAGCCGCCGCGCAGCCGCACCAGCCGCCGCCGGCGCGGCGGACGCGGCCGCTCCCGCCGCGTCGAGGAGGAAGACGAGCAGGAGGAGGTGCGCCCGCGCCGCCGGCCGATGGTGATCGACCTCACGTCGAAGCCGTCGCGTCCCGCGCCACCGGCCCCGCCGCGCGAGGAGCCCGCCGCCGCCGCCCCTGCCGCGGAGCCTCCCGCCGAGGACGAGGCCGACGTGGCACCCGTCGAGATTGCGGCCGAGGCGCCGCGCAGCCGCCGTCGCACGCGCGCCGCCGAGCCAGCCGCCGACGGTGCCCCCGATGAGGCCGCCGCCGGTGATCCGATCGCGGAGATCGGGGTGGTCGAGCCGCTGGCGGCCGACGAGAGTGCCGGCGAGCCCCTTGAGGACGCCGTCGCCGGCGACGAGACGGCGGCCGCCGCGCCGGCCGACGACGAGCCCCGCCGCCGTCGGCGCGGCGGCCGCCGGCGCGGACGAGGCAGTCGCGATGCCTCCGCTGAAGACGCCTCCGACGACGCGACCGTCGAGGATGCGGAGACGCCGGCCGACGCCGTCGCCGAGGTCGCGCCTGCCGACGACGCCGAACGCGCCCCGCGTGGCCGCCGCTCGCGCGGACGCGCCGCCGAGGCATCGGAGATGACCGACGACGCCGACGACGAGGTCGTCGTGCACCGCGCGCCGCGCCGCGCGTCCGACCCCGCCCGCGCCCGCGTGGACGCCCTGCTCGACGCCGCGCTGAGCGACCTGACCGCGCCCGTCGCGCGCCGCCCGGTCCCGGTCGTGGCCGACGACGAGGAGCCCGCCGAGGCGACAGCGACGGCGACGCCGGTCGAATCGTCCGACGACACGGTCGAGGAGGCCGACGACACGTCGCGCCGCCGGCGCGGCGGTCGCCGGCGCGGACGCGGCTCGTCGGCGGACGCCGGAACGACAGAGCAGGCAGCCGCCGAGACGGCCGACGCGGAGGCGGCGCCGGCGACCGATGCGAAGGCCGACGACGCATCGTCCGACGACGAGGCGCCGCGGAGCCGTCGCGGCTCGCGCCGCACGCGTGACGGCGCCGAGGGCCGGACGGAAACCCGGATCGAGAACCGGACGGAGGCGCCGACCGAGCGGGCGCGCGAGTCGTCCCGCGACACCGCCGGCCGAGGCTCGGACACGCGCGGGTCGGACAGCCGCCGCTCGGATGGCCGGTCGTCGGACGGCCGCGAGGCGCGCCCGGCCGCGCGCCCCACGAAGCTCCCGCCGACCGAGGAACTGCTCCGCCGCGACGGGCGCGTGCTCGTCAAGATCACCAAGGAGCCCATCTCGTCGAAGGGCTGCCGCGTCTCGACCGACCTCTCGCTCGCCGGGCGCTTCCTCGTGCTCGTGCCGGCGGCCGACTACGTGGCCGTCTCCAAGAAGATCGAGAGCGCCAGGGAGCGCCGCCGCCTGCGCACGCTCGCGCAGGAGCTCAAGCCCGACGGCTTCGGCGTGATCGTCCGCACCGTGGCCGACGGGCGCGACGCCAAGAGCCTCGAGACCGACCTCCGGCTGCTGACCGACAAGTGGCGCAAGATCGAGCGCAAGCTCGCCGAGGCGCCGCCGCCGCCGGTGCTGCTCTACGAAGACGTCAACATGGTCTCGTCGATCATCCGCGACCTGTTCTCGGACGACTTCGACCGCATCCTCGTCGACGACCCGCGCGTGTTCAAGAACGTGCAGGCGTACGTCCGCGCGGTCGCGCCCCACATGGCCGACAAGGTGGAGCTGCACAAGAGCGGGACGCCGGTCTACCGCGCCGTCGGCATCGAGCGGCAGGTCGAGGAGGCCTTCTCGAAGCGCGTCAACCTCAAGGGCGGCGGCTACCTCTTCATCGAGACGACCGAGGCGATGCACGTCGTCGACGTCAACTCGGGCCGCGCCGGGCGCGGCAAGAGCCAGAAGGACAACCTGATCGCGGTCAACGTCGAGGCCGCGCGCGAGGTCGCCAAGCAGCTCCGCCTGCGCGACCTCGGCGGCATCATCGTCGTGGACTTCATCGACCTCAAGTACGAGCGCGACCGCAAGAAGGTCACCGACGCGCTCAAGGAGGCGTTCGCCAAGGACCGCGCGGTGACGAAGCTGCTCCCGATGTCGGACTTCGGGCTCGTCCAGATCACGCGCCAGCGCCTGCGGCCGTCCATCACGACGACCGCGACCGACGAGGACGGCGAGCCGCGCGACGCCGCCGAGGCCGCCCGCCTCGCCGGTGCCGCCGAGATCGCCCAGCCTGAGCGCCGCTGGGAGGACGACGCCCCGCCGCCGCCCGAGGCCGTGCTCACCGACGCGCTCCCCGAGGACACGTCCCCGGAGGGCCTCACGGCCAACCTCCGCGCGTGGCTCGGCCGCTACCGCGAGGCCGTGGACGCGCGCTACAAGGACCGCCCGATCGTCGTGCGCGTCCACCCGCTACTCGGCGCCCACCTGCGGCGCGGCTTCGTGAGCACGGTCACCAAGTGGAAATGGAGCCTGCGCGGCATCCCGTTCCGCCTCCTCGACGACCCGACGATGCACCCGCTGACGTTCGACGTGCGCGACGAGAAGTCCGGCCGCTCGCTGCGGAAGAAGTACGAGTAAGGGGATGGGGACGGTGCGCCGCTGCGCGGCGCGGGATGGGGAATGGGGGCCAGAATCGGCCTTCCATCCCCATTCCCTCTCTCTCATCCCGCATCCCTCCCCCCGATGAAAGCCCCCGCTCTCGTCGCCGCGCTCGAAGACGCGCTCCGCCAGCTCGGCGTGCGCGTGCGGCGCGAGCGCGGGCGGTTCCGCGGCGGGCGCTGCGTGGTCGAGGGCGAGACGACGGTCGTGCTCAACCGGCTGCACCCGCCGGAGGCGCAGGCGGCCGTGCTGGCGGCGGCGCTGGCCGCGCTGCCGCACGACACGCTCTATCTGCGCCCGGCCGTGCGCGACGCCGTCGAGGCCGCGCGCGCCGACGACGCCGGCGTGTCCGCGCCCGACGCGCCGGGCGCCGACGACGCGTAGCGCGCGGCGGGCGCATCTTGCAGACTCGCCGCCGGTCGAACCGATGCCCGTCCCCGTCACGGTCACGCTGCTGGGCACGGGGACGTCCACCGGCGTCCCGGTGCTCGGATGCGGGTGCGCCGTCTGCACGTCGCCGGACCCGCGCGACCGGCGGCTCCGCGCCTCGGCGCACGTCGTGGCGCACGCCGCGCGCGGGCCGGTGCACCTCCAGATCGACGCCGGGCCGGACTTCCGCGCGCAGGCGCTCCGCGCGGCCCTCTCCACGGCCGACGCGCTGCTCGTCACGCACGAGCACTTTGACCACGTCACCGGCCTCGACGACCTGCGGCCGTTCTTCTTCCGCAACCCCGCGCCGATGCCGGTCCACGCCAGCGCGCGCGTGGCGCGCGTCCTCGCGGCGATGTTCGGCTACATCTTCCACGCCGACGGCTCCTACCCCGGCGTCTCGCGCCTCGTGCTGCGCGGCGCCGACGGCGCGTTCGACGTGGCGAGCCGCGACGGGACGGGCGCGACGGTGCGCGTGACGCCGGTTCCGGCGCTCCACGGCCGCCTGCCGGTGCTCGGCTTCCGCGTCGGACGCTTCGCATACCTGACCGACGTGAGCGAGGTCCCGGAGGCGAGCCGGGCGCTCCTCGCCGGCGTCCACACCCTGGTGCTGGACGGCCTGCGCGCCGAGCCGCACCCGACGCACCTGTCGTTCGACGAGGCCGTGGCGGTCGCGCGCGCCGTCGGCGCGCACGACACGGTGCTGACGCACCTCTCGCACACGGTCCGCCACACCGACGTGGCGCTGCCCGACGGGGTGCGCCTGGGCTTCGACGGGCTCGTGCTGGAGGTGCCGGCGTGAGGCTCTGGCGCGACCTCGCCGGGCGTCCGCTGCTGCGCGTGCTCGCGCCGGTGGCGGCCGTCGCGGCCGTCGCGTTCGTGCCTTACCTCACGGTGCGGCAGGTGGTGCCGGCGGCGCGCGCCCCGGCGATGTTCGTCTACGACCTCTCGTACTACCACCGGGCGGCGCAGCGTCCGGCGGCAGCGCTCTACGCCGATCCCGAGTTCGTCTACCCGCCGCCGAGCCGGGCGCTGTTCGCGCCGCTCGGCACGGCGTCGCTGCCTGTGGCGCTGGGCGGGTGGCTGGCGCTGAACGCGGCGCTGCTGGCGGCGTGCGCGTGGGGGGCGGTCCGCCTCTGGGAGCGCGAGCGGGGCGCGGTGCTCGCGCCGGGCGTGCGCGCGGCGCTCGTGGCGGTGGTTCTGGGCAGCGGGCCGGCGTTCCAGACGCTCAAGTACGGCCAGGTGAACAGCCTCGTGCTGCTGGCGGGGCTGGCGTTCCTGTGGGGGCTCGCGCGTGACCGTCCGGTGCGCGCCGTCGTCGCGCTCGGCGCCGGGGCGTGGCTCAAGCTGTACCCCGCGCTGCTGCTCCCGCTGGCGTTCGCGCGGCCGACGGCGCGGCGCGCGGCGTGGGGCACGGCGCTGGTCGGCGTCGGGCTGCCGGCGGCGCTGCTGCCGTGGCTGCCGGCCGACCTCTACGTGACGTTCTTCGGCGAGCGGCTGCCGCACTGGTCCGGCCTCACCAGCCAGGGGGTCCTCAACGGCTCGCTCGCCGGCGTGCTGACGCGGCTCACGCTGCCGCCGGACGCCGCGCTCCGCGCGCTCGACGTGCCGACGCCGCCGGCAGTGCGCCTCGCGGTGACCGTCGCCGGCGCGGCGCTCGTCGGCGCGACGTGGCTCGGCTGGGCGCGCGGACGGCTCTCCACCACACGGGCCGGCGTGCTGCTGCTGGCGCTCGTGCCGGTTGTGTCGCCGCTCGGGTGGGAGCACGCCTACGTGCTGGCGCTGCCGCTGCTCGTGGCTGTGCTCGCGGAGGCGCCGGCGCGGGGCCATGGAGTGGGCCGGGCGGCGGTAGTGGTCGCCGCCGTGGCGCTCTGCCTGCCGCGCCCGCCGGCGCGCGTCCTCGCGGTCCTCGCCGAGACGATGCCCCGCGGGATCGTGGACCTCCTCGGCGCGCGGATGCTGCTGGCCGTGGTGGTTCTCGGCACGGCGCTCATCGCAACCTCGTTGTCACGGCGGGCGGAAGCGTGAGCCCGGTCGGCCGGCTCAGCGTGGCAGGTCGATGAGCCCGCCGCCGATGGCTCGCGCCACGGCGCTCGCCGCCGTGCGCACCTCCAGCGTGCCGTAGACCGCCCGCAGGGGACGTCCACCGGCCGCTGGAACACGGTCTTCCAACGCTTCAACCGCTGGTCAGCTGCCGGGGGCTGGCAATGCCTCGTTGACGCCGTCCAGGACCCCGACATGGAGTGGCTGCTGCTCGGCTCGACGAGTGTCCGGGCGCACCGGCACGCCGTCGGCGCTCGAATAAGGGGGCGACGCCGGAACGCTCTCAGCGGCGGCAAGCACTCGGCCGGAGCCGGGGCGACCTCACGACGAAGCTCCACGTCGCCTGCGATGCGCTCGGCCACCCGGTTCGGGTGCGCGTGACCCCAGGGCAGGCCGGCGATGCGCCGGAGGCCGAGTGGCTCGTGCGCGGGCTCTCGCCGGCCTGCGTGACCGCCGACACGGCCTACGATGCGGGGACGCTGCGTGGTCGAAGCGCACGCGCAGGCGACGTGGCGGTGATCCCGCCGAGTCGGACGCGCTCGCCCAAGCCGGCGTACGACCGGGAGCTGTACCCGGAGCGGAACGTGGGTCGAGCGCCTGGCCGGCGCGCTGAAGCACTACCGGCGGGTGGCGACGCGCTCCGACCAGACGGCCCGGTACTACCTGTCCTTCGTTCAGATCGCCGCCGTGCTGCGGATGGTCGCCTGACTGTCAACGTCACCTAGCTTGGGGCATGCTCCCGCCCGCCCCCCGCGCGCGCGTCGCCGCCGTGGACTACGGCGCGCGGCGCGTCGGCCTCGCGCTCACCGACCCGCTCGGGCTGTTCGCGCAGCCCGCCGGCACGTTCGCCCCGGCCGAGGCCCTCGCCGAGCTGGCGCGTCTGCACGCCGCGCACGGCCTCGCGACGGTCGTCGTCGGCTGGCCGCTGGACGCCGAGGGCCGCGAGGGCGCGTCCGTGGACCGTGTGCGACCCTTCGTCGGACGCCTCCGCAAGGCGCTGCCGGGCGTCGAGGTCGCCTTCCAGGACGAGCGCGACTCGTCGCGCCGCGCCGTCGAGGCGCTCGTCGCCGCCGGCGTGCGGCGCGGCGCCCGCCGCGAGAAGGCGCGCGTGGACGCCGCCGCCGCCGTCGTCATCCTCACCGACTGGCTCGCCGAGCGCGACCCGGCGGAGCGCGTGGAGCGTCCGCAGCGGTGAAGCGAGCGCTAGGACGGCCCCGGCGTGCCCGGCGCGTCGGCTGCCGCCGGTAGCTTGGGGCCGACGACGCCCGACTCTGCCCGTGGTCCTTCCCATCTACACTTACGGCCTGCCCGTGCTGCGCCGCCGCGCCGACGAGGTGACGGCCGACAGCCCCGACCTCCAGCGGCTGGCCGACGACATGATCGAGACGATGCGCGGCGCGCACGGCATCGGCCTCGCCGCGCCGCAGGTCGGCCACAGCCTCCGCCTCGTCACCGTGGACCTGAGCGTGATGGACGACGCGCCCGACGTGCCGGGCGCCGATCCCTCGGGCGCGCTCGTGCTCCTCAACCCCGAGGTCGCGCCCCACCCGGCCGCCGAGCGCGAGGAGTTCGAGGAGGGCTGCCTCTCGATCCCCGACGTGCGCGAGGTGGTGGTCCGCCCCGACCGCCTGCGCCTGCGCTGGACCGGGCGCGACTTCGCGACGCACGAGCTCGACGCCGAGGGGATGCTCGCGCGCGTGATCCAGCACGAGATCGACCACCTCGACGGCGTGCTGTTCACCGACCGCGTGTCGGCGCTGCGCAAGCGCCTGCTCACGCGTCGCCTCCGGATGATCGCGCGCGGCGAGACCGAGGCCGAGTACCCGATCCGCACTGTCGCCGGCGACCGCTGACGGGCGGGGCCGGGCGACGACGTAGGATCGGGCGGGGTCACCGCGTCAGGAGCAAGCGCGACCGCCCCGCGAACCCGCCCGCCGGGCCGGCCGTTGACGGCCGTCCACCTTCTCTCTCCGACGATGGCCGACCTCTCCACGAAGACAGACCCGCTGAACCTCCGCAACGAGCTCCCGGACTACGTGGAGGACCGCGTCGGCAAGGGCAACGCGGACGGGCGCGACGTGAGCGAAGAGACCGCCTCCGTCGTCAACTCCGAGGACCCGGCCGACCCTGGCACGGTCGACGCCGTCGACAAGCCGATCGTCGCGCCGGACCCCGACGCGGTGGCGCGCGCCGAAGCCGAGGGCAAGGGGTTCGCCGCATGAGTCCGTCCGTCGCCGCGCTCCTGAGCGTGCTCCTGCTGTCGCTCGTCTCGCTCGCCGGCGCGGTGACGCTGTCGCTGGGGCGCGCGCGGCTGGAGCGGATCGTGTTCCTGCTCGTGGCCTTCGCCGTCGGCGCGATGCTCGGCGGGGCGCTGCTCCACCTGATCCCGGAGGCTTACGAGGCGCTCGGCAGCGGGCCGCGCACCGGCGGACTGGTCCTCGGCGGCGTGCTGGCCTTCTTCGTGCTGGAGAAGTTCCTCCACTGGCGCCACGAGCACGCGACGCCGGAGGCGCTCGACGGCGCGACCGGCCACGCCCACGGTCATGGGCACGCGCACCATCACGCGGCCGACCCGTTCGCGTGGATGAGCCTCGCCGGCAACGTCGCCCACAACCTGATCGACGGCGCCATCGTCGCGGCCAGCTACCTCGTCTCGATCCCGACCGGCGTCGTGACGACCGTCGCCGTGATGCTGCACGAGATCCCGCAGGAGATCGGCAACTTCGGCGTGCTCGTCTACGGCGGCTTCCCGCCGCGCCGCGCGCTGGCCTACAACTTCGCGACCGGCCTCGCCGGGCTCGTCGGCGCCGGCCTCGTGCTGGTCCTCGGGCCGTACGTGGACGGCCTCGCCGACGCCCTGCTGCCCATCACCGCCGGCGCCTTCCTCTACATCGCCGGCTCGGACCTCATCCCCGAGCTCAACCGCCGCCACAGCCAGTCGCCCGCCAAGTCCGCCGGCCAGCTCGCGATGATGGTCCTCGGCATCGGCGTGATGGCGTTGTTGTAAGCGTGTAGGAGAGGAGGCCTGGAAGCGGGAGCTTCGACCGGCACTCCCGCCACTGGCGTCCACGTCTCCTCTCCTCCACACGTCCTCTCCTCCACGCTTGGACCTCTCCGCCGCCCATCCCGATGTGCTCGTCGTCGTCGGCACGCAGACCGGCAACGGCGAGGTCGTGGCCGAGGCGCTCGCCGACCGGCTCGGCGACCTCGGCTTCGCGGCCCACGTGCTCGACGCCGCCGAGGCGGTCCCCGAAGACCTCGCCGGTTACGCGCAACTCGTCGTGGTGACGTGCACGTGGAGCGGCGGCACGTTCCCGGACAACGCCGTGGCCTTCGTCGACGCGCTCGACGCGCTCGCGCCCGACCTCGCGCACCTCGCCTTCGGCGTCGTCGGCCTCGGCGACCGCGACTACGAGCCCTACTACCAGACCGCCGCCCGCCGCCTCGACGCCCGACTCGCCGACCTCGGCGCCCGCCGCGCCCTCCCGATGCACGAGATCGACGGCGGCCCGACGGCGGCCGACGTCGCCGGCGCCGTCGCCTGGGCCGAGCGCCTCGCGGCGGCGTTTGCGGGAGTGGGGAATGGGGGATAGGGGATGGGCACCTGTGCCGCTCCCGACCCCATCCCTCATCCCCTATCCCTCATCCCCCTTATGTCCGACCGCGACTTTCTCTTCGAGCTCCTCGACACGCCCAGCCCGACCGGCTGGGAGGCCCCTGGCCAGCGCCTCTGGGCCGCGCGCGCCGCACGCCACGCCGACGCCGTCGAGAGCGACGCCTACGGCAACGCGTGGGCCACGCGCCGCGGCGCCGACGACGCCGCGCCGACGATCCTCCTGGAGGCCCACGCCGACGAGATCGGCTTCGCCCTCAAGTACGTCACCGACGAGGGCTTCCTGCGGGTGGACCGCATCGGCGGCACCGACCACGCCATCGCGCGCGGCCGCCGCGTGGTTTTCTTCGGGACGAACGGTCCGGTGCCCGGCGTCGTCGGCAACACGGCCATCCACCTCCGCGAGCGCGGCGTGGACGAGAAGGCGCCGCGCGTGGACGAGCTGTTCGTGGACGTCGGCGCGAGCAGCCGCGAAGACGTCGCGGCACTCGGCCTGCGCGTCGGCCACCCGGCCGTCTACGCCGACGGCCCGCTCGCGCTCACCGACGACCGGCTGTGCGGGCGCGCGCTCGACAACCGCCTCGGCGGCTACATCCTCACGCGCGTGCTGGCCGTATTGGCCGACGGCGAGCCCCACGCCGCGACGGTCGTCGCGCTCAACGCGGTGCAGGAGGAGATCGGCGGCAACGGCGCGCGCATGGCCGCCTACGCGATCCGCCCCGACGTGGCCGTCGTGCTCGACGTGACGCACGCCACCGACACGCCCGGCATCGAGAAGGCCAGGCACGGCGACGTGCGCCTCGGCGGCGGGCCGAGCGTCACGCACGGGACCGTCAACCACCCGGCCGTCGTCGAGCGGCTGATCGCCGCCGCCGGCGAGGAGCCGCTCCAGCACGAGTCGTCGAGCCGTTACTCGGGCACCGACACCGACGTCATCTTCTCGTCGCGCGCCGGCATCCCGAGCGCGCTCGTCTCGGTCCCGATGCGCTACATGCACTCGACCGTCGAGACCGTGAGCCTGCGCGACGTGGAGGCGACGGTCGCGCTGCTGGCGGCGTTCGTGCGCAGCGTGACGGCCGGCGACACCTTCCGCACCCGCGTGCTGCCCGATGCCTGACTCGCCCGAGACGCTCGCCACGTGCCCGCGCTGCGGCGCCGAATCCGTCATCCCCGACGCGCGCCTCGTGGACCGCGGCGACTCGGACACGCGCAAGAACGCCGAGGTCGGCGTGATGCGCAACCCCGAGGCCGCGCTCTTCAAGGGCGAGGTGCGCGTGCCGCTGCGCGCGCAGATCTGCGGCGAGTGCGGCTTCGTGGAGCTCTACGCGCAGAACCCGCCGGCGCTCTGGAGCGCCTACCTCGACCGCCTCCAGCGCATCTGGGACCGCGGCGCCTGAGCCGCCGGCCCTCGCCTCGCCGGCGCGAACGGGCGCGTCCGGCGGAACGCGCGCGCACCATTCGGCGCCTCCATTGCGCCGGCACTGGCGCCGGGCGGGGTCCGTGACGGACGCGCGGCCTCGCCTGCCGCCGCCGCCGATGCGCGCCTTGCTGCTCCTCGCCCTCCTCGTGCTCGCGCCCGCCGGCGCGACCCAGATCGTCCCCGCGCCGTGGACCGCTGCCGACGTCGGCGCGCCGACCGTGGCGGGACAGGCCGCCTACGCCGACGGCGCCTTCGCCGTCACCGGCGGCGGCGAGCTGTGGGGCACCGATGACGCGTTCCACTTCGTCGCGCAGCCGCTCGCGTCCGACGGCGTCCTCACGGCGCGCGTCGAGAGCCTCGTGGCGGAGCGCGACTGGGCGCGCGCCGCGCTCGTGCTGCGCGCCTCGGACGACCCGGCGGCGCCGTACGCGGCCGTCGCCGTCTCGCGCCTCGGCGTCCATTTCCAGCACCGCGACGCGCCCGGCGCGGCGACGCTCGGCCCGGAGGACGTCTTCGGCGTCGCCGCGCCGCTCTGGATCCGCCTCGAACGCGTCGGCACGGTGGTCACGGCGTCGTGGTCGGCGTCGGGCGCCGACTGGGCCGTCCTCGGCAGCGCCGATCTCCCGGCGCTCGCCGGCGAGCTGCGCGCCGGCCTCGCCGTCTCGGCGTCGGACTACGGCGAGGGCGTCGCCGCGTCGGCCGTCTTCAGCGGCGTCTCGCTCGTCGCCGGCACGACGGCGTCGGACGGCGCGCCGGTGCTCGCCGGCGTCGGGCCAGCCGTCCCGAACCCCGCCGTCGGGCGCGTGGCCGTGCGCCTCGACGCGCCGGCGACCGTCGAGGTGGTGGACGCGCTGGGCCGCTCGGTCGCGGCGCCGCGCGCCGTCGCCGCCGGCGAGGCGTCGGTGGACGTGTCGGCGCTGCCCGCCGGCGTCTACGCGCTGCGCGTGGCCGACGCGCGGGCCGTCGCCGTGCGCCGCTTCGTCGTCGTCCGCTAGCGCGCCGGCGGGTCGTAGCGGGCCTCGGCGTACGCCAGCCACGGCGCCGCGCTGAGGCGGTCGCCGGTGGCCGCGTGCAGGATCTCGCCGGCTGTCCGCACCCGCCCCCAGCGGTGGACGTGCGCGCGCAGCCACCCGAGCAGCGCCGCGTAGTCGCCGCCGGCGACGCGCGCGTCGAGGTCCCCGAGGTCGCGCGCCATCGCGCTCCAGAGCTGGACGCTCATCAGCGTCCCGAGCGTGTAGGTCGGGAAGTAGCCGACGGCGCCCATCGCCCAGTGGACGTCCTGCAGGCAGCCGTCGGCGTCGGACGGCGGGACGATGCCGAGATACTGCCGCATCCGCTCGTTCCACGCCTCGGGCACGTCGCGCACGGCGAGCGTGCCGGCCAGCAGCGCGCGCTCGATCTCGAAGCGCAGCAGCACGTGCAGGTGGTACGTCAGCTCGTCGGCCTCGACGCGGATCAGGCTGGGCTCGACGCGGTGGAGCGCCGCCACGAACGCGTCCTCGGGCACGCCGGCGAGGGCGTCCGGGAAGCGGCGCTGCACATCGGGGTACCAGCGGCGCCAGAACGCCGGGCTGCGCCCGACGAGGTTCTCCCAGAGGCGCGACTGGCTCTCGTGCATCCCGAGCGACGCGCCGGCGGCGAGCGGCGTCCGGTCCAGCTCCGGCGGGAAGCCCTGCTCGTAGAGCGCGTGGCCCGTCTCGTGGACCGTCCCGAAGAACGCCGTCGGGAAGAAGCGCGCGTCCACGCGCGTCGTGATGCGGCAGTCGGCGGCGCTGAAGCTCGTCGAGAAGGGGTGCGCCGATCGGTCGAGGCGCCCGCGCGCGCCGTCGTAGCCGAGCGCCGCGGCCACGTCGAGCGAGAGCTGCCACTGGGCGTTCTCGTCGTACGTCGCGTGGAGGAACGACGCGTCGGGCGCCGGACGCGCCGTCACGCGCTGCACGAGCGGGACGAGCCCGGCGAGCAGCTCGTCGAACACGGCCGCGACCTCGGCCGTCGAGGCGCCGGGCTCGTAGAGGTCGAGCAGCGCGTCATAGCGACGGTCGGCGTCGGTGGGCGCGTAGCCCGGCCCGCGCGCCTCGGCGACGACCGGCGCCACCCGGTCGGCTTCCTCGACGGCCATCCCGACGAGCCGCTCGAGGTGCGGCGCGAAGTCCGCGAAGCGGTCGGCGGCGCGGGCGTGCTTCCACGCCTCCATCGCCTCGGCCTGTGCGGCGGCCTGCGCCTCGACGAACGCCGCTGGCAGGCAGAGTGCCCGCGCTCGGTCCCGCCGCGTGACGTCGACGAGCGCGCGCTCGGTCTCGCCGGCGTCCGGGCCGAGCGCGCCGGCGGCGGCGTCGAGCAGGGCGCCGGTCTCGTCGGACGTCAGCGCCTCGTGCGCGAGGCGGCGGAGCGTGGCCGTCTGGCGCGCCCGCGCCTCGGCGCCGCCGGACGGCATGTAGGTCTCCTGGTCCCAGTCCAGCACGGCGGCGGCGTGCTGCAGGTCGGTGACGGTGGCGAGGCGGGCGCGGAGGGCGTCGGACATCGGGCGGCGGGGCGGGGGAGGGGCAACCGGAGGTCGGCGAAGCCAAGTTCGCGCGAGCGTCACGGGCGGGCCGACGGCGGCGAGAACCGCGCGCGACGTGGCTACGTTGGGGGCGCTCATTGTCCGCTCCTCTGTGTCGCCGTCGCTCCGCCGCACCGTTCTCCGCTGGGGCGGCGTCGCTCTCGTCGCCGTCGCGCTGCTGGTGGCGCTGCGCCTGTTCGGCGGGTCCGACGAGACGGCCGACGGCGCGCCGGGCGCGGGTCCGGGCGGACGCGGTGGCGGGCCGGGAGGGCGCGGGTCCGACACGCTCGCCGTCACCGTCGCCGTCGTCCGTGCCGAGACGATCGAGGACGCGCTGACGACGACCGGCACGCTGCTCCCGTGGGAGTCCGTCGAGGTCCGCGCCGAGGTCGCGGGCCGCATCACGCGGCTGGGCTTCGCCGAGGGCACGTTCGTGCGCGCCGGCCAGACGCTCGCCACGCTCGACGCCGGCGTGCTGGAAGCGCAGATCGAGGCCGCGCGCACGCGCCGCGACCTCGCCGCCGTGCAGGCCGGCCGCCGGCGCGAGCTCTACGGCATCGGCGGCCTCGCGCGGCAGGAGCTCGACGCCGCCGAGGCCGACGTGCGCGTGCTCGACGCCGAGCTCGCACGCCTGCGCGCCGAGGCCGACCGCCTCCGCATCGTCGCGCCGTTCTCGGGGCAGATCGGCCTGCGCGAGGTGTCGGTCGGCGCCTACGTCTCGCCGGGCGACCGCATCGCGACGCTCCGCGCGACCGACCGCCTGCGCCTCGAGTTCTCGGTGCCCGAGCTCTACATCGGCCAGGTCGGCATCGGCGACGCGGTCGTCTTCACCGTCCCCGGCCAGGAGCGGACCTTCCGGGCGACGGTCTACGCCGTCGAGCCGAACGTGGCCGAGGCGACGCGCGCGTTCACGGTCCGCGCCCAGACCGCCAACCCCGGCGGCCTGACGCCGGGCGCGTTCGCGCAGGTCGAGCTCGTCACCGAGCGCGCCGACGACGCCGTCGTCGTGCCGGCGTCGGCCGTCGTGCCGGGCGTCGACAGCTCGGCGGTCTTCGTCGTCGTCGGCGGGACGGCCGAGCGGCGCAGCGTTCGGACGGGCATCCGCACCAGCGACCGGGTCCAGGTCGTTGGCGACGTGTCGGCGGGCGACACCGTCCTCACGTCGGGGACGGACCAGGTCCGCCCCGGCCAGGCCGTCCGGCCCACGCCGGCCGGCCGCTAGCCCCGCCCCCGATGTCGTCGCTCGCCAGCATCTCCGTCCGCCGGCCCGTCCTCGCAACGGTCATGTCGCTGGGCATCGTCATCGGCGGCGTGATCGGGTTCCAGCGGCTCGGCGTGCGCGAGTACCCGATCACCGAGACGCCGGTGATCTCGGTCCAGACCAGCCTGCGCGGCGCCAACGCCGAGGTCATCCAGAATCAGGTCACCGAACCCATCGAGGAGTCGGTCAACGGCATCGCCGGCATCCGCTCGATCACGAGCTCCAGCAGCACCGGCTCCAGCCGCATCTCGGTCGAGTTCGAGATCGGCTCGGACCTCGACGCCGTCGCCGCCGAGGTGCGCGACCGCGTCAGCCGCGCGCGCGGGCGCATCCCCGAGGAGGCCGACGAGCCCGTCGTCTCGAAGTCCAACGCCGACGCCCAGCCGGTCGTCTTCCTGACGGTGTCCAGCCCGAGCCGGAGCCTGCTGGACCTGACCGACGCCGCGCAGACGTACTTCGTGGAGCGCCTCCAGACGATCCCCGGCGTCGCCTCGGTGGACATCTGGGGCGAGAAGCGCTACGCGATGCGCCTGTACCTCAACCCGACGCGCCTCGCGGCGTTCGGCCTGACGCCCGCCGACGTGCGCGCGGCCGTCGGCGCGCAGAACGTGGAGCTGCCGGGTGGACAGATCGAGGGCGACCAGACGACGCTCTCGATCCGCCCGCTGATGCGGCTCCAGACCGTCGAGGACTTCGAGAACCTCGTGCTGGCCTCCGAGGGCACGACGCTCGTCCGCCTGCGCGACGTCGGCCGCGTCGCGCTCGCGGCGCAGAACGAGCGCCAGATCCTCAAGCGCAACGGCGTCCCGATGGTGGGCGTGGTCCTGCGCCCGCTGCCGGGCGCGAACTACATCGAGATGGTGGACGAGTTCTACGTCCGCCTGGAGCAGATCCGCCGCGACCTGCCGGACGACGTCCGGACCGAGATCGGGTTCGACAACACGCGCCAGATCCGCGCCTCGATCCTCGAAGTGGAGGAGACGATCCTGATCGCGCTCGCGCTCGTCGTGCTGATCCTGTTCCTGTTCCTGCGCGACTGGCGGAGCACGCTCGTGCCGATGCTCGTCGTGCCGGTCTCGCTCGTCGGCGCGTTCGGCATCATGGCGCTCGCCGGCTTCTCGGTCAACGTGCTGACGCTGCTCGCGCTGGTGCTCGCCGTCGGCATCGTGGTGGACGACGCGATCGTGGTGCTGGAGAACATCTACACCAAGATCGAGCAGGGCCTGGAGCCGCGCGCCGCCGCCATCGAGGGCACGCGGGAGATCTTCGTCGCCATCATCGCGACGACGGCCGCGCTCGTGGTCGTCTTCCTGCCGATCATCTTCCAGGGCGGCGTCGTCGGCGCGCTCTTCCGCGAGTTCGGCGCGACGCTCGCCGGCGCGATCCTGATCTCGGCGTTCGCCGCGCTCTCGCTCACGCCGATGATCGCGTCGAAGCTGCTGCGGCGCGGCGCCGGCCACCCATGGCTCTACCGCAAGACCGAGCCGTTCTTCGTGGGACTGAACGACGGCTACCGCCGCGTGCTGAGCGGCTTCCTGCGGGTCCGCTGGCTGGCGTTCGTGCTCATGGCCGTCTGCGGCGGGCTCGTGTACGTGCTCCTCGGCCAGATCGAGAGCGAGCTGGCGCCGGCCGAGGACCGCGCCCAGTTCACCGTCTCGGCGCAGCTCCCGCAGGGCACGAGCTACGCGGCCGTCGTGGACTACATGGACCGCCTGACGGATGTCGTCCGGCGCGAGGTGCCCGAGGCGACCGGCATCAACACGATCGTCGGCGGCTGGGGCGGGCCGGGCGGCGGGCGCATCTCGGTCACGCTCGGCCCGGCCGACGAGCGCGAGCGGAGCCAGACCGACATCGCGCAGGCGCTCCAGCGGGCTGTCGGGGCCGTGCCGGGCGCGAGCGTCAACATCCAGGAACCGGCGACGATCTCGACGGCGTCGAGCCGCGGGCTGCCGGTCCAGTACGTCCTCCAGGCGCCGACGCTGGCCGCGCTCCAGGAGGTGCTGCCGACGTTCGTCGAGGCCGCCGAGGCGACGGGCCAGTTCGCGTTCGTCCGCGCCAACCTGGACTTCACCAACCCCGAGCTCCAGGTCGAGGTGGACCGCGACCGCGCGCAGAGCCTCGGCATCGATCCCGTGGATGTCGCGACGACGCTCCAGGTCGCGCTCTCCGAGCAGCGGCTGGGCTACTTCATCCGCAACGGCCAGCAGTACGAGGTCATCGCGCAGCTCGAAGCCGACCGCCGTGCCGCGCCGTCCGGCCTGCGCGGGCTCTACGTCACCAGCGCCGCCGGGACGCCGATCCTGCTCGACAACCTCGTCCGCACGCGCGAGAGCGCGGCGCCGCCGCAGCTCAACCGCTACAACCGCTTCGAGGCGGCGACGGTCAACGCGCAGCCCGCACCCGGCGTCTCGCTCGGTGCGGCGCTCGACGTGATGGACGCCGTGGCCGACGACGTGCTGCCCGACGGCTTCACGCGGACCGTCACCGGCCAGAGCCGCGACTTCCGCGAGTCGTCGGGCTCGCTCTACCTCGTCTTCGGGCTCGCGCTGGTGCTCATCTACCTCGTGCTCGCGGCCCAGTTCGAGAGCTTCCGCGACCCGTTCATCATCCTGCTCACGGTCCCGCTCGCGCTCGTCGGCGCGCTGGGCTTCCTGTGGGTCTTCGGCCAGACGATGAACGTCTTCAGCCAGATCGGCATCGTGATGCTCGTCGGGCTCGTGACCAAGAACGGCATCCTGATCGTCGAGTTCGCGCGGCAGCGGCAGGAGGCCGGCGCGACCGTGCTCGAGGCGGCGCGCGAGGGCGCCGCGGCCCGCTTCCGCCCGATCCTGATGACGTCGCTTGCGACGATCCTCGGCGTGCTGCCGATCGCGCTCGCTCTCGGCGCCGGCGCCGAGAGCCGCGTCCCGATGGGCCTCGCCGTCATCGGCGGCCTGTCCGTCGGCACGCTGCTGACGCTGTTCGTCATCCCGGCCGTCTACACGTACCTCGCTGGCGCGCACCGCCCGGTCGAGGCGGACCCGTCGGGCGACGGCGCGACGGCCGCGCTGCCGAGCGTCGCCGGCACGGCCGCGCCCGAACTCCCGGGCGGCGACGGCGCGCCGGGCACGGTGCAGACGGACGTCCAGACCGGCGTCCAGGCCGACGAGGCGAATGCGTAGCGTGCTCGCCGCGCGCGTCGCGGCCGTCGTGCTCGTCGTTGCCGGTCCGGCCGCCGCGCAGGTCCCGCGCGTGCCGGAGGGGCTGCCGCCGCTGCCCGAGACGATCGTCCTCTACGGCGAGCGCCTGCCGACGGGCGCCGACCTGCCGGCGCTTGCGCCGCCGCCTGGCGCGCGCGTCCTCACGCTCGACGAGGCCGTCGCGCTCGCGCGCGTGCTCAACGCCGGCCAGCAGGTGTCGGACCTCGAGGCGCTCCGCGCGGCCACCGACCGCACCCGGTCCAACGCCGGCTACGCGCCCGTCGTGGATGCCTCGGCCGGCCTCACTGGCGAGCAGACCGGCTTCGGGCGCGACAGCACGGGCTCGAACGGACGCACGACGCTCACGGCGACCGTCGGCGGCGGGATCACGCTGCTCGACGGCGGCGGACGTGCCGCCGCCTTCCGCCGCCTCGACGCCGACGCGCGCCGCTTCGCGATCCTCGCCGACGCCGACGCCGAGGCGCTCGCGCTGGCCGTCGCCGCCGCCGTGCTCGACGTCGCGCGCCAGCGCGCCCTCGCCGACGCCGTCGAGGAGGCCGTCACGGTCTCGACCGACCGCCTGCGCCTCGCCGCCGCCGAGGTCCGCATCGGGACCGCCGCCGAGGTGGATGCCGCGCTCGCGCTGTCGGACCTCAACGCCGACCGCGCGCGCCTGCTGCGCGCCCGCGTCGCCCTCGCCGGCGCGCGCGCCACGCTCGGTGGGCTCCTCGGCCTGCCCGACCCCGACGCCGTGGACGTCCGCGAGCCGCTCGTGCTGGGTCCGCCGCCCGACACCGACTCGCTCGCTGCGGCGGTCGTCGCCGGCAACCGCGAGGTGCGCGCGCTGGGCGTCGCGCGCGAGGCCGCCGAGGCCGTCGTGGACGAGATCCGCTCGCTCTACCGCCCGAGCGTGCGCGCGACGGCCGGGCTCGGCGTGACGGCGTTCGACGGCGGCTTCCTGCCGCCGGCGTTCGACCCCGGCCTCACGCCGCGCCTCCAGGCAGGGCTCACGCTGTCGGTCCCGCTCTTCGACGGCGGCGAGCGGCGGCGCCAGCTCGACGTGGCGGACCTCCGCATCCGACAGGCCGACGCGTCGCGGCGCGACGCGCTGGCCCGCGCCCGCGCCGACGCGGCGCGGGCCGTCGCGGCCGTCGAGGGCCAGCGGGCGCTCGCCGCACTGGAGGCCGGCAACGAGGCCGTCGCCCGCCAGAACGTGCGCGTCGCGCTCGCGCAGCTGCGCCTCGGCGTGATCACGCCGCTCGACCTCCGGCAGGTCCAGCTCGCGCTCGTCGACGCGCAGGCGCGCCGCGTGGAGGCGACCTTCCAGGCGCGCCTCGCGGAGTTCGAGCTGCGCCTGCTCGCCGGCGACCTCCTCGGCGGGACCCTCCTCGCCCCGTGACCGCCCCGTCGTGACCGACCACCTGCCCCGTCCGGACGGGGCGCCCCGTCCGCCGCTCGCCGGTGTCCTCGCCGCCTTCGCGGCGCTCTACCTGATCTGGGGCTCGACGTACCTCGCCATCCGGTTTGCCGTCGAGACGCTCCCGCCGTTCACGATGGCCGGCCTGCGGTTCGTCGCCGCCGGGAGCGTGCTCTACGTGTGGAGCCGCGCGCGCGGCGCCGTCCCGATGACGCGTGCCCAGTGGCGGACCGCCGCCGTCGTCGGCGCGCTGCTGCTCGTCGGCGGCAACGGGCTCGTCTCGTGGGCCGAGCAGACGGTCCCCTCCGGCATCGCAGCGCTGCTCGTGGCGGCGACGCCGATGTGGATGGTGGTGCTGGACTGGCTGCGGCCGGGCGGCGTGCGTCCGCGCGCGGCCGTCGGCGTCGGGCTCGCGATCGGGCTGGCCGGCATCGCGGTCCTCGTCGGGCCGTCGAGCCTCGGCGGGGCGCCGGTGGACCCGGCGGGCGCGCTCGCCGTCGGCGCGGCGTCGTTCTGCTGGGCGCTGGGCTCGATCTACCAGCGCGGCGCGCCGACGGCGGCGTCCACGCTGCTCAACGTGGGCGGGCAGATGCTCGTCGGCGGCGCGATGCTGCTCGCGCTCGGCGCGGCGCTCGGCGAGCGCGTCGCGGTGGCCGACGTCGCGCCGCGCTCGTGGTGGGCGCTGGCCTACCTGATCGTCGCCGGCGCGCTCGTCGGTTACTCGGCGTACGTCTGGCTGCTCAAGGTGAGCACGCCGGCGAAGGCGTCCACCTACGCGTACGTCAACCCGGTGGTGGCGGTGCTGCTGGGGTGGGCGCTGGCCGGCGAGGCGCTCGGGCCGCGCGTCGCCGGCGCGGGCGCGCTCGTGGTCGTCGCCGTCGGGCTCATCACGACGGCCGGTCGCGTGCCGGCGCGTCCGCCGTCGGCCGCCGTGGAGCCGGGGCCCGACTCGCGGTAGACTCTGCTCCCAACTCCTTCCCCCGCCTCATGTTGGTTGCTCCGCTCCGTCGCCTGCTCGCCCTCTGGGTCGTCCTCGCCGTGCCGGCGTCGGCGCCGGCCCTCGCTCAGGGACCGCCGCCTGACCTCGACGCCTACGTCGAGCGCGTGCGCGAGGCGTTCGGCGTGCCCGGCTTGTCGGTCGCCATCGTCCACGGCGGCGAGACGGTCGTCGCGCGCGGCTACGGGACGCGCCACCTCGGGCAGGACGCGCCGGTGGACGAGCGGACCCGCTTCGGCATCGCCTCCAACTCGAAGGCGTTCACGGCCACGGCGCTCGGGATGCTGGTGGAGGAGGGGCGGCTGGAGTGGGATGCGCCGGTGACGCGCTACCTGCCGGGCTTCGCGCTGTCGGACCCCTACGTGACGGCCGAACTGACGGTCCGCGACCTGCTCGTGCACCGCTCGGGCCTGAGCCTCGGCGCGGGCGACCTGTTGTGGTGGCCGGCGAGCACGCTCTCGCGCGCCGAGACGGTCCGCCGCCTGCGCGGCCTGCCGCTGGCGACGAGCTTCCGCAGCCAGTACGCCTACGACAACGTGCTCTACATGGTCGCCGGCGAGGTCGTCGGCGCGGTGGCCGGCGAGTCGTGGGAGGCCTACGTCCAGACGCGCATCCTCGACCGCCTCGGGATGGCCGACACGCGCGCGAGCGTCCGCGAGGGCCTCGCCGGCGACAACGTCTCGGGAACGTTCGCGACCGTGGACGGCCGCGTGGTGCCGGTCGTCGCGTTCGACGGCGAGAACGCCAACCCGGCCGCTGGCATCGTCTCGACGGCGCGCGACATGGCGCGCTGGATGACGGTCCAGCTGGACTCCGGGCGTGTCGCGCTGCCGGGCGTCGCCACCGGTCGCCTCTTCTCGCCGGCGACGACCGAGCAGCTGTGGGCGCCCGCGATCCCGATCCCGATCTCGCCGCAGCCGGCCGAGACGGCGGCGCTCCAGGCGCAGTTCGCGGGCTACGCGCTGGGCTTCCGCGTGCAGGACTACCGGGGCGTCAAGGTGGTCAGCCACACCGGCGGCCTGCCGGGCTTCGTCTCGCAGGTGACGATGATTCCGTCGCTCGGTCTCGGCGTGGCCGTGCTGACCAACGGCGAGTCCGGCGCCTCCTTCCAGGCCGTCACGCAGCACGTCGTGGACCACTACCTCGGCGCGCCGCCGACCGACTGGATCGCGGCGTTCACGGCGCGCGACGCTCGCTTCGCGTCGTTCGTCGCCGACGAGGTCGAAGCCAACGACGTATCGCGCGCGTCGGGCACGTCGCCCTCGCTCCCGCTGGCGGCCTACGCCGGGACGTACCGCGACCCGTGGTACGGCGAGGTCACGCTCGCGCTCGACGGCGCGGCCGAGCGCGGCCGCTCGCGCCTCGCGATCCGCTTCGAGCACACGCCGCTGCTCGTCGGCCACCTCGAGCACTGGCACCACGACACGTTCGTCGTGCGGTGGACCGACCGCACGCTCCGCGCCGACGCCTACCTGACGTTCGCGCTGGACCACAACGGGAGCGTCCGCGAGGCGCGCATGGTGCCCGCGTCGCCGGCCGTGGACTTCAGCTTCGACTTCCAGGACCTCGTGCTGACGCAGTAGGGGGCTCGCTGCGTTCGCGGGAGCGGGGAGCGGCCAGCAGGGGGAAGACGGCCGGCAGGCCGAGGCGTCCCCCGCTCCCCGCTGGCCGCTCCCTGCTGGCCCCTATGCCCGTTCGGCGAGCTCGGCCCAGCGCTCGACGTCGGCCTCCAGCCGGGCCGTGAGCGCGTCGAGCTCCTGCGAGAGCGCGAGGACGCGCGCGGCGTCGGCGCCGTTCGCGGCGAGCGCGGCCTCGATCTCGGGCTGGCGCGCCTCGGCCTCGGCGATGCGCGCCTCGACGGCCTCCAGCTCCAGGCGCTCCTTGTAGCTCAGCTTGCGCGGGGCGTCGGACGGCGCGGCGGCGGCCGGCGATGCCGCGCGCGAGGCGGCACGGCGCTCTGTCTCACGTGCGGCGGCGCGTGCAGCGGCGTCCTCGGCGTCGCGCCACGCCGAGTAGGCGCCGGCGATCTCGCGCAGCCGCCCGCCCGGCTCGATGCGCAGCATCCGCTCGACGACGCGGTCGAGGAAGTAGCGGTCGTGCGAGACGACCACGACGGCGCCGGCGAACGTGTCGAGGTAGTCCTCCAGCGCGACGAGCGTCGGGATGTCGAGGTCGTTCGTCGGCTCGTCGAGCAGCAGCACGTTGGGCGCGCCCATCAGGACGTGCAGCAGGTAGAGGCGCCGCCGCTCGCCGCCCGAGAGCAGCCCCACCGGCGTGTACTGCTGCGCGGGCGGGAAGAGGAAGCGCTCCAGCATCTGGCTGGCCGAGACCGTCTGGCCGTCGGCCGTCGTCACGTGCTCGGCGATGTCGGTCACCGAGTCGATCAGGCGCTGCGTGTCGTCGAGCGCGCGGCTCTCCTGGTCGTAGTAGCCCACCTTCACCGTCGGGCCGCGCTCGACGGTCCCGGCGTCGGGCACGAGGCGGCCGGCGATGAGCTCCAGCAGCGTCGTCTTGCCGGCGCCGTTGGCGCCGAGCAGGCCGAGGCGGTCGCCGCGCGGGATCTCCAGCGTGAGGTCGCGGATCAGCGGCTCGCCGCCGTAGCCGTGCGTCACGCGGTGCAGCTCCACGACCTTCTTGCCGAGGCGCGTGCTCGCCGAGGCGATCTCAAGCGGCGCGTCGGGCGCGTCGGGCGCGGCGTCGAAGAGGGCGTGCGCGCGGTCGATGCGCGCCTTGGACTTGCTCGTGCGCGCCTTGGCGCCGCGGCGGAGCCACTCCAGCTCGCGCCGCGCGAGGTTGGCGCGGCGCGCCTCGTTGGCGGCGGCCGTCGCCTCCTCGGCGGCCTTGGCCTCGACGTAGCGCGCGTAGCCGCCGGCGTAGCGGCGCACGCCGCCGGCCGACACCTCCAGCATGCGGTCCACGACGCGGTCCAGCACATAGCGGTCGTGCGTGACGAGCAGCAGCGCGCCGGTCCAGCCGCGCAGCCAGCCCTCCAGCCAGCCGACCGTCTCGGCGTCGAGGTGGTTGGTGGGCTCGTCGAGGATGAGCAGGTCGGGGCGCTCGACGAGGACGCGCGCGAGGGCGACGCGCTTGCGCTGCCCGCCGGAGAGGGTCCCGACCGGCTGCCCGGTGTCGGTCAGGCCGAGGCGGTCGAGGACGGCGCGGGCCTGCGCGTCGAGGTCCCACGCGCCGGCGGCGTCCATCTGCGCCGCGAGCGCGGCGAGGCGTGCGGTGGCGGACGCGTCGCGCTCGGCTGCGTGGAGGGCGGATTCGTAGTCGCGAACGAGGCGCGCCGTGGGCCCCTCGCCGGCGAAGACGGCATCGAGGACGCTCAGTGCGGGGTCCATCTCCGGGCGCTGCGGGAGCCAGCCGACGCGCGCGCCGGGGGCGACGAGGACGCGCCCGTGGTCGGGACGCTCGGCGCCGGCCGCGAGGCGCAGCAGCGTCGTCTTGCCCGCGCCATTGGCGCCGATGACGCCCACCTTCTCGCCGGCCTCGACGACGAGCGAGACGTCGTCCAGCAGCGGCTTGGTGCCGTAGTCCTTGGCGACGCGGTCGAACGTGAGCAGGGCCATCGGGAGGTGCGGAGGGACGCGGGTGGAGGGCCACCTCGACGGGGCCGCGCTGCCAAGATCGCCCGCCGGAGACGCGCACGCCGACGCGTGGTGGTCATCCCGGCCTTGCCGCGGGTACACTCATCACGCTCTCTTCACCCGCACCGCCATGCGCCACTGCGTCTCCGCCCTCGCGCTCGTCGCCGTCCTGCTCACCGCCGCGCCGCTGGCGGCCCAGCCGTGGGCGCGCGCCTACACCACCGGCGGCGGCAGCTCGGTCGCCGCGATGCCCGACGGCGGGGTCGTCGCCGTCGGCTACGGCACCGACGAGGTCACGTTCGGACGCACGGCGCTCGTGGTGCGGACCGACGTCGCCGGCGACACGCTCTGGACGCGCCGCCTCAGCCGAAGCAACTTCGATGAGCTCGGCTTCGACGTGGTCCCGCTCCCCGAGGGCGACGTCCTCGTGGTCGGGACGGCCTACGTCCAGTCGGCGTTCGTCTTCCGCCCGTGGGTCGTGCGCCTCGCCGCCGACGGCTCGACGGTCTACACCACCGACGACGGCCTGACGGCGACGCTGCCGGTCCGCTCGGGCATCGTGCGCGGCACGCTCCGGGCCGATGGTCGCCTCGTCCTCGTCGGCGGCAACAACACCGTCACGAGCCTCCAGGCACCGTGGGTCGCGGTCGTGGACCCCGCCGACGGCGCGCTCGTCTCGTTCCGACTCTTCTCGCCCTCGCCGACCGTCTTCGGCTACGGCACGTACGTCGCCACCGTCGCGCCGACGCCCGACGGCGGTGTCGTCTTCGCCGGGACCGCCGGCTGGGGCGTCGGCGAGGCCTACGTCTGGAAGCTGGACGCCAGCGCTGACTCGGCGTGGGTCCGCACCTACCGCGCCGAGGGGCTGCGGGTCTTCCACTCGGCGCGCGTCGCGCCCGACGGCGACCTCCTGCTCGCCGGCTGCGAGCTGCCCAACTGCGACGAGGCCCGCGTGCTGCGGACCGACGCCGACGGCGCCCCGCGCTGGATCTACGCCGGCGCGACCGATGACATCGTGGAGGCGCGCGACGCCGTCCCGCTGTCCGACGGCCGCACGCTCGTGCTCCGCCGCTTGACCGACGCCGTCGCCTCGCCGGACTTCGACTCGGACGTCGTGGTCCTCGACGCCGCCGGCGCGCCGCTCTCGACGCGCGTCCTGCCCGGCGGCGCCACGGGCTCGGACGGGACGGCCACGCTCGCGATGGAGCGCCTCGACCTCGTCGGCTCGGCGGACTGGTTCACGGCCGTCGGCCGCTGCGCCACCGAGGCGCCGGTGACGCGCACGAGCCTCTGCCTCGTGCGCGACGAGCCGGAGGCCCGCTCGGTTGGCACCGAGGCGCCGCCGGCGGTGGCCGCGCTGCGCGTGGCGCCCAACCCGGCGTTGGGCGCGCTGCGCGTCGCGGGCGCCGCTGCCCTCGGCCGCGCCGAGGTGGTGGATGCGCTCGGCCGCCGCCACGCCGCCCGCCTCGCCGGCGACGTGCTGGACGTGCGCGGCCTCGCGCCCGGCCCCTACACGCTCCGCGTGGAGGCCGATGGCCGGTGGGCGTCGGTGCGCTTCGTGGTCGCGCGGTAGCGCGTCGCCGGCGGAGTTCGGCGGCGGCCGACGCGGTCCGCGCCGTGGTTCACGCTGTTTTCCCCGTCGGGCCGGTTGGCCGCCGGCGGCGGCCGGTCGTAGGTTCTCGCCGGTCGCCGTCCGCGGCGCCGTGCCAGTGTAGCTCAGGGGTAGAGCAGCTCATTCGTAATGAGCAGGTCGTCGGTTCAAATCCGACCACTGGCTCCCCGAGAAACGCCCTTCACGCTATCGTGGAGGGCGTTTTCGCGTGTAGGATGGGCGGGTGCCACGCGCGGGGCGGGAGGCGTTACGGCACATTTACGGCACGGGCGCGCGTTTCGGTGCGCGACGGTGCGCCCGGCCGACGGCCAGCCGGGCGCCTCCGCAGGCTCACGCGGCGAGGCGTCGCGCCGTCGAGACGGTCACGTAGCCCGCCGCCTTGACGCACTGCGCGATGCGCGCCTTCTCCTCGTAGCGCTTCAGCGCGCCGAGTTCGTCGGCCAGCGCCTTCACCGCCGGCGAGTATTCCCACGTGCGGCGCGTCCGCACGGCGAGCGTGTAGCCCAGCGCGTCGGTCGTCGCGCCGTCTTCGTCCAGCAGCGCGTCGTAGATCACCGGCTCCAGCGCGGCGATCTCCGCGTCGAGCCGGCGGCGTTCGGCCTTCATCGTGAGGTAGCGGGTGAGGTCGTCGGGGTTGGTCAGAGAGCGAAGCATCATCGGGTCCGGGTGGGAGCGGGGGGCCGAAGCCCCCCGCTCGGGTGGCAGGTTCAGGCGTGGACGCGGGCGAGGTACGGGGAGTCCGTCTCGAAGAACAGTGCCTCGTAGCGGGCGCACTGCATCTCGAAGTCGATGGACGTCTCGATCTCGTCCAGCAGGTCGGGCGAGCATTCGACCGCGCGGCCGAGGGCATCGCAGACGGTGCCGATGTGGTAGTGCGCGCCGTTGGGGCCGCGCTTCTCGATCTCTGCCTCGACGGTGAGAGTGCCGTGGGCGACGGAGGGGACGTGGACGGTGAGGCTGAACATTGGGGTACCGGGGTGCCGCGCAAGGCGGCGGTGAGAGGGTCGGCGTTGCTGCGCCGGTGACAGAAGCAAGGTAGAAAAATTGTTCTACGGTGTCAAGAGAATTTGCTACCTCGCCCAACTTTTTTCTACATTGCCCCTGTCCCGCTCTCCGATCCGCCGATGACCGCGCGCGAGTTCTCCGACCGCTTCAAGCCCTTCGTTCCCGTCCGCCGCGTCGCCACCGATGCCGGATTCCGGGAGGCGACCTTCTACATGGCCGTCACGCGCGGGCGCGATCTCACGGCCGACGAGGTGAGTCGCCTGCGCGCGGCCGTCGAGGCGCACGCCGAGACGCTGCGCCGAATGGCCGGTGAGCTGGAGGCAGCGCCGGACGCGGCTCCGACGAACGAGTAAGCCCCGGCGCGCAGCAACGCGCCGGGGCTCCGGTACTCCCTCACGCCGAACGAGTCGGCTGGTGGAAGAGTCAATGCTACGACATAGCAGGCAGGGCAGTTGCTGCTTCCCGCGCCAGATCATCAGCCGCAAGCTGATGAGGGGGTGTCCGTATTTGCGACAGGTATTAAGAATGTGTATCCATATCCGCTAGGCGGTCTTCCACTTGTTTCTTTAAGCTTACGAGCATGTGGTGATCAAGCTTGGTAAAATCATCACCATAACATACGTGGATGTGCGGAGGAATGCAGTAATCTCGTCGTACATTATCGGTCTGTGAATTGGACAGGCCTTTGATATCGCGATGGCACTCCTCGTCGCCGTTTGGTCCTGGCGTTGCCTCTACCTCGAATGTGGCGCCGTCAGGTAACCATGATTGAAATGTGTCATGATCAAATCTCCAGAATATGATTGCCGCACTTGGTGGTACGAGATGAAAATAGTATGTTTGGAGATGTGCGCAGATTGAGCCCGAATTTGCTATCGAGCAATCTTCATCGCAGACCGACACTCCGTCGCCGTCTCGCTTGAATACATAATTCTCGAACCGTTGTCGTACCTCATTGTATGCAATGGGAGAAAGGACTCTGAGGTACGTCGGCATTGGGATAGGCGCTCGATAAAGTTTGCGTAAGTCCCATTGTCGTCGCCGTGAGCGACGGATCGGGGTGCGTCCGGGTTGTCCCGGTCGTCCGAAATATAAACCTGTCCTGTTGAATCTACATCGGCATCAAACATGGATCCTTCGCCTGCTATAGACAGCAGTAATCCGCCGCCCAGGTCTGGCATTACGTCGGCGCGCAGCCCAAACACTACCACCGAGCTTGTCAGGAGGTGGGCTACTGTCCTGGCCTCCTTTGTGATCGGCATTCCTTCCCCAAAGTGCCAGCCGGCAGGAAGCTTTGCGAACGCATTGATACGCCGCGCCCAAGGCGATGGCGTATTTTGGTTCACTGTCTCCACTGTGTGATAGGTGGGGCTACTTTGTCGAATCGTTTGGAACATCGTCTTTGGTGTCTTCGGGTGTTCCTGTTAGAGCTGCCTCGATGAGGCCTGTAGTCAGTATCGGCCGCTTGGTCGCGACCTCTAGGTCTGCCACCAATGTGCCTAAGTGCTCGGCCATTGTCTTGGCCAAGGTGAACGACATATTGATCACGGCCACTGGGCGGTTCGCTAACGTCAGGACCAGACCGGTATCCGCATTAGTGCGGAAAGCGGTGAACCCATTGGCATATAACCGGGGAACTTCAGAAGGATCGTCAATCCTCCCCCGAATAACCTCCTCCAAGGTGGTGCTCTGCGGGTTCACGACGATCTCGCCTTGGTTGATGGGATCGGGCATCTGTGGCGCGGGCATGGTTCGGCGGGATCCGTCTACGCTGCGCGAGCGAGTCGGGGTTTCAAGCTACGGTGAGTGCACGCAAAGCGCTAAGTCGGGCTGTCTGTGCTTGGAGAGGGAACCTTGAGGATGCGCTCCCGACCCTCCCGAGTGCAAACGTCCGTCTGGCAGGCCACGCGCCACATTGTTGGGAAACCGGAAAACACGCCTGTGCGCGCTCGTATTGCCCTGTCTGACTGACGCGCCGACGACTGCTGCTAGGCGCCTGATTACGCATTCGCGGCTGCGCCTGCGCGCTCCCACGTCGGCACAGGAACGGCACCAGCAAACCCGATTCGTCGTGCTGCCTCGGTATAGAGGCTCCACGCCAGCGGCGCCTCGGCCGCGTCCACGCCGTAGGCGAGCCGCAGCACGTCGGCCGCCACGTCGGCGGCGAGGTCACCGGCGCGCCACTCCGGCACCACGAGGCACGCCCTCACGTCGGCCTCGGCGTCGGCCAGCGTCTCGGCCGGCCGGAGCGCCCGCTCGCCGCGTGCTTCGCGTACGGCGTCCACCACGGCGCGGCGCACGTCGGCGGGCGCGTCGGCGAGCAAGGTCTGGGAGCCGTCAGCGGCGCGGCGAGTCACGGCACGTAGGGGAGAGAGCGTCCGAAGGATACGCGGTGCCGTGCTTGCCTGTTCGCCTCACCCGCGTCGTAGCACCCGCTTCACCGTCGCCGGGTCCGTCCCCATCTGCGCCGCCAGCATCCGAAACATCCCGTCGAACCGGCGCGACTCTCGGCAACTCTCGTAGGTCAGCCGGTGACACGTCCGGCACGCGAACTCCCGCGCCCCCGGCGCGAGGTAGATCACCCCGCACCGCCGCTCGCACTCGGGGCACCGCATCCAGTAGCGGACGCCCCCGCCGTGCCCCCGCGTCCGCGTCAACGGCACCCGTTGCACCACGGCCCCGCGTGCGTCGCCGTCCGGGAAGCTGAACCGCAGCACCACCGACAGCGCGTCCTCGTCGTCGGCCGAGAACCCGTGTGTCGCCACCACCGAGAAGCCGACCCTCGACGTCACCGTCTCGCCCCGGCGCCACGTCGTCGTTCCGCTCGCCGCCGGCCCGCCGCCGCCAGACTCCAGTCGACGCTCGCCCTCGGCGATGAACGGACGCATCCCGCGCAGCGTGAATCGGAGCGAGTCCTCCACCGTCGCCCGCGCCGCCGGTCGCCCGTTGCCTCCGTGCCAGCCTGAGCCGTAGCCGCCCATCGGATTCTCCAAAATCGTTGCAGAAACCCCGCCCGGTGAGGCGTCACCGCCCCGGACGGCCGAGAATCGCCGGTGACGCCTCGGCGGCGCGTCACCGGCCGTGCCCTCAGATCGTCTTGAACTGCACCTCCACGCCCCCTTCCGGGGCCGTTTCACGCGACAGTTCGGAGATCCGAAGGAGCATCGTCACCAGCTTGTCCGTCGGCACGGTCGAGAGGTCGCGCCGGTCCAACTCCTTCGACAGCTTTCCGGCGAGCGCCGAGAGCAGGCGCCGCCGGCCGTCGTAGCCGCGCCGCGCGTCGTCTTCGGCACGCGCGCGCCGGGTGTGCATCAGCCGCTCGGCGTCGGTAGTGTCCATCCGGTGACGGACGAGCCGCACCAGTTCGCCCGGCTCCTCGCCCATCTTGCGGGCGATCTGGGCCACCGTCTTGCCGCTCCCGCGCAGCTCGGCGAACGTCGCCACCTTGCCGTCGAGCGTGCGGGCCAGCCGCTCGCGCGCGATGCGGAACAGCAGGTCGGGCGCGTCGGCCAGCCAGCCGTCGAGCACGTCGTCGGGGATGTCGGGTAGCGCCTCGTCGGGGAGCGAGGCGAAGAGGTGGTGCTCATAGAGTTCGCTCCGCGCCTCGTCGCGTGCGCGCTCGTCGGCGCCGTCGGAGTCGGCAGGCTCGCGCGAGCGGATCTCGACGTAGACGTCCACGAACGCTTCGGGCAGTTCGTCGCCGGCGACGGGATCGGTAGCGATCACCTCGGCGAGCGTCGGGCGGGTGTCGGTCGGGGCGAGTGCGGTCGTCATCGCGTCGGGGGGCTATGCGGTGAACGTGTCGCCGTCGGCGCGGACGAGCCCGTGCGCGGCCAGCGCCTCCAGCACGTCTGCCACGTCGGCGGGACGGGCGCCGGTGAAGCGGCCGGCAACGGCCTTCGCGGTGTGCGCCCCGCCGGCGACGGCCTGCCGTACGGCGGTGATGCGGTCGGCCAGCGAGTCGGGCCACGGACGGGGCGACGCCGAGACGGGCGCCGGGGCGGCGCGTGGCGCCGTCGGAAGGTCGAGCCCGGCCTGTGTCGCCGTCGGCGCCTGGAACGACGGACGGAGGTAGCGCACGCGCCCGGCGGCTTCCTCGGCGCGGCGCTCGGCGTTGAGCGCGACGAGGCGCGCGAGCACGGCCGGCGCGAAGCCCGGCGCGTCGGCGTCGAGGTCGCTCCACCCGTAGGCGTCGAGCACGGCTCGGTCGAGCCGCCGGTGAAGGTCCAGCAGCGTGTGTGCGAGCCCGGCCTCGGCGGAGGCGGCTTCCATCGCCGACGACGCCGCGCTTGCCGCGTGGACCGTGCGCGAGACGGGCGGCCGGTCGCACAAGCGGACGAAGACACGCCCCGAGCCGGGCACCGACCGATGAACAAGAAGACCATCCCGGTGGCGGCGCTCCGCGTGGAGATGCCCGACGGCTCCCGCATCGAGCGCGCGTACCGCATCGAGGCGGACAAGAAGGTGCCGAAGGGCAACTGGCAGTGGGCCGTCTACAACCCCGCCCGGCGCGCAAGCGGGTCAACCTCCGCACGAAGGACCGTGGCGCCGCGATGAGCCTCGCGCTCCAGTACGCGCGTGACTACGCCTTGGGCGCCTTCGATCCGTGGAAGCAGGCCGCCCCCGTCGGCGTCACCGTCGAGAAGGCCGCCGGCGAGTACGCCGACGCCCAGCGGCAGGCGGGCCGCGCCGAGAGCACCATCGGCGCCGCCGAGCGGATGCTGAAGGCGTTCGCCCGCACGCTCCCCGCCGGCACCGCCGTCGAGCACGTCGAGCCGGCCCACGTCGAGCGCTTCACGTCCGCCCCCAAGCCGAAGCGCGCCAGCTCGAAGGACGCCCCGCGCCCCAAGTCACCGGCGACGCGCCAGCGCTACCTCGCCGTCCTCTCGCACTTCTTCGACTACTGCGTCCGACGAGGCTACACGCGCGTCAACCCCGCCGAGCCGGTAGAGGCGCCGCCGGCGCGTCCCAACCGGCGCGACCACGTGTCCGACAAGGAAGCCGGCGCGATGCTCCGCGCGCTCGACGCCGCCGTCTTCGCGGCCACGCGCGGCGAAGACGGCGCCGTGTGGCTGCGCGACTGGTTCGTCTTCGGCCTCGGCACCGGCCTTCGTCCCGGCGAGCAGCGCGCCCTCACCTTCGCCGACGTGCGCCTCGACGGCGAGGTCGCTACGATCCGCGTGCGCGGCACCAAGACCCCCGGCTCCGCGCGCACCGTGCTCGTCGCCGGCGACGCCCTCGACGTGCTGCGCCGTCGCGTCGCCGCGCGCCGTCACGAGCGCGCCGACGCGCCCGTCTTCACCGGCGCCGGCGGCGCCCCGGTCGCGCTCGACTTCGTGTCCAAGCGGCTCCAGGCCCTCGCCCGCGCGGCCGGGCTGGAGAAGAACGTCACGGCCTACAGCCTCCGCCATTCCTACGGCACGAAGATGGCCGCCGCCGGCGTCCCGCTCCTAGACCTCGCCCGGATGATGGGCACCTCGGCCGTGATGATCGAGCGGCATTACGGCCACTACGACCCCGCCCGCGGCGCTTCCCACGTCGCCCGCGTCTTTGGCAGCGCGGAGCCGACGCGCGAGCCGACGTAGGAGCGCCCCGGGGCCGCTGGCCTACCGCGCGACCGTCACGCGGCGAACAGCGTTGCCCGACGCAGACGCCGCCCGGACGACGTAGACGCCGGCAGGGTATTGTCCGGCGCCGAATGGGAGGACATGCACGCCGGCCCCGAGGTCGCCATCGGCAAGCACGGCGACCTGCCGGCCCAGCACATCGTGGACCGTCACCCGGACCCGCCCAGGCTCGGGGGTCGAGAGTCGGACGGCTCCGCCGGTCGACACCGGGTTCGGGCTCACCGTGAGCCCGAGCGCGTTCGGATCCGTCGCCCCGCCTTCCGACGATACGGGCTCGGGTGTGTCGTAGAGCGCGACGTACCGCGAGGGCACGCCGCCCGCCGTGGTGAAGGAGCCTCCGAGGACGAGGTTGCCCTCGTCATCGACGGCGAGCGCCCGGACGGCTTCGTTCATCCCCGTACCGAGAGCCGCCCACGCCGTCCCGTCCCACCGAGCCGCGTAGGACGCTGGGACGGCCCCGGCCGCCGTGAACGTGCCCCCGGCGTAGAGCGTCCCCTCCGGGGCGATCACAAGCGCGACGACGGCAGCATTCGAGCTCCTCATGCCTTCCCCGAGGGGCAACCACGACGTCCCGTCCCACCGCGCGATCCGGTTTGCGGACACACCGCTGGCCCTTGTGAACGCCCCCCCCGCGTAGACCTCGCCATCAGGACCGACGGCGAGTGAGTGGACCTGACCGTTGATGCCGCTCCCGAGCACCGTCCATGAGGTCCCGTCCCACCGTGTGACCGTGCCCACGGCAGAAGGAGAAGGCCAGTTTCCCGTGCCGCTCCCGGCGTAGACGACCCCGTCCGGTCCGACGGCCAGCGCTTGCACAGCGGTCTCGACCCCGGTCCCGAGTGGCTCCCACGCCGTTCCCGTCCATCGTGCGACGTTACGGGCCGGCGCCCCGCCAGCCGTGGTGAACGACCCCCCGGCGTAGAGCACCCCGTCCGCGACGACCAGCGCGAGAACACTGCCCACCACCCCTTCGCCGAGGGGCTCCCATCCCTGTCCGTCCCATCGGGCGACGCCCCGTGCGTCCACGCTCCCCGCCGTTGCGAAACTCCCCCCGACGTAGAGATCCCCGCTCGGTCCAACGGCGAGCGCTCTCACGAAGCCGTCCACGCCAGCACCGAGAGAGTCCCATGCCGCTCCGTCCCACCGTGCGACACGGTTCGCGCGGCTCCACCCGGTTGTGGTAAAAGAGCCCCCGGCATAGAGGGTGCCGTTGGGGTCGGCAGCCAGCGCGAGGATGGGCCCGTTCGTACCCGTGCTCAGCTTCTTCCACGACGTGCCGTCCCACCGGAAGTCGCCTCCAAACCCCCCTGCAAAGACGGTCCCGTCCGGTGCAATGGCGAGTTCGAGGGCCCCCCCTGGCACGGCGGAGCCGAGGTCCGTCCACACGTTCCCGTCCCAGCGTGCTACCGCGGTCCCCGCAGTGTAGATCGACCCGTCCGGCGCCACCGCGAGAGCGTAGACACCGCTACTCCTACCAGACCCGAGCTGCTTCCAGATCTGCCCGTCCCATACAGCAATGTGGTTCACTGTAGTGCCACCGGCCAGCGTGAAACCACCCCCGGCGACGATGGCCCCATCCGGGAGGACGGCAAGCGAGGCGACATCGTCGTCCATGCCGGTCCCGAGTGACCTCCATTGCTTTCCGTCCCACCTCGCCACTCGGTTGGGTGCACTGGGATTTCCAGGACCATCGTACTGGGAGAACCTCCCGCCGGCGTAGAGCGACCCGTCCAACCCGATCGCCAGCGCGTGAACCTGATTCTCAATGCCGGTATCGAGAGGTGTCCAGACATTCCCGTCCCACATGATGACGTGCCCCGAGTTCGGTCCAGCATCCGTTGAGAACGTGCCCCCCGCATAGACGGTCCCATCGGGAGCCACGGCGAGAGCGCCGATAAACCCTAGTGAGGCCGAGAAAATGGTCGTCCAACTTTCACCGTCCCAGCGGGCCACCGAGGCGATCCCGAATCCGGCATAGACGGACCCATCCGGGCCAACAGCGAGGGCGTGAACGGGGGCCCCAAGGCCAGTACCCAATGCCCTCCACGCGGTCCCATCCCACCGAGCCACATGGTTCGAGACGCTCCCTGCTGCCACCGTGAACGTGCCCCCGAAGTAGACCGATCCGTCCGGGCCGCTAGCGAGGGCATGGACGTAGCCTTCGAGGGGCGGCCCGCTCGGTCCACTTCCGATGTCGAGAAAGTCCCCGGGTGGCCGCGTGTGGAGCAACTCCGTGACGCCTGCGGATCCGTCCGTCCTCGTGAACTCAAACGTCCCGGCCAGAGCGGCCGGCTGTGCCGAGACGGGCGACACGGACAAGCCGAGAAGTGCCGAGAGGCCAGCGAGCAGAACAGTCAGAGAGCCAATGCGCATCGGGGAAGGGGGGGAGCGGAGAGCGAGCATAGGCGATGATCCTTGGCGTTCCAATGCTATTGCAAATGGACCAAGGCCCGCCCCGCGGTCCCGGCGTCGAGGCTAGCGCCGAGACGAAGAAGCGCCGCCGCGCGAGTGTCCAGCACTTCTTCGCGTGGGCCGTCGAGCAACGACTCTGCCCGACGAACCCCGCCGACGGCGTGCGCCCCCCGCCGGTGCAGTACAGCGCTACGCGTCTGGGCTGAGCCGGTAGCCTGCGTGGCGTAGCCACCCTGACGAGTCCTCCCAGCGAAGGCCCCTCACCGACGCCGACAGCACGGATTCCAGCGCACTCTGCGTGTCCGCCCGCGCTCGTCGTACCTCGTGCTTCACCTTCGACCACATCTCCTCGCACGCGTTGAACTCCGGGCTGTAGCGCGGTTGCGGCGCCAGACGAGCACCCTGAGCCTCGATCATGCGCCGGACCTCTGCCCCGCGATGGATGCTGTGATTGTCCCACACCACCACGTCGCCCGGCTCCAGCTTCGGCGCGAGATGCTCGCGCACGAAGCGTTCGAAGAGCGCGCCGTCAACGCGTCCCTCGACGGCGACGACGCCCCCACGGCCAAGCCCAAGCCACCCGACGAGGTTGGTCCGCCGGCCGCGTCGATACGGAGCATGCTCCTCGCACCGCTCCCCACGCAGCGCATAGCCGTAAGCGAGGCGTGCGCCGGCAACGATGCCGCTCTCGTCGACGCACACCACGCGGTCCCCGTCGATGGTCTGCTGCCAGGCGGCGAACGCTTCGCGCTCGGCGACGATGTCGGGCCGGAAGCGCTGGACGGCTCTCAGCGACTTTTTTTGCGCGTGTACCCCATCCGCGCCAGCGTCCGGCCGACGGTCTGCTGGCACACGGGCGGTTGCCCGGCTTCGACGAGTCGGCCCGCCAGCACGTGCTGCGGCGTCGACGGGTCGTCGGCGATCCACTGCTTGAGCAGGACCTCGCCGGCCTCTGTGACGGCATATGGCGTGCCGCCGGCAGACGGTCGCGGATTGAGCGCGCCGGTTTCCTGCTTGAGCGCCCGCCAGCGGATGAGCGAGGCGCGGCCAATGGCGAAGCGTGCCGCGACAGCGTCGAGCGAGCCCTCGCCGCGCTCGTACGCCTCAACGGCGCGTCGTCGTAGATCGAGTGAGGTGGCCATGTGGGAGCCGAGTAGCGAGCGGGCAAGCTACCGGATCACTCCGGGCGCGTCACGCTGTAATGCCGCTAGAGTTACGGCAAATGTACGGCAAGGTCGCGCGTTTCCTTGCGGATCGGTGCACCTTGCCGCAAGGCAAATCGCCCTAATCAGGACCATTAGGGCCGTATTGGCTTGTCTGACTAGGTGTTTGGACGCATTCGTAATGAGCAGGTCGTCGGTTCAAATCCGACCACTGGCTCCCCGGATCGCGCCTTCCACGACGTCGTGGAGGGCGCGATTTGCGTTGGTGGACGCGTCGGCGCGGACGCAGGGGGGCCCCTCATCGAGGCGGGCGTGGCAGTGGAAAGGCCGATTCTACGTAATCTGGCAGAGACGCCGTGCACTCCGCCGGCCACCCGTCCCCCCTCTGCGCTCCCGGGCGCATTGCCCCCCTCCTCACCCATGCGATTCACTCGCTTCGTGCCGCTCGCGGCGGCGCTCCTGCTCCTTGTGCCCGACGTGTCGGCGCAGGCCTCCTCGCGCTCGTCCCGCACGGCGCCCGCCCCGTCGGCCGCCGCGCCGGCGAGCCCGGCCCCGGCGCCCGCCCACCGCCTCTCGGTCGTGCTCTCCGAGGGCTTCGACGACATCACCACGCTGCCCGGCGCCGGCTGGTCGTTCCAGAACCTGTCCTCGCCGGTCGGAACCGTGCCGAACTGGTTCCAGGGGAACCCGACGGGCAACGGTGGCCCCTTCGACGCCTTCGCCGGGGCGCCCGGTGCGTACGCGGCCGTCAACTACAACAGCGTCAGCGGCAACAACACGATCAGCAACTGGATGCTCACGCCGGAGGTGCCCCTCGCCAACGGCACGGTGCTGACCTTCTACTCGCGCACGGTCTCCAGCCCGCAGTACGCCGACCGCCTCGAAGTGCGCCTGAGCACGAACGGCGCCAGCACCAACGTCGGGACGACCAACACGTCGGTGGGCGACTTCACGACCGTCCTGCTGACGATCAACCCGACGCTGACGACGACCGGCTACCCGAGCACGTGGACGCTCTACACGGCAACCGTCGCGGGCCTGTCGGCGCCGACGACCGGGCGCTTCGCGTTCCGCTACTTCGTCACCAGCGGCGGGCCGAGCGGCAACAACTCCGACTACATCGGGGTGGACGAGGTGGTGGTGGACAGCCCCGGCTTCGTCTTCGAGCAGCCGACGGCGGGGCAGGAGTTCCGCGTCGGCGGCTGGCTGAAGGCCATCTGGGACTGGCAGAGCCCGGACCCCGCGCCGGCCAACGTGGTGCTCTCGCTCCGCAAGGGCAGCGGCCCCTACCAGGTCATCTACTCCGGCCCCAACCTCGAGCGGCCCGACTTCGGCGCGTCGCGCTACCAGATCCCGGGAGGGACGCCGTCAGGGACGGACTACAACTTCCGGATCGAGGACGCCGCCGACCCGGGGACCTTCGCCGTGTCCCCCAACTTCACGATCGTGGAGCCCGGCGCGAGCTACGCGTTCGTCTCGCCGGTGCCGGGCGGCCGGGTCGCCGCCGAATCCTCCTCCCTGGTGGACTGGACGACCCCGGCCGGCGCCGAGGGCGAGAACGTGGCGCTGACGCTTTACAACAAGGCCACGGGCGCGTTCGTGGGACAGGTGACCCTGCCCGGCAGCCCGTCGGAGGCGACGCTCGGCTTCGAGGGCATTCCGGTCGGCCGCTACTACTTCACGATCGCGGGACAGGGCCCGCTGGGGTACACCGGCCGCTCGGCCGGCTTCGGCATCGTGCCGCTGGCCGTGACGGCGCCGACGGCCGGGACGACGGCCACCCCCGGCGGCACCCTCACCGTCACGTGGTCCGCGCCGACGCTCTCCGGCGGGACGGCGCGCATCGTGCTCCGTAGCGCGAGCCAGCCGCGGACCGTCCTCATCGAGTCGACGGAGAACGACGGCGAGTTCGTGGCGGAGCTCCCGGCGGGCCAGCCCGAGTCGTCGGACTACTACGTGCTGGTGCAGGTCACGACCATCGACGGGACGGTCAGCGCCACCAGCGGCGTCTTCTCCATCGGCGCGGCGCCGGTGGTCCCGCCGACGGCCCACTTCGTGCCGGCGCCGCTGACGGGCGCGGACGTGGCCGCGCTGCGCGTGGAGGCGCCGGCGCTGGCCGACGGCGCCGAGGTCGGCGTGTTCCTCGGCGAGCGCCTGCTCGGCGCGGGCGTCGTCGCCGGCGGTGCGGCCGACGTGACGGCGCGCGGCGCGATCCTCGTGCCGGCGCTGGTCGTGGACGGCCTTCCGGCGCCCGACGACTTCGTCTACGTCGCCGACGGCGCCGTGCTGACGCTGCGCGCGTTCGACGGCGTGTCGGAGCAGGTGCTCGAGACGACCGCACCGGTGGCGTTCGCCGCCGGGACCGAGACGACGGTGACGGCCAAGGGCGGCGCGACGGCGTCGTCGGCGTCGGCGCTGCGCGTGTCGGCGTTCCCGAACCCGGCGTCGTCGGCCGCGACGGTGCGCTTCGAGACGGCGGCCGAGGGCGCAGTGGCCGTCGAGGTGTTCGACGTGCTGGGCCGCCGCGTGGCGACGCTGGCCGAGGGCTCGATGCCCGCCGGCACGCACACGGCGACGTGGGACGCGAGCGCCGCCGGCGCGGGCGTCTACGTGGTGCGCGTGGTCGCCGCCGGCGAGCAGGCGACGGTCCGCCTGAGCGTGGCCCGCTGATCGCGGACAACCGACGGTCGAGACGGCGCGGGGCCGGGGAGCGATCTCCGGCCCCGCGCTCCGTTTCGGTGGCGGCGGCGTGGAGCCGGGCGGCGGTGCGATCTTCGGCGCCGTCGTCCGCCGGCTCCCGTGCGCCCGCTCTCGCTCGCCCTCCGCTCCCTCGTCGCCGCGCAGCGGGTGGCGCCGCCGCTCGGCGACGCCGTGCGCCACGCCGTGCGCCTGCGCCTCTCGCCGGCCGAGGCCGAGGCCGAGCGCGCCATCGACCGCCTCCGCGCGAGCCTCGCGGCCAGCACGGCGACCGTCGAGGTGGTGGACTACGGCGCCGGCGCCGACCGTCCGCCCGTCCGCCGCGTGGCGGACCTCTACGCGCGCGCCTCCAGCCCGCCGTCGTGGGGACGCCTCCTCTTCGGCCTGGCGCGCGCGCTGCGTCCGGTGCGCGTGCTGGAGCTCGGTGCCAACCTCGGCGTGTCGGCCGCCCACGTCGCCGCCGCGATCGCGCTCAACGAAGCCGAGGACCGCACCGACGACGAGCCCGACGGTTTCGCCGGCGGACGCCCCGCGCCGCGCCTGACCACGCTGGAGGGCGCGCCCGCGCTGGCCGCCCTCGCCGCCCGTCACCTCGCCGCGCTCGGACACGCCGGACGCTCGCGCGTCGTCACCGGCGCGTTCGACGCGACGCTCGCCGACGTCTGCGCCGCCGACGGCCCCTTCGACCTCGTCTTCGTGGACGGCCACCACGAGGAGGCTGCCGCACTCCGCTACGTGGAAGCGCTGCGCCCGCACCTCGCGCCCGGCGCCGTCGTCGTGCTCGACGACGTGGAGCCCGGCCGGCCGGTGCGGCGCGCATGGACGCGCCTCCGCCGCGATCACCCCGATGCGCCCGCCGCCTACCTCGGCAAGTGGGGGCTGATGGTGATGGACGGTGGACGATGGGCGATGGACGGTGGGACGGACAGCCGCGCTCCCGATGCCTCCCCGCGTCGCTCGTCGCTCGTCGCCCCTCCCGCTGCCGGCGATCCCGTCGCCGGTGACGCCGGCGATCGGCCGTCGGCGCCTCTCGCCGGAGCCGACACGCCCGACGTGCGTCCCACTGCCTCGCCCGCGCCCTCGCCATGACCGACGCGACCGACGCCGACCTCGTCACCGCCTACGTGGAGCGCGGCGACCAGCGCGCCTTCTCGACCCTGCTCGCCCGCCACCAGGAGCGCATCTTCGGCTACCTGATGGGCATGGTGCGCGACCGCGACGTCGCCAACGACCTCTTCCAGGAGACGCTCTACCGCGCCATCCAGGCCATGCACGAGCGCCGCGGCTCGTACGAGCAGCAGGGCCGCTGGCTGGCGTGGACCATGCGCATCGCCCGCAACGCCGCCCTCGACTGGCTCCGCAGCCGGAAGAAGTGGACCGACGTGGACCGCAGCACGTCCGGCGAGGACGAGGGGCCGTCGTTCTGGGATCGCCTCCCCGACGAGGCGCCCGACGCGCAGGCCCTCCTCGGCCGCACGCACCTCTGGGAGGAGGTCGAGGCGGCCATCGAGCAGCTGCCCCCCGAGCAGCGCGAAGTCGTGCTGATGCGCCACCAGAGCGAGCTCACGTTCCGCGAGATCGCCGAGCTCACCGGCGTCTCGATCAACACCGCGCTCGGGAGAATGCGCTACGCGCTGATCAACCTACGCAAGATTCTCGAGCCTGAGTGGTTTCAGGACTCGACGGCCGATCTGCCGGGCGCGCCCCGGCGCTGATCGCGTCCGCCGCTCCTTCTTCACGCACCACGCCGCGATCCGTCCCCGTTCGCTACGTCCCGTCCCGATCCGATGACCGACGCTCTGCTTCCGCTCCGCTGCGCCTATGGCGCGGAGGTGCCCGGCGAGCCCGCCGCCCCGCCGCCCGCGGGCACGCCGGGACACGCCGAGTGGAGCCTCCTCGCGCAGATGCGCGACCTCCTGGACCGCTGGCCCGCCGCCGCGCCCACGCCCGCTGCCCTCGAAGGGACGCGCCTCGACGCGCTCCGCGCCACGCTGCCGGTGATTCCGGCGCACGGCCCGAGCCCCGCCGCCGTCGCGGCCGTCGAGGCGTATGCCGCCGAGGCGACCCTCGCGGCGGTCCGCCGCGCCTACGGCGAGACGGCCGGCGCCGCGCCCGGCGTGGTGGTGCCAGCGGTCGAGGCCGCGCTGCTCGCGCAGTCGCGCGACGTGCTGGAGCGCGCGCCGCGCGCCGCGGTCCCCTCCGACGGCGCGCTCGCGGCCGTCCTCGCGCGCGCCGCCGAGGCGTCGGCCTCCCGCGCCCCCGCCGACGCGTCGGTGGACGCCCCCGCACTCGCGTCGGTCGCCGCCGTCTACGGGCTGGCGTCCGCCGCGCCGCCCGATCCGGTCGAGGCCGCCGTGCTGGGCGGGATGCGCGATGCGCTCGCGCTCACTCCGCGCGTCGCTCCGTCCGACGCCGCCATCACGGCCGTCCTCGCGCGCGCCGCCGAGGCGTCGGCGGTCGTCGCCGCGCCCGTCGCGTCACCGACCCGACCGCCGGCGGCGGCACCGCGACGCCCGGCCCCCGGCCGCCGCGCGGCCGCGCCGCCGCGCGCGCTGGAGCGCCGCCTCGGCCGCTGGGCCGGCGCCACGGCGCTGCTCGGCGCCGCCGTCGTCGCGCTGCTCGTCGGCGGCCCGTCGCTCTTCAACGGCCTGCCGGGGTTCGCCGCCGACGAGGCGCCGCCGGTCGCCGTCGCCGCCGTCCCGCCGGTGGCGGACGAGCCGCTCGACCCCACGGCGGCGGCCGACGAGGCGTTCGACGCCCCCGCGCCGCTCTCGGCGGACGACTTCGCCGGTGCCCTCACCGAGACCGACACGCCCGGCGCGGCGGTTCCGCGCGGACCGGCGGCCGCCTCCGTCGCGCCGTCGGCGCCGCTCGCTTCGGTGCCGCCCGCCTCGGTGCGCGCGGCGGCCCCCGTCGGCGGGGCGCGCGCCGAATCCCGCGAGGCCGCCGCGACCGTGGCTCCCGCGCCCGGCGTGGTGGCGCCAGTGCGCCTCGCGGTGGCCGAGCGTCCCGCCGAGCGCCCCGCCGAGCGCCCGTCGCTGTCGCGCGACGCGGAGTCCGTGGCTGCGCCGCCTCCCGCGCCCCCGCCGCCGGTGGCCGTTCGCTCGGCGCCCGCCCGCCCGGCGCCCGCGCCGACGACGTGGGACGCCTCCGGCGACCTCCGCACGATCTCGCTCCGCGTGAGCGCCCTCCGTCGCGCCACCGGCGCCTCGGAGTGGGACCGCACGCCCGCCGAGGCGTTCGGCGCGCCGCGCGCACCCGTCACGATGAGCGCCACGCCGGGCGTGCAGGCGGTCCGCGCCGGCACGTCGCCGGCCCGCGCGCGCGTCCTCCCCGACACGACCGACTCCGGCAACTGATGCCCCCGCTCTCCTCCGCGTGGCGCCGTGCCGCCCTCGCGCTCCTGGTCGCCGCCGCGCCGGCCGCCGCACAGCCGGGGATGGCCCCGGCGGCGGGTGCCACCGCCGCGCCGGCGGCCGACACGCGCCCGCACACGTTCCGGATCGTCAACGGCCAGGTCTACCTGGACGGCGCGCTCGTTCCCGGTGCCGTCCCGCCCGAGCTCCGTCTCGACGGCTACTCGACGCCGGCCATCGAGTACGTCGGGCCGGTCTCGCCGGTGATCGAAGTCGACGGCCAGATGTACGTCTACGAGAACCGCCGTCTGGTGCCCATCGCCGAGTCGTCGCGCGCCGAGGCGGTCCGCGCCGGTCGCGCGGCCTTCCTGATGGGCGACCTCGTGCCCGAGCCGACGCCGATGGCCGAGGTGGCCGACGACGCGCTCCAGCTCGTCAGCGAAGAGGTCTACCTGCGCGACGTCGCCGAGCGCGACCGCGCCCTCTATGAGCAGCTCCACCGCGAGCGGACGATGGAGGTCGAGGCGCTGCGCCTCGCCGAGCGCTACCGTGCTGCGCCGGCCGTCGAGCGTCCGGCGCGACGGAACGAGCTGCGTGACCTGCTCTCGCGCCTGCTCACGCTCAAGCAGGAGCTGCGCCGCGCCGAGGTCGCCCGCGCGCAGGACGAGCTGAACGCCCTCCGCGCGACGCTCGACGAGCGCGAGGCCCGCCACGACGCCATCGTGGACGCCCGCCTGCGCGAGCTCGTCGGCGAGTAGGTAGCGCGTACGCCGGGCGCGCGTGTAGATTCTGCCCCGCGCGGTGGGAACGGTCCCGCGACGTCCGCGCCGCCTGTTCGCCCATCGGGCTGCGGGTGCCGATTCCTGTACAGGCGTGTGCTCGCCCGACGGCAGGCACGGTTGTGGCGGGGCCGCGCCCGGATTGCCTCCCCCCGCCGATGGTCCGCTTGCTCCGCCTTCTCAGCGTCGCCGCCCTCGTCGCCGCGACGGCCGCGCCCGCCGCCGCGACCGACATCGAGGGCATCTCGTTCGCTCCCCGCGCCGACGGCCCCGGCGTGCTGGTCCGCATCCACACCAACGGCCCCGTCGAGCGCTACGCCGTCGAGCCCGAGCGCGGGCGGCTGGCCGTGACGCTCTACGGCGCGCACGCGTCGGACCGCCTCCGGCAGGAGCCCGCCGCTCCGCCCGTGCGGAGCTACGCCGTCGGCGGGCGCGACGCCGACGTGACGATCCTGCTCGACCTGAGCGAGTCGGCCGAGGTGGTGGCCTACCGCGACAGCCGCTCGGACGACCTCCTGCTGGCCGTGACGCCCGTCGCGCCGTCGGCGCCGATGGCGTGGGGCGGCGCCCCCGCCGGCCGCGAGCCGGAGCCGCGCCCCGACGTGCGGCCGTCGCCCGAGGTGGCGCCGCCGGTGCGTCCGCGCCCGCGCCGCGACCGCCGCCCGTCACCCGAGGCCGCCCCGCCGTCGGCCCCCGCGCCGTCGCCGGCCGCTCCCGCCCCGGCGGCGTCCGCCGAGGGCGAGCCGTCGGCGTGGCGGCTGGACACCATCATCCTCGACGCCGGCCACGGCGCGCACGACATCGGCGCGACCTACCACGGGGTCCGCGAGAAGGACGTCACGCTGGGCATCACGCGGCGCCTCGGGCGCATGATCGAGCAAGAGCTGCCCGGCGTGCGCGTGGTCTATACGCGCTCGGGCGACCAGTTCCACGAGCTGCGCGAGCGCGGGCGCATCGCCAACCGCGCCGGCGGCAAGCTGTTCATCTCGATCCACGCCAACGCCGCCTCGGCGTCGTCGGCGCGCGGCACCGAGACCTACTTCCTCGCGCCACACCGCAGCGAGAGCGCCGCCGAGGTGATGGACCGCGAGAACAGCGTGATCGCGCTCGAGAGTGACCCCTCGCACTACGAGGAGTACACCGGCGCGGAGGGCGACATCCTGCGCGCGATGGCGATGAGCGCCTACCAGGAGGAGAGCCAGGCGCTCGCCGGCCTCATCGAGGGCGAGTTCGTGCGGAGCGGGCGCCACAGCCGCGGCGTCAAGCAGGCCGGCTTCCTCGTCCTCTGGGCGGCGTCGATGCCGGCGGTGCTCGTCGAGACCGGCTTCGTGTCCAACCCCGAGGAGGGGGCGTTCCTCGCGAGCGAGGACGGGCAGGAGCAGACCGCGCGGTCCATCTTCCGTGCCGTGGCGGCCTACCGCGAGCAGTACGAGCGCGGCACGCGCCTCGTGTCGGCGGAGTAGCGTGTAAGCGTGTAAGCGTGTAGGCGTGTAAGCGTGTAAGCGTGTAAGCGTGTAAGCGTGTAAGCGTGTAAGCGTGTAAGCGTGTAAGCGTGTAAGCGTGTAATAGGTGGCAGGCGAAAAGTTTCCGTCGTCCGCGCTCCGTCCTTGACAGGCGAACCGAAGGAGGCAGCTTTGCAGCCACACTCCTCTCCTACACGCTTCCTCTCCTACACGCTTCCTCTCCTACACGCTTCCTCTCCTACACGCTTCCTCTCCTACACGCTCTCTCATGCCCACCGACCCGCTCCTCGCCGCCGTCCGCGTCGTGCCCGACTTCCCGTCGGCCGGCATCCGCTTCCTCGACGTGACGCCGGTCCTCGCCAGTCGCGCGCACTCGGACGCCGCGCTGGAGCGCCTCGCGGCGCCGTGGCAGGGCGCCGGCATCACGCACGTGGCGGCCGTCGAGGCACGTGGCTTCTGGTTCGGCGGTGGGCTGGCCGACCGCCTGCGGTCCGGGCTCATCCCCGTGCGCAAGCCCGGCAAGCTGCCGGCGGCGACGCTCCGCGAGTCGTATTCGCTCGAGTACGGCGCCGACGCCGTCGAGCTCCACGCCGACGCCTTCGACGACCACCGGGCGCCGCGCGTGCTGCTCCACGACGACGTGCTCGCCACCGGCGGGACGGCGGCGGCGGTCTGCCGCCTGCTGGAGCGCGCCGGCGCCGAGGTCGTCGGCTGCTCGTTCCTGATCGAGATCGGCGCGCTGGGCGGACGCGCCGCGCTCCCCGCCGGCCTCCGCGTCGAGGCGGTGATCCAGGGATGACCGGAATGAGGAAGGGGACATGAGGAATGGGCGGGATCGGGTCCATTCCCCATTCCCGGGCCCCCATTCCGTTGCGCCTCGGTACCTTCGGCGACCCCTGCCGATGACCCCGATGCGCCTTCTGATCCTCCTCGCCGCCCTCGCGGCGGCGCCCGCGCTGGCCCAGCCGGCGACGGCCGATCGCGTGCCCGACGCCGAGACGGCCTTCGAGAGCGGCCTCACGAGCTTCTCGCAGGGCGAGTACGCCGAGGCCTACCGCCTCTTCCAGCGCGCGGCGACCGAGTTCGGCATCCACCAGCGGACGACCGCCGCGCAGCTCATGGCCGCGCGCGCGGCCTTCGCCGAGGGCGCCTACGCGCGCGCGGCGTCGAGCGCGACGTCGCTCGTCACGTCGGCGCCCGACAGCCGCTACGCGCCCGACGCGCGCGCCCTGCTCGCGATGATCGCCGAAGCCGACGCCGGGCGCGCCTTCCAGCTCGGCATCGTGCTGCCGGTGGCCGGCCCCGACGGCTACCTCGGGCAGGCCGTCTTCAACGGCATCCGGATCGCCGTGGACGAGCACAACGCGCGCGTGGCCGCCGGCACCGGACGTCGGGTGCGCATGATCTTCCGCGACAGCGGCGCCATCGCGGAGGCCGGCGTGCGCGCGGCCGTCGCCGCCGGCGCCGACGCCGTCGTCGGCCCGCTGTTCTCCGACGAGGCGCTGACCGCCGCCGCCGCCGCCGAGGAGGCGCAGGTGCCGCTCGTCGCGCCGCTCGCCACCGACGACGGCGTCTCGGCCGGCCGCCGCTTCGCGTTCCAGGCCAACCCGACATTCGCCGGGCGCGGGCGCGCGATGGCGCGCTACGCCGTCGGTCGCCTCGGGCTTCGCCGCCTCGGCGTGGCCGTCGAGACCGGCTCTCTGGGCGCCGACGAGGGCGCGGCGTTCGCCACCGAGGCGCGCCGCCTCGGCGCGACGGTCGCCTTCGAGACGCGCCTCGGCGCGGGCGACTGGGAAGACCTCGACCGCCGCGTGGGCGCCGCCAACCTGTCGGCCGTGCAGGGCGTCTTCCTCCCGACGACGGGCGCCGACGCGCCGACGCACGCCGCCGACGCGCTCCGCGCGCTGCGCGCCGTCCCCAACGCGCCGCGTCCGATGGGCAACACCGAGTGGGAGGGCCTGACGGCCAGCCGCGACGTCGCCAGCCGCCTCGGGGCCGTCTTCACGCAGGACTTCTTCGTCGCGCCCGGCGCGGCCGACGCCTTCGGGCGCCGCTACCGCGAACTGTCGGGCCTCGGCCCGGACCGCCTCGCGCTCATCGGCTACGACGTGACGGGCTTCGTGCTGGCGCACGCCGAGGGCGACGGTGGCGCGGCACTGGCCGACCGACTCCGCACGGCGCCGCGCTACCAGGGCGTCGCCCACCGCCTCGCCTTCGACGGCGGACAGGTCAACGAGGCGCTCTTCATCCTCGGCTACCGCGACAGCGAGGCCGTGTTGCTGGAGTAGGGGAATGGGGGATCGGGAAGGAGGAATGGGGGCGCCTGTTTGGAGCGGCCCCCCGCGCTACGCGCAGCCGTCTCTCCTCATTCCCCATTCCCCGCTCCTCAGTCCCTTCCCGGCAATAGCCCGCCTCCGGTTCCGTTCGCTCGCGCAGCCCGCGCTCCCGTCTCGATGCTGACTTCGTCGACCTCACGGTCCGTCCGATTCGCCGCCGTCCTGTTCGTCCTCGCCGCCGTCGTGCCGCTCGCCGCGTGCGGCGGGGGCGCCGCCGTCGCGTCGTCGGCGCAGGAGGCCCACGCGCGCGGGATGGAGGCCTTCCAGCGCGGACGCCACGCGCGCGCTGTCGAGCACTTCCGGCAGGCGCTCGACTTCGGGCGCACCTCCGAGGTCGCCGCCGACGCCCAACTCTACCTCGCGCGCGCCTACGCCGCCGACGACCAGCACCTGCTGGCGACGTCCGAGTACGCGCGCTTCATCGGCTTCTACCGCACCGACCCGCGCCTGCAGGACGCGGCCTTCGAGCGCATCCAGTCGTACGCCGCGCTCAGCCCGGCGTACGAGCTGGACCAGACGCCGACGCACGACGCGCTGCGCTACATCACCGAGTTCATCCGCCAGAACCCCGGCACCGAGCGCGCCGCCGAGGCCGCGACACTCGCCGCGACGCTCCGCGAGAAGCTGGCGCGCAAGCAGTACGAGGCCGCGCGCCTCTACGAGCGCCGCGAGCTCTACGAGGCCGCGATGATGGCCTTCGCCGCCGTCACGGCGGACTACCCGACGAGTCCGCTGGCCGACGACGCCGCGCTGGGGCAGGTCCGCGCCGCCGTCCTCTACGCCGAGGGGAGCATCCCGGCCCGCCAGCCCGAGCGCTTCCGCGAAGCGCTGCGCCTCTACGACCAGATGGTGACGCTCTACCCGTCGAGCGACCGGCTCCGCGAGGCCGAGGTGCTCTACGACCGCGCGTGGCAGGGCCTGCGCGCCACCGGTGCCGAGATGCCCGAGCGCGCCGAGGGGCGGTAGGGGCGTGTAGGCGTGTAGGCGTGTAGGCGTGTAGGCGTGTAGGCGTGTAGGCGTGTAGGCGTGTAGGCTGCGCTATGGAGGCGAGCGATAAGTTCCCGCTGGTGGCACTTTGCCCTTGACAGGTGACAGGGTGAAGGCAGTTTCCGCCTACACGCCTCTTCTCGTACACGCTTTCCAGCCCTCTCTCGTCCGGTGTGACTTCCGCGCGCCGGGCGGCGGCTCTGCTCACGACGCCCCCCGGGGCCTCCGCTTTCCCGCCCATGCCCTCGTTCCCGCCGGAGGTCGTCGTCCGCGCCCAGCAGGGCGACGCGTCCGCGCGCGACCGGCTCCTCGCCGCCGTCGAGCCCGTCGTCCGCGCCTTCCTCGTCAGCCGCATCGGGCGCACGCCCGACGTCGACGACCTCACGCAGAACGCCCTCCTCCGCATCCACCGCGGCCTCGACGCCCTCCAGGCGCCCGACCGCTTCAAGGCCCTCGCCATGAAAGCCGCGCTTTTCGAGCTGCAGGACCACTACCGCGGGCGCTACGCCACGCGCGAGGCCCTGTTCGACCCGGACCTCCCGGAGCCGGGCTCGGTGGACGCGGCCGACACGCCGCTCGCGATGGACCTCGCCGCCGCGCTCGCCCAGCTCACGCCGCACGCGCGCCGCATCATCGAGCTCCGCGAGATGGGCTACCTCTACACCGACATCGCGGAGACGCTCGGGACGACCGAGGCCGCCGTCAAGATGCAGGTCAAGCGCGCCTTCGAGCGCCTGCGCGGCCTGCTCGGCGCCGCCGCCGTCCTCGCCCTCCTCGTCCTCCGGTTCGCCGGCCTCTAGCTGCTGCCATGCGCGACCCTCTCGACCTGCTCACCGCCGACGGCCCGCTCGCGCCCGACGACGCGGCGGCGCTGCGCGAGGCCCTGGCCGCCGACCCGGCCCTCGCCGCCGACGCCCGCCGCTTCGACGCGCTCGGCCGCCACGTCCGCGCCACGCTCGACGCGCGGCTGCCGGACCTCGACGTGCTCGTGCTGCACGCGCTCGCCGACGTCCCCGGCGCGCTCTCGCTCGACGAGCAGGCCCGCCTGACCGCCGCCGACGTCCCCGGCGCGCTCGACGCGCACCCGGGCGTCGCCGCCGTCGCCGAGCGCCTCGCCGCCGACCGCGCCGCCTTCGAGGCCGCGTGGGACACCGCCGACGACTCGCCCGAGCCGGCGGCGCCCGCCGCCACGCCCGTTCCGCTCCGTGCCACGCGGGCCGGTGACCGCGCGGCTCTCACCGGCCCGCGCCGGACGTCCCCGCTGCGCTGGGTGTGGCGCGCCGCCGCCGTCGCGGCCGTCGCGGCCTTCGCCGTCGTGGCGCTGCGCCTCCAGCAGCGCGACGCCGGCTGGGCGACCGTCACCGCCTCGGCCGACCAGACGCTCACGCTCCCCGACGGCTCGACGGCGCTCCTCGCCGCCGGCAGCCGCCTCCGCATCCCCGGCGCCGGCGTGGACCCGCGCCAGGCGCGGCTGGAGCACGGCAGCGCGCTCTTCCGCGTCGTGCACGACCCGTCCGCGCCGTTCACCGTCGAGACGCCCAACGCCGAGGTGATGGTGCTGGGCACGACGTTCCGCGTGACCGCCGAGCAGAGCGGCGCCGTCGCCGAGACCGACGTGGTGCTCGTGGAGGGCGCCGTGACGCTCGCGCCGAAGGCCCGCCCGGACGCCGCCGTCCGCCTCGCGCCCGGCACCGGCAGCCGCGTCGTCAACCTCGACGCGCCGAGCGCGCCGGCGCGCGCCGACGTGGCCGCCGCCCTCGCGATCGTGCCCGACGTGGAGGTGCGCGACGCGCGCGCCGACGAGGTCGCCCGCCTCCTCGCCGAGCGCTACGGAGTCTCCGTGACGGTCGAGCCCGCGCTCGCCGGCGAGCGCGTGTCGGGGACCTTCGCCGACGGCGCGCCCGACGCCGTCGCCAAGCTGGCGCTCGCCCTCGGCGCGCGCGCCGAGCGGACGAGGACGGACGACGGCCGTGACGCCTACCGCATCGCGCGGTGAGCCCTCCGGTGCGGCGTCGTCGCCCGGTAAGTCGCTGGTTTTGCAAGCTGTGGGGTCGCCGGAGCCGGCGACCTCGGCAGTCGCATCAAGGGCTCATTGCGCCTGCTGCTGGGAACACTTGGCGCTTCAGCCGCAACGGGGAGCGCCCACGGACGGTGTTGAAAGCCTCGGACGACGCGAGAGCGCTGGAGCCCGTTGTCAGCCTGCAGCCGCAGGCAATACGGCTCGTCGAGCAGCGACGACGCTGAGACTGGCCAGAACAAAGATCGACACGGTTACTATAGTCAAGATCCAGAGCGTGACGACTTGCTCTTGCTGCCAGAGGTCCAAAACTACTGTAGGTGAGGGGTCAGGCGCGTTCGCGACAGCATAGTGAGTCTGGCGGCTGTGCAAACCTAGAAGCGCCGAGCCTATTCCAAGCGTAAGCATCGACCATAAACTGGCGATCAATACGGTTCTGGCCGCTTGGCGTCGAGCCATTCGCGTTGCCGTTACTATCACCCCGGCAACTGCTACTGTAAGAGTGCCCGCCAGAGGCTCCCAGTTCCAAAGAAGGATATCGAGGTTCGAGACGCCGTCCACGTCGGGAGTGCCGTGTTAACCACTAGTTCGGCTGCGCGGACGTTGCCAAAACGACGCCAGCGACCGATGATACAGCGCCGACGCGCGCGTAACCACGCCACACGTTGCTTCGCGCGCTCGCCGGCGACGCCGGGTCCACGGCGCGGCTCGTCGTCGGCCGGTACCGCGCGGCGGCCGGTGCGAGATTGGCGCCGTCCCCCGGCGGGGCGGCACGGCCGGGCCCGCCGCCCGCGTTTGGGCCGTCCCGCGCTCCCGCCCCCGTGCGCCTCGCCGTCGTCGTCGCCTCCGTCCTCGTCGCCCTCGCCGCGCCGGCGCGCGCGCAGGCCGACCTGACGTTCCGCGACACGCCGCTCGCCGACGCCCTCTACCGCCTCTCCGACGCCACCGGCGTCGAGGTCGTCTTCGCGACGCGCCTCGCCGACGGCATCCGCGTCACCGGCCGCTTCGCCGCCGACGACCCCGACCGCGCGCTGCGCCTGATGCTGCGCGGGACCACGCTCCGCGCCGAGCGCATCCGCGCCGGCCAGTACGTGCTCATCGCGCTGCCGCCGACGGTCGTCGACCCCGACGCGGCCGACCCCAAGAGCTACACCGGCGCCCTCGAAGGGCGCGTCGTGGACGCCGAGACCGGCGAGCCGCTGCCCGCCGCCCACGTCTGGCTCGTGGACGTCGGCCTCGGCGACGTGGTGGACCCCGGCGGCTCGTTCCTCGTCCCGGACCTGCCCGCCGGGCGCTACACGGTCCGCGTGAGCCACGTCGGCTACCGGCCCGTGCGCGTCGAGATGGACGTCTACCCGGACTCGCCGCTGCGTCCGCCGACGGTGCGCCTGGCGCCCGAGCCCATCGCGGCGGCGAGCGTGGACGTCGAGGCCGGGCCGGAGGACGCCGGGCCGTCGCCCGGCACGAGCGCGCTCGACGCCGTCGGCGCGGCGGCCGTGCCGGTGACGTTCGGCGAGGGCGACCTCGCGGCGTCGCTCTCGTGGCTGCCCGGCCTGAGCCGCACCGGCGGCTCGTCCGGCCCGCTCGTCGTGCGCGGGGCCGACCCCTACCAGACGCGCGCGCTGCGCGACGGCGTGCCGGTGCCCGAGCCGTGGCACGCCTTCGGGCTCGTGAGCGCGTGGCAGCCCGAGGCCATCGCGCGCGCGCGCCTCCACCGCGGCGTGATGCCGGCCGCGCTCGGCGGCGGCGTCGCCGGCGTGATCGAGGTCGAGACGACGGACGCGCTCACCGGCGACTCGCTCGCGACGGTCGCCGCCTCGCCCATCGCGTCGCGCGCACTGGCCGACGTGCGCGTCGCGCGCGGCGTCGGCCTCCACGTCGGCGTGCGCCACTCGACGCTCGGCGTCGGCTTCCGCCCGCGCCTCGCGTCCGACGGCGGCGCCGACGGCGTGCTGGTCCTCGACGCCGTCGGCAGCCGCGGCGGCCCCCGCGCCGACGTGGACTTCGCCGACGCCGACGCGCGCCTCAGCCTCCGCGTCGGGCCGCGCGTGCGCCTCGACGGCGGCGGCTTCGTGACGCGGACGGCCGTCCGCGCCACCGCGCCCGCCGTGCCCGACGGGCGGCCGCCGGTGGACGCCCGCTGGGACGGCGGCGCGCTCTCGGCGCGCGCGCGCGCCCTCGTCGGCGAGCGGACGTTCGTGACGGCGATCGCCTTCGGCGCGCGCCACGTGTCCGACGAGTCCGGCCTCGGCGGTCCCGCCGCCCGCCAGACGCTCACCGAGGCCGGCGCGAGCGTGGACGCCGACCACTTCCAGTCCATCGAGCACCAGATCCGAGGCGGCGCGGCCGTCACGGTCCGCACCGTCACCGGCACCGTCGGCGAGGCGTCCGCGCGCCACACCGAGACGGCCGTCTACGCGATGGACACGTGGACGCCCGCGCCGGCGTGGCAGGTGCAGGCCGGGCTCCGGCTGGAGGCCGTCGCCGACCGTCTGCTGTGGCTGCCGCGCCTCGCCGCGCGCGCGACGCCGGCCGAGGACCGCCTCACGCTGCGCGCCGGCGTCGGGCGCCACGCGCAGTCGCTCCACCGCCTCCGCGTCCTCGCCGGCGACCGCTACGTGCTGGCCGCGATGCGCTGGCTGCCGGCGTCGCGCACCGTCGCGCCGTCGACGGCGTGGATCGGCGGCGCCGGCGCCGAGTGGGCCGTCGCGCCGCGCCTCGCCGTCAGCGCCGACGTGTACGCGCGCGCGGCGCGAGACCTGCGCGACGGCCCGACGCCGGGGGCCGTCGGCGCGGCGCCGGGCGTGGACCCGCGCGCGCTCGCCGCGCGCCTGCCTCCGGTCGAGGGGCGCGCCGCCGGCGTCGAGGTGGCCGCCCGCGTCGACGGCCGCCGGTGGGTCTTCGGCGTGACGGGGACGGCCGCGCGGGCATTCGTGCGCGAGAGCGCGGCGGGTCCGTGGCGGGCGGCGGCGTACGACCGTCCGCTCGCCGCCGGCGTGCTCGCCGAGCGCCGGGGCGCGCCGCTGTCGCTGGCCGTCCGCCTCGACGCCGAGTCGGGCCGCGTGCGCGCCGACGGGCGGCGGGCGCCGGCCGAGGTGCGTGTGGGCGTCGCCGCCGGCTGGCAGCGGCGCCTCGCCGGCGTGGACTGGCTGCTGCGCGCCGAGGTCATCGGGCGTCCGCTGGGCGACGGCGACCCGGTGGCCGTCGCGGGCGCCGACGGGATGCCGCTGGCCGTGGACCCCACGGGCCTGCCGGCGTGGCCGGTCGTGAGCCTCACCGGCCGGTGGTAGGACTCCGACGGGGGATGGGGGATGCGCCGCTGCGCGGCGCCTGGGATGTGGGATGGGCGAGATGTAGCCTCCTCATCCCGATTTCTCATCCCCCATATCCCATCCCCCGTGCCCCAAGGGCTTTCCCTTCGCGGCCGGTGAACGGGGTGCGGGACGTGGGCGGCGATACCGACGCCGCATCCAACGCGCGCGCCGTGGTCCCGCCCTCCGTTGCCTCTGCCGTCACGGCGGCTCTGCGCGCGTCCGCGTGCGGCGTCGACACCGTGCAGCTCTACCTCGAAGGGGGCGACGGCCGGCTCGCGTGGGCCGCGGCCTCCTCCGACGGTCCCGATCTCGCGCTCGCCGCTGAGGTGCTGGGCACGACGCCGTCGGTGCTGGCCTTCGAGGGGACGGTCCCCTCGTCGGGCGTGGGGGTGCGCTGGGCGGGGGCGCCGCGTGGCGCCGTCGTGGCCCTGGCGTCGGACGCGCTCCCGGCGGACCTCCACGACCGTGTGAGCGACGCCGCCGAGACCGTCCGCGCCCTGCTCGCGGCGGAGCCGGCCCCGGCCCCGCGCGACGACGGCGCCCCGCCCGTGCTCCTGCGCCACATCGTCCACGAGCTGCGCGGGCCGCTGACGGTGCTGCTCGGCTACGCCGACCTCGTCGGCGACGACGCGCCCGAGATGGCGGACGCCCTGCGGCGCGTCGGCGAGCAGGTACTCGACGCCGTCGGGCGCCTCTCGGCGCTCGCGATGCTCGACCCCGGCCCGGCGCCCGCCGGCCCGTCGCTCGTGCGGCCGGGCGCCGCCGCCGAGGAGGTCGTCGCGGCCTACCACGCCGCCGCCACGGCGCGCCGCACCACGCTCCACATCGACGTCGCCGGCCCCGACGTGCCGGTCCTGCTCGACGCGCGCCGCTTCGACCAGCTGCTGCGCGTCCTCGTCGGCGCCGCCGTCGTGGGGACGACCGACGGGCGCGTGGACGGCCGCCTGACGACCGACGGCCAGGTGCTCGTCTTCGACCTGCGCGCGTCGCCGGCGGCGCCCGTCGGGCACGCCGTCACCGAGTTCGTGCAGGACCTCGTCGGCGCGCTCGGCGGCTCGGCCGACGACGGCCCCGGCGACACGCCCGACGGCTGCCGGTGGACGGTCCGCCTCCCCGGCCGGGCCGTTCCGGTCGTCGAGTTCGGCGATGAAGAGCCCGCCGAGGCCCGCGTCGCCGTCCCGCGCTAGGCGGCACGGCGCTAGGTTGCGGGCGAGCCGCCGCGACCGCCGTGTCCGAGATCCCGCCCGACGCCTTCCTGCCGGTCTACGCCAGGCCCGAGACGCCGGGCGTCCACCTCGCGCCCGACAACAGCGTCGCGATCCGGCACGTCGTCGGGCCGGCCGACACGTTCGAGGCCGCCGCGCACGCCGTCGTCGGCCTGCTCGCCGAGGCCGAGCGCCGCTTCCCCGGCTGGCCGCGCGCCTTCTACCTCGACGTCGACGGCCACGAGGGCGACGCCGCCGGCTTCACGCCGGACCTCTACGAGCTCCAGCAGGACTTCTGGTTCTCGGCCGTCGCGCCGTTCGTGACGGTCTTCGAGACGCCGCTCACCGGCCCGCTCGCCAACCCCGAGCCACAGCGCGACGACGTGCCCGAGCGCCTCCGCATCGGCGCCGACACGCGCCCGCACGCCGGCCAGGTCGTGCCCGACCACCGCCCGCCGACGGCGTAGGCCTCACGCCGCCGGCCGGTAGACGAAGCCGGTGGCGCCGGACGCGAACGGACGCGTCTCCGCGCGCGCGAGCGTCAGCGTCTCGGCGTCGAACAGCCGCTTGCCGGCGCCGAGGACGACGGGGTAGACGATCAGGCGCAGCTCGTCCACGAGGCCGTGGCGGAGGAGCGTGCGCGCGAGGTCGGCGCTGCCCCACACGAGCAGGTCGCCGCCCGGCTCGCGCGTCAGCGCGCGGACGGCCTCCACAGCATCGCTGGCGAGGCGCCGGGCGTTCCAGTGCCCCCGGTCGAGGTCGGCGTGCGCCTCGGACGTGGTGGCGACGTACTTGGGCAGCGCGTTGATCTGCGGCGCGCCCGGGTCGGGCGACGTCGGCCAGACGGCGGCGAACATCTCGTAGGTCACGCGCCCGAGCAGGAGCGCGCCGGCGGCGTCGGTCTCCTCGCCCTTGAAGGCGGCGATCTCGTCGTTCCAGTAGGGGGCGGTCCACGACGGGTCCTCCATCACGCCGTCGAGCGAGACGAACTCGGAGACGACGACGCGGCGTCCGGGGGCAGGCATGGGGCAGGGGAGAGAGGAGAGGCGAAAGATCGCGGCCCGCCGTGCCATCGCTGCGTCACCGGCGGGCGTAGTCTCGCCGGCGTCTCGCCGTCCGTCGCCTTCGCCGCTGCTCGTGCGCCTCGTCTCTCTCCTTCTCCTCGTCGCCGGGCTGGCCGCCGGGTGCGGACGCCCGCCGGCCCCCGACGCCGCCGCCGACGCCGCGCTCCTCACCGCGCCGTGGGACTCCGTCGAGGCCGCCGCGCGCGGGCGCACGCTCGACGTCGCGATGTGGGGCGGCGACCCGTTCGTCAACCGCTACGTGCGCGAGCACCTCGCGGACTGGATGGCGCGCGAGCACGGCGTGACGGTCCGCTTCGCGGCGCTCCAGGGCAACCAGATCGTCTCGGCGCTCCAGACCGAGCAGCAGGCCGGCGCGCGCGCGAGCGCCTACGACCTCGTCTGGATCAACGGCGAGACGTTCTACCAGCTCCGCCAGCTCGACGCGCTCTGGGGGCCGTTCGTCGAGCGCCTCCCGAACGCGCGCTACGTCGCGCTCGACAACCCGTTCATCGGGCTCGACTTTCAGCAGCCGACGGGCGGCTACGAGGCGCCGTGGGGCAACGTCCAGTTCGTGATGGTGCACGACGCCGCGCGCGTGCCCGTCCCGCCGACGACGCCCGACGCGCTCGCGGCGTGGATCGAGGCGAACCCCGGGCGCTTCACGTGGGACTCCGAGTTCACCGGCCTGACGTTCCTCAAGAGCCTCCTGCTGCACTTCCACGGCGGGCCGATGACGGGGCCGTTCGACGAGGCCGCCTACACGGCCGCGCGCGAGAAGCTGTGGGCGTGGCTCGACCGCGTGGAGCCGCACCTCTGGCGCGGCGGCGAGACGTTCCCGACCGGCGTCGCGCAGCTCCACCAGCTGTTCGCCGCCGGCGAGGTGGACTTCACGATGTCCAACAACGACGGCGAGGTGGACAACAAGGCGCTCCAGGGCGTCCTCCCGCCGACGGCGCGCGGCTTCGCGCTGGAGACGGGCGTGATCCAGAACACGCACTACTGGGGCATCCCGGCCGGCTCGCCGGACAAGGCGGCGGCGATGGTCGCCATCGACCACCTGCTGTCGCCGGCGGCGCAGTTCGAGAAGCTCAAGCCGGCCGTCTGGGGCGACGGCTCGGTGCTCGACGCGGCGCGCCTCCCGGCGGCGTGGGCGGACTCGTTCGCAGCGGTCCCCGGCCGCCGGCTCACGCCGCCGCGCGCGGCGCTCCAGCCGTTCGCCCGGCCCGAGCCGGCCGCCGAGGTGACGATCCGCCTCGCGGCGGACGTCCGCGCCTGGATTCGCCGGTAGAGCGCCGCGAGTCGCGGTAGCATCGGCCGGATGACGCAGCCCGCTGTGCGCTCCCGACTCCCGCCCGTGCCGTGGGCACTGGTGCCGTTCGTCGCGCTCGTCGGCGCGCCGGTGGCGCTGGCGCTCGCGACGGCCGCCGTGCTGAGCGTGCGCGACATCGGCGGCCACCTATCTTGCCGCACGGACATCCCCCTCCGACCGCGCTGATGGACTGGCACGCCCGCATCACCACCGACCCCGCGCAGTGCGGCGGTCGCCCCTGCATCCGGGGCATGCGCATCCGCGTGCAGGACGTGCTGGACCTCCTTGCGGCGGGCCTGACGCAGGCGCAGGTGGTCGAGGACCTGCCCGATCTGGAGCCGGCCGACGTGGAGGCTGCGCTCCGCTACGCGAGCGCCCGCGTCGACCATCCTGTGCTGCTGGCCGCGTGAGCACCGATCCTGCGCCGGTGGAGATCTGGGTAGACGCCCACCTGTCCCCGTCGCTCGCGGCGTGGATCAGCGAGCACGCGCCGGCGACGGCCACTTCGGTACAGCGTCTCGGGCTGCGCGATGCGCGCGACGAGGACATCTTCGCCGCCGCGCGTGCGGCCGGTTCCGTCGTGATGACCAAGGACGCGGACTTCGTGCGGCTCGTGCGGCAGCACGGCCCGCCGCCGCGCGTGCTCTGGCTGACGTTCGGCAACACGTCGAACGCCCACGTCCGCGACGTGCTCGCCACGACGCTGCGTCCGGCGCTGGCGCTACTGGCGCAGGGCGAAGCCCTCGTGGAGATCGGGCAGCGTCCCGCCGGCGTCTCCACATGAAGTGGCTTCCGGTCGTTCGGGCCGTACGGGTGCCGTGGGCGCTGGTGCCGTTCGTCGCGCTCGTCGGCGCGCCGGTGGCGCTGGCGCTCGCGACGGCCGCCGTGCTGAGCGTGCGCGACGTCGCCGGCCGGCCGAGCCTCGCCGCGTGGCGCGCGGTCCTCACCGAGGGCGAGGCGCTCGGGTCGCTCGCGCTGAGCGCGTTCGTCGCGACGGCCGTCGTCGCGCTCGCGCTCGGCCTCGCGCTGCCGCTGGCGCTCGCGCTGCGCGACCGCGTGCGGCGCGGGATCGTCGGCGCGGCGCTGCACGCGCCGCTGGCGGTGCCGGCCGTCGTCGCGGCGTTCGTCGCGTTCCAGCTGCTCACGCCGTCGGGGATCGTCGGCCGGTGGCTCGTCGCGGCGGGCGTCGTCGGCGGGATGGAGGGCGTGCCCGTTGTCGTCAACGACCGGTGGGCCGTCGGGATCGTGCTCGCGCACGTCGCGCTGGCGGTCCCGTTCCTGGTGCTGCTGCTGGCCGAACTGGCCGACAGCGAGCGGCTGGCGGACCTCGCGCGCCTGGCGCGGACGCTCGGCGCAGGGCAGCGGGCGGTGCGGTGGCGCGTCGAGGTGCCGGTGCTGCTGCGCGCGGCGGTGCCGCAGGCGGCGCTGCTGTGGGTGGCCGTGCTGGGGTCGTACGAGATCCCGCTGCTGCTCGGCCGCCAGTCGCCGCAGATGCTCTCGGTGCTGACGCTGCGCACGTTCGAGCGCTTCGACCTCGCGGACAAGCCCAAGGCGTTCGTGCTGGCGGTCCTCTACGCGCTCGCCGTCGGCGCGGTGCTGGCCGTCGTGCTGCGCCGCCGGGAGGCGTCGTGACGGCGCGGCGGCTCCCCGCCGGGCTTTTCGCAGCGCTCGTCGTGGCGGCGTGCGCGGCGCCGTTCGCCGTGCTCGCGCTGCTGAGCGTGGCCGACGGCTGGACGTTCTCAGCGCCGTGGCTGACGGCGTGGCGCCTCGGGCGGTGGCGCGAGGCGCTCGCCGGCGACCTCGCGTCCAGCACGGCGCTCTCGGTGGCGCTCTCGCTCGCCGTCGCCCTCGCCTCGACGGCCGGCGGGCTGGCGACGGGCCGCGCGGTCGCCCGCTGCCGCCACCGGCGCGCGTGGCTGTGGATGGCCTACCTGCCGTTCGCGTCGAGCCCCGTGGTGCTCTCGGTGGGCCTCGTCGTGTGGTGGATCCGCGCCGGCTGGGCCGGGACGCTCGGCGGCGTCGCGCTCGCGCAGCTCGTCTTCGGCTACGCCTACGGGGTCGTCTTCTTCGCCTCGTTCTGGACGCCGCGCCTGCTCGCCTACGGCGACCTCGTGCGAACCCTCGGCGGGAGCGCCGTGCAGGCGCTGCGCCTCGGCGCGTGGCCCGTCGCGCGGAGCGCCGCCGCGCTCTGCCTCGCGCAGACGTTCCTGCTGTCGTGGTTCCAGTACGGCCTCACGCTCGTCGTCGGGCAGGGGCGCGTGAGCACGCTCCCGGTGCGCGTCTTCGCCTACGTCGGCGAGGCCGACGCCGGGCTGGCGGCCGTCGCGTCGCTCGTCCTCGTCGGCCCGCCGCTCGCGATGCTCTGGCTGAACCGGCGCCTGCTTCGCGTGGGAATGGGGGATGGGGGATAGGGGATGGATCCTCGGACGGCAGTTTCCCATACCTCATCCCTCATCGCCCATCCTCCATGTCGTTCCTCTCCGTCACCGGCCTGACGCGCCGCTTCGGCGCCGAGCGCGTGCTCGACGGCGCGACGCTGGCCGTGGACGAGGGCGAGACGCTCGCTGTGCTCGGGCGCTCGGGAAGCGGCAAGACGACGCTCCTGCGCATCGTCGCCGGCCTCGACACGGCCGACCCCGGCGGGCCGGGGCAGGCGGCCGGGTCGGTCGTGCTCGCCGGACGCGCGCTCGACGGGCTCCCGCCCGAGGCGCGCGGCGCGGTCTACCTCTCGCAGGAGCCGCTCCTCTTCCCGCACCTCGACGTGCGTGGCAACGTCGGCTTCGGGCTCCGCGTGCAGGGCGTGCCGCGCGCCGAGGCCGACGCGCGCGTGGACGCGATGCTCCGCGAGCTGGACCTCGCGCCGCACGCCGCCAAGCGCGCCGACCAGCTCTCCGGCGGCCAGCGTCAGCGCGTGGCGTTCGGACGCGCCCTCGCCGTGCGTCCGCGCCTGCTGCTGCTCGACGAGCCCTTCGGCGCGCTCGACGCCGGGACGCGGACCCAGATGCAGGGCCTCTTCCAGCGCGTCGCCCGCGCGCACGGCATCACGGCGCTCTTCGTGACGCACGACCTCAAGGAGGCGCTCGTCGTCGGCGACCGCTTCGCGCGCATCGACGCCGGGCGCCTCGTCACCTACGCCACCCGCGCCGCCTTCGCCGCCGACGCCGCCACCGGCGTGGCCGACGAGGTCGCGTTCTGGACCTCGCTGGGCGAGGACGCCCCATGAGCGCCGCCGTCATTCTCGGGAGCGCCTTCGCCGACGGCGCGCACGGCCTCGCCCTCACGCCCGAGACCGTCGAGACGCCGTTCGGGGCGTGGACGCTGCACCGGACGCCGGCGGGTGCGCTCGTGAGCTTCCGCCACGGCCTGCCGCACCGGTGGCTGCCCCACCAGATCCCGTACCGCGCGCAGGCGTGGGCGCTCCAGGCGGCCGGCGCGACGCACCTCCTCGTCACGTCGAGCGTCGGCGTGCTCTCGCGCGAGGTGCCGCTGTTCACGCCGCTCGTCGCGGCCGACCTGCTGTTCCCCGGCAACCGCCTGCCGGACGGCTCGGCGTGCACGATGTGGCCCGAGCCGGCGGCGGGGCACGGGCATCTGCTCGTGCGCGACGGGCTGTTCTCGACGGCGCTCTCGGAGCGCCTCGCGCGGCTCGCCGTGCGCGTCACCGGCGCCGACCCGCCGCGCGTCGTGTTCGCGTACGCCGGCGGTCCGCGCGGCAAGACGCCCGCCGAGAACCGCTACTGGTCCGCCCTCGGGGCCGACGTCAACGCGATGACGCTCGCGCCCGAGGTCGTGCTCGCCAACGAACTGGAGATCCCGACGGCCGGCCTCTGCGTGGGGCACAAATACAGCGTGCCCGGCGTGGCGGTCCCCGGCGACGCCGGCATCGCGGCGTCGCTCGACGCGTCACGCGAGGCGACGGCGGCGGTCGTCGCGGCGTGGCTGGCCGACGACGCGCCGGTCGCGTTCGCCAACGAGATCTACCGCTTCGATGCCGGCCGGTGACGCCGCGCCCGCGTGGACGTGGGACGCTGCCGCCGTCGGCGCGCACGTCGCCCGGCAGTTGGGCGTGACGGTCACCGGCGCGCCGGTGCGTCTCACCGGCGGGCTGCTCAACGTCGTCTGGCGCGTGCCGGTCGGCGGACTCGACGGCGACGCGTCGGTGATCGTCAAGGTCGCGCCGCCGTTCGTGGCGTCGGCGCCCGACGTGCCGCTCCCGGCGTCGCGCCTCCGCGCCGAGGCCCGCGCCCTGGCCGCGCTGCCGTCGCTTCTAGATTCCTCCCCCCGGGGAGGTGTCCCGCGCAGCGCGACGGAGAGGGTCCGGACGCCGCGCCTGCTCGACCTCGACGCCGCAGCGTCCGTCCTCGTGATGTCCGATGCCGGCGACCTTCCGCACCTCGGGACGTGGCTCGCCGGCGCCTCGGCGGTCGGCGCCGGGGACGCCCTCGCGCGGCTCGGCGCGTTCGTCGGCCGCCTCCACGGCGCGACGCTCCACGCACCCGACCTCACCGACTGGCATCAGCCGGAGATCGCGCGCGTGCGCCTCGACGTCCAGTACCACACCGTCGAGGCGCGGCTCGCCGGCGTGCCGGACGCCGCCGCGCTCGGCGCCGTCGCCGCCGACCTCGGCGAGCGCTGGCTGGCGCCCGGCCTGTGCGTCGTGATGGGCGACCTCTGGCCGCCGTCCGTCCTCGTCGGCCCTCCCATTCCCCATTCCCCATTGGCTGCGCCGTCCGCTTCGCGGGTCCCCATTCCTCTCACCGTCATCGACTGGGAGCTGTGCACGGCCGGCGAGCCGGCGCAGGACCTCGGCCACCTCGCCGCCCACCTCTGGCTGCTCGGGCGGATGGACCTCTGGGCGCCGTTCGTCGCCGGCTACCGGCTCGGCGCCGGCGACGCTATCGGCGGGCTGCTCGGCGGCGGGACGGCCGGCGACGCCGCGCGTCACGCCGCGTGCGAACTACTCGCGCGCGTCACCGGCCCGTTCGGCTCGGGACGGCCCGATGCCGGGTCGGTGGTGGCGACGGCGGCCGACTGGCTCCGCGCGCCCGACCGCGCACCGTGGGCGACCGCGACGCGCGCGTGAGCCACCGGCCGGCGCCTCGCCCCGGCGCGGTCAGCCCGGCTGGACGGCCAGGCGGGCGCAGGCCTCCACCTCGGCCGGCGGCGGGACGGACGCCAGCGATACGTCGGTCAGCGTGATGGTGGCGGGCTGGGACGCGAGCGTCTGCGGCTGCGCCGCCAGGCCGGACTGCGCGGTCAGCGTGAACGGCCGGCCGCCGTCGGCGACCTCGAGGTCGATCGACTCCATCGGGCGCGGTGTGCAGCCGCCGGTCGTGCCGCGGTGCAGGCCGTCGGGGCCGCGGTAGAGGTAGCCGCCGGCGAGCGGCACCACGGCGTCGCCGTAGACCGTGCCGGACGCGGCCGGGGCGTCCGTGCCGATCGGGAACGTGAACGCCATCGTCTCGCCGCGGCTGCTGACCAGCTCGGTGACGCCGTAGACCTGTCCGTCGGCGCCGACGCGGAGGACCGAGCCGGTTCGCGGGCTGTTCTGGAACGTCGTCGTGGCGCCGCTGGCGCGGGGCTGGAGCAAACGGACCACCGGCTGCCAGTTGGCGGCCACCGTCCCGTCGGCGCGCAGCCGCACGACGCCGGCTTCGGGGACCGTCGTATGGCGGACGTAGGTGTAGGGCACGAGGAGCCCGCCGTCGGCGGTCGGAACGGGCGTCCCGAGCTGGAGCAGGTCCTCGCCCGTGTCGCCCGGCGCCGAGGCGCGCGCCCAGACGCGCTCGCCGCTCCAGCGGTGGCGCGCCGCGACGAGCGTTCCGCCCGAGCGGCCGACGGCCGTGTAGCCGTCGGCGTCGGCGCGGCCGCCGAGCCAGGTCAGCGCCTGGTCGGCGTAGGCGACGGGCGCGAGCGGCTCGCCAGTGTCGAGGCGCAACGGCAGGAGCCGGAACAGGTCCAGCACGACGATCCGCTGGCCGTCGCCCCCGGTCAGCGCCAGCCGGTTGCCGCTGTAGGGCGTGTTGATGGTGCTCTGCGCGTAGACCCGCGCCCAGACCACGTCCAGTGAGGCGTCGAGCCGGACGACGGTCGTCTGGAAGGTGTAGTCGTTGACGGGCGTCGTCGTCCCGACGAGGACGAGCCCGCCGGCGCCGTCGGGCGCCGCGCCGTGGTAGCCCTCGTTCTCGAAGCCCGCGAAGCCGGCCATCGCGCGCACCCGGCGCGGCCGTCCGTCCGTCCCGACCATGGCGACGTGCGTGCGCGAGACGTAGAACACCTGGCTGCCGCTCGGGTAGGGCGTCCCGCCGAAGGCCGGCGCGACGTCCCCCCGGAGGTCCACGGCCGTCTCGGGCGTGCCGCTCTCGGGCGGGTCGTCGGGGCCGGGGCCTGCGCTGTCGCAGGCGGCGAGCGGGAGCAGGACGGCGAGCAGCAGGGCGGCAAACGGACGAGCGCGCATGGAGCAGACGGAGAGCGATGTCTGGACCAAGATGCACGAGCCGGGCGTGCGCCCGCCTCACCGGTGCCGGGGAGGCACTACCGGATGATCTCGACGGTGCTTCCGGAGGGGACGGTGAACCGCGCCGCGCGGCCATCCCACGTGACCTTCGCCGTGCGTCCGCCGACCGCGACGCGCGCAGGCGCGGCGGCGAGGCCGTGGACGACCACGTCCCACATCGTCACCGGGCTCGCGTACGCGCCGGTGACCTCCGGCGTGAGCGCGAGCGTCGCGCCGTCGTCGGCGAGCGTGAAGCGGATGAGCCGGTGGGGGGCGTCCGTTGGGCCGTCGCCGGCGTCGTCGTAGAGCTCCGAGACGTGCGTGCCGGGCGCGGGGTAGACGTGCAACTCCAGCCGCGTGACCGGCACGCCGGTGTGCGGCACGACCGGCCCGAGCGGCAGCACGCTCCCGCCGCGCACGTAGAGCGGGAGGCGGTCGAGCGGCGTCTCGGTCCAGATCGTCTGGCGGCCGTCGAGGCGCTCGCCCGTCGAGAAGTCGTACCACGCGGGCGCGGCCGGGAGGTAGACCTCGCGCTCGGTCTGGCCCTCCACGAGCACCGGCTGCGCGAGCAGCGCGTCGCCGCAGTAGAAGCCGAGCGGGCTCGTCACGCGGATCGTCTCGTCGTCGGGGTGGACGAGCGAGAGCGGGCGCAGCATCGGCGTCCCGCGCGTGTGCGCCTGCCAGAGCGCGGTGTAGAGGTAGGGCAAGAGGCGCATCCGCAGCTCGATCGCCTCGCGGCAGACGCGCTCGACCTCCGGCCCGAAGAGCCACGGCTCCTGGCGCGGGGTGTCCACGGCCGAGTGGTTGCGGAAGAGCGGCGTCACGACGCCGAGCTGGGTCCACCGCGCGAGGAGCTCGCCCGACGGCTCGCCGGTGAAGCCGCCGACGTCGGCGCCGGTGAACGGCAGGCCGGAGACGCCGAGCGAGAGGACCTGCTGGATGGCGAGCGTGAGGTGCTCCCACGAGGCCGTGTTGTCGCCGGTCCACGCCGTGCCGAAGCGCTGGCTGCCGGCGTAGGCCGCGCGCGTGATCGTGAACGGCCGGCGGGCGGGGCGGAGCGCGGCGAGGCCTTCGTGCGTCGCGCGCTGCATCTGCATGCCGTACACGTTGTGCGCCTCGGCGTGCGTCCCGCCGCGGCCCTCGAAGGCGTGGCGGACGCTCGGCGGGAGCGTCCCGACGCTCTCCTCGGCGGCCATCGAGCCCTCGACGTGCTCGGTCGTGAAGAGCGCCGGCTCGTTCATGTCGTTCCAGATGCCGTCGACGCCGGTCGTGACGAGGCCGTCGTGGAGGCGCCCCCACCACGCGCGCACGTCGGCGCGCGTGAAGTCGGGGAAGGCGCAGCGGCCGGGCCAGACTTCGCCGTGGGCGACCGTCCCGTCGGCGTGGCGGACGTAGGCGTCCAGCGCCTCGCCCTCGGCGTGGACGCCGTAGGCCGGGTCGTCGGCCTTGACGCCGGGGTCCACGATCGCGACGGTCGTGAAGCCGTCGGCGTGGAGGTCGCGCATCAGGCCGGCGGGGTCGGGGAAGGCGCCGAGGTCCCACGTGAAGACCCGGTAGCCGTCCATGTAGTGGATGTCGAAGTAGAGCGTGTCGCACGGGATGCCGCGCTCGCGGAACGCGGCGGCAACGGCGCGCACCTCGCCCTCGTCGAGGTACGAGTAGCGGCACTGGTGGTAGCCGAGCGCCCAGCGCGGGAGCATCGGCGTGCGGCCGGTGAGCGCGGCGTACTGCTCGACGACGGACAGGGGCGCGCCGGTGGCGGCGATCACGTAGAGGTCGAGCGCGCCGCCGTCGGCGCGCCAGCGCATCCGCGCGCCGTCCTCGGCGCCGAGGTCGAACCGGGCACGGAAGCTGTTGTCGTAGAAGAGCCCGACGGCCGCCGGCGGCGTGCCCGGCGGGAGCGTCTCGTGCGGCTGCCCGTCGCCGGACGGATCCGCGCCGGGAGCCTGCCCCGGCGCGCCGGGGTCGTGGTCGGCGAGGCGGAGGACGAACGGGATCGACTTGTAGAGCGGGTCCGACCCCCGCTGGAAGCGGTAGGCGTCGGTGTTCCACAGCTCGACGGCGTGGCCGCGCCGGTTGACGGGCAGCGCCCTGTCGCCGAGGCCGAGGAGGCGGTCGCGCGGCGCGAGGCGGACGCTGTGCGCGACCGCGCCGTCGGCGCCGAACGCGGCGCCGGCCTCGTCGGCCAGCAGCACGCGCCCGTAGGCGTCGGTCACAGTCAGCCGCGCCGCCGCGCGGTCGACGGCGACCGTCAGCGCGCCGGTGCGCATCGTGATGGCGTCGGCGGTCTCGTCCACGGTCCACGCCGAGGGGCCGCTCCAGCGCGCGGCGGGGTCGAGCGCGTAGCTGGCGTGCGCGGCGAAGGCGGTGCCCGGAGGCGCGAGCCGAACCCGCAGGACGGTGTCCGACAGCGCGTCCACGCGCAGGTGGGCGTCGCCAGCGTCGGTCTGGACGGCCAGCACGGCGCTGCGGCTCGTCGCGTCGACGGCGGTCACGCGGCCGAGGGAGGCGAGGCCGTGGACGTCGGCGGGCGGGGCGTCGGGGAGATCGGTGTCGAGCACGGCGGTCGGGCGGGGGACCCCTCCGTCCCGGCAAGCCGGGACACCTCCCCGAGGGGAGGATGGGGGCGTCGGGGAGAGCTAGGCGATCTCGACGTGCTCGACGTCGGTCCGGGTGGTGACGACGAGCCAGTCGCCGTCGCGCGAGACCGCGGCGGCGGCGCCGTCGGCGGTGGCCGTGCCGGCGCGTCCGGCGGCCGGGAGGCGCCACTCGAACGCCGTGTACGGCAGGCTGCGCGTCCCCTCGCGGCGGACGTAGAAGGCGCCGTCGGCGGTCTGCTCGACGGTCAGGCGCAGCCAGTCGCCGTCCTCGTGGCGGTAGCTGATGCCGTCGTCGAAGTAGAAGTGCGACGCGCCCGCGCCGGGCGCGGCGACGAACGTGAGCGTGCCGCCGGGGCCGGCGGCGTCGGGCACGGTCTCGGTGGTGAGCGACGGCGGGTCGAGGGCGACGACGCCGCCGCCGCGCACGAAGAGCGGCATCGTGTCCAGCGGCGCCGGGACCGCGTGGGTACGTCCGCCGGCGAGCGGGGCGCCGGTCCAGAAGTCCATCCAGTCGGCGCCGGTCTCAGGGAGGTAGACGTCCTGCACGCGCTGGCCGTCGGCGACGACCGGCGCGGCGAGGAGGTGCTCGCCGAGGTACGTCTGGTGGTCCACGCCGCGGTGGACGTTCGGATCGCTCGGGTGCTCGAGGAAGAGCGCGCGCATGGGCGGCTCGGCGGTGCGCGTGCAGCGCTCGAAGGCGCTGTAGAGCGTTGGCAGCAGGCGGTAGCGGAGCGTGAGGTAGCGCCGGCAGATGGCCTCGACCTCGGGACCGTAGCTCCACGGCTCCTGCTCGCTCGTTTCCTCGTGCGAGTAGTGGGTCCGCATGAACGGGTAGAGGACGCCCGCCTGCATCCACCGCGCGAAGAGCTCCGGCGTGGCCTTGCCGGCGAAGCCGCCGATGTCGGGTCCGCAGAACGCGAGGCCGCTCGCCGAGAGGCTCTGGCAGATGCGGATCGAGAGCAGGAGGTGCTCCCACGTCGAGACGTTGTCGCCGGTCCACGCCGCGGCGTAGCGCTGGGAGCCCGAGAAGCAGGCGCGCGTGAGCAGGAACGGACGCTCGTCGGGGCGCACAGTGCGGAGGCCCTCGAACGTGGCGCGCGCCATCAGCAGGCCGTAGACGTTGTGCGCCTCGCGGTGGTCGGTGGCGCCGGTGCCGCGGTCCGTGTACGCGAACTGGACCTCGTCGGGGAAGTCGCGCCCGCCGAGGATGGCGGGCTCGTTCATGTCGTTCCAGAAGCCGGTGACGCCGGCGTCGAGGTAGCGCTGGTGCGTCTCGCCCCACCACGCGCGGGCGGCGGGCTTCGAGAAGTCGGGCCAGTGGACGTCGCCGGGCCAGACGGTGTCGGTGAAGTCGGTCCCGTCGGGGTTCTCGCAGAAGAGGCGCGCGGCCTTGCCCTCGGCGTAGGCGAAGTAGGCGGGGTCCACCTTCACGCCGGGGTCCACGATCACGACCGACCGGACGCCGAGCGCGGCGAAGTCGCGGTTGAGCTCCTGCGGGTCGGGGAAGGTGTCGGGGTCCCACGTGAAGACGCGGTAGCCGTCCATGTGCCCGATGTCGAGGTGGATGCAGTCCAGCGGCAGCCCGCGGCGGCGGAACTCGTGAGCGACCCAGCGGGCGTAGCCCTCGTCGTGGTAGTTCCAGCGGCTCTGGTGGTAGCCGAGGCTCCAGCGGGCGGGCATCGGCTTGTGGCCGGTGAGGTCGCAGTAGCGGCGGAGCGGGTGCGTGAGCGCGGCGCGGCCGTCGCCGGGCGCGAAGACGTAGTAGCGCAGCTCGCCGTCGACGGCGCCGAACCACCAGTCCTGCGCGCCGTCGGCGGCGCCGAGGTCCATCTGGCTGCGGAACGTGTTGTCGAAGAAGAGGCCGCCGCCAGTCCACGCCGTCTCGCCGGCCGCCGACGCCGCGGGCGCGAGCGTGAGCGCGAACGGGATGGACTTGTAGATCGGGTCCTGCTCGGGCGCGTAGGCGTAGGTGTCGGCGTTCCAGAACGTGAGCGCGCGCCCGCGGCGGTCGAGCTCGAACGTCTTGTCGCCGAGGCCGAAGAAGCGCGCCTCGGGCGAGAGGCTCTTCCAGCAGCGGACCTCGGTGCGGCGGCGCCCGGCCTCGTCGGCGACGACGGCCCAGCCGGCGCCGGCCGAGTCCTCGGAGATCACGCGCCCGTCGGGCGTCTCGACGCGCAGGCGGCACGGGCGGAGGAAGACACGCAGCCGCAGCGCGCCGGTCTCGACGACGAGTTGCTCGGGGAGCGCCTGCACGTCGGGCACGAGGCCCGGCCAGCGCGCGTCGGGGTCGAGAGCGTACGAGAAGGGGTCGTCGTCGGCGTCGGCGCCGTGGCCGGCGGCGGTGAAGCTGCCGGTGGGCGCGAGGCGGACCCGCAGCACGTCGGGCGCGAGGAACGTGACGGCGAGGCGCGGCCCGCCGCACTCCAGCACGAGGGTCCGCCCGACGACGCTGTGCGCGATGACGTCGCCGAGGAGCGAGAAGCGGCGGTCCGGGGTGGTCGCGAAGGCGCGCGGCGGGGCGGGCGGCGCGGCGGCGTACGTGCTCATCGGGGCGGCGTGGTGAAAGCGCTTAACCTTCCGATGATACCCGCGCGGCGGGGCGGGCGGCAAGGCGCGATCCCCGAGAGCGCCGTAGTCTCCGCGCGCACTTCCCGCTGCCCCGATGCTCCGCCGCGCGCGTCTCGTCGTCGTCCTCGCCGTCGCCGCCTGGCTCGCGCCGGCCTCCGGCTGCGCCGGCAGCCGCCCCGCCGGCGACGCCCTGCTCGACGTCTGGTCGGGCCTCGACCACGCCCTCGCGTCCATCGACGGGCGCGTGCCGGACATCTGCGGCGTGACCTACGGCACGTGGTTCGCCGACTTCGGCGTGCGCGGCCTCGCGTGCCTCGCCGAGCAGGTGGTGCCGGCGCCGGCGCTCGTCGTGCGCGCGCCGGCGGCGCCCTTCCGCCACGGCCCCCACGTCGCCACCGGCTCGGACGTCCGGCTGGACCTCAACGCGACGCGCGACTTCGGGCACTACGACCCGGCGTTCGTGCGCTGGCTCGCCGGCGCGGCCGTCCCGCGCGCGTCGGCGGCCGTCACGCTCACGCGCCCGGTCTATGAGCGGCGCGTGGCGCGTCTTGCGCGCGTCTACTGGCTGACGCGCGGCGACCTCGCTGCCGGCGGCTACCCCGCGCGCGTCCCGGCCGGCACGCCGGCGGCCTACGCGGCCTTCCTCGACGGCGGACCCGTCCCGGAGGGCGCCCGCTACGGCGACGGCTTCGCGGTCTTCGCCTTCTCGGACCTCTCGGAGACGGTCGCGCCGCGCCTCGGGATGGCGGTCGGCAACCCGTGGGAGGTGACCTACGAGGCCAACACGGCCTACGGCTTCTGGCTCCGCCGCCGCGCCGACGGCACCGAGGCCCTCTGGCACGACGGCCTGCGGACGCTCCTCGCGCGCTACGACGGTGCGTGGCTCGCCGCCCACGGCGGCTGACACACCAGCGGTGGTAGGGACACACCAGCGGTGTGTCCCTACTCGGCGACGGCGAGGGCGGCGACGCTGACCACAGCGCCGGCGTCGGCCAGCGCGCGGGCGGCCTCGGCGAGCGTCGCGCCGGTCGTCAGCACGTCGTCCACGAGCAGCACGCGGCGGCCGGCGAGGCGCTCGGGGTGCGGCGCGCGGAAGGCGCCGGCGACGTTGGCGGCGCGCTCGGCGCGCGCGAGGCGCGTCTGGCTGACCGTCGCCCGCGTGCGGACCAGCGCCTCGGGGTCGACCGACGCGCCGAGGGCCGCCGCCGCGCCCTCGGCCAGCGACATCGCCTGGTTGTAGCCGCGCTCGAGGTGACGCACGCGCGAGAGCGGCACGGGCACCACGAGGTCGGCCGCGACGCCGGCCGCCGCCACCGCGCGCCCGACGAGCACGCCCAGCGGACGCCCGAGCGCCGGGCGCCCGCCGTACTTGAGCGCGTGCTGTACGCGCCGCACCGTCCCGCCCGCGTCGAAGCGCCACAGCGCGACGGCGGACGTCACCGGCGCGCCGTGGGGCGCGAGCAGCGGCGTCGCGTCGTCGGCGCGCGGCAGCTCGCGCAGGCACGTCGGGCAGAGCGGCATCGCCGCCGTCTCGCCGTCGGCGGGCGGGAGCCGGCCGTCGCAGCCGAGGCAGAGGTCCGGGTACACCAGACCGGCGACGGCGCCCCATGCCGCGCGCGCCGCCTGGCGCACCCGGTGCGCGCGGGCCGGCCGGTCGGGACGCTCGGGCATGGACGATGGCGGTGGAAGAAGAGACAAGATCGTGGAGAAAGAGCGCCGGAGAAAGAGGGCGCGTCGGCAAGGAAGCGGGAGCGCTGGTCGAAGCTCCCGCCTCCATGCCTACACGCGTACACGCCTCTCCTCCCCGCCCGTACCTTGCCGTCCAACCCACCGGTTTCACCGATGCCCCAGCGCCGAGGCATGCTCGTCAAGAACGTCGTCGAGGAGGCGATCTCCATCCGCATGGCCGGGCGCACGCTCGACCTCGGCCCCGGCGACGAGGCGCTCGTGAGCGCCGCCGAGGTCAAGGACCCCACACTGCGCGAGCACCTCCAGGTCCGCACCATCGCCATCGTGCGGCCGGCGACGGATGCCGAGGGCGAGGCGCTCGACGCCGCGTCGGCCGCCGGCTAGCGCCGTGCGCGTGCTCGCGCTCGAGCCGTGGTACGGCGGCTCGCACCGCCGCTTCCTCGACGGCCTCGCGGCGCACAGCCGCCACGACGTGCGGCTCGTCACGATGACGGCGCGCACGTGGAAGTGGCGCATGCAGGGCGGCGCCGTGACCCTCGCCGAGAAGGCGCGCGAGGCCATGGCCGACGGCTGGACGCCGGATGTGCTGCTGGCGTCCGACATGGTGCACGTGCCGGCGCTGCTCGCGCTCTCGCGCCGCACGCTCGGCGCGACGCCAGTGGTCCTCTACCTCCACGAGAACCAGCTCACGTACCCGCTCCGCCCGCCGCGCGTCGGCGAGGCGGCCCCGCCGGCCGAGCGCAAGCGCGACTACACGTACGCCTACATCAACTACCTGTCGGCGCTCGCGGCGGACCGCGTGCTGTTCAACAGCCAGTTCCACCACGACGAGTTCTTCGCCGCGCTGCCCGACCTGCTGCGGCGCTTCCCGGACTACACGCACGTCGGCACGCTGCCCGACCTGCGCGCCAAGTCTGGCGTGATGCCGCTGGGGCTGGACCTCGACGCGCTCGACACGGTCCGCCCCGACGCCGAGGCCGCGGCGGCCCGCGACGGCGGACCGCCGGTGCTCCTCTGGAACCACCGCTGGGAGTACGACAAGGACCCCGAGGCGTTCTTCCGTGTCGTCAACCGGCTCGACGACGCGGGGCTGCGCTTCCGCCTCATCCTCGCCGGCCAGACGTTCGACGAGCAGCCGGAGGCGTTCGCCACCGGCTTCCGCCGCTACGCCGAGCGCGTGCTCCACTACGGCTACGCCGAGAGCGCCGACGACTACGCGCGCCTGCTCCACCGCGCCGACGTCGTCGTCTCGACGGCCGTCCACGAGTTCTTCGGCATCGCGATGATGGAGGCCATCCACTGCGGCTGCCACCCGCTGCTCCCGAACCGGCTGACGTACCCCGAGCTCGTGCCGGAGGCGCTTCACCGGCCGCTGCTCCACGCGCCGGTGCTCTACGACTCGGAGGACGACCTCTTCGCGATCCTGCGCGATCTGCTGCGCGGCGACGCGCGCCCGCTCCCGTCCGACGTGCTGCGCACGATTCCCGCGCCCTACGCGTGGCCCGTCATGGCGCCGCGCTTCGACGCGATGCTGGAGGAGGCGGGAATGGGGGATGGGGGAATGGGGGATGGGGTATGAGGGATGCCGATGGGGCATCGTCGATGCGGTGGCATAGCCATCTGATTTTCCTCATCCCCCATTCCTCATCCCCTGTCCCCACATTCGCACACGAAGACGCACCCGGCGAGGCCGCCGTGGTCCGGCTCGCGCACGTCGCGCAGGACCATCCCGGCGCCGGCGAGGAGGCGCACCCAGCCGCCGAGCGAGCGGTCGGCGTCATCGGGCGCCTGGACGAGCAGCCGTCCGTACGGCGAGAGCGCGCCGCCGACGGCCGCGAGGGCGTGCGCGGCGCCGTCGCCGAGCGCCTCGGCGTCCACCACCGCCGCGTCGAAGGCGTCGTCGGCCGACGGCGCGTCGAAGAGGGCGTCGGCCTGCGCACCGCCGGGCAGCGGCGAGCACGTGGGGCGCACCTCGACGGCCTCCAGCGCGTCGGCCAGCCACGCCATCCGCGCGGCGTCGCCGGCGACGAGCACGCGCCCGCCCGGCGGCAGGCCGGTCAGCACGGCCTCGACCAGCAGCGCCTCGGCGGCGGCGCGGTCGGCGGAGCGGGGGACGAGGCGGAGCGGGGCGGCGGGCACGGGTCGGCGGCGGGCGAACGCGCGGCATCGGCCGGGCGCGCGCCGAGCTTAACCCCGTCGCACGGCGGCGCGTCGCGTCAGCGCATCAGGCGCTGCGCCCAGTCGAGCTCGTCGAGCGGCCAGCGGAGGTAGACGGTCTCGGTGCCGCGCGGGTCGGTGACGACGAGGCGGCGCCCTTCGACGTGGAGGCGCGCCTCGCCGGGCAGGTCGTCCAGCACCAGCGCGCCGTCCTCCACGCGTCCGATGAACTGCTTGGGGCGGCCGGCGTCCTGCGCGTGGTCGCGCCCGCGCAGCAGCGCGCGCCCGCCGGGGTGCACCACGAGGACCTTCTCGAGGCGACCGCGCGCGAGGTCGGCCGTCGCCGCGCTGTCGCCGCGCACCTCGAAGGCCAGCCAGCGGCCGGTGAGCGGGAGGTCGCCGGCGGACTGGGCCGACGACGGGACGGCCGCCGCAGCGGCGAGGAGGGCGAGCAGGACGACGCGCACGAACGGGGCGGGGCCGGGGTGGAGCGAGCGGCGGCGCGCCGTTCAATGCGGTGCCCGCGTCACCGGTTCGTGCGACAGTCGCCGCCTCGGGAACGAACGCGTGACGCAAGCGGCGGGAAAACACGGCGGCGCGCCGCCCGTCAGGCTCGACCCCTTGCCTCGTGCCCTCACTCGATCCCGTCGTCGAGGTCGGCGCGGCCGCCGGACGAGATCGCGCGCACGATCCGGTCCTGCGCGTCGGCGATGCGCGAGCCGTTGACCGTGTAGTGGTTGGCCATCAGGACGAAGACGGCCGGGCCGCCGGGCGCGTCCACGTAGCCGGCGAGGCAGCGGACGGCGTCGAGCGAGCCCGTCTTGGCGCGGACGCCCGCGCCGGCGAGGCGCGAGCGGAGCGTCGAGCCCGACTCGCCGCCGGCGGGCAGCGTCGCGCGGAAGGCCGCCGCGTGGCGGTGGCTCGCCATGTAGCGCAGCAGCGCCGCCATCGCGTTGGGCGTCAGGTAGTTCTTGCGCGAGAGGCCCGAGCCGTCGCGGATGGCGATGCCGTCGGTGTCGGCGCCGGCGGCCTCCAGGAAGGCCGTCACGCGGCGCGCGGCGGCGTCGGTCGAGCCGTCGGGCACGAGCGTGCGGAAGACGTGCTCGGCGTACAGGTTGTCGCTCTCGTGGTTGATGCGCCGCGCGAGCGCCGACAGCGGCGGCGAGACGTGGACCAGCAGCGGCGCGGCGCCGTCGGGCACCGACGGCGGCGACGGCAGGTCGTCGATGTCCCACAGCCGGAGGTCGCTCACGTCGATGCCGGCCTCGCGGAGGCGGTCGGCGAAGGCGTGGAGCGCGTAGAGCGTCGGGTTGCCGACGGGCACGTTCATCGTCCCGCTGTAGCCCGAGGCGACCTGCCCCGAGAGGCGGTAGGTGTCGGTGCCGAGGACGCGCTCGACGCGCATCCGCGAGCCGCCGCGCACGCGCTCGACGGTCGCGAAGCCGCGCGGCCCGCCGTCGGCGCGGCTGCCCGAGATGCGGAGCGGGAGCACGTTGTCGGCCCACGCGATGCCGCCGGTGGGCGCGGCGTAGCTCTCGGTGGCGACGTGGCGCACGTCCCAGCCCTCGGCCCAGAGGGCGTCCTCGAAGCGGTCGTCGTCGCCGATGAGGCGGCCGGTGATGCGGCGGACGCCCGCGCCGGCGAGCTGCTCGGCCCACCGCGCGAGCGGGTCGCCGTGGTCCGACGAGCCGAACGACGGGTCGCCGGCGCCGCGCAGCACGAGGTCGCCCGAGAGGGTCCCGCCGCGCGCCTCCGGCCCGACGTGGTGCAGCGTGGTCGTGTAGCGGAAGTCCGGCCCGAGGATGTCCAGCGCCGCCGCCGTCGTCACCAGCTTGAGCGTGGACGCCGGTATCAGGTTGAGGTCCGCGTTGCGGCTGGCGATGACGCGCCCGCTGGCGACGTCCACCACGGTGATGCCCCAGAAGGCGCGCGGCAGCGCGGGGTCGGCGAGGACGGCCTCGATGGAGGCGGCCGTCCGCACGTCGTCGGCCTCGACGTCGGCGACGGCGCCGCGCGGCGCGGCGAACCACACGGCGATCGCGACGGAGAGCGCCGCGGCGAACGCGGCAACCGGGGCAGGACGGGGCATCGGGCGGTCGGTCGGGGGGAGCAGCAAGGTAGGGCGTGTGGGCGTGTGGGCGTGTGGGCGTGTGGGCGTGTGGGCGTGTGGGCGTGTGGGCGTGTGGGCGTAAGGCGAACGACCGAATTGTTCCAACGCTCGCCCCCGCGCTCCCGTGCCCCCGCGCTCCCGTGCCCCCGCGCTCCCGTGCCCCCGCGCTCCCGTGCCCCCGCGCTCCCGTGC
>Ga0209053_1000105_pt1 | contig 107026 bp, 99 predicted proteins | sample EBPBio152010_DNA_FD_185864 | JGI IMG/M metagenome (GOLD analysis project Ga0209053, IMG submission 185864) | Wastewater treatment Type I Accumulibacter community from EBPR Bioreactor in Madison, WI, USA - Reactor 1_7/15/2010_ DNA (SPAdes)... | ecosystem: Engineered > Bioreactor > EBPR >... | reverse complement strand
AGGATTGAAACGCAGGCATGAAGAAGTTCCGATCGACTTGACACGGATCGGAACGTAGGACTTGTTTCGCTTACACGCTTACACGCTTACACGCTTACACGCTTACACGCTTACACGCTTACACGCCCCGTGTCCTTCCTCTCCGCGCTCGACCTCGCCGGCGTGGCCGTCTTCGCGGTCTCGGGCGCGCTCGCGGCCGGGCGCAAGCAACTCGACCTGCTCGGTGTCTACGTGCTCGCCGTCGTGACGTCCGTCGGCGGCGGGACGCTGCGCGACGTCCTGCTGGGCCGCCACCCGGTGTTCTGGACGGCCGACGCGACCACGCTCGTCGTCATCGGCGTCGCGGCGACGGCGACCGTCGCGTTCGCCCGGTGGGGCACGCCGCCCCCACGCCTGCTCCGGCTGGCGGACGCCGTCGGCCTCGGCCTCTTCGCGGTCTCCGGCGCGCAGGCCGCCGAGGCCACCGGCGTGCCGCCGCTGATCGTCGTCGTGATGGGCATGATGAGCGGCACCTTCGGCGGGGTCATCCGCGACGTGCTCACGTCCGAGATCCCGCTCATCCTGCGTCCCGGGCGCCTCTACGCGACGGCCGCCGCGCTCGGGCCGGTGGTCTACCTCGCGCTCAAGGCCGGCGGCGTCGCGCCGGCGGCGGCGGCCATCGCCGGCGCGGCGGCGACCGTCGCGCTGCGCGTCGCGGCCATCGTGTTCCGGATCCGCCTGCCGGTGTTCGTGATCGAGAACACGTCCGACGACGACGCCTGACGCGCGCTACGACGCCGCGCTGCGCCGGTACGAGGCGCGTGTGGCCGCGGCCAGCGCGCTCACCGCGGCGGGGTCGAGTCCGAAGAGCACGCTGAGCTCGGAGAGGCACTCGCCCGTGCAGGGCTGCGGACGCGTCAGCGTGAGCGTGCCCGACGTGAGCGCGCGCGTGAAGTCGGTCGGCGAGCCGTCGCCGACGACGATGCGGAGCACGTCGGTGCCGATCTCGGCCCACGTGCCGGTGGACGTCGTGAGGTCGCTGTTGGTTTGCTGGTAGGAGCCGTCGGCAGTGAAGGTGCGCCGGATGGGGTCCATCGCGGCCGCCGTCTCCGTGAACTCGACGAGGCGGCGCGGGGCGCCGGGCGCGAGCGCGCGCCGCGCGAACGTGAGCGCGCCGGTGGCGACGATCTCGCTGCTGCCGCTGGCGAAGCGGGCCGTGTTCAGCGTGATCCCGTCGGCGGTGAGGGTGTAGGGCGTCGCCCCGGCGTGCCCGGCGAGCGTGTAGGTGGTGCTGATCGAGCCGCCGCTGACGCGGAGCAGCTCGATGGCGCCGGAGGACGAGATCCGCAGCGCCACCGTCGGCGGGGTCGTCGTGCTGAAGAAGAGCGGCCCGTCGGCGATGTATCGGATCGATCCGATGAAGATGTGGTAGCGGAGCGTGCCCGACAGGGCGCCCGAGAGGACGACGCCGCCGGCGCCCGGCTCGGTCGGCAACAGGGCGTTCTGCGGGCTGGTGACCGTCACGTCGTACGTGAGCGTGGACTGCTCGGCATTCCACGTGCCGGTCAGCGTGGCGGGCGGCTCCGAGGAGTCGCACGCGGCGAGGGCGAGCAGCGGGAGGAAGGCGAGGAGGCGGAGGCGGGACATGAGCGGGAGACGCGGTCGGGAGCGTGGAGGCCGGCGAACAGGGCGGCACGCAGGAGTACGGAATCTCCGCCCCCGGCGGCTCACGCGTCCACGTCCTCGACCGGCGCGAGGTCGGCCGCCTCCTCCTCGGTGTAGAGCCGGCTGTCGATGAGGAAGCGCAGCCCGAGCGGGATCTCGAGCGAGAAGCTGGAGCCGCGGCCCGGCCGCACGTCCACGGTGAGCTGCGTGTGCTGCCAGTACTGGAACTGGCTGCGCTCCATGTAGAAGCCGCAGCCGTGGATCTCGCCGAGCCGGACGTCGCTGCGGCCGAGGCGGAAGTCGCCGTCGGCGTAGCACATCGGCTGCGAGCCGTCGCAGCAGCCGCCGGACTGGTGGAACATCAGCGGGCCGTGCTCGGCGCGCAGCCGGTCGATGACGGCCGCCGCTTCGGGCGTGACGAGGACGCGGGGCGTGGGCATCGGGGCGAGGAGTGGAGGAGCGAGGGGAAGGGCCGCGCCCTCGGGGACGCGGCCCTCCGGCAGCGGTGGTGGACGCTGCGGTCGGTGGAGAGGTGGAGCGCCAGGCCGGAGGTGTCCCCTCGCCCTCCGCTCCTCACCCCGCCTCTCAGAAGAAGCCGAGGGCGCTCTTCGAGTAGGACACCAGCATGTTCTTGGTGTGCCGGTAGTGGTTGAGCATCATCTTGTGCGTCTCGCGCCCGATGCCGCTCTTCTTGTAGCCGCCGAACGATGCGTGCGCCGGGTACAGGTGGTAGCAGTTGACCCACACGCGGCCGGCCTCGATGGCGCGCGGCACGCGGAAGAGCTGGTGCGCGTCGCGCGTCCAGACGCCCGCGCCGAGGCCGTAGAGCGTGTCGTTGGCGATCGCGATCGCCTCGGCCTCGTCCTTGAACGTCGTCAGGCTGGACACCGGACCGAAGATCTCCTCCTGGAAGATCCGCATGTCGTTCGTGCCGCGGAAGATCGTCGGCTGGATGTAGAAGCCGCTGCCGAGGCCGCCGCCGGCGAAGCCGTCGCCGCCGCCGGTGGCCGCCGGCGCCGCGACGGCCGTCCCGCCGCCCTCCTGCGCGACCTGCATCACCGGCTCGTCGTGACGGTGCACGTCGCCGCCGACGAGCACCTCGGCGCCCTCCTGCCGGCCGATGTCGAGGTAGCGCTGGATCTTCTCGTACTGGTCCGTCGACGCCTGCGCGCCGACCATCGTCTCGGAGTCCAGCGGGTGGCCCATCTTCATCTGCGCGACGCGCGCCACGAGGCGCTCGGCGAACGCGTCGGCGATGGACTCCTGGACGAGGATGCGGCTCGGGCAGGTGCAGACCTCGCCCTGGTTGAGCGCGAACATCGCGGCGCCTTCGAGGCACTTGTCGAAGAAGTCGTCGTCGGCGTCCATCACGCTCTCGAAGAAGAGGTTCGGGCTCTTGCCGCCGAGCTCCAGCGTGATCGGGATCAGGTTCTCGCTGGCGTACTGCATGATGAGGCGGCCGGTCGTGGTCTCGCCGGTGAAGGCCACCTTCTGGATGCCGGGGTGCTGCGCGAGCGGCTTGCCGGCCTCCGGCCCGAAGCCGTGCACGATGTTGACCACGCCCGGCGGCAGCACGTCGGCGATGAGCCGCATCCACTCGGAGATGCCGACGGGCGTCTGCTCGGCGGGCTTGATGACCACGCAGTTGCCGGCGGCAAGCGCCGGCGCCAGCTTCCACGCCGCCATCAGGAGCGGGAAGTTCCACGGGATGATCTGGCCGACGACGCCGAGCGGCTCGTGGAGCTGGATGCTCACCGTGTCCTTGTCGAGCTCCGAGATGCCGCCCTCCTCGCCGCGGATGACGCCGGCGAAGTAGCGGTAGTGGTCCACGACGAGCGGGAGGTCGGCGGCGAGCGTCTCGCGGATCGGCTTGCCGTTGTCGACGGTCTCGACGCGCGCGAGGTACTCGAGGTGGTCCTCGGTGACCTGCGCGATCTTGAGCAGCAGGTTGCTGCGCTCGGTGACCGACGTGTGGCGCCAGTGGTCGTCGAACGCCCGGCGCGCGGCGGCCACCGCGAGGTCGACGTCCTCGGCGGAGCTGCGGGCGACCTCGCAGAAGACCTGCCCGTCGATCGGCGAGCTGTTCTCGAAGTAGCGGCCCTGGACGGGCTCGACGAACCGGCCGTCGATGTAGTTGAGGTAGCGGCTCTGGAACGTGGGGCGGTCGTAGCGCATGGCGGTGGGGGAAGGAGGTGCGTTGCATCGCGCACGGCGATGCCTTTACTTGGCCTTCACAAGGTCGGAAGCGCTTCCCGCGCGCTTCTCCCGCCGGACTCTCGAAAAGTCGCCCGATCCTCTCACCGCCCTCTGGTCGCCGCCCCCCGTGGAGGTCTCCGCGTTCCACGCTCGCCTCGTCCGTCTCGAGCACGACCGCCCGCCGACGGCGCTCGTCGAGAACCGCACGACGTTCGGCGCCGAGGGCGCCGAGTTCGCGGTCTACGACACGGTCCGCCCCGCCGAGCGCGTGCCCCTCTCGGCCGCCAACCCGCTCTACTGCGGGATGGTCACCGGCGCCAAGGTGGTCCACACGGTGCACGGCGACGCGATCCCGTTCCTGCCGGCCCAGAGCCTCGTCGTGCCGTCGGGCCAGACCATCGAGATCGACTTCCCCGGCGCGAGCGACGTCGCGCCGACCAAGTGCCTCACGATCGAGATCGACCGGGCGCGCGTGCAGGCCGTCGCGGCGCGCCTCAACGAGACGGCCCCGCGCCCCGACCAGGACTGGCGCTACGCCGACGACGCGGTCTGCCACTTCGGCAACACGCCCGGCATCGAGCACACCGTGCGCCAGCTCGTCGGCGTGTTCACGGACGACGACCCGGACAAGGACGTGCTCATCGACCTCGGCGTGCAGGAACTCGTCGTGCGGATGCTGCGCGTGGAGGCGCGCCGCCTGCTGCTGGAGGAGAGCCACCGGCGCGCGACCGGGTCGGGCCTCGCGGCGGCGGCCGAGGCCGCCAAACGCCGGCTCGCCGAGCCGCTCCGCGTGGCCGACCTCGCGGCGGCGGCCTGCATGTCCGAGCCCACGTTCTACCGTGCCTTCCGCGACACCTTCGGCGTGACGCCGCTGGCGTACGTGACGCACCTGCGCGTCCAGCGCGCGCGCGACCTGCTGCGCGAACCCGGCCGCAGCGTCACCGACGTGGCCGCCGCCGTCGGCTTCACGAGCGTGAGCCACTTCATCCGCGTCTACCGCGCGGCGCTGGGGCGGACGCCCAAGCAGGACCAGCTCGACGCCCGCCGCGCGCGCGCCGACCGCGCCACGGCGTAGGCGCTACAGGCCGAGGCGGACCGTCGCCATGTGGGCGATGCCGGTCGCGTAGGGCTCCAGCACGGCCGTGTAGTCCACCCGCAGGTCCAGCTCGTCGAAGCGGCGGCGGACGGCGAAGCCGAGCGCCGGGCGCGCCTCGCCGAGGTCGCCGCCGAGGCGGTCCACGCCGCCGCGCACGGCGAACGCGTCGGCCAGCCACAGCTCGCCGCCGAGGCGCGCCTCGACGGTGGAGGCGCGCACGTCCAACGTGGTGTCGCGCGGGACCACGGTCCCGCCGATGACGACGGTGCCGGCGGGGCGGACCGCCTGTCCGCGCTCGGCGCCGACGACGACGTCGGCCGCGACGACGCCGCGCGGGCGGCCGTTCTCGGTCGTGCCGAGGCTGTACGCGAGGCCCGTCGTGAGGCGCGTCGGGAAGCGGTCCACGGCCGCGCCGCCGCCGGCGCCCGAGAGGTTGTACTCGTAGCGCGCGAAGAGGTCGTCCACGACGAGCGCCGCCGAGACGCGCGGCGTGAGCTGCGCCGAGAGGCCGGTCGAGACGCCGAGCGCCGTCGCCGCCTGCGCGCCCTCCACGAGCGCGTTGCGGTAGATGCGCATCCCGATCCCGCCCGAGACGCGCTCGCTGAAGCGCGTGCCGAACGTCGCGAAGAAGGCGTACTCGTCGGTCTGGAGCGTCTGCGTCGGGCGGCCGTCGGCGTCGCGCCCGTCGATGTCGCGCACGCCGCTGTGGACGACGCCGGCGGCGAAGCCCGAGCGCGGGCGCAGCGGCGCGCCCACCTGCACGGCCTCCCACACGCGCCCGAACGACAGCAGGCCGCTGGAGAGCTCGACGCCCTGCGCAGGCTGGAACGGCGCGAGCGCCGGGTTGAAGAAGGGGCTCGCCTGGCCGGTGCGGTCGGCCACCTGGCCGCCGACGGCGAGCGACCGCGCGCCGAGGCCCATGCGCGCGAACGCGCCCGCGCTCTGCGCGTGCGCCGCCGGCGACGCGAGGACCGCGCCGAGCAGCGCGACGAAGAAGAGGGCCGCGCGGATCATTGGTACACGAGGATGCGGCCCGAGAGGCGGCGCCCGCCGGCCTCGACCGTGTAGATGTAGGCGCCGTTGGCGACGCGGCGTCCGTCGTCGGCGAGGCCGTCCCACGTCACCTCGACCGGACCCGCCGCGCGCCCTGGCGCGTCGATGGTGCGGACCGGGCGCATGGACACGTCGTAGAGCCGCACCGTCGCGTCCGCCGGGCCGTCGAGGTCGAAGCGGATGCGCGCGAGGCGGTCGGTGCCGGGGCGGAACGGGTTGGGGTAGGCGTAGACGTCCACGGACGCGCCGTCGCGCGTGGTGTCGGGCGGCGGGCTGGCGCGGAAGAGCGTCCACGAGAGGCCGCCGTCGCGGCTCTGGAGCAGGCCGTCCGTCGTGCCGGCCCAGAGCCCGCCGGCGGCGTAGGCCACCGAAAGGACGCTCGCGTCGGGGCGGATCGTGAGCGGCTGTCCGGCGCCGTCGCGGAAGGTGCGGACGGTCCGCCACTCGATCTCGGTGCCCGTCGCCTCGTCGGCGAGGAAGAGGCCGTCGGCGCCGCCGGCGACGGCGGCGAACGGTCCGTTGAACGCCATCGCGGTCGCGCGGACGCCCGGCAGGACGGTCGCGAAGCGGGCCTGCCCGTCGGCGTCGTCGCCGAGGTAGACGGCCACGCCGTCCTCCTCGTCGAGCGTCGAGGCGTCGAGGCCCGAGTTCCATGCGGCCATCCAGAGGCGCCCGGTGGCGGGCTGCTCGGCGAGCGCGTAGATCAGGTTGGCCGGCGGGCCCTGCCCCGTGATCGGGCCGTCGAGGTAGCGGATCCACGCGGGATCGGCGACGCCCGGCAGGCGGACCGCCCGGTTGAGGCCGTTGGCCGAGCCGGACCAGAGCGTCCCGCCGGCGTCCACATGCACCGAGTACGCGATGAAGTTGGCGGACGCGCGAGCGATCTGGACGACCAGCGGGTCGTCGGTCGGCTCGATCTGTCCGGGCGAGTAGGCGAAGACCTGCGGCTCGCGCGGGTCGAGGACGACGAGCGAGTCGGGCGGGAGCACGACGCGCGTCCACGTCGCGCCGCCGGTGACGCTGCGGCGGAGGCCGGCGAGGCCCGAGGCCGCGTAGAGCGTGTCGCCGTCGGCCGCGAGGTCGAGCGTGGCGGCGCCCTGCGGGGCGGTGGTCGGGACCGCGCGGAGCGTCGAGACGCCGTACGCGAGGAGCGTGTCGTCGGGCGTGTCGAGCGCGGCGAAGCGGTAGCGCCACGTCGCGCCGCCGTCGTCGGAGACGGCGAAGCCGGCGGCCGTCGGCGGCGGCTGGTTGGCGTCGGCGGCCGTGTCGAAGAAGCCGAGGGCGGCGGCCACGCGCCGGCGGCCGTCGGCGAGCGGGCCGGTGGTGAGCGCGAAGACGCCCGCGCCGATCGCCGTCGGCGGGTCGAACGCGGGGTCCGTGCCGGGGAACGAGATCGCGCCGTCAGGCGCGACGGCGACGAGGCGCGGGCCGGCGTAGAGGCGCCCGGCGGCGTCGGCCTCCAGCACGGCCACGCGGTTGCCGGCGCCGTCGGGAAGGCGCTGCGTGAGGGTCGCGCCGGTGCCGACCGGCTGCTGCGCGTGCGCCGGCGGCGTGAGGAGGACCGCGCCGAGCGTCACGGCGAAGAAGAAGCGCCGCATCTACTCGACGGTGAAAGTGAAGGCCCGCGGCTCGCTGAACTGCGAGGCGCGGTCCACGGCGAGGGCGTTGAGCGTGTAGGTGCCCGTCGGGAAGCCGGCCGGGATCTGGAGCTCGCCGGTGTAGCGGCCGTCGTCGGGCGTGGCGTCGCCCGAGCCGTCGTCGCGGCCGCGGTCCGAGAGCTGGCCGATGATGCCCACGCCGGGCTGCTCCAGCAGCACGACCGCGAGGTTCTCGCGGCCGTCGGGGTCCGTCGCCGTCACGACCACGCGCAGGCGCGCGACGTTGTTGCTGCTCGTCGGGCGGCGGACGCTCGCGGGCGCCTCGACCGCCGTCACGGTCGGCGGACCAAGGTCGGAGGCGCGGAAGCGGAAGACGCCGGCGGCGCCGTCGCCGGCGCGGCGGTCCGGCCCCTCGGTGGTCACCGTCACGGCGTAGTCGCCGACGGCGCCGCGCGGCAGCACGAGCGGCACGTCGAGCGTGACGGGGCCGGGTTCGACGCTCTGGCTGGCGCTCGCGACGAGCGTGTCGGTGCCGGTGTAGCGGACGAGCGCGCGCACGCGCACGGGGCCCGTTCCTGCGACGGTCATCGCGATCTGGAGCGGGACGCTGGCCGTCGGCGCGGCCGTCCCGAGCGAGTCGGTGTCGGGCGTCAGCGCGAAGGCCGTCACCGACGGCCGCGCGTCGGCGGGCGGGAGGCCGGGCGCCGTGTTGTCGCACGCCGCGAGCAGCGGGACGAGCACGCCGAGCGCGGCGAGGGACCGGAGGAGTCGGGGCATCGAGCGGGAGGTCACCGGCCGGATCGTCCGGCGGGAGGCGCAAGGTACAGGCTCGTAGCGGTCCGGTCGGGGGCGGCGGGGCGCGGGTGCGGAGGCGAACCTACCGCCGCCCGCCGCGCGGCGTCAGGGCAAAAGGAAGCGGTGAAGAGAGGAAGCGTGTAGGAGAGGACGCGAGCAGGCATGAGCGTCACGGCAAGCGTCTCCTCACATCCTTTCCTACACGCGTCCTTTCGTACACGCCTACGCGCCTGCCGCCCGCAGCGAGCGCCGGAGCACGACCGCGCCGGCGGCGCCCATGATGACCGAGGCCAGCAGGATGCCCACCTTGGCGGCGTCCACGGCCAGCCCCTCGGTGCCGAAGGCGAGGTTGGCGATGAAGATGGACATCGTGAAGCCGATGCCGGTGAGCAGGCTCACGCCGGTGATGTGGGTCCACGTGATGCCCGGCGGCAGCGCGGCCAGCCCGACGCGCACCGCCAGCCACGCCATCAGGATCACGCCCACCGGCTTGCCGACGGTCAGCCCGAGGATGACGCCGAGGGCGGCCGGGTCGCCGACGAGCGCCGGGATGTTGCCACCGAGCGCGACCCCCGCGTTGGCGAGCGCGAACACCGGCATGATGAGCCACGCCACCGGCGCGTGGAGCGCGTGCTCCAGCCGCGCGAGCGGGCTCTCGACGTCGGTCGCGGCGGCGCGGATCTGGTAGATGGCGTCCGTCTGGTCGGGCGAGGCGACCGTGTCGCCGGGGTGGACGCCCGTCTCGAAGCGCCCGAGGAGGTCGCGGGCGGTCGCCGCGAAGCCGGCCTCGTCCATGCGCCGCACGGCCGGGATCGTCAGCGCCGTCAGCACGCCGGCGACGGTGGCGTGGACGCCGCTCTTGAGCGTCGCCACCCACAGCCCGAGGCCCAGCAGCAGGTAGATCCCCGGCCGCATCACGCCGAGGCGGTTGGCCGCGATCATCGCGCCGAGGAAGGCCGCGCCCCACAGCAGCGCGCCGGTGTACACCTGCTCGGTGTAGAAGAGCGCGATGACGAGCACCGCGCCGAGGTCGTCCACGATCGCGAGCGCCGTCAGGAAGACCTTCAGCGCCAGCGGCGCGCGGCTGCCGACGAGCGCCAGCACGCCGAGTGCGAACGCGATGTCGGTCGCCATCGGGATGCCCCAGCCGGCCGCGCGGTCGGTCCCGCCGGCGACGAGCACGTAGAGCAGCGCCGGCACCAGCATCCCGCCGACGGCCGCCGCCAGCGACAGCGCCGCCTGCCGAGGCTGCGACAGCTCGCCGGCGACGATCTCGCGCTTGATCTCCAGCCCGACGAGGAAGAAGAAGATGGCCATCAGGCCGTCGTTCACCCAGAGCAGCAGCGGCTTCGAGATCACGATCGGCCCGCCGCCGACGGTGAACGGGGTGCTCCAGAGCGCCGTGTAGGCGGGCGCGAGCGGGCTGTTGGCCCAGACAAGGGCGAGGACGGCGGCGCCGAGCAGCAGCACGCCGCCGGCGGCCTGCGTGTGGAGAAACGCCTGGATGGGGCGGAGGATCGCGGTCATGACGGTCGGTCGGGGTGAAGGGACGGGACGTATCTCGGGCCGACCGCCGCGCGGTCAGCCGGAGCGCCGTTCCCACACCACGAGCTTGCCCAGCCAGCGCGACCGCAACGGGCACCGGACCGAGAGGCCGGCGGCGCGGTGGGCGAGGGGGCAGCGGTACGTCACGCGATGTGCAGCAAGATCACGGGAGAGCGTGACAACCCCACAGGCTGGCGTCAGGGTCCGCCGCCGCCGCTTCGTGAAGACGGATTCACCGGGGAGGAGAGGAGGCGTGTAGGAGAGGAGGCGGAAGAGCGGGAGCTCCGAACAAAGCGCTGCTTTCTCTCCTACGCTCTTCCTCTCCTGCGCTCTTTCTCTCCTGCGCCCTTTCTCTCCTACGCTCTTTCTCTCCTACGCGCCGACCGAATCCGCTGGCGCGGCGGTCGAGTCCTCGGCCGGCGGGGGCGTGCGCCACCGAAGGCGAACCTCCACCGGGCGGTGGTCCGAGTACGTCACCGGGAAGGTGCGCGCGCTGGCGACGACGAACGCCGGGTCCACGAGCACGAAGTCGATGCGGACGAGCGGCCGGCGGGCGTGGTACGTGCGGCCCCAGCGCCAGCCGGCGGCGTCGCGGTAGGCGTCCACGAACGGCGCGCCGGGGCGGGCGTGGCGCAGCAGGCGCACCGTGTAGTGGTCGGCCGTCGAGTTGAAGTCGCCCATCACCACCACCGGGTGCGACTCGCCGGCGATGCGCTCGGCGAGCCGCTCGGCCTCGGCGTGGCGCTGCTCGAACACGCGCCGGTACTGGCCCACGTAGGGCCACCACGTCGACGGCCGCGTGACCGCGACCGACGTGTCGGCCCACGGCTTGGGGTCGCCGTACGAGCGCAGGTGGACGTTGTAGAGGATCGCCTCGCGGCCGTGCCAGCGGACGTGCGTCCGCAGCGCGACCGACGTTTCGGGCACCGTCCCGAGCGCGATCTCCTCCTGGTCCAGCACCTCGACGACGCCGGCGCCGGGGTCGACGCGGCGCGGGCGCGTGCGCGCCAGCAGCGGTGTGCCCATCCCGCCCTCCTTCCAGCTCTCGCGCGGCACCAGACGCGCCGGCGCGAACGCCTCGTACGGGCTGTTGTCCTCGACGAGCACGCGCACGTTGGCGGGCTGCTGCCAGGGTTCGCCGGCGGGGAAGATCCACGAGTCCTGCATCGCCATCACGTGCGGCGCCGTGCGCGTGACGAACGCGACCATGGAGTCCGCCGACGCCTCCTCGGTGCCCGCCTCGACGGGGAAGTTGAACGACATCAGGACGAGGTCGCCGTCGGCGCCGCCGGGGCCGGTGCCGGGCCACGCGCGGAGGGCCACGAGGGTCACCGGAACGGCCAGGGCCACGGCCCAGCGCCGGTGGCCCGCGCCCCAGAGCGCGATCGCCAGCCCGGCCGCCGCCCACGCCGCGTACGGCAGTCCGATGGCGACGAGCTGCACCGGCCAGAGCGCGCGCGGCAGGTAGGCCGCCAGCAGGCCGGCGACGAGCGTCGCCAGCGCCGGCAGCGCGAGGAGGGCGGCGAGTCGGCCGCGACGGCGCGGCTCAGCCACGGCCGGCGCGCTTCAGGATCCGCCGCTCCTCGTCGGTCAGGCTGTCCACACCGTGGTCGAGGATCTTGTCGAGGATGCGGTCCACATCGGGCGGCGACTCGGGGGCGGCCGCGCGCGGCGTGCGTGCCACCGGCGCCGTGCGGCCGGCGGCCGTCGTGCGCGTCGGACGGGCGGTGCGCGCGGGCGCGCGTCGCACAGCGAAGAGCGGACGCGCCCACGCCGCGAGGTCCACGCCCCGGTTCCACGCCGCGCCGAAGAGCGCGCCGAAGAGCGCCGCGCCGAGGAACGCGGCGTTCGGCGCCAGCAGCGAGAGCACCACGAAGCCGATGGCGATCCACTTCATCGGGATCACGCCGAGCAGGAACAGGCCGACGGGGCGGTCCGGCGCGCGGACAGCCGTCGCCGTCAGGATGGCGGCCACCGGACCCCACGCGCCGTCGTAGAACGGGCGCACGCCCGGCGCCGTCGGCGAGAGCGCGCCGAGGGTGAGCGCGACGGCCGCGCCGAACAGCGCCGACCCGACGTAGAGCCCGACGAGGCGGTGCGCGCCGCCCTCGGCCTCCAGCTCGCGCCCGAGCCACGCCAGCCAGTAGAGCGCGAACGCCACGCCGATGAGCGCCCACAGGCCGCCACCGCCGATGAGCGTCGTGAAGGCGTACGTCAGCGGCGTCCACGGCCGCACGAGCGCGGCCTCGGGCAGGCCCGGCAGCGCGAGGAACTCCAGCAGCTGCGCGAGCGCCGGCACGCGGAACGCCGCGAGGATCGCGCCGACGACCGCCAGCGCCGCCAGCGCCAGGTTGGCGCTCAGCAGCACGCGGAGGCCCGGCGGCAGCATCGCGCGCCAGAGCTGGAAGCGGGACATCGGCGAGTCGGCCATCAGCCTAGACGATCCGGGGACGCGGCTTGACGGGCAGGCGCCCGCGCCAGTACTGGATCAGCACCGCGCCGACGAGCATCCCGCCCAGGTGGGCGAAGTTCGCCACGCCGGACTGCGATCCGGTCACGCCGGCGAAGAGATCGAGCGCCGCCAGCCCCAGCACGAGCCACTTGGCGGGGATCGGGACGAAGAAGTAGAGGTAGATCGGCTCGTCGGGGTAGAGGAGCCCGAACGCCGCCAGCACGCCGAGGACGCCGCCCGAGGCGCCGAGCGTCGCCGTGGGGAACGATGACGCGCCGACGAGGAACGGGTAGCTCGTCACGGCCAGCTGCAGCAGGCTCGCGCCGACGACGCACGCGAGGTAGAAGCCGAGGAAGCGGCGGCTGCCGAGGGCCTGCTCGATCCGCATCCCGAACATCCACAGCCCGAACATGTTGAACAGGATGTGGCTGAACGAGCCGTGCAGGAACGCGCTGGTGACGATCTGCCACGGCCAGAAGCGCCCCGCCTCGGCGAGCCCCTGTGGCGTCTGGACGAGCGCCGGGTACGGTCCGCCGATCGGCCACAGCGCGAACCACTGCTCGATGCTCGGGAAGACGGGGTAGCCCTCGCGCATCTCGAACACGATCTGCGCGAGGAACGCCAGCCCGTTGAGGATGAGCAGGTTCTTGACGACCGGCGGCAGGATCGAGAAGGTGCCGGGCGGCTGGTAGGCGGTGGACACGGCAGGCGGGAGAGCGAACGGCTAGGCTACGCGCGGAACGGAGTGGACGATGGACGGTGGGCGCTGGACGATGGAGAATGGCAGGAGACTGCACGCTCGCGGCCCGAGCGCCGTTCGGTGCGGCGGATCGTGCCGCGACCGGACGGTTCGCACGGTCCCGCGTCCATCGTAAATCGTCCATCTTGCGACGTTCCCCGACCACCGCGCGTGACGCTTCTCCTCTCGGACCTCCACCTCGGGCGCGGCTCGGCCGACGCCACGCGCGCCGCCGAGCGCGACGCCGTCGCGCTGCTCCGCGCGCACGCGCCCGACGTGGGACCCGACGGCGCGGTCGTCCTCCTCGGCGACGTCTTCGACCAGTGGATCGAGTACCGCCACACGGCGCCCAAGCTGGGCCTGCGCCTGCTCGGCACCCTCGCCGACCTCGCCGACGGCGGCACGCGCGTCCTCTACACCGTCGGCAACCGCGACCCGTGGCACGTGGACCTGCTGGCCTCGCTCGGCGTGACGGTACTCACCGGCGGGGCGCGCCTCCGGCTCTCGGGGCACGACGTGTATCTTTCGCACGGCGACCGCGACCTCCCCGCGCGCGGCGCCCTCGGCCGGCTCTCCCACCGTCTCCTGCCGCTCCTGCGGCGCCCCGCCATGGCGCGCCTCTACCGCTCGGCCCTGCCCGGCGACGCCGGCTTCGCGCTGGCGCGGGCCGTGGCGCTCGGCTTCGGCACCGACGGCACCCCCAGCCCCGACGATGCCGCCGCGCTCGCGGCGTCGGCGCACGCCCGCCTCGCGGCGCCCGGCGGCCCCACGATCGTCGCCCACGGGCACGTCCACGAGGCGCGCCTCGACGCCGGCCCCGACGGCGCCTACCTCAACCCCGGCTACTGGTTCGGCGACCGCACGTTCGCCCGCCTCCGCGCCGACGGCCCCGCGCTCTGCCGCTGGGCCGACGGCCGCGCCCTCCCTCTCTGACTCCCGCGGCCCCCGATGGACCACCCCGACCGCAAGCGCCCCGACAGCGACGCCAGCCTCGAAGACTTCTTCCTGGCCTCGACGGCCGAGACCGAGGCCGCCGGCAGCGCCGCGCCCGCCGGTGACGCCGGGCCGTCCGGCGACGGCGCGCCGTCCGACGACCTCGAAGCCTTCTTCCTGGCGCCGGCCGGCACGATCGCCGCGGCCGCCGCTCCCTCGGTGGTGGCCGACGACGACGAGCTCGCCGAGTTCTTCGCCTCGCCGGACTCGCGCCACGCGGCCGCCGCGCGCCGCTCCGCCGCCCGCGCGGCGCGCGGCTACGATCCCCACTTTGTCCCGCCCGACACGCCGAGCGCGCCGCCGTCGCCCACCGGCCCGGCCGCCGAGCGCCGCCGCCGCACCGGCCGCGTCCTCGCCTCGCTGATGGGCGTCGCCGGCATCGGCGTGCTGCTGGGCGCCGGCGTCATCGCGTGGCTCTCGCAGAGCCTGCCGTCGTTCGAGCAGATCGAGAACCCGCGCAACTACCTCGCCACGCAGGTCCTCTCGGCCGACAACGTCGAGCTCGCGCGCTACTACGAGGGCGAGAACCGGACGTGGGTCTCGCTCGACGAGATGAGCCCGCTCGTGCCGCAGGCGCTCATCGCGACCGAGGACCGCCGCTTCTTCCAGCACTGGGGCGTGGACTTCTACGCCATCGGCGCCATCCTCAAGGACTTCCTCACGACCGGCGACGCGCGCGGCGCGAGCACCATCACGATGCAGCTCGCGCGCAACCTCTACCGCGAGCAGGTCCGCTTCACGACCGGCGACCGCTCGGTCGTCCGCAAGGCCAAGGAGATCCTGACGGCCGTCCGCATCGAGCGGACCTACACCAAGCGCGAGATCCTGGAGGCGTACCTCAACACGGTGCCGTTCCTCTACAACGCCTACGGCATCGAGGCGGCGTCGCAGACGTTCTTCTCGAAGACCGCCGCCGAGCTCAACGAGAGCGAGGCCGCGACGCTGATCGGGATGCTGGCCGCCAACACGACCTACAACCCGTGCGGCGACCCCACCGGCGCCGAGGACGGCTGCGAGGCGATGGTCCGCCGCAACCGCCCGTTCGAGGGCGTCTCGGCCAACCCGCGCGCCATCGAGCGCCGCAACGTGGTCCTGAGCAACATGCGCCGCGAGGGCGTGCTCGACGACGCGACCTACCGGCGCGTCTCGTCGGCGCCCATCGCGCTCCACGTGGACCCCTACAGCCACGAGGACAACATCGCGCCGCACTTCGCCGAGGTCCTCCGCCTCTGGCTGCGCGACTGGGTGCGCACGCGCCCCGAGTGCCAGGGCGCCGACTCGCTGACGGTCGCCGAGAACCCCGACTGCAACGTCTACACGGCCGGCCTCGTGGTCCGCACCACCATCGACAGCCGCATGCAGGCCCTCGCCACGGAGGCCGTGCAGGAGGAGATGGACGACCTCCAGGCGATCGTCAACCGCGGCTGGGGCGGCACCTCCACCGACGGCTTCCGCTTCTGGTGGGGCCGCAATACGGCCGTCGTCAACGAGTACATCACGCAGACCGAGCGCTACACCGAACTGACCACTGGCCGTGGGCGCGTCGCGCGCGACGAGGCCATCGCCGAGCTCCGCCGCAACACGACGTTCATGGACTCGCTCCGCCGCGAGCGGACGCGCGTCGAGGCCGGGCTCGTCGCCATCGACCCGTCGAGCGGCCAGGTCAAGGCGTGGGTCGGCGGGCGCGACTTCATCGCCAACAAGTACGACCACGCCGGGCAGGCGCGCCGCCAGCCGGGCTCCACGTTCAAGCTCTTCGCCTACACGGCCGCCTTCCACAACGGCTACAGCCAGCAGGCGACGGCCGTGGACCTGCCGTTCGCGTGGGGCGACTGGCGCCCGCAGAACTCGGGCGGCGGCTACGCCGGCTCGGTCTCGCTCGCGAGCGCGCTCGCGGCCAGCCGCAACATCGTCGCCGCGCGCATCACGCAGCACTTCGGGCAAGCCGAGATCGCGCGGACGGCCTACCAGATGGGCATCCGCAGCCCGCTCGAGCTCCAGCCGCCGGTGATCGCGTGCGACGACGCGCGCCTGATGCGCGAGTACAACCTCACGTGCCGCCCCGGCGACACCGTCACCCGTGTGCCGATGCAGCGCTGGCGCCGCGACTGCCCCACGTTCGGCGCGCAGACCAACGACTGCTACCCGCGCTCGATCGCCCTCGGCACGCAGGACGTGAGCCTCGTCGAGATGACCGCCGCCTACGCGACGGTCGCCAACTACGGCGTCTACCACGGCCCGACGATCGACGAGCCGCGCCCGTCCGACCCCTCGGTCCCGCCCCACATCGTGCTGGCCGTGGACCGCATCGAGGACCGCTACGGCAACGTCATCGCGGACTTCACGCCGGTCGCCCGCGAGGTCCTCAACCCGAGCACGGCCTACACGGTGTACGACGCCATGCGCGGGGTCGTCCGCTCCGGCACCGGCCGCAACCTCGGCGGCTACCGCGGCGTGACGCGCCTCGACGTCGCCGGCAAGACGGGCACCACGCAGGAGAACGCCGACGGCTGGTTCGTGGCCATGACGCCGCAGCTCGTCGTCGGCTCGTGGACCGGCTTCGACGACCGCCGCATCACCTACCCGTCCACGAGCGTCGGGCAGGGCGGGCGCACGGGCCTCCGCAACGTCGGCGCCTTCCTCTCGCGGCTCGTCTCGGCCGAGGACTCGACGATCCGCCTCTCGGCCGACGTCCGCTTCGAGCGGCCCGAGAACTACCAGCCGCCGACGCGCGGCGGGCGCATCGGCGGCGGCCGCGCGCTCCCCGGCGCGCGCGTCACCAGCCGCGACGCCCGCATCCGCGCCCAGGGCGGCACGCGCGCCCGCAGCGGCGGCGACTCGCGCAACGCCGGCGGCGACGACCGCCCGGCCCGTGAGATGCTCCGCCAGTTCGAGCAGCGCGACCGCGCCCGCAGCGGCGGCGGCAGCCCGGCGCCGCCCCCGGCCCCGCGCGCCGAGCCGCGCCCGCAGACGCAGGGCGGCGGCGCCACCGGCCGCGTCGGATGGTAGGGCTCGGGGCGCCAGTGGTCAGTGGGAGGGGGCCAGTGGCAAACGGAGGGCCGGGCGCCGCGTCCGGTCCACGCCTCCCGCCACTGGCCACTGGCCACTGCCCACTGGCACGCTGAAACTCCTCCACTGCGCCGACATCCACATCGGCTACGAGACGCACGGGCGGACGGACCCCGCCACGGGCCTCAACACGCGCCTGCTGGACTTCCGCCGCTCGCTCGACGCGCTCGTCCAGCGCGCCCTCGACGAGCGCGTGGACCTCTTCCTGTTCTGCGGCGACGCCTACCGCACGGCCGACCCGACGCCGACGCAGCAGAAGCTCTTCGCCGAGGCGCTCGCGCCGGTGGCGCGCGCCGGCATCCCGATCGTGATGATCGTGGGCAACCACGACCACCCGGTCAGCTTCGGCAAGGCCTCCAGCGTGGACATCTTCGCGCTGCTGGAGGGCGACGTGCAGGTCTTCGCGCAGCCCACCTTCCGCGGCCCCGACGACCCCATCGTCACGCCCGCCGGCCCGCTGCAGCTCATCGCGCTGCCGTGGCCGATCCGCTCCAAGATCCTCACGCGCGACGAGCACCGGACGAAGGCGCCGCACGAGGTGCGCGAGCTCATCGAGACGGCCTACGCGCAGTTCGTAGCCGCCAGCGCGGCCGAGCTGGACCCCGCGATGCCGGCCGTCGTGGCCGCCCACCTGACCGTCCAGGGCGCCGAGCTGTCGGGCAGCGAGCGCGCCAGCCTCATCGCGCACGAGCCGACGTGGACCGCCGCGCAGCTCGCGCCGCCGGGCGTGGACTACGTCGCGCTCGGCCACATCCACCGCTTCCAGGACCGCAACGCCGACGCGGTCGCGCGCGGCGACGGGCCGCCGGTCGTCTACTCATCGTCCATCGAGCGCATCTCGTTCAAGGAGCACGACGCCGACAAGGGCTTCGTGATCGTGGACATCGAGCCCGGCCGCGCGCCGCGCACGCGCTACACGTTCGTCCCGACGCCGGCGCGGCGCTTCGTGCCCGTCGAGGCCGACGCCACCGGCGCCGACGACCCGACGGCCGTCGTCCTCGCCGAGATTGCGCGCCACGACATCGCCGACGCCGTCGTGCGCGTCCGCTACCGCGTGGATGAGGCGCAGGCGTCGGCCGTGGACGTCGCGGCCGTCCGCGCCGCGCTCGCCGGCGCCGACACGGTCGCGGCCGTCGAGCGGACCGTCGAGGCGACGGAGCGGCGCCAGCGGACGGTCGTCCACCGCGACACGTCGCTCGCCGACGCCGTCGAGCGGTACGTGGACCAGCACGAGTCGCTCGCCAAGCTCAAGGAGGCGCTCGTCGCCGCCGCGCTCGACGTGGAGCGCGAGCTCGACGGCGCCCTCGCCGGCGTCGGCGAGGCGCCGGTCGACGCTCAGGCCGGCGACGGGGAGTAGCCCAGCGGCCGCCCGACCCAGACCTGCGCGCCGTTCGTTTCCGCGTCGTCGGCCGCCGCCTGCGCCTCGTCCGGCGTGTCGAATACGCCGACGACGGCGCTGCCCGAGCCCGAGAGCGCCGCGTAGCGCGCCCCGGCGGCCTCCAGCGCCTGCCGCGCGTCGCCCACCGCCGGATACGCCGCCTCGACCGGCGCCTGGAAGTCGTTGACCAGCTCGCGCCGCCACCGCTCCGGGTCGGCCGACGCGACGACCGCCGCGAGGTCCGGCCGGCCGTCGGCGCGGGGCGCGAGGAGCCCGTACGCCGCCGCCGTCGGGACGTGGACGGGCGGGACGACGACCGTGAGGACGAACGGCATGGGTGGCACGTCGAGCGGCGTCAGGATCTCGCCGCGTCCGGTGGCGAGCGCCGGCACGCCGTCGAGGAAGAAGGGCACGTCCGAGCCGAGCGACGCTGCGAGCGCGTGCATCGCATCGCGGGGCACGTCGAGGTTCCACAGGCGCGCCAGCAGGCGGAGCGCGGCGGCGGCGTCGGACGAGCCGCTGCCGAGGCCGGCGCCGTACGGCACGTGCTTGTCGAGGTGCAGGCGCGCGCGCGGCGCGATTCCGGCCCAATCCGCCAGCGCCTCGGCGGCGCGCACGACCAGGTTGCCGCCGTCGGTGGGCAGGGCGGCGTCCGAGCACGTGAGCGATAGGTCGTGGGCCGGCGCGGCCGCCAGCGCGTCCGCCCACCCGATGGAGAGCATCACGGTCTCGACCTCGTGGTAGCCGTCGGCGCGCCGTGCGAGCACGTGCAGGCCGAGGTTGACCTTGGCGGGCGCGGGCAGGGGGGAAGCTTCGGAGAAAGCCGGGGAGGGCATAGACGAGCGGCTTTTCGGCGGACGCGGCGGCAACGTACTTTGCGGGCCGCCGTTCGGTCCCCCCGTTCTCATGGTCGTGCCCCCCCGCGGGACAACTCTGCCCCGCGTCGCTGCGCTCTTCGGCCTGCTGGCCGTCGCGGTGATGGACGGGAACGCCCAGACGTTGCCGACTGGCGGGCTGACTCCGGCCCAGGCGGCGGCCGCCGCGGCGGGACAGTCGCCCGTCGTGAGCTCGCCGCGCGTCCTGACGCGCCCGACCGGGCTCGCGCTCGAAGGGCCGGTGGACGCCGACGAGTACGTCGTCGGCCCCGGCGATGTCTTCACGGTCTCGGTCGGAGGGAGCACCGCGCGCCAGTACTCGGTGAGCGTGTCGGCCGACGGCCGCGTCGCGGTCCCCGAAGCAGGGAGCTTCCCGGCTGCCGGGCGCTCGCTGGCCCGGGTGCGCGCCGATGTGCAGGCCGGCGTGCAGCGCCGCTATCTCAACGTGCCGGTGGACGTCTCGCTGGCGACGCCTCGCGAGTTCTTCGTCCACGTCTCGGGGGCGCTTCCCGAGCCCGGTCGGCACCTCGTCCCGGCGGTCGCGCGGGTGAGCCAGGCCGTCGAGGCCGCGAGTGGGCGAGGGCTCTCCGACCTCGCGACGTACGACGAGCCGGCGACCACCATCGACGTCCGGTGGCCGGCGCTGCGCAACGTCACGGTCGAGAGCCGCACGTCGGGCGACCGTCGCGTGGACCTCGTGCGCTACCTCGCGACGGGCGACCTCCGGGCGAACCCGTACCTCTCGGACGGCGACCGCATCCACATCCCGTCGTTCTCGCCCCTCACCGACGGCGTGATCGTCGGGGGTGCCGTGGACCGTCCCGGTACCTACGACGTGCGCCCCGGCGACACGGCGCGCGACCTGATCGAGGCCACGAGCGGGCTGACGGCGGGCTCACGCATCGCGCGCGTCCGACGCGTCAGCCTGGGACGCCCGGTCGTAGAGGTGCCGTTCGCCGACGCGGCGAGCATGACGATCTCGCCAGGCGACCACCTCTACGCGGTGCCGACGAACGCCGAGGCGGCGCTGGCTCGCGTCGACGGCGCCGTGCGCTACCCGGGCTTCTACCCGATCGTCCAGGGCCAGACGACCGTCGGAGAGCTCGTGCGCATGGCCGGCGGGTTGCGCGACGACGCGCTGGCGCGGGGCGCCTACCTCGAGCGCGCCGCGCAGCTGCTGGAGACGGGCACTGCCCGCGCCGAGACCGAGGAGGCGACGCTGCCCGACGTGAGCGTGGACGCGGACCTGCTCCAGGGACTCTTCGGGCGCCAGTTCTATGCGCGGCAGACGGCGGCCACACCGCGGGTGTCGATGACTCCCGAAGCCGCGCTGGCCGGCGATCAGGCCGTCCCGCTGTACCGGGACGACCGGCTCGTCGTGCCGTTCGACTACGGGCTGGTGCGCGTCTATGGCCGTGTGGAGCGGAGCGGGTATGTTCCCTTCGTGGAGGGGTCAACGGCGAGCGACTACGTCGCGCAGGCGGGGGGGCGGACAGCCACCGGCGCGGCCGTGTACGTCATCGACGCGGCCACAGGCCAACTCGCTGAAGGCGAGAACTCGACGGTTCGGCGCGGTGATGCCGTGTTCGTCAACAGCCTCCCGACGCCCGACACGCCCGCGTTCGCCGACCTGGCCTTGCAGGAGAGGCGAGATCAACGTGAGGATGCACGGGATCGCAGGCAGGCTCGTTTCCAGTTCGTCCAGACGGTGCTGGGGGTGGCCGGGACGGTGGCATCGCTCATCATCGCCTATGTCACTGTGCAGAGCCTCAACTCAAGCAGCAACTGATGGCACGTCCTTCCAGCCCTTCTCCAGATCTCGGGCTTGACACCGGCGCCCACTTAGAACCTCACACGGGCGATGGCCCTGGAGTTATCGATGTGGACAGCCCGGCGACGCATCCCCCGGCCGCGCCACCATCGGGACAGGTGGACGGGCTCTGGTTCGTGGCGGCCGTGCTGTGGCGCTATCGGGTTCTTCTGGTGGGCGTGGCCATTTTGTCCGGCATAGCGGGCGTCGCGCTCAGCCTCGTCATGCCCAAGTGGTATAGCGCGGAGACCCGCGTCATGCTCCCGAACAGTTCCGGTTCCTCCATGAACGCGCTGATCGAAACGGTCGCGCCTGGAGCAGGTCGCTTGCTCGGCGCCGGTGGTGGTGGCGACTATACCCGGTATCTCGCCATTCTGACGAGCCGCTCGGTGATGGAGCGCGTCGTGGAACGGTACAATTTGATTGAGCACTACAGGACGACCTCGAAGCCCGATCCGATGGGGCAAGCCGTGAAGCTCTTGGGCGAGAACACCACGTTTGAGGTGAGTCTCGAGTACAACCACTTGGCCATCCACGTCCTCGACCGAAATCCCGTCCGCGCAGCGCAGATCGCCAACACGTTCGTCGACGAATTGAACTCGGAAAACACTCGACTGTCATCGGATAATGCCCGCGAGCAACGGGTGTTTGTCGAAACGCGCCTTCGGGAAACCGAGGTGGCCTTGGACTCGGTACGTGGCGACTTGCAGCGCTTGCAGGAGCGGTACGGCATAACCATACCCGAAGCGCAAAGCGAGGCCGTCCTCGGCGTCATCGGGTCGGCCACCAGCGCGATTGCCACGGCCGAGGTCCAGTATGAGGCATTGCGATCCGAGTTGGGGGACGAGAATCCACAAACGGTGGCGGCTCGTGTGGGGCTGGAAACGGCACGCCAGCAGCTCAACCAAGTCACGGCCGGCAGCACCGATCTGTTGCCGGTTCCCCTGCAGCAGTTGCCCCAGATCGGGCGGCAGTATGCGCAACTCCAGCAAGAGTTGTTCATCCAAGCGAAGATCATGGAGTTTGTTCGCCCCATGTACGAGCAAGCGCTGTTCGACGAGCGCCGAGTCGTCTCGGCCGTGCAGGTGATCGATGAGGCCGTGCCGCCGGTTCGGAAAGCGAAGCCGCGTCGTGCGCTCGTCGCAGCCGGCATCATGTTTTCCGTGACTCTGCTGATGGGGATCTGGATCGTCCTGCGGGAACTCCTCCGGCGGTCCGCCCCGCGGATCGGCTGGCGGTTGAGGCAGGCCACAGCGTGATTCCGCCTGTGACGCCCGCGAACGACATCGAGAGGGCGGGGCAGTGGGTGCTGTCTCTTATGCTGGCCGTTCTCATCGGGCTTACGTTCCTGCTGGCATGGAGTGCGCCGCCGATCACAGTCTTCGCACTGCCGCTGGGGATTCTCGCGGTCATCGGGATGATCGTGGTGCTCCTGCGTCCCGTCGCGGGAGCGAGCGCGACGCTGCTCTTTGCCATCCTGTTGATGGGGTATGGTGAGGGGTTGTCCATCGGGTCGATTCTCTTCGCCGGCTACACCACGCTGTTTCTCGCGTACTGGTACGCGACCCGGCTTCTCCAAGGCGAGACGCTGATTCGAAGCTGGACGGATGTTCTGATTCTGGTCCTCATCGTAGGGGGGCTAGGGGGTGGAGCGGTACTGGGACTGGCGGCTGGCGCCGACGTGGGAATGCTCATCGGAGAACTGCGCTCATTCGGGATGCTGGCGCTCTACTTCCCGATCCGCGAGGTCGTGCGCTCCCAGACAGAGGGGGCACGCGCGATTCTGTCGTGCTTTCTGGCACTTGGCACGAGTGTTGCCCTATGGAACATGTACAACATGTGGCAGGCGTTCCAGAGCGCCGACGTGTTGTGGAAGATCATCGACGTGCGAACAGCCTACGGAGAGTCGGCGCTTGCCGTCTCGTTGCTGTTCTCGGTCTCGCTGGTCTACGTGGCGGACACCACGCGATCCAAGCTGATGCTGGCTCTCCTGTCATCTGTTTTGCTGGTGGGGCTGCTTCTGACCAAGTCGCGAGGCTACTGGATTGCCACGCTGATTGGGATGGTGGTTGTGTTTGGAGCGTTGCGGCGGGATGAGCGAAGTCAGTTAGCGCGCACATTGCTTCTGATCGTTGTGGCAGTCTGTTTGGTCGCGGTCGTCGGCTTCGGGGATTACCTCGCGCTGATTGCTGCGGGCATTGGCAAGCGCTTCCTTACGCTCGGGTCGGCGGGTACCACGGACGTGTCGCTCATCAACCGGTTCTACGAATCCGAAGCCGCGTGGAGGCTTATTCAGGAGAACCCAATTCTGGGCTATGGTTTCGGAGTCCCGTTCAAGCGTTTTGATATTATATCGAAGACAACGACGAACTGGTCGTTCCTGCACAATGGCTATGTGGCCATGTGGCTTAAGCTCGGAGTGTGGGGAGTCGTATCCGTGCTGTTCGTCTGGGGAATGAGTGGCATACACGCCGTCCGAGCGGCGCGCGCCCGTGGACTGTCGCTGCTGGAGCGTGCGTTTGGAGCGACGGCCGCCGGCGCGCTTGTGACGCTCGCGATCGCGGCTAACACGTCGAACCCGTGGGCCTTGGCCGACCAGACTTTGGTCGTGACGGTGGCGTTCGCCGTAGCGAACGGGCTAGCTCAGCGAGCCGGCCGATGAGGCGCCGTCGAATCGCGACCAACGCGGTGGCACTGGTCGTCGCGCGCGGAGGCACCATGGTGCTGAAGCTGGGGATCGTGGCTCACCTGACGCGTGTGCTCGCCCCGGAAGGCTTCGGCATTCTGGGATGGGGAACGGCGCTGGTCTCGTACCTCGTCCTGCTGAGCACCTTCGGGTTGGACATTGTGGGCACGCGCGAAGCGGCACGCCAGACGGGAGACCACCTTACTCTGGTGGAGCACATCATCGGGGTGCGCCTGATGATTGGCTCCGTGCTGCTGGTCGTAATGGTGGTGGTGCTGTGGAGTCTGCCGGTGTCAACCCTTCTCCGGATGGTGCTCATCGCTCAGGGCGGGATGCTGGTGGTCCAAGCCCTCGATGTCGAATGGTTCTACCGGGGGATTGAGCGGATGAGGGCCGTTGCCGTCCGTAACCTCACCGCCGACGTGGCCCAGTTGATAGGAGTTCTGGCATGGGTACGTGACCCTACCGACATCGTGAAAGCAGCATGGATTTCGACAGCGGCGATGGGCTTAGTAGCGAGCGGGATGCTGATGTCGTATTTCCGCGACTTCGGGTGGATCCTCCCACGCGTTGACCGGACGGTCTGGGCCAAGTTGGTGCGCCCGGCCGCTCCGCTTGCCCTCGCAGCGTTGATGGTAGCCGTGTACTACAGTTCAGACCGGCTGATGCTGGGGTGGCTCCGAGGGGCGGGCGATGTCGGACAGTACGAGGCGGCTTACCGACTGATGGGGGTGGTGGTTGCTCCCGGCCACATCCTATCGCAGGCGTATTTCCCCTCCCTCGTTGCTGGTGCAGAATCGCAGGCGCTGCGCCTAACCCACGGAAAAGAGTACGCCACATTGATGATGGCAATCGGGTGGCCACTGGCAGCCATCATGGCGGTCTTAGCTGAACCAGTGATGGTTTGGTTCGCGGGAACTGCGTATCAGGCCGCCGCGCTGCCCTTGGCGATCCTGATGGGCTCGGTCGCAGCAGTATACCTGAACGTGGTGCTGGGGCAATCGCTGCTGGCGTGGAACTACAACAGGATGTATCTGATCGCCGTGACCAGCGGAGCGGTCTTCAATGTTGGTGCGAACCTCTTTCTCATCCCGAAATACGGTGCGGCTGGTGCGGCGGCCGCCACAGTTGGCGCGGAGCTTGTCGCAATGATGGTTGTAGCGTATGGGTATCGGAAAGCAACAGGATCTCTTCCGCTGGGCGCAGCATGGAAAGCAGGGGTTTTGGCAGGGGGGGCGGCAGGAGCGACGTGGTGGCTGCTGCAGGCCGGGCTCCCTGCGTGGAGCGCCGCCGCGGGGGGGGGCATGAGTGCTCTGAGCGCTGTGATGGGGTGGGCAGCATGGAGGGGGATCCGCCTCCGTGGCATCATCGAGTCAGCCATCCGGGGTTGAGCAGGGTACCTTCCGCAAAGGCTATTCGGGCCGCCACCCCTGATTCGCGTGCACCGCTTACTCCAGCATCCCGCCACTCGCCTGCTCCTCACTCCGGCGCTGGCCGTACGACGAGCGGTTCTCGACCGGAAGCGGCACATAGGCCAGCGCCGCTTCGAACATTTTCGCTCCCTGTTGGCTGCCGATCCCATTCTTCGAGTCGATGCCTTTGAGGGCGAATTTGCGCTGAGCCCGACCTCTGATCTATTGGAACGGCTGGCGTGGGAGGGGACCTACGAACCCGAGATGGCTCGGGTATGCTTGGAGCATCTAGACTCACGCCGCGACGCGGTAGATGTGGGCGCCAACATCGGGTTCTTCTCCGTTCTGATGGCCAAGCATCTGGTCGGAGGACGAGTGCTCGCCATCGAGCCGACTGGTGCTGCGATGGAGCGCATAAGGTTCAACTTGGTGCGCAATGGAGTGATCGATCGAGTGGTCCTCCACCATGGAGCAGCAGGGGAAGCGGTCGGGACGCTCCAACTGTCGCTGGTCGACGGCAAAGAAGAGTATGCCTCTCTCGGTCCGGTGGTGCATCATGCAGTGGATGGAGTGTCTGCACGAGCCGTTGAGGTCCAGGTCTCGACGATAGATGGCATGGTGGAAGAACATGGGATGCGGCCAGGTTTCATCAAGATCGATGTCGAGGGGGCAGAAATGAAGGTGCTCCAGGGGGCGCTCAAGACTCTGGAATGGCACCGGCCCGTTGTTATGCTGGAACTCTCGCCTCTCCTCCTGAGAGCCCAAGGGGCAACAGCCGACGCCGTCTTGGGAGTGCTGCGTGATCTGGATTATGAGATCACCGACCCGCTGCGTCCGGAGTCTCCTCCCCACCCGGAGCGGCAGAGCGACGTTCTGGCGGTCCCTCGCTGAGCCGGTTAGGTTCACCGGTCGCTTGGACGGTTTCATCGACCTGCATGCACATGGGGAATACAAAGAACACGGTGCTAGTGTACGAGTCGCTCGAAGGAGGGCATCGGGCCGAGTATCTCCTCTGGCTGGTCCGCGCGTGGGAGCGTCGTGCTGAGGCCCGACCACTGGTAGTGGCGGCGCCGGCGAGCGTCGGCGCACGGAACCGCGAACTGGCGGAGCGGCTGGCTGGTCAGGCGGGTGTCTCGTTCTACCCTCTCGTCGGCCGGCCTGGTGGGTTGTCTTCAATACGAAATGGCGTTGCGCTAGATCGGGTGCTTCCTCTGCGTCAGGCTGTGGCGCAGCATCGCGCTGAGCGTGTGCTAGTGATGAACTTCGAGTATCTGGTGGCGGCGCTAGCATTCCAGGTGTCACTCCCAGGTCGGGTGCGGCTGGCCGGCATCTCGCTGCGTCCGATCGTGCCGGCGGGCGCGACGCGGGGCCCCGCGCTGAATCGTCGCTTGCGTGACCTGCTGGTGACGGCTGCGCTCCACCATCGGCAACTCGATGTGCTGTTGTGCCTCGACCCCGACGTTGTTCCTGCACTGGTCGCACGAGCGCCACGGTTGCGGATTGCTGCCGTGCCCGATCCGGTGCCGCCGGGCACGGCCTGCCGGTCGGCCGCCGACGTGCGAGCGTCGTTCGGCGTGCCCGAAGGGCGACGACTGGTGCTGCTGCCAGGGGCACTCGAGCGCCGCAAGGGCGCGGTGCTCTTGCTCGAGGCTGTGCGTCGGTTGCCCGCCTCGACGGCAGCGTCGGTGGCGGTCGTGATGGCAGGACCCATCGAAGTTGGCCTCGAAGACGAACTCCGGCACCTCGTAGCGCAGGTGCGCGCTGAGACCCAGGCCCTCTTGATCCTAGACGAGCGGTTCATCGGCGACGACGATCTGCCGGCGGTGATGGCAGCCGCCGACCTGATCGCGTTGCCGTACGTCCACCACGTTGGGTCGAGCGGCTTCCAGTTGCGCGCCGCAGCGTACGGCGTACCGGCTTTGGTCCCTGCCGGTGGACTGATGGAACGGCTGGCGGTAGCACATGGTCTCGGTCCCGTCGCAGGCGCCTCGACGCCCGAAGCCGTCGCGGCAGCGCTGCAGGACGCGATTGAGCGCAGCACAGCGTTCGACCCTGCCCTCGCGCATGCGTTCGCAGCAACTCGCACCGTAGAAGCGTTTGCCGACACCGTCCTTGATGCGTTGCAACTGGACGCCACGCCGTGATGATCGAGCGAGTCTGCATCCAGTGGCCGCGGTTTGGGCCGTACCACCTCGCGCGACTGATCGCCTCTCACCGCGTGTTCGCGCGTGAGGGGGTCGAAATGATCGGCTTGGAGACGGCCTCGACGGATCTGTACGCGTGGCCTGTCGAGAATGGGCCGGTGCCGTTTCGGCGGGAGCAGGTGTTTCCTGGCCGGACCTTTGAGGACATCCCCCCACGCGAAATGGAGGCCGCCGTCGTCGCTGCGCTCGACCGTCTTCAACCCGACGCGGTGGCCATCATGAGCTATGGCTACCCCGACGGCCGCGCAGCGCTGGGATGGTGCCGCCGTCACAGGCGCGTCGCCGTGAATATGACCGATTCCAAGGCCGACGATGGCCCGCGCGTGGCGTGGCGCGAGTGGGTCAAGCGGCGCATCGTCGCCCAGTACGACGCAGCGCTTGTGAGCGGGACGCCGCAGCGCAGGTACCTCGAGGCGCTCGGGTTACAGACCGGCCAGATCACCGACGGCTACAACGTCGTGGATAACGACCGGTACGCGCGCATCGCGGCCGACGTGCGACGCAACCCTGCGCCGTGGCGACACCTGCCTGGCTTCGCCGACCCAACTCCGGCGTTCGTGGCGGTTGGCCGGATGCTTCCGCTCAAGAACATCGACGGGCTAGTGCGCGCCTATGCCGCGTACCGCTGGCAGACGGACACGCCATGGCGGCTGCTGCTCGTCGGCGACGGGCCCGACCGCGACCGCATCGAGCGGATCGTGGCCGAGGAGGCTATCGAGGGGGTGACGGTCTGCGGCTTCCGTACCGCCGATGAGGTCGCGGCTTACCTCGGGCGCGCGAATGCCTTGGTGCATCCGAGCCACAAGGATACGTGGGGATTAGTGGTCAACGAGGCGATGGCAGCCGGTCTGCCGGTGGTCGTCTCCAGGCAGTCTGGCTGCTGGATGGATCTCGTGGATGAGGGGCGCAACGGCTTTACGTTTCCGTCGGATGATCTGACTCTTCTCACCCGTCACCTGCTTTCCATCAGCGCGTCGGACACCGATCGCACCGCGATGGGTGCGCGGTCGCAGGAGATCGTGGCCCGGTACACCCCCACGTTTTTCGCCGAGCAGTTGCTCGCGGCTGTCCGGCTCGGGGAATCGCGTGCCGACCGACGTACCGATCCTCTTGCGCGTGCTCTGTTGTGGGCGGTGCGCGCCACTAGCACAAGCGTAACCGCCCACCACGGCACTCAGGTCTGACCCCATGCCTACGCTCTCACAGTTCCGCGCACTGGCGAAGACGATCTGCCGCCGCCCGTCCGCCGCCGCCGCCGCCGCGCGTTGGCGTCCGTTCTCGGTGACCTCGTTCGAAATGGCGCGCGCGCTCCGCGATCAGGGGCTGCGTCCGCGGAGTGTGATCGACGCCGGTGCCAACGTCGGACAGTTCGCGAGAGCTATAGCCGAGACATTTCCCGAGGCTCGGATCCTGTCGTTCGAGCCACTGCCGGTAGCAGCGGCCCGCTTTCGCGCCAACTTGGCCTCGTGCCCGCGCGTCACGCTGTGCGAAACGGCCGTTGGAAGCCACGACGGCACGGTCACCTTCCATCCACAGGCGTATGACCTCGCCTCGTCGGTGCTGGCGCCGGCTGATGGCGGTGGTCTCCCGGTCATCGAGGTACCCGTCGGGCGGCTGGACACTCTCCTCGCAGGGGACCGTCTCGACGGCCCGGTTCTGCTGAAGCTGGACCTCCAAGGCTATGAGTTGGAGGCGCTGCGCGGCGCGCCCGAGACGCTTGCGCGAGTGGAACACGTGCTGCTCGAGACCGCGTTCCGGTCGGGCTACGTGGGCGAAGCACCATTCGAAGCGATCCAGGACCATCTCCGCGCGGCTGGTTTCCGCTTCCTCCGTCCCGTGGATGTCCTGCGCGACCGAACTGGCGAGATCATCCAGATGGATGCCCTGTTCGAGCGCGTCGTGGTATGAGCACTCACCCGGTGCCCGTCGAGCCGAAGCCGCCGGCGCCGCGCGCCGTGTCGGCGAGGTCCGCGACGCGTGTGAAGCGGACCGGCACGTAGCGCGCCACGACGAGCTGCGCGATCCGCTCACCGCGCGTGACGACGAACGGCGCCGGGCCGTGGTTGACGAGCAGCACCGCCACCTCGCCGCGGTAGTCCGCGTCGATGGTGCCGGGGCTGTTGAGGACCGTCACGCCGTGCTTGAACGCCAGCCCCGAGCGCGGACGCACCTGCGCTTCGGTGCCGGGCGGCAGGGCGATCTGGAGGCCCGTCGGGACGAGCGCGTAGGCGCCGGGCGCGATCGTCACCGGCTCGGCGACGGCGGCGCGGAGGTCGAGGCCGGCGGCGTGGGGCGTCGCGTGCGCCGGCAGGTCGAGCCCCTCGCCGTGCGGCAGCACCACGAGCTCGACGTCGGTCAGGTCGGTCATGCGGAGAGACGGGCGCGCCCCGCCGGCGACGGCCGGCGGGGCGCTGCGAAGCGGCAGGGGACGGGTCAGGTGTGCGAGACGCCCTCGTGGGCGTCCGCCTGCGCCATCATCCGGCGGATCGGGATGACGAGCAGGCCCAGGATGACCGCCGCACCGAAGAGGAACAGCGTCGTCGTGGTGAACAGCTGCGGGATCTGCGACACGTTCTCGGGGTCCACGTGGCCGCCGACGAGGCCGCCGATGAGGTTGCCCACGCTCGCGGCGAGGAACCAGATGCCCATCATCTGGCCGACGAACTTGCGGGGGCTGAGCTTGGTCATCGACGAAAGGCCGACGGGGCTGAGCGAAAGCTCGCCGAGCGTCTGGAAGAAGTAGCTGCCCACCAGCCACCACGGGCTGACCAGCGTGCCCGCGCCGCCGGCCGCGATCACGTTGGCCGCCGGGATCATCAGCGCGAAGCCGACGCCGGCCAGCGCGAGGCCCAGCGCGAACTTGGCCGGGCTCGAGAGGTCGCCGCCGCGCGTCTTCGAGAGCGCCACCCAGACCCACGCGAAGACCGGCGCGAAGGCGATCACGAAGAGCGAGTTGATGCTCTGGAACCACGTCGCCGGCACCTCGAAGCCTCCGATCATGCGGTCCGTGAAGTCGGCCGCGAACAGGTTGAGGCTCGTCGGCGCCTGCTCGAACGCGCTCCAGAAGATCGCCGCGAAGATGAACAGCACCATGATGACCAGCACGCGCTTCTTCTCGTCCGCCGTAATGCCGCCGAGGAAGAGGACGTACAGGAAGAACAGCGCCGCGAGGCCGATCAGGATGTAGGTCATGGACTGGCCGATGACCTGCGCGTCCAGCGGCAGTGTGCCCAGCGCGCCGAGCGCGAAAACGACGGCGATCAGGGCCAGCGAGCCGAAGGTGATCATCTTGACCCGGTTCTCTCGTGCGGCCTGCACGGCGGGGTCGGGGTCGCGCACGATGTCCTGCCCGATGGGGCCGAGCGTGGACTTGGCGCGCAGCCAGAACCAGATCAGGCCGAACGCCATGCCGACGCCGGCGGCGCCGAAGCCCCAGTGCCAGCCGACCTGCTCGCCGAGGTAGCCGGTGATGAGCTGCCCGGCGAAGGCGCCGATGTTGATGCCCATGTAGAAGATCGAGAAGCCGGCGTCGCGGCGGGCGCCGCCCTCGGGGTAGAGGTCGCCCACGATGGCCGAGATGTTCGGCTTCAGCAGGCCCGTCCCGAGCACGATCAGCAGCAGCCCGAGGAAGAAGAACACCTTGCCGCCGACGCCGGCGCCGGCGAGGCCCGAGAGGCCGATCGAGAGGTGGCCGCCGGTGATGAGCACGGCGCCGTAGAAGATGGCGCGCCGGAGCCCGAGCCATCGGTCGGCGATCCAGCCGCCGGGGAGGCTCATCAGGTAGACCAGCGCGGCGTAGATGCCCACGATGGCGCTCGCCTGCCCGCGGTCGAAGCCGAAGCCGCCGTCGGCGAGCGCGGCGGCCATGAAGAGCACCAGCAGCGGACGCAGACCGTAGTAGGAGAACCGCTCCCACATCTCGGTCATGAAGAGCGTCGCGAGGCCGCGCGGGTGGCCGAAGAAGCCGCGGTCCTGCGTGACGGCGGCGAGCGCCGGGTCGGCGCCGGCGGCGCGCGGGTCTTGAACCTCGGCGGGAAGGTCGGAGGGCATGGCGGGGGCAGTGGGAGAGAGGGGCGGCCGAAAGCCGGCGACGAAGATAGACGACGGCGCCCGACCCGACGAGACCGGCGCCACGGCATGCGCCGCGCGGCGGCCCCCGCCGGTCACACGTCCGTCACACGTCGTCGGCCGGCGTGTCGCCGGCGAGGCCGCCGGCCAGGCGCTCGGCGAGGCGGTGCGGTGCGCGCGCGGCCGGGTCCAGCGCGCCGACGGCGGCGTCGAGCGCGGCGGTTCGCTCGGGCGTCCAGAACCGGCGGCGCCACGCGTCCTCGACCAGCGCGCGGACGCGCCGGCGCAGGCGCGCGGCGTGGCGCGCGGGCGCGTCGGCAGCGACGGCCGCGCGGTGCGCGTCGAGGGCGGCCACGAGCGCGTCGAGCCCGGTCTCGCGGAGCGCGCTCGCCGTCACGATCTCGGGCGAGGGAGCGCCCGGCGTGCGCAGGTGGAGCGCGGCGCGGAGCGCGCGCGCGAGCGCGCCGGCCTCCGGCTTGTCGGCCTTGTTGACGACGAACACGTCGGCGATCTCCATCAGGCCGGCTTTCATGGCTTGGACGCCGTCGCCGGCCTCGGGCACGAGCACCACGAGCACGGTGTCGGTCGTCTCGGCCACGCCCAACTCGCCCTGCCCGACGCCGACGGTCTCGACGATCACGACATCGTAGCCGGCGGCGTCGAAGACGTCCATCGCGCCCTCGGCGGCGGCGGCGAGGCCGCCGGGCGCGCCGCGCGAGGCGAGGCTCCGCACGAAGACGCCGTCGTCGCCGCGCCCGTCGGGTCCGGCGCTCGCGCGGTCCATGCGCACGCGGTCGCCGAGCAGCGCGCCGCCCGAGAAGGGGCTGGAGGGGTCCACGGCGACGACCGCGACGCGAAGCCCTCGCGCGCGGTAGGTCGCGACCAGCCGGTCCACGAGCGTGCTCTTGCCGGCGCCGGGCGGGCCGGTGACGCCGAGGCGCCACGCGCGTCCGGTGTGCGGGTGCAGGGCGTCGACGAGCGCCGCCGCCTCCGCGCCGCCGGCCTCGACGACGCTCAGCGCGCGGGCCACCGCGCGGCGCGAGGTGGGGATGGGGGATGGGGGATGGGTGAGGAGAGGCACGTCGGAAGTTGCGCACGGCGCGGCCGAGGTGAGCCATCTTCCGCTCCCCGCTCCCCGCTCCCCGCTCCCCGCTCCCCGCATGACCCGTCGCCGGCTCCTCGACCTCGCCGCCCTCCACCGCCGGCGCGGACGCGAGGCGCAGGGCGCCTTCCTCGTCGAGGGCGTCCGCTCGGTCGAGGCCGCGCTTGCGGCGGGCGCGCCGCTGACCGACGTCGTGCTGGCCGACGATGCGCCGCCGCGCGCCTTGGCGCTCGCCGACGCCGCGCGCGCCGCCGGCGTGCCGGTCGAGGTCGTCGGCCCGCGCGAGATGGCGCGCGTGTCGGACGCCGAGACGGCGCCGGGCGTCGTCGCCGTCGCCCGGCGCATCGTGCGCGACGCGCTGCCCCCGGGCGCGTCGCGCGTGGTGCTGCTCGACGGCGTGCAGGACCCCGGCAACGTCGGCGCGGCGATCCGCACCGCCGCGTGGTTCGGCGCCGAGGCCGTCGTGGCCGACGCCCGCTCGGCCGACCCCGAGGGTCCGAAGGCGGTCCGTGCCGCGATGGGCGGGCTGTGGGACGTCGCGCTGGTGCGCGTGCCGGACCTCGCGCCGGTCCTCGACGCGCTCGCGGCCGACGGCGTGGCGGCGTGGGGCGCTGACCTCGGCGGCGTGGACGTCGCCGCGTGGGCGCCCGGCGAGCGGTCGGCCGTCGTGCTCGGCAGTGAGGCCCACGGGCTGTCGGACGCCGCCGGCGCGCGCCTCGCCGGGCGCGTCACGATCCCGCCGGTGACCGCCGCTGACGCACGCGGCACCGGGCGTGGCACCGAGAGCCTCAACGTGACCGTCGCCGCCGGCATCGTGCTGCACGCGTGGGCGCGGGGCCGGTAGGGGCACACCGCCGGTGTGCCCCTACGCCGTTGGCGCCGTTGACGCCGTTGACGCCGTTGGCGCCGTTGGCGCCGTTGACGCCGGTGGCGCCGTTGGCGCCGGTGGCGCCGGTGGCGCCGTTGACGCCGTTGGCGCCGTTGGCGCCGTTGACGCCGTTGGCGCCGTTGACGCCGTTGGCGCCGTTGACGCCGGTGGCGTCGTTCACGCCGGTGGCGTCGTTCACGCCGGTGGCGTCGTTCATGCCGGTGGACGCGCGTGTCGCGCACCGCGTCGGATCCCCGCATTCGCGTCCCTCGCCCCCTCCCCCTCGCACCCCCTCACCGTAGCTTGGCGGCATGGAGATCCCCTCGATCCAGGGGCTGGACCCCGCCCTCGTCACGCTCGAGAAGCCGGCCGCCGTCAGCGAGACGACGCAGCGGCTGCGCATCGGCATCCCCAGCGAGGCGCCCAACAACGAGCGCCGCGTCGCGCTGGCGCCCGCCGCCGCCGGCCTGCTCGTCTCGCACGGTCACGAAGTGCGGATCGAGGCCGGCGCCGGCGCCGGCGCCCAGTTCCCCGACCGCGCCTACGCCGACGCCGGCTGCGAGGTCGTGCCCGCGGCGGCGGACCTCTACACGGCGTCCGACCTCATCGCGAAGGTCTTCCCGCCGCGCCCCGACGAGGTCGCGCTGATGCAGGAGCGCCAGATCCTCGTCTCGGCGCTCCACCTCGGCGGACTCACGCCGGACCTGCTGCGCGACCTGATGGAGCTCCGCGTGACGGGCATCGGCTTCGAGTTCATCGCCGACTCGGACGGCAGCCTGCCCATCGTGCGCATGATGCACGAGATCTCGGGGTCCGTGGCCGTCCAGACCGCCGCGCGCCTGCTCGAGAGCGGCGCCGGCGGGCGCGGCGTGATGCTCGGCGGCATCTCGGGCGTCCCGCCGGCGACCGTCGTCATCCTCGGCGCGGGCGTCATCGGCGAGTGGGCCGCGCGCACGGCCATCGGCTTCGGCGCGCACACCGTCGTGCTGGGCACCGACCTGCCGGCGCTGCGCCACATCGAGCACTCGCTCGACCGCCGCGTGACGACCGCGATGGTCAACCCGGCGTTCCTGCGGCAGGCCGTCGCCGGCGCCGACGTGGTCATCGGCGCGATGATGCGCGTCGGCGAGCGCGCGCCGGTGGTCGTCACCGAGGACATGGTCGCGGCGATGCGCCCCGGCTCGGTGGTCGTGGACCTCGTCATCGACCAGGGCGGCTGCATCGAGACCTCGCGCCCGACGACGCCCGAGCAGCCGACGTACGTCGCCCACGGCGTCGTGCACCACTGCCTGCCCAACCTGCCGACGATCGTCGCCCGCACGGCGACCTACGCGCTCTCGAACGTGCTCACGCCGTACCTCCTCTCGATCGGCGAGGCCGGCAGCGTCAACGACGCGCTCTGGAGCAACGGCAGCCTCCGCAGCGGCACCTACGTCTACCGCCGCCACCTCACCAAGCGGAGCCTCGCGACGATGTTCGGGATGCCGCACCGGGACATCGAGCTGCTCATCGCGAGCGGGATCTGAGGCTCGCGCTTCGCGCTCGCGCCAGTGGCCAGTACGCCGCCTGTCGACGGCGGGCAGTGGCCAGTGGCAGATTCGGTCGGCACGGCGTCTCTGCCACTGGCCCCATCCCACTGGCCACTGGCGCGGCGCAGCCGCCCCCGCATTCCTCATCCCCCATTCCCCATTCCCCATTCCCCATCCCCGTATCCTCCGGCGTCCCCACTCTCCACCTCCCGGAATGAAGCTGACCGTCGTCGGCGCGGGCAATGTCGGCGCGACCGTCGCCGAATGCGTCGCGCGCATGGACATCGTCCAGAACATCGCGCTCATCGACATCAACGAGGGCGTCGCCAAGGGCAAGGCGCTCGACCTGATGCAGGCCGCCGCCATCCACGGCTTCGACACCGTCATCGAGGGCGGCGCCGACTACGCGCTCACCGCCGGCTCGGACATCACGGTCATCACGGCCGGCCTGCCGCGCAAGCCCGGCATGAGCCGCGACGACCTCCTCAAGGTCAACGCCGACATCGTCGGCTCGGTCACGCGCCAGGTCATCGCCGGCAGCCCGGACACGATCATCATCGTCGTCTCCAACCCGCTCGACGTGATGACCTACGTCGCTTACATGGAGAGCGGCCTGCCGTCGCACAAGGTCATGGGCATGGCCGGCGTGCTGGACACAGCCCGCTACCGCGCCTTCCTCAAGATGGAACTCGGCGTGTCGATCCGCGACATCCACGCGATGCTCCTCGGTGGCCACGGCGACTCGATGACGCCGCTGCCGCGCTACACCACCGTCGGCTCGCGCCCGGTGACGGAGCTCATCCCGGAGGCCCGCCTCACCGAGATCATCGACCGTACCAAGACCGGCGGTGGCGAGATCGTCGGCCTGATGGGCACCAGCGCGTGGTACGCGCCCGGCGCCGGCGCCGCCGAGATGGTCGAGGCCATCGTCAAGGACTCGAAGCGCGTGCTGCCCTGCGCGGCGTGGACGACCGGCCAGTACGGCCTCTCGGACATGTTCATCGGCGTGCCGGTGAAGCTCGGCGCGAACGGCGTCGAGGAGGTCATCGAGCTGGACCTCGACGAGACCGAGCGCGCCGACATGGCCAACTCGGGCGCCGCCGTCCGCGAGATCATGGACGCTTACGAGGCGATCCAGAACGCGTAGCGACGGCGCAGCCAACGCCGCGTAGCGGCAGGATTCGGCGCTATTCGCCGGTGACGTATCGTGCGGGACGCTCCCTCGGGGCGTCCCGCTCGTCGTTCCGCCCGCCACCATGTTGTCTGACGCGCTCCAGGTCCTGTTCGGTGATCGTGCGGCCACCATGGAGGTGTCGACCGCAACCCACCTGCTGGTCATCCTGCTCGCCATCGCCGGCTTCGCGGTCGTCTTTCCGGTGATCTGGTGCGGCGTCAGTTGGCTGATCGGTTCGGTGGGCTGGCGCCACATCGCCAACCGCTACGTCGCCCCCGCCGCTGTGGTGGAACGGCGCGTGGCGTCGGCCACGAGCGCGTGCGTCGGCGTGGCGAACTACAACGGAGTCGTCCACGTGGGCGTCTCGCCCGAGGGGCTGCACCTCTCGGTGATGTCTCTCTTCCGCGTCGGCCACCCGCCGATGCTCATCCCGTGGGACCAGATCGAGGCCGCGCCTCCGCGCCGCGAGAGATTCCGTGAGGTATGTGAGCTGCGCCTCGGCTTCCCGGACCCGCGGTTCGTTACGTTGCCCAAGCACGTGCTGGATGCCGCCGCCGAGGCTGTGGCCGCGATGCGCGAGGAGAGCGGCGCCTCAGGACGCGGCGTGAGCGCCGACGGCCATGCCGCCCATCACGCGGCCCATGATGCGCGCGCGCAGCGGACGAGGGAGTAGCGCGAGCGAGCCGCCGAGCACTTTCGAGAGGCCGCCCGGCAGGACGGTCGTCTGTCGCCCGAGCGCGACCAGCGAGGCGCGCGCGACGTCGCCCGGCCGCAGCGCCTGGTCCATGCGCATCGCCGCGCGCTCGGCGAAGCCGGTGTGGACCGGCCCCGGCGCCGAGGCCACCACGTCCACGCCGCGCGGGGCGAGCTCCACGTGCAGCCCCTCGGCGAGGGTCTGGACGTAGGCCTTGGTGGCCGCGTAGTGCGCGGCGAAGGGCGTCCCCTGGAAGCCGACGATCGAGCCGAAGAGGACCAGCCCGCCGCGTCCGCGCGCGGCGAAGCGCTGCCCGAAATGCATCGCGCCGCGCAGCGTGGCGCCGGCGTTGAGGGCCAGCATCTCGGCCTCGGCGATGGGGTCGGCATCGAGGAACGAGCCCGAGGTGCCAAAGCCGGCGGCGGCGACCAGCAGGCCGACGTCGAGCCCGTCGGTGGCGGCCTCGACGGCCGCGTGGCCGTCCGGGACCGAGAGGTCGGTCGCGACGACGCGGACGTCGATGCCGTGGGCCGCGCGCAGGCCGGCGGCGAGCGCGTCCAGCACGTCGGCGCGGCGGGCGACGAGCACGAGGTGGAAGCCGGCGGCGGCGAGCTGCTCGGCCGAGGTGCGCCCGATGCCGGACGAGGCGCCGGTGACGACGGCCCACGGGCCGTAGCGGGCGAGGAGGCGGGCGGGGAGCGGGGCGGGCATGGAGAGGATGGAAACTGACGGATGCTAAGATCAGCGATGATCTGAGCATTGTCAAGATGCCGGCTCTCCGGAGCGCTCTCGTCGCGTCAGCGGCGCACGAGGCGGGTCGTGGCGGTCGCGTCGCCGGCCGTCGCGCGGAGCACGTAGACGCCCGGCGCCCAGCCGCGCGCGTCCACCGTCGCCGAGCCGACGACGCTCCCGCGCCAGACGCGCCGCCCGAGCGCGTCGAACGCCTCGACGAACACCGGCGACGCGGCGCCGAGGACGGCGAGCGTCACCGGCCCGTCCGCCGGGTTGGGCGCCACGCGCAGCGCGAGTGCTGGCGACGACGGCGTGCCCTCGCCGGCGACCGGGTTGACGCCGTACTCGGCGCCGCCGATGCGCACGTAGACGAACGTCCCGACGCCGGTGAGCCCGGCCGTCGGCAGCGGACCGATGCCGGCGGCGTACGACATCGAGAAGTCGGGCACCGAGACCGTGCGCAGCGACGGCGTCGAAACGGTGGCCGTGCCGATCTGGATCGTCGTCGGCGCCTGCGAGGTCAGCTCCCACGTCGCGAGGCCCATCAGGTCGCAGGCCAGCGGGCCGGACTCGGCCGTCGGCAGCAGGCCGCACATGATCACGGTCTCGCCGTCGCCGACGCGTTCGTAGATCTTGCCGGTGCGGTCGTCCACGCGGACGAGCGCTGTCCCGCACGTCGGCGTCGCGCCATCGTAGCGCGTGCAGCGCTCAACGGAGGCGTAGCTGGTGTCCGAGACGACGACCGCGGCACGGACGACCTGCCACTCGTAGCGGGGCTCCAGCACGTCGTAGCGCGTCACCCACGTATTGCCGACGGCGAGCGGCCAGTAGGCCGACGGCTCCGGTGCGGCGGGGGGAAGTGCGCCGACGTGCGACCCGTACTCGACCCCGTCGATGCGCGCGTACCGGAGTACGATGGGTTCGAACGTGTCGCGCCCCGACAGCGTCAGTCCGATGCCGGCCGCGAAGGTCTGGTCGTAGCCCAGACCGCCGAGGAGGCTCTTGACGGCGCGCGGCCCGCCTCCGACCGGGACCGACTGACCGAGACCGCCCCCCGCCAGCGGCACCGGATTGGCGAAGCTGCAACCGGGAAACGTGCCGGGCTCGCCGAAGGGCAGGTCCAGCCGGCACGCCGGGTCCGGGTAGGCGAGCAGGAAAGCGGGATGCGTCCCGTCGGCGCGCCGCACGAACCCGGCCTCCGGCTGGTAGCGGACGGCCTCCCGTGTGTCGGAGTACAGCGCGGTCGGGGCGGTGTAGACGCGGGTCCGCACCACGGCGTAGCGCAGGCCGCCAATCGTGGTGTCGGCGACGACCTGCACTCGCCAGCCTCGCTTGGGACCGGTCTGCGTCGTGGCGTACTCCCACACGTTGCCAACGGCGAGCGGGACGTAGCTCTCGGGCGGCGTCGGGTCGGGGATCTGCGCGGCGAGCGGGGCGGCGAGGCACAGGGCAAGCAGCGGGACGAGGCGCATGGCGGTCATCGGCGGACGAAGCGCGTCGTGCTGGTCGCGCCGTCAGCGGTGGCGCGGACGAGGTAGACGCCCGGCGCCCAGCCGCGCACGTCCACCGTCGTCTCGCCGGCGACGGTCGCGCGCCAGACACGCCGCCCGAGCGCGTCGAACGCCTCGACGTCGGCTGGCGACGTGGCGCCGACGACGGCGAGCGTCACCAGCCCGTCCGCTGGGTTGGGCGCCAAGCGCAGCGCGAACGCCGGCGACAACGGCGTGCCCTCGCCGGCGATCGGGTTGACGCCATACTCGATGTCGCCAATGCGCACATAAACGAGTTCTGCCTGCGGACCGTCATTTATCGAGGGGAGCGGTCCGATCCCTGCGGCGTACTCGCGAATGATGTCAAAGAATGAGATCGACCGGCGTGACGGCGTGGGAACGCTCAGGCCGCCAATCTGGACGCTCGAGGGTGCCTCAATGCTTAGCCCCCATACATTGAAGCCGTAGATCCGGCAAGCCACCCCGCCCGACTCCGCTGTCGGAAGGAGTCCGCACATCAGGAGGCGTTCGCCGACGTCGGTGCGCGTGTGGATCGTTCCGGTTCGAGAGTCTACACGAAGGAGGTCATTGGAGCATTCCGTTGGTGCGCTGTTCTGATGTATGCAGGTTTGCACAACGGCGTAGCTAGTGTCCGAGACGACCTGCGTGCCGAGGATGGTCTTCCACTCGTAGCCGGGACTCGACCGATAGCGGAAGACCCACGTGTTGCCGACGTCCAGCGGCCAGTAGGCCGACGGCTCAGGCGCGAGCGGCGGGAGCAATGGGTTCGGACTGCCGTAGCGTACGCCGTCGAGGCGCGCGAAGGTGAGCTGCTCGGTGTAGTCCGCGCCGTCCATGGTCTCGCGGACGACCCATCCGACGCCGGCCGCGTACGTCTCGAACGCGATGAGGTTGGACGCCACGCGTACGCGCCGCGTGATGGTGTCGCCGCCGATCTGCACCGGCTCCTCGCCGCGGTCGAGTGCGCACGGATCGGCCAGGTCGAGGCGGCACATCGAGAGCGGAGCTTCCGTGCCATCGGGGCGGCGTTCCACCGGACGCGCGCCCGCGGTGTCGAAGCGGACCGCGCGGCGCGAGCGCACGAGCGGCTGTCCGTCTTCCAGGTATATGCGCTCGACGAGCCGGTAGAGCACGCCGCCGGCGAGCGTGTCGCCGACGACGGACTCGCGCGCGGTGTAGCGCGGGTAGGGCGTCGACGCGGGCCCGGTGCCGCGGTATTCGCGCACGTCGCCCACCGCGAGGGGGTAGAAATCCGCCGGCGTGGGGTCGGGCGACTGCGCCGCGAGCGGGAGGGCGACGAACAGAATCAGCAGCGGGACAAGGCGCATGAGCCGTGGGGCACGTGTGTGCACATCATACGGCGCGAGTCCGGGTGCCCAACCCGCCGCCCGAAAAACGCCGGACCCTCGCACAGGCTGACGCGGTTGGCGGCGCCCACCTACCGCTCTCCCGATGGATCTCCAGAACGCCATCGCCGTCGTCACCGGCGCCTCGCGCGGCATCGGCCGCGCCGTCTCGTCCGCGCTCGTCGGCGCCGGCGCGCACGTCCACGGCCTCGCCCGCTCCGAGGACGACCTCGCGGCCGTCGCCGCCGACCTCGGCGAGCGCTTCACGCCCCACGTGGCCGACGTGACCGACGCCGACGCCGTCCAGCGCGCCGTCGACGCTGCGGCGTCCGGCGGGCGCCTCGACGTGCTCGTCGCCAACGCCGGCCTCGGACGCTTCGCGCCGGTGGACGAGCTCGCACTCGACGACTGGCACACGATGATCGACACCAACCTCTCGGGCGTCTTCTACGCGACGCGCGCCGCCGTCCCGCACATGAAGCGACAGCAGCGCGACGGCGAGACGAGCGGCCACCTCGTGCACGTGGCGTCCGTCGCCGGCCTCGTCGGCAACCCCAAGCTCAGCGGCTACAACGCGACCAAGTACGCCCTGCGCGGCTTCGCGGACGCGACGATGAAGGAGCTGCGCCCGTTCGGCATCCGCACGACGTGCCTCTACCCCGGCTCGGTGGCGACCGACTTCCAGGACGGCGCCGGCACGCCGGCGAACCCGCACGCGATGCTCCCCGAGGACATCGCCGCGACGGTCCTCCACGTGCTCCAGATGCCGCACCGGACGCTGATCTCGGAGGTCGTCCTCCGCCCGAGCGTGGTCCGCTGACCGGCACTTACGGGCGAACGAAGCGGGTCGTCGCGGTGCGGCCGTCGGCCGTCGTCGCCCGCAGCACGTAGAGGCCGGACGCGAGATCCGGCACGCGAGTGGCTGACGTCCCCGCGTACACCTCGCGTCCGAGCAGGTCGTACACAGCGATCGCGCTCACACCATCGGCCCCGTGGAGGCGGACCTGCCACGGACCCACCGCCGGCGTCGGCACGACCTGCACCGACCATCCCTCTAGGGCGGGTGGGGCGTCGCCGGCGACGACGCTCGCGCCGTAGGTCTGCCCTGAGATCCGGGCAAACGCCAGACGAGTGGACTGCCAGAAGTCACAGTCGGCCGGGTTGGTCTGGCATCCGGCCCAGTGAGTCCGTCCCCAGAGGGCATACGAGAGATAGCCAAGCCCGTGGACCCACCGGGTGGTATACGCCTGATACGCTCCGCCTGACCCTTGCGACTGATTCCCTATGCGCAGCATCAAGTCGGCCACGTAGGTCGTCGGACCTACCACGAAGGACACTTGCGTGTCGACGAACGTCGGTCCATTCTGGAGGGACGGCGCCGGAGGGGGGGAGGGGAGCAGTGGGCAGGCGTAGTTGGGGAGTTGTGCCTGCGTGGCCGTCGCCGCGCCGAGTGTCGGGTGGTAGGCGCAGTGGGACAGTGGCTGGTCAGGAGTGCCATCTAGCGAGATTCGCTGCTGGGTGAGAACGAAATACGTCTCGCCGTCGATGACCATCGTGGTCGGGATCTCCGCCAGGGTGTAGAACAGAGGGGCGGCCGTCGCCTCCGTGTGCCCGGCGCTGCTGAGGTACTCCCAGCGGTTGCCGACTTGCAGCGCCGCAAAGTCCAGCGGATCGTAAACCGCTTGGGCAGAGACGCCCGCACCGACGCTGGCGATGACGAGGAGCAGGATCGGGCGCATGGATGGCAGGATTGAGTGAGATCGAGTACCGAGAATAGGGCAGAGGGTCGGAATGGGGCAATGCCAGCGTGCAGGTTGCGGCAGCCTCTCGCCGGTGCCACCTTCCTCGTCGTGTCCCGCCCGCCGCCCGATGACGCCCGTTCTGCCCGACGACCTCCGCACGGACCCGCTGCCGCGTGCCGAGACGATTCCCTCGCGCTGGTACACCGACCCCGCGATGGCGCCGCTGGAGCGCGCGGCCGTCTTCCGCCCGTCGTGGCAGGTCGCCGGGCACGTCTCGCAGCTCGCCGCGCCCGGCGCGACGCTCCGCGCGACCGTCGCCGGCGAGCCGGTCGTCGTCGTGCGCGGCGCCGATGGCGCGCTGCGGGCGTTCTACAACGTCTGCCGCCACCGGGGCGGGCCGCTCGTGACCGCCGACGGCGCGGACCCGTGCCGCGTCCTCCAGTGCCAGTACCACGGCTGGACGTACACGCTCGACGGCCGCCTGCGCGGCGTCCCCCGCTTCGACCGCACCGAGCTCTTCTCGCGCGACGACCACGCGCTCGTGCCGGTGGCCGTGGACGTCTGGCGCGACCTCGTCTGGGTCTGCACCGACCCCGACGCTGCGCCGCCGCTGGCCGACGTGCTGGCCGACGTGGACGCCCGCACGCCGCCGGCGACGCTCGACGGCCTGCGGTTCCACACGCGCGTGACGTACGACGTGGCGTGCGACTGGAAGGTCTACGTGGACAACTACCTCGAAGGCTACCACCTGCCGCTCGTCCATCCCGAGCTGTGCAAGACGCTCGACGTGGGCGCCTACGTCACCGAGACGTTCGGCCGCGCGAGCCTCCAGCACAGCCCGCTGCGCGACGGCGGCGGGGGCGTGTACGCCGACGGCGACGCCTTCTACTGGTTCGTCTTCCCCAACGGGATGCTCAACGTGCTGCCGGGGCGGCTCCAGACCAACGTCGTGCTGCCCGCCGGCCCCGGCCGCTGCCGCGTCCTCTTCGACTACCTCTACGCCGACGGCGCCGACGACGCGGCGAAGGCCGCCGACCTCGCGTTCAGCGACGCCGTGCAGCAGGAGGACATCGCGATCTGCGAGGCGGTCCAGCGCGGCCTCGCGTCGCGCGGCTACGACCGCGGGCGCTTCTCGGTCGAGGCCGAGGCGGGCGTCCACCACTTCCAGTCGCTGCTGAAGGAGGCCTACGCGCGCGGGCTCGCGTCGCCGGCCGACGACGCGCCCGGACCGCCCGGCCTCCGCCCCGAGCGGTAGCCGCGCGGATCCGTCGCCGGCCCGGCCGCGTGAACCGACGCCGCGCCCGCCGACGATGCCGATCTCCGCCCTCCTGCTCGACCTCGACGGCACGCTGCTGGACTCGAACGCCCGCCACGCCGAGGCGTGGGCGCGCGCCGCCGCCGAGGCGGGCCACGCGCTCCCGCCGCACCGCTTCGACCGCGAGATCGGCAAGGGCGGCGACCAGCTCGTGGCCGATGTCTTCGGCCCCGACGTCGAACGCGCGCAGGGCGACGCGCTGCGTGACGCGACGGGGCGCCACCTGCGTCCGGTCGTCGCCGCGCGCGGCGTGCGGATGTTCGACGGCGCCGAGGCGCTGATCGACGCCGCGCGGGCGCGCGGCCTCCGCGTGGCCCTCGCCACGAGCGCCAGCGCCGACGACCTCGACCTGCTGTTCGAGGCCGCCGGGCACGACCTGCGTCCGCTCGTGGACGCCGTCACGACGGCCAGCGACGTGGACGAGAGCAAGCCCGAGCCCGACATCGTGTGCGCCGCCGCGCGCGCGCTGGGCGTCGCGCCCGGGGCGTGCGCGCTCGTCGGCGACACGGTCTACGACGGCGACGCGGCGTGGCGCGCCGGCGCGGCGTTCGTCGGCGTCGCGACGTGGGTGTGGAGCGCGGCTCTGCTCACCGGCGCCGGCGCCGCGTTCGTCGCGCCGACGACGGCCGACCTCGCGGCGCAGCTCGGCGAGGCGCTGGAGGCCGCCGAGGCGCGTCAGGCGTCGCGCGCCGGTGACGGCGTGTCGGGCGGGTCCTCGGCGTAGCGGCGGACGCGCTTCTCGATGGCCTCGTCGGCGTCGCGCGCGCGCAGCGCCTCCAGCCGTGCGGCGACGCGCGCCTCGTAGCCCTGGTCGGACGGCTCGTAGAAGTACGTGCCCTGCATCCCGCCCGGCAGGTACTGCTCGGGCACGTAGTGCTCGGCATAGGCGTGCGGGTACTTGTAGCCCTCGCCGTGGCCGAGCCCCTTCTTGTCGCGGTTGGCGTCCTTGAGCGGATTCGGCACGTCGCGCGTCTGCTCCTTCTCGACGTGCGCGAGCGCGTTGAAGAACGCGAAGCCGGAGTTCGACTTCGGCGCCGTCGCGAGGTAGAGGCAGCACTCGGCGAGCATGAAGCGCCCCTCGGGCATCCCGACGAACTCGAACGCCTGCTGGCACGCCACCGCCACGCGCATCGCGTTGGGGTCGGCCATCCCGACGTCCTCGCCGGCGAAGATGAGCATCCGGCGGAAGACGAAGCGCGGGTCCTCGCCGGCGTAGATCATGCGCGCCATCCAGTAGAGCGCGGCGTCGGGGTCGGACCCGCGCAGGCTCTTGATGAACGCCGAGACGGTGTCGTAGTGGGCGTCGCCGTCGCGGTCGTAGAGCACGGCGCGGCGCTGGATGGAGTCCTCGGCGACGGCCAGCGTGACGCGGACCGCGCCGTCGGCGCCCGGCTCCGTCGTCTCGACGGCCAGCTCGAGCGCGCCGAGGAGGCTCCGCGCGTCGCCGTTGGCGGTGCTCACGAGGTGCGCGAGCGCGTCGTCGTCCACGGTCACGTCGCGGCGGCCGTAGCCGCGCGCGTCGTCGGCGAGGGCCTGCCGGGCGACGGCCGCGAGGTCGGCCTCGGTGAGCGTCCGCAGCTCGAAGATGCGGCTCCGCGAGACGAGCGCCTTGTTGACCTCGAAGTAGGGGTTCTCGGTCGTCGCGCCGACGAAGACGACCGTCCCGTTCTCGACGTGCGGCAGCAGCGCGTCCTGCTGCGCCTTGTTGAAGCGGTGGACCTCGTCCACGAACAGGATCGTGCCCTGGCCGTGGAGGCGGAGGCGCTCGCGCGCGGCGTCGATCTGCTCGCGGATGTCGCGCACGCCGGCGAGCACCGCGTTGAGGCTCGCGAAGTGCTTGCGCGTGGTCCCGGCGATGATCCGCGCGAGGGTCGTCTTGCCGGTGCCGGGCGGGCCGAACAGCAGCAGGCTCGTCACGCGGTCGGCCTCGACGGCGCGGCGCAGCAGCTTGCCCGGCGCGAGGATGTGGTCCTGCCCGACGAACTCGGCGAGCGTGCGCGGGCGCATCCGGTCGGCCAGCGGGGCGCCCGCGGCGAGGCGCGCCTCGGCGGCGGCGGCGAAGAGATCATCGGGCATGAAGCCCAAGCTACCGGCGGGGCGGGGGACCTGTGTGCGAGTGATCGCCGTACGCCGCGCTCACGCACCGCGAGCCCGCCATGGCCGACGCCCCGCCCGCCTCCTACGACGACCTCCGCGCGCTCGTCGTCAACTGCACGCTCAAGCCGTCGCCTCAGCGCTCGCACACCGAGCTGCTGCTGGAGGTGCCGGCGACGATCTTCGAGCAGCAGGGCGTGACGGTCGAGCGCGTGCGCGCCGTGGACCTCGACCTCGCGCCGGGCGTCCAGCCCGACATGACCGAGCACGGCTTCGACGCCGACGACTGGCCGGCGCTCTACGAGAAGGTCGCGGCGGCCGACATCCTCGTCGTCGGCACGCCGATCTGGCTCGGCGAGAAGTCGAGCGTCTGCACGCGCCTCGTCGAGCGGCTCTACGCGATGAGCGGCCTGCTCAACGACGCCGGCCAGTACGTCTACTACGGCAAGGTCGGCGGCTGCATCGTCACCGGCAACGAGGACGGCATCAAGCACGTGGCGATGAACCTGCTCTACAGCCTCCAGCACCTCGGCTACACGGTCCCGCCGCAGGCCGACGCCGGCTGGATCGGCGAGGCCGGGCCCGGGCCGAGCTACGGCGACAAGGCCGACGACGGCTCGCGCGTCGGGCTCGACAACGCGTTCACGCAGCGCAACGCGACGTTCATGGCGTGGAACCTGCTCCACCTCGCGCGCCTGCTCAAGGACGCCGGCGGCGTGCCGGCCTACGGCAACCAGAAGCGCGCGTGGGACCACGGCGCGCGCTTCGGCTACGAGAACCCCGAGTACCGCTGAGCGTGCGGCTCGTGACGAACTCGCCCGGACCTCGCCGCGCGTTCGCCGTCGGCGCGTGACAGGCCCGACACAGGCGCGGCCGGTTCTTGCGGCTCCACCAGCCGCCGCCGCCATGCGACGCCGTTTCCTGCTCATCGCCCTCGCCGCCATCGCGGTCCCGACCGTCCAGGCCCAGAGCCGTCCGCTCGACCGCGCCGAGGACGTGCTCGACCGCCGCGAAGACCACCGTGACCGCGCCGAGGACCGCCGCGACGCCCGCGAGGACGTCCGCGACCGCCAGGAGGACCACCGCGACGCGCGCCACGACGGGGGCGTGCTCGACCGCCTCGAAGACGTGCGCGACCGTCGCGAGGATGTTCGCGACCGCGCCGAGGACCGGCGGGATCGCCGGGAGGACGTGCGCGACCGACGCGAGGACCGTCGGGACCGCCGTCGCGGCTCGTTCTAGCCGTCGAGATCACCGTCGTCGCCGGGCGAAGACCCGTCCGGCGACGGCTCACGACAGCAGGTCGTGCGTCTCGGGGTGCCGCTGCATGTAGGCCTTCACGAACGGGCACAGCGGCAGCACGCGCAGGCCCTCGGCGCGCGCGAACGCGAGCCCCGCCTCGGCGAGCGCCGACCCGATGCCCTGCCCTTCGGCCGCCTCGGGCACGCCGGTGTGCGTGAACACGATGAGGTCCTTCGCGAGCATGTACTCCAGTTCGGCCTCGCCGGCGTCGGTCTCGGCGACGAAGCGGAGGCGGTCGGGCTGGTGCGTGACGGTCATCGGACAGGGGAGGGCGGTGGCGAGAGAAGGAGACGCCCCCCCGCCGCCACAGGTCCCGACGATGGACGGGGGCCGACCCGTCAGGCGACGTCGCCGGGAAGACGCAGGTCGTCGGGCGGCGACGTGTCGCGCAGGCGGAGCGTCCACCACCCGACGTCGTGCCACGCGCCGTGCTTGAAGCCCAGCGCCGGGAAGACGCCGACGGGCCGGAAGCCGAACGACTCGTGGAAGCCGACGCTCGCGGCGTTGGGCAGCGTGATGCCGGCGAGCGCGAGCGCGAAGCCCTGCGCGCGCAGCCGCTCCAGCAGCGCCTCGTAGAGCGTGCGCGCCACGCCGCGCCGCCGCGCCCGGCCGTCGACGTAGACCGACACCTCGACGGCCCACCGGTACGCCGCCCGCGCGCGGTGCGGACTCGCGTAGGCATAACCCGTCACGCCGTCGGCGGCGTCGTCCACGAGCCACGGGTGCGTGGGCAGGATCGCCTCGATGCGGCGCCGGATCTCGTCCACGCTCGGGACCTCGGTCTCGAACGACGTGGCTGAGTCAGTCACGTGCGGCGCGTAGATCGCGCGGATGGCGGCGGCGTCCGCGGGCGTGACGGAGCGGATCATGGCAGCGGGGAGCGGGACCGCCCAAGATCCGGCCGGCGACCCACCCGTGCCCCCGCAGCGGCGCCTACAGGTCGCCGGCGTCGGGGCGGACGAGGATCTCCTCGACGACGGTGCGCGGGCTCATCTCGGCGACGTCCACGCACAGCTGCGCGATGTCGTCGGCGGGCATCAGGCGCTCGGGCGGCAGGTCGGCGCCCTCCCAGCTCGGCGTGAGCGTGGCGCCGGGCAGCAGCGTCGTCACCGCCAGCCCGGTGCCGAGCGTCTCGGCGCGGAGCGCGCGCGCGAGCCCCAGCAGGCCGTGCTTGGCGGCGCCGTAGGCCACGCCCGCCGGGTAGCCCTGCACGCTCGCCACCGAGCCCATGAACAGGATGCGTCCGCCATGAGCGGCCTGCATCGCCGGCAGGAAGGCGCGCGTGACGAGGAAGGCGCTCGTGAGGTTGACCTCGATCTGCGCGCGGAAGTCGGCGGCGCTCATCGCGCCGACGCCGCCGGGCACGAACGCGCCGGCGTTGTTGACGAGCACGTCGGGCGTGCCGGCCCACGCGAGCACGCCCTCGGCCATCGCGCCGACGGCCGCGTCGTCGGTCACGTCGCACGCCAAGGCGCGGGCGTCGCCGCCGGCGGCGCGCACCTCGTCGGCGACGGCCTCCAGCAGGGCCGCGCGGCGGGCGACGAGCGCCACGCGCGCGCGCCAGCGCGCCGCGAACGCCCGCGCGACGGCCGCGCCGATGCCGGACGACGCGCCGGTGACGACGACCGTCCTCACGAGTGGCGCTCGCGCATCTGCGCGTTGAACGCGGCGCTCCCGCCGCGCGGCACCGACAGCGTGCGCCAGTCGTCGCCGGCGAAGTGCTTGGCGAGGAGCACGATCTGCCCGGCGTGGTAGCTCGTGTGCGAGAGCGCGCGCAGCAGCGCGTCGAGCACCGTGTGCGGCTCGCCGCGGATGGTGATCGTCCGCCCGAGGTCGGTGGGCGTGAGCGCGTCGACGGCGGCGTCGGTGGTGTCCCACGCGGCGTCCCACGCGGCGGTCAGCGCCTCGCGCGAGTCGTCGCGCCCGAGGACGAACTCGCGGTCGCGGTCGCGGTCGGGCTTCTCGCCGTCGGTCGTCAGGAAGTCGGTGAAGCGCGAGCGCAGGCTGCCGGCGACGTGCTTGACGTGGACCGCCAGCGGGTCCACCGGCCCGAGCGGCTCGAAGTAGGCCTCGTCGGAGGTCTGCGCGAGGGCCAGCTCGGCCAGGCGCCGCTGGTCGGCGAGACGGTGGCGGAGGCCGGCGAGGACGGCCGCGCCGAGGATGTCGGCCGGGATCGGCTCGGTCACCGGCGCCGCCGGAGGCAGTGGCGGCGGCGCGACCGGCGGGGGCATCGGCGGGACGACGGGGTCGTCGTCGGGCGGCGGGACGTCGAACGGGGTCATCGGGAGAGGAGGCAGGCGGCAGGCGTTGTGCCCGGCACGCAGCGGAAAGTTCCGCGCCTACGTCGCCGCGCCGGACCGGGCGTCGTAGGCGACGGCCTCGGCGATGCAGGCGCGGAGCACGCCGAGGTCCACGGCGCTAGCTGATGAGGCGCATGAACTCGGCGCGCGTCTCGGCGGACTCCAGGAAGACGCCGCTCATGGCGCTGGTCGTCGTGTGCGAGTTCTGCTTCTCGGCGCCGCGCATCATCATGCAGAGGTGCTGCGCCTCGATCACCACGGCCACGCCGGCGGGCTGGAGCACGCGGTCGATGGCGTCGCGGATCTGGAGCGTGAGCCGCTCCTGCACCTGGAGCCGCCGCGCGAAGACGTCCACCACGCGCGGGATCTTGCTCAGGCCGACGATGTGCCCGTTGGGGATGTAGGCCACGTGCGCCTTCCCGAAGAAGGGCAGCATGTGGTGCTCGCACTGGCTGTAGACCTCGATGTCGCGCACGAGCACCATCTGCGAGTAGTCCTCGGCGAAGAGCGCCGAGCGCAGGATGGCGTCGGGGTCCATCGCGTAGCCGTGCGTCAGGAACTGGAGCGCCTTGGCGACGCGCTCGGGCGTCTTGACGAGCCCCTCGCGGTCGGGGTCCTCGCCGAGGATCTCGAGCTGCCGGCGGGTGAGCTCCGCGAGGCGCTCGGTGGTCGCGTCGTCGTAGGTGTCGTGGCGCCGGTAGGCGGGCGCCGGGAGCGGGTCATTCGCCACGGTAGACGACACTGTTGTTGGGGGTTTCGCGGAGGACGATCTCGTGGAGGCCGGGCACGTGCGGCGCGATCTGCTGCCAGATCGCGATGGCGAGGTTCTCGGTGGACGTCGGGATGCCGGCGAGGAAGGGGACGTCGAGGTTGAGGTTCTTGTGGTCCAGCGGCTCGACGACGAGGCGTTCGAGCGTGCGCTTGAGCGCCGCGAGGTCCACCACGAAGCCCGTGTCGGGGTCCGGCGCGCCGGCGACGGTCACGTCGAGCTCGTAGTTGTGCCCGTGCCAGTTGGGGCTGTTGCACTTGCCGAAGGTCTCCCGATTCCAGTCGTCGGTCTGCGCCGGGTTGTGGAGCCGGTGGGCGGCGTTAAAGTGAACCTTGCGGGTGACGTAGATGCGGGCCATCGGGGGCGGATCGGCAGGTCGGCAGGGCGTACCGGCGCCGCGCGGCGGCGTTCCGGCGGCGACGCTTCGCGTCGCCGGGCAGAGAGCAGGTGGCGACTCCTGCCGTCGGCCTCAGATCTCGAACGCGTCGCCGGGGGCCGGGACGTGGCACGCGGCGCCGAGCGCGCGCACGCGGTTGGCGAACTCCTCCGCGTCCACGCGGATGGGCGGGAACGTGCCGTGGTGCAGCGGCAGCACGGCCTTGGGGCGGACGAGCGCGACGACCTCCAGCGCCTCGTCGGGGCCCATCGTGAACACGTCGCCGATGGGCAGCATCAGCAGGTCGGGATGCGGGAAGCGCTCGGCGATGCGGGCCATTCCGTCGAAGAAGCAGGTGTCGCCGGTGTTGTAGATCGTCCGCTCGCCGGCCTCCAGCACGAAGCCCGTCGCCGGGCCGCCGTACGTTCCGTCCGGGAAGCTCGACGAGTGGCGCGCGTCGGTCAGCGTGAGCCGGCCCCACGGGAAGGTGTAGCCCCCGCCGACGTTCATCCCGAACACGTCCTCGTGGCCGGTCTTCTGCGCCACGTACTGCGTGACCTCGTACGGGGCGACGACCTGCGGCGCCGCGCGTCGGACGATCGCCTCGGTGTCGCCGTAGTGGTCGCCGTGGGCGTGCGTCAGGATCAGGACGTCAGGCGAGAGGTCGGCCGGCGTGACGACGCCGTCGGCGTGCGGGTTGCCGGTCAGGAAGGGGTCCACGAGCAGCGTCGCGCTGCCTGTCTCGATCTGGACGGCCGAGTGGCCGAAGTGGGCAATGGTCATCGGCTGGGGTGGGAGAGAGAGGCGGGTGGACGACCGACGGCGGACGAGGTTCGACGCCGTGGGGCGATGGCTGATGTGTCTATCAGGTGTGTCACATGGGAACGGCCCTGGCGGCGGTCCGGTTGAAGGCCTCCCCCTCTTCCCCTCCCTCCCATGAAGCTGACCTCTCTGCAGGACCTCTACCTGCACACCCTCAAGGACATCTACTACGCCGAGCAGCAGATCCTGAAAGAGCTGCCCGGCATGGCCGAGAAGGCGTCCGACGAGGAGCTCCGCCAGGCGTTCACCGACCACGTGGCCGAGACCGAGACGCAGATCGGCCGGCTGGAGCAGGTCTTCGAGATGCTCGGCGAGACGGTCGACAGCGAGACGTGCCCGGCCATCGATGGCATCCTCAAGGAGGCCAAGAAGCTGATGCGCGACCTCGAGGACCCCGAGGCGCTGGACGCCGGCATGATCGCCGCCGCGCAGGCCGTCGAGCACTACGAGTTCACGCGCTACGGGACCCTCGCGTCGTGGGCGCGCACGCTCGGCCACTCGGACGCCGTGGCGCTCCTCGAAGCGTCGCGCGACGAGGAGATCGGCGCCGACGTCAAGCTGACCCGGCTCGGCGAGGCGTGGGTCAACCGGCAGGCCGTCGCCTGACGCGGCGCTCGGGTGAGTCGCGACGCGGGCGCGGGGCCGACGGGGTTCCGCGCCCGCGTCGCGTTGGTGCAGTGCGGGTCGTTGAAAAACAGAGCCTTGGTGGTTGGCTGGCGGGGCTACCTTCGCGGCGTTCGCGGTTCCTTCATCCGCCCGCCCGATGTCGAACACCACCCTCTGGACGCTGGGCTTGCTCGGCCTGGTTCTGCTGTCCGTCCTCTGCCTGCTCACCCACGCGCCGGGGATCGAGCGCGACCTCTCCGCGCGCGCCGCCGCGGTCGCCGACGGCGCCGCCGTCGCGGTCTCAGGGCGCGACGTGACGCTCACCGGCGAGGTCGCCTCCGAGGAGGCGCGCCTGCGCCTCCTCGCGGCGGTTCGCGGCGTGCGCGGCGTCCGCATCGTGCACGACCGCCTGACGGTCGCCGGCGGCGTGCCGGCCGACGCGTCGGCCGCCTTCGCGCTCGACGCCGACGGCGCCGGGCTCGTCGCGCGCGGCGTCGTGCCGTCCGAGGCCGCGCGAGCCGCTCTCATGGCGCGCCTCCGCGCGGCGTTCGCCGGACGCGACGTGCGCGACGCGCTCACCGTGCAGGACGGCGCGGCGTTCGACTGGGACCCCGCCCTCGCGGCCCTGTTGCCGACGCTCGGCGGCGTGACTGCGCCTGCGCTCCGCGTGGAGGGCGGCACCGTGGTCCTGCGCGGGACCGTCCCCGACGACGCGACGCGCGATCGCGTCGAGGCCGCCGCGCGGGCCGCGCTGCTGGCGCCGTTCACGCTCCGCAGCGAGCTGGCCGTCGGCGAAGGAACGTCCGCGACGACTGATACGACGGCAGACACGACGGCCGCCGGCGGGCAGGTCGAGGCGTCGGGCTCGACCGACGCCGACGTGCTCGGCGCCGAGGGCGCGCTCCGCGAGGCGCTCTCCATCGGACAGGTCGAGTTCACCAGCGGCACGGCCACGCTCACGCCCCAGTCCCGCGCCATCCTCGACCGCGCCGCCGCCGTGTTCGTCCGCTTCCCGAGCGTCCGCGCCGAGGTGCAGGGCCACACGGACAGCCAGGGCAACGCGGCGGCCAACCTCGCGCTGAGCCAGCGCCGCGCCGACGCCGTTGAGGCCTACCTCGTCGGAAAGGGCGTGAGCGCCGACGCACTCACGCCGCGCGGCTTCGGCGCCGACGAGCCGGTCGCCGACAACGCGACGGCCGAGGGCCGCGCGCGCAACCGCCGCGTCGTCTTCCGCCTCGACTCCCGCTGACGCTCCCTCACCCGGACTCCACCACCCATGGGCTACCTCTTCCTCCAGATCCTCCTCTGCCTGCTGCTGGCGTTCCTGCTGGGCCTGCTCCTCGGCTGGCTCCTCTGGGTGCGCCACCGCGCGGCGGCCGCCGACCCCGAGTGCGCGCGCGACCTCGCCGCCGCCCGCCGCCGCCTCGCCGCGCTGGAGGCCGACCTCGCGGCAGCCAACGCGGCCCCCGCGCCGGTCGCCGCCGCCGCCGGCGGCACCGGCGGAGCCGTCGGCCTCTTCGGCACACCCGCCGAGCGTCCGGTGGACGACCTCAAGCGCATCGACGGCATCGGGCCGGTCATCGAGACGCAGCTCGCCGGCATCGGCGTGACCACGTTCCGCCAGATCGCGCGCTTCACGGCGGACGACGTCCAGCGCGTCAACGACGCCATCAAGGTCTTCCAGGGGCGGATCGAGCGCGAGGAGTGGATCGCGCAGGCCGCGCGCCTCCACCGCGAGGACTACGGCGACGACGCCTGACGCGCTCCGCCGGCCCCGAACGACACGCGGGCGCGGGACCGATGAGGTCCCGCGCCCGCTTTGCATCTGGACGGTGCTCGTTGGTGCAGCCGTCGGTGGCCTGCCGCCGTGCCGGTGGTCAGCCCCGTACTGGGCGGCCAACCATGTCAATATCAATCCGAATATCTGTGAACTTTGTTGTTTATATATAGTTCAATTGAATAATATAGGTATGTCAACATTGAGATAAATGATCCGAATAGAATGGATAGTTGGAAATCTAGCATGTGTAATTCGATACCGGGGACTGCTGGAGACAATATGTCTAGTCTCGCATACACAATAAAAATAAATGACATCAATGGTAGTAAACTGCGAATAAACATGTCAAAATATGATTTATACTGTTTTGTCAAATATATAGTTATTGCAATATAAATTATGATTGTAAAAATGCCATAATGAAAAAGCAATAGGGATACGGCAAATGCAACTACACTCTTCAGAGTTGAGGATGATGGGTGGCGGGGTTGGGGCGGGTGCACCACTCGGGACATCGCAACGGTTGCTCTTGAAGCTATCCAGCCAGAACGTGTTGGCGAGGGTGAGCTTCGGCCAACCATCGTCCGAGTCCCATTCTACCCCAGGGAAAAAGGCAGCGGGCGTGGGACCGACGGTGGTCCCACGCCCGCGCGCGTGTTGGAGCCGATGGCGTCAGCCGCCGGTGGCCTGGCGCAGCGCCTCGGCGCCCGACGAGATCTCGATGATCTCGGTCGTGATCGCCGCCTGGCGGGCGCGGTTGTAGGTCAGCTGCAGGCTCTTGAGCAGCTCGCCGGCGTTGGTCGTCGCGTTGTCCATCGCCACCATGCGCGCGCCCTGCTCGGCGGCGTTGGACTCCAGCACCATGCGCCAGAGCTGGTACTGGAGGAACTGCGGCACCAGCGCGTCGAGCAGCGCCTCGGCGCTCGGCTCGAAGAGGTAGTCCACGTCGCCCTCGCCGGTCGGGACGAAGGCGCCCTGCGCCTCCATCACCGGCGTGAGCACCTGGTCGGCCGGGATCGGCAGCAGCGTCTCGACGATGCGGTTCTGCGAGATCGTGTTCTTGAACTCGTTGTAGGCGACCTCCACCGAGTCCCACTCGCCGGCGAGGAAGCCCTCGACGGCGAGGTCCACGATGTCGCCGGCGCGCTCGAAGCGCAGGTCGTTGAAGAAGCCCCGGAAGTCGCCGACGAGCGCGTGGCCGCGGTTGGCGAAGTACTCGTGGCCCTTGCGCCCGACGGCGAGCACGCGCAGCGTGCCGGCGGCCTTCTGGGCCGCGAAGCGCTCGGCGATGGTCGCCTCGACGGCCTTCAGCAGGTTGGTGTTGAAGGCGCCGGCGAGCCCGCGGTCGCTGGTGACGACGATCAGCAGCACGCCGCCGTCGCCGGTGCGCGGCTGGAAGAGCGGGTGCTGCGTCGGGTCCAGCCGCTGGCGCAGGTGCCCGATCATCTCGCGGATCTTGAACGCGTACGGGCGGGTGGTGAAGATGCGCTCCTGGGCGCGACGCAGCTTCGCCGCCGCGACCATCTTCATGGCGCGCGTGATCTGCTGCGTGTTCTTGACCGACCCGATGCGGCCGCGGATGTCGCGGAGGCTCGCCATGCTCGCCGGGGGATGGGGGATGCGCCGGCGGTGCCGGCGGGGATGAGGGAGTGTGGGACGATGGGAGGAAGGGCAAGAGGGTGAGCCGCGTCGGGGCGCTCATCCCTCATCGCCCATCCCTCATCCCGTGTAGGTCGCGGCGACGTCGCGCGCCTCCTGGGCGATGGCGGCGGCGGCCTCGTCGGACATCGCGCCCGAGGCGCGCATCCCGGCCATCACGTCGGCGTGCTTCAGGCGCAGCGCCTCGCGGAAGTCGCGCTCGAAGTCGCGCATGCGGGCCACCGGCACGGCGTCCACGAGGCCCTCGTTGGCGACGTAGAGCACGGCCACCTGCTCCTCGACCGGGACCGGCGCGTACTGTGGCTGCTTGAGCAGCTCCACGAGGCGCGCGCCGCGGTTGAGCTGGCGCTGCGTGGCCGGGTCGAGGTCCGAGCCGAACTTGGCGAACGCCTCCAGCTCGCGGTACTGCGCGAGGTCGAGGCGCAGCGAGCCGGCGACCTTCTTCATCGCCTTGACCTGCGCCGAGCCGCCGACGCGCGACACCGAGATGCCGACGTTGATGGCCGGGCGGACACCCGCGTTGAAGAGGTTCGTCTCGAGGAAGATCTGGCCGTCGGTGATCGAGATGACGTTGGTCGGGATGTAGGCCGACACGTCGCCGGCCTGCGTCTCGATCACCGGGAGCGCGGTCAGGCTGCCGCCGCCCTTGACGAGCGGGCGCAGGCTCTCGGGCAGGTCGTTCATCTGGCTCGCGATCGTGTCGTCCGCCGTGATCTTGGCGGCGCGCTCCAGCAGGCGGCTGTGGAGGTAGAACACGTCGCCGGGGTAGGCCTCGCGGCCCGGCGGGCGGCGCAGCAGCAGCGACACCTGGCGGTAGGCGACGGCCTGCTTCGAGAGGTCGTCGTAGATGCAGAGCGCGTGGCGGCCCGTGTCGCGGAAGTACTCGCCGATGCACGCGCCGGCGAACGGCGCGATGAACTGCAGCGGCGCCGGGCTGGAGGCCGGCGCGTTGACGATCACCGTGTACTCCATCGCGCCGAAGCGCTCGAGCGCCGCCTGCACCTGCGCCACCGTGGACGCCTTCTGGCCGATGGCGACGTAGATGCAGTAGACCGGCTTGGTGCCCGTCTCGTGCGTCGTCTTCTGGTTGATGATCGCGTCCACCAGCACGGCCGTCTTGCCGGTCTGGCGGTCGCCGATGACGAGCTCGCGCTGGCCGCGCCCGATCGGCACCATCGAGTCGATGGCCTTGATGCCGGTCTGGAGCGGCTCGTTGACCGGCTGGCGGAAGATGACGCCCGGCGCCTTGCGCTCGATGGGCATCTCGAACGTCTCGCCGGCGATCGGGCCGCGCCCGTCGAGCGGGTTGCCGAGCGGGTCCACCACGCGGCCGAGCATGCCCTCGCCGACGCGGATGCTCGCGATGCGCCCCGAGCGGCGGGCCTCGTGGCCCTCCTTCACGGTGTCCGCGTCGCCGAAGAGCACGGCGCCGACGTTGTCCTCCTCGAGGTTGAGCACCATGCCGGTGACGCCCGAGGCGGGGAACTCGATCAACTCGCCGGCCTGCACACGGCTCAGGCCGTAGAGGCGTGCGATGCCGTCGCCCACCTGGAGCACGGTGCCGACCTCGTAGACGTCGGTCTGGGCGTCGAAGCCGCCGATCTCCTCGCGGAGGACGGCGGTCACTTCATCGGGACGGAGGGCAGTAGCCATAGCGGGAGGCAGTGGGCAGTGGCCAGTGGCCAGTGGCAATCGGGAAAGCGGGGAAGGGCGGGTCGCCGGCGGGAGTCGGCCACTGGCCACTCCCGACTGGCCACTGGCCTCAGTTCAGTCGGACGGCGGCGCGCGCGGCGAGGCCGTCGCGGAGCTGCGCGAGCTGGTGGCGCACCGAGCGGTCGTAGACCACGTCGCCGATGCGCACCACGAGCCCGCCGAGGAGGTCGGGCTCGAGCTGGATGCGGAGGCGGACCGTCTTGCCGGTCCGCGCGGCGAGCGCGGCCTGGAGGCGGTCGGTCTCGTCGGCCGAGAGCGGCTTGGCGGTGCGGACGACCGCCTCGACCGTGCCGGTGCGCTCGTCGCCGAGCGCGCGGTAGGCGGCCACGACCTCGGGCACGAGGGCCTCGCGGCCCTTGTCCAGCAGCAGGCGCACGAAGCCGTCAGTGACGGCCGAGAGGCGCCCGCCGAAGACGCGGTCCAGCACGGCCTGCTTCTTCTCGCGCGGCACGACCGGGCTGCCGATGGCCTGCGTGAGGTCCGGCGAGCCGGCGAACGTCTCGCCCACGAGCGCGACGTCGGCCTCGACGGCGTCGGTCTGGCCCGAGGCCTCGGCCTGCTGGTAGAGCGCCTGCGCGTAACGGCGAGCGACGGGGGACATGGTGGCCAGTGGGAGGGGGCCAGTGGCCAGTGGCAGAGCGGCCGTGGCAACGCCACTGGCCACTGCCCACTGGCCACTGGCTCAGTTCTTGGACAGGTCGGCGAGGAACTGGTCGACGAGCGCGCTCTGGCGCGACGCGTCGAGGGTCTCGCCGAGGATCTTCTCGGCGGCGCCGATGGCGAGCGTGGACACCTCCTGGCGGAGGTCGGCCAGCGCCTGCTGCTTCTCGCGCTCGATGTCCGCGCGGGCGGCGTCCTGCATGCGCGCGATCTCAGTGCGCGTCTTCTCGGCGTCGGCGGCGCGCTGCGCCTCGGCCTGCTCGCGCGCCTCGCGGAGGATGGCCTGCGCCTGGCGCTCGGCGTCGCGGCGCGCCTCGTCGTTCTGCGCGAGCAGCGCGCGCGCCTCGGCGTTGGCGCGCTCGGCCTGGGCGAGCGAGGTCTCGATGGACTGCTCGCGCTCCTTGAGGCCGCCGAGGATGGCGGGGAACGCAAACTTGCTCAGCAGGCCGAGCAGGATCAGGAACGAGAGGGTCAGCCAGAAGGCCAGCCCGACGTTGGGCGAGAGCAGGCCGGCGGCGAGGACGAGCGCGAGCATCGGGGGATGGGGCGGGGCGGCCAGGGGCCGCGCACGAGGGTCGGACCCGGCGCGGCGCGCCCGCGAGGGGCGCGCCGCCGGGGTCCCGGGCGAAACCGTAGCGGGGGGCCGGACGGCCCGCGGCGCTACTTGATCGCCATCAGGATGCAGACGATCAGGCCGAAGAACGTGGCGCCCTCGATGAGGGCGGCGGCGATGATCATCGTCGTGCGGATGTCGCCCGACGCCTCGGGCTGACGCGCCGAGCCCTCGAGGGCGGCGGCGGCGAGGCGGCCGATGCCGAGACCGGCGCCGATGACGGCGAGGCCGGCACCGATGCCGGCGCCGAGGTAACCGAGAGCGATGGACTCCATGAAACTGGGGGTGGGGTGGGTCTGGGAGGGAGGGCGAGGGTCGCCCGGGAAAGCGCCGGCGGGGCCGGACGAGAGGCGGCGCGCGCCCCCGCGTGGGACGCTCGCCGGAGTCGGTCAGGCCATGGCGGCCTCGGTGCCCACCGTCCGGCCATGCTCCTTCGCGGAGGCGTCGCCGTTGACGAGGGGCGTGGACTGCTGCAGCGCGCGGTCGTGGTGCGTCACGCCGTGGTCCTGCGCGTGGTCGTGGTCGTGCTCGTGCTCGGCCGTCGCCATGCCGATGAACAGCGCGCTCAGCACCGTGAACACGTAGGCCTGGATGAACACCACCAGCAGCTCCAGGGCGTAGACGAAGACCGTCAGGAAGAGGGCCGGGAGCGACGTCCCGTAGCCCGCCGCACTGCCGAAGCTGCCGCCGATGATGAAGATGAGCCCGAGCAGGTTGAGGATCACGAGGTGCCCGGCCGTCATGTTGGCGAAGAGTCGGACGGCGAGCGCGAACGGCTTCGTGAACAGGCCCATGATCTCGATGGGCACGAGGATCGGCTTGACGAACGCCGGCACGCCGGGCGGCCAGAGGATGTGCAGCCAGTAGTCCTTCGTCCCGGCGACCTGCGTGATGATGAACGTGATCACGGCCAGCACGGCCGTCGTCGTGATGTTGGCCGTCGCGGTGGCGCCGAAGGGCACCAGCCCGAGCAGGTTGCAGACGAGGATGAAGAAGAAGACCGTCAGCAGGTACGGCAGGTAGCGCTCGTGCTTGGCGCCGAGGTTCGGCTTGGCGATCTCGTCGCGCACGTACACCACCAGCGTCTCCATCATGTTCTGGAGCACGCCGCGCGGCGCGCTCGTCCGGCCGACGCCGCGGCGGTAGCGCCCCGCCATCGGCAGGAAGATCAGCAGCAGGATCGCGATGCCGAACCACGCGAAGAGCAGGTGGCGCGTGATCGAGAAGTCCGCGACGATCTCGCCGCCGATGGCCATCAGCGGCGCGTCGTAGGGCGCGGCCTCCTCGGTGTGGACGGCGCCCTCGCCGGCGATCTGCTCGGCGGTCGCCTCGTGCAGGTCCACCACGTGCCCGTCCTCTTCGACGCGGGCCGTGCCGGCGGGCGCGGCCTCCACCTCGCCGGCCTCGTCGCCGTGGTGCGTGTCGATGGCGTAGCGGCCCGACGCGACGGCGCTGCTCGACCCGTTCCACCAGAACGCGTCGAGCGTCAGCGCGCCGTCGCGGCGGACGAGAAAGAGGCGCGGCAGCTCGACCTTGCCGAATGGCGAGAAGTCCCAGTAGAAGCCGTCGGACGTGTGGTGGACGGCGTCGAGCTTGTCGCCGGCCGCGTGGGCCGGCGCGGCGAGCGCAACCGTGGCGACGGCGAGGAGGGTGAGGAGCCGCATCGGGGGCGAGGTCGGGAGCGAGCTAGGCGGCCGCGGGCCGGCGAAGGACGAGCACCGCCTCGGCGAGGAGCCCGGCGACGAACAGGAGCCCCAGCCCGAGGACGAACGGCCCGCGCTGGACCGGCGCCCACGTGAGCACCGCCGCGAAGGCCGCCAGCACGAGCGCCATCCGCACCAGCATCCCGCGCATCATGAAGCGCAGGGCGTCGGTCGGGGCCATCGTGCGTGCGCGCCGGACGGCCGCGAGCGAGGCGGCGGCGTACACCGCGCCGAGCAGGGCGCCGACGAGCAGACTGGCGATCGCGGTCACGCGAGGGGCGGAGGGACGGCCGCGAAGCTATCCCGGCGTCGGCTGAGGCTCCGGCAAGGCGGGGTGAATACCGCTAGAAGCGGCCTTCTACTTCCGCTTCGCGTTCGCCTCGTTGGCGACGCGCACCACCAGCGCGACGATGCCCACCATGCCGAGCGCGGCGCCGACGATCACGCCCCACGGCGTCGAGCCGAGCGCCCGGTCGGCGAGGTAGCCGAGGCCGACGAAGAACGCCATCGAGGCGGCGATCTGCATCCCGAGCCCGATGTGGGGGCCGGCGGCGCGCATCCCGTCGCCGTAGGCGTCGGTCACGCTGCCTGCCGTCGGCCTCGCCGGACGGTAGGCGTCGGACGGCGGCGCCAGCGCCTCCTCGGCGTCGTCGGCCGGGGCGTCGCTCCACTTCTGCTCCCACGCCGCGTCGGATTCCTCGAAGCGGTCCGGGCGGTCGGCGTACGGATCGGGGTCGGGCGCGCTCATGGGGCCGGGGGCGCGCCGTCGGGACGCGACGCGCGCGGCGGCGCGGCGGCACCCATCTCGCACTTGCCGTTGAACTGGGCGCCGTCCTCCACGACCAGCTTGGCGGTCCGGATGTCGCCTTCGACGACGGCCGTGGCCTTGAGCACGAGCCGCTCGCGGATTGTCACGTGGCCCTTGACCGTCCCGCCGATCTCGGCGCTCGTCGAGACGACCTCGCCCTCCACGACGCCGCCGGGCATCAGGATGGTGCGGCCCTCGGCCTCGACGCTGCCCTCGACGGTGCCCGAGATGTTGACGTTGCCGCTGGAGCGGAGCGTGCCCTGCAGCACCGTCGCGCGGCCGATCAGGTTGTGCTGCTCGGCGGGGTTGGCTGCGCCGTTGGCGGACGGGCGCGCGCGCGCCGGGGCGGACGTGTCGTCGGGGGCGGCGTCGGAGCGGAAGAGGGCCATCAGCGGCGGGCGAAGACGGTGGCGGGGTCCAGCGCGAGGCCGTCGCGCCAGACCTCGACGTGGAGGTGCGGGCCGGACGTCGAGGCGCCGGTGTTGCCGCTCAGTGCGAGGTCGTCGCGCGCCTGCACGCGCTCGCCGACGCGCCGGAGCAGGCGGCGGTTGTGCTTGTAAACGGAAAGGTAGCCGTCGGGGTGGTGGACGGCCACGACGTAGCCGCCGCCGTGCGTCCAGTCCGCGAACGCGACCGTGCCCTCGGCGAAGGCGCGCACGGGCGTGCCCTCGGCCGCGGCGTAGTCGAGCCCGAAGTGACCGTCGGCGGGGCGGAAGCCGCGTGAGACGACGCCGACGATGGGCGGGAGAGCCGGCAGGCGGAGGCGCGCGAGGTAGGCGTCGGCGGCGTGCCGGTCGCCGGAGCCGAGGGTCTGCCGCCGGCCGGTCTCGGCCGGGGCGGCCGACGGAGCGCCGGCATCGCCGGACGGTGCGTCGGCGAGGGCGTCGGGCGCCGGCTCGTCGGGCAGGTCGGCCAGGAGTGGCGCCGCCGACGAGTCGCCGGTGATGATCGCGCGGAGAATGGACAGTTGCTCGGCCTGGGCGGTGAGCGAGTCTTCGAGGGCTGTGGCGCGACCGGCGCTCTGCTCGGCGAGGGTGCGGAGCTCGGCCTCCGAGGCGCCGCCGAGGCTCGAACGCAGCGGCGTCACGACCAGGACGGCCACGAGGAGCGACGCGAGCAGCATGACGCCGACGGCGCCGGCGTAGAGCGCATAGCCGGGGCGGACTTCGTACTGCCGGGGCGTGCTCATGGCGTCCGGCTCCATGATGATGACCGTGCGCGGCGTGCCGGGGTGCGAGAGGAGGTCGCGGAGGAAGGCGGTCATCGGGGATAGAACGCCGCTTTCGCGGCTTCTGCACAAGGGGCTCACTAACTTAGCCGGCTCTTTCCCGCGGGGCGCCGCCCCGGTCGTCCGTCGTTTCCGCCCCGCCGCTCGCCGCGGCGTTCTCCATGCCTCAGCACGTCTCCGCCGCCAAGCGCGTCCGCCAGGACGCGAAGCGCCGCCTCCGCAACCGGTACCAGAAGGTGCGCGTGCGCACGCTCGTCAAGGACCTCCGCGCGACCACCGATCCGGCCGATGCGGCCGCCAAGCTGCGCGACGTTCAGGCCCATCTGGACCGGCTGGCCGCCCGCCGGATCGTCCATCCCAACGCCGCGGCGCGGGCCAAGGGCCAGCTGCAGCAGTACGTGGCGTCGCTCGGCTGAGGGAACGGAGGTGGTTCTGTGAGGAACCGCCGCCCGATCCGCTCGGTTTAGGCGCGCAGGTCGCAGGGTGGCTGCCCGGACCGTCCGTGCCCTGTTCTTTCCGTGTCCGAACGCCTCTGGAACCTGCGACCCGCCGCCCCCTTCGGCGGGTAAACGCACGTGTCTGGTATGTGCAGGTTGCGTTTCGCATCGCTCGATGCGCCTTCGCGAGTTGCATCTGTCCGCCCGATTTCGCATACTGCGCCGTCGGGTCCCGAGCGTCCGTTCCGGTTCCTCTCTCCCGCTCTTCCACGGCCCTGCCCGGCACGCCCTCGCCGGGACGCCCTCAACCTCACCCCTCTCGTTCCATGCCACACAACCGAACGGCGAAGACTATGACCTTGCGTCTCTCTTCCCTCGTCCTCGGGTGCGCCGCGCTGTTGATGGCCTCGCAGGCCTCGGCGCAGCAGATCCGGCCGAGCAACACCCCCTACCTGACGCTCCGCGGCGGCGCCACCGTCTACGGCGGTGAACTCGACGGGACCGGCTCGTGGAACCCGGACACCGGCACCGGCGGCCAGACGCCGGGCAACTCCTCCGACTTCCTCTTCGAGAACTTCTCGTGGCTGGCCGGCGCCGAGCTGGGCTACCAGTTCACCGAGAGCCTCGGCTTCGGGGTGGGCTTCAACTACGCCAACTACTCGAAGCTCGACGAGATCGCCCCGCCGGTGATCCAGGGCGGCCAGGGGCAGTCCACGGGCTTCTCGGAGTTCCTTCCGACGGTCCAGGCGGCCTTCCGCTACATGCCGCTGCCGCGGGCGCGCTTCTCGCCGTACACCAACTTCGGCGCGCAGTTCACCTTCGGTAAGGAAGGCAACGTTGGCCGCAACGCGGCGGGCGAGCGCGGCGTGGGCATCGGCCCCTACGTCGGCCTCGGCTTCGACCTCGCGATGAGCCCGCGCGTGTCGCTCTTCCTCGAGAGCAACTTCGGCTTCATCTTCGACGACTGGGCCGTGGACGGCCTGAACCCGGGCGCCAACACCGGCGGCCCCGGCGCCGGCGGCGACGCGGCCGAGTTCGACGTCCTCGGTAGCTACGGCGGCGGCCTGCGGTTCAACTTCCGCGGCATCGCTCCGGCGCTGATCCCGGTCGACATCGAGGGCCTGCAGTGCCCGAGCGAGCTGTTCGTCGGCGAGTCGGGCTCGTTCATGGCGATGGCCAACGCCGACGCCACGGCGCCCGTCACCACGACGTGGAACTTCGGCGACGGCGGCATGGGCGCCTCGGGCATGAGCGTCACGCGCTCCTTCTCGACGCCGGGCACCTACACCGTCACGGCGATGGCGATGAACGGCGCCGAGGACTCCGAGAGCTGCCTCGTGACCGTCCGCGAGCGCGCCGTCCAGCTGGCCCTCACGGGCTGCCGCGCGACGCCGAGCACGGTCGACGTGAACCAGCAGTTCACGGTCAACGGCACGGCCACCGGTGCCACCAGCGTCCGCGTCGACTTCGGCGACGGCACGACGGCCAGCGCGCTCCCGGCCACCCACAGCTACTCCCGTACGGGCGCCTACACGGTGACCATCACGGCGATGGGTGCGGGCGGTGCTTCCGAGACCTGCCGCGTCACGGTCAACGTGGGCGACCAGTACTGCACGCGCATCACGGACCTCAACTCGGCGTTCTTCGGCTTCAACGCCGCGACGCTGACGGCCGACGCGCGCGCCCGTCTCGACGAGAACATCGAGATCCTGCGCCGCTGCCCGCAGATCTGCGTCAACATCAACGGCTACACGGACGACCAGGAGGGCGACCAGACCCGCCTGAGCCAGCGCCGTGCTGACGCGGTCCGCGACTACTACATCTCGCAGGGCATCGACGCCAGCCGCCTCCGCGCCACCGGCCGCGGTCAGGACCCGAACGCGAACTCGAAGGAGGATCCGGGTCCGGGCGACAGCCGCGCTCGCCGTGCGGACTCGATCCCGACCTCGTGCTCCGGCTTCTAAGCCAGCCACCGGGTCAGGTCTGAGACCTGCCGTCTGAAGGGCGGCCTCGCGCAAGCGAGGCCGCCCTTCTCGTATCGCGGGGTTTCCTTCTCACCGGTCGGCAGACGACGGGATGCAGGGCCCCCAGGCCACGGAGCGCCGGTGAGACGGCTCGGCACGGAGGCCGTCCGCACGCAATACCTGCGGCCAGTGGAACCGGGATGCACCGGACTCAGCCGGTGATGGGTTGACGGCACCGCAGCGCCGGGTTTTTGGAGGGCGGCGCCCCGAACGCCCGTCCGAGGCCCCTGTGGCCGTCTCGGCGGCCCTGCCTTCCCCTTCCCGGACTCTCATGATCCGCTCGCTCCTCGCCCTTGCGATGGTCCTCGCGCTCGCCGCCCCGTCGGCACTCGCGCAGGACTATCCCCACCGCTCCGGTCGGGACCACGACCGCGGCTACGGCACCTACGGGTACGTCGACCAGCCGGCGTCCACCGGCGTCCGCGTCGGCGTCGCCGTCGGCCCGTCGTTCTACTTCGGCCCCGACGTGCTCGCCGGCACGTCGCTGCGCGACAACGTGACGGCCACCAACCTCGGCGTCACGGCCGAGGTCACGGTGCCCTTCACGTCGCACCTCTACGGCCGCCTCCTCGGCGGCGCGCTCAACATCGGCGCCGACGACCAGCGCGCGGACGTCACCGGCTCGACCGGCGGCGTGCCCGACGCGCGCTACAACCCGTTCCTCACCAGCCTGACGTGGCTGGCCGAGGGCAACCTGATGGCCTACTTCACGCCGCCGGCCACGTCGGCCATCGCGCCGTATGTCTTCACCGGCCTCAGCGGCCTCTTCGCGACCGGCGACGCCGTGCCCGGCGTCGGCCGCTCGTCGCTGGCCATCCCGGTCGGCATCGGCGTCGAGGCGCGCGTCGCGCGCAACCTGTCGCTCTTCGCCGAGGGCAGCTACCGCTTCGGCCTGACCGAAGTCGCCACAACGCTCCCGGCGACGGCCAACTCGGGCCCGACGGACTGCGCCGACAACCCGGACCTGCCGGAGTGCAAGCCGCCGACCTGCGAGGAGAAGCCCGACGACCCCGAGTGCAAGCCGGCGTCGTGCCACGACGACCCGACGCTGCCCGGCTGCCCGCCGGTGCCCTGCCACGTCAACCCGAACCAGCCCGCGTGCGTGGGCAACGGCGGCGACGCCCGCGACCGCACGCGCTTCAACACGGGTCTCGTGCTGGCCGGCCTGCGCCTCGGCTTCAACCCGGCCCCGCGCCCCTACGTCCCGCCGCCCTACATCCCGCCGCCCGACCCGCGTCCCGATCCGCGCCCGGACCCTCGTCCGGACCCGCCGCCGGCCCGCCCGGTCTGCGACCTCGTCGAGCTCAACACGCTCTACTTCGACTACGGCAGCTCGGCACTGACGCCCCGCGCCCGCGCGCTCCTCAACGAGAACGTGGAGCTGCTGCTCGAGAACCCCGAGTGCTGCATCTTCGTGGACAGCTACACGGACCACTCGGAGCGTGACGAGTTCGGGATGCCGCTCGGCCGCCGCCGCGCCCAGGCCGTCTACGACTACTACCTCAGCCGGGGCGTGTCGGCCAGCCGGATGCAGATCCGCAACCGCGGCACCGCCGAGCCCAACTGCGACAAGGAGGATCCGGGCCGCGGCTGCGAGCGCAACCGCCGCGTGGAGAGCCTCCCGCTCGACTGCGAGCGCTTCCAGATGATGCTCACCGACCCGTCCTACGGCAACTAACGGCGGGCGTTCGAGGCCGACCGCTGCCTCCTCGAGACCGGTCGGCCTTCCGTCGGCGGCCCCGCGTTCTTCGGAGCGCGGGGCCGCGCCGCGTTCCGACGTCAGGCGCGCCCGGCCGCGCGCTCGGCGAACGCCAGCACCAGCCGCGCGTGCAGCGCGACGATCTCCGGGACGCCTGTCGATGCGAGGCGCGCGTCGGGCGTCGTCGGCAGGCGCGGTGGCGAGACGCGCCCCATCCACAGCGGCAGCAGCGTGCGCAGGCGCGCGGGGCCGGGGACGCCGCCCTCAGGCAGGTGCGTCGCGTAGAAGCCCAGCTTGCGCGCGAGGCGGTCGTAGACGCCGCCGTCGTCGGGCGGCACGTCGCCCTCGGCGCCGCTCGCGACGAGCTGTGCGCCGAGCAGGAAGTCGTGCACGAGCAGCGGCACCTCGACGAGCGCGTCGACGGCCGGGCCGGCGGCGTCGGGGCGCGGCCGGAGGCCGGCGGCCACGGCTCGCGCCGTGACCGTGGCGACCATCGCGAGCGTCTCCTCGGCGACGAGTGCCGCGTCGGGCGCGGCGCCCGTGCCGTCCTGCAGCGAGGGCCAGACGGCGCGGACGGCGTCCTGCGTGGTCGTGAGCGCCGCCGGCGCCGCGAAGGCGACGACGCGCGCCGCGAGCGCGGCGGCGTCCGGCGGCGTCGCGCTCGTCTCGGCGTCGGCCACTACGACTTGGGCGCGTCGCCGCCGCCGATGGACTCGCGCATCCGCGTGTCGGCCTCCACGTTGCGGAGGTTGTAGTAGTCCATCACGCCGAGGTGCCCGGAGCGGAGGGCCTCGGCCATGGCCTTCGGGATCTCGGCCTCGGCGGCGACGAGGTTGGCGCGCTGCTCCTGCTCGGCGGCGACGGCCGCCGCGCGGCGCTCCTCGGCGCGGGCGCGGGCGACGCGGAGGTCGGCCTCGGCCTGGTCGGTCTGCAGCTTGGCGCCGATGTTCTCGCCGACGTCCACGTCCGCGATGTCGATGGACAGGATCTCGAAGGCGGTCCCGCTGTCGAGGCCCTTGGCGAGGACCGTCTTGGAGATGTTGTCCGGGTTCTCGAGGACCGCCGCGTGCGTGTCGGCCGAGCCGATGGTGGACACGATGCCCTCGCCGACGCGCGCGATGATGGTCTCCTCGCCGGCGCCGCCGACGAGGCGCTCGATGTTGGCGCGCACCGTCACGCGGGCGATCGCGCGGAGCTGGATGCCGTCCTTGGCGATGGCCGAGATCGGGGGCGTCTCGATGACCTTGGGGTTGACCGACACCTGCACGGCCTCGAACACGTCGCGGCCGGCGAGGTCGATCGCCGTCGCGCGCTCGAACGGCAGGTCGATGTTGGCCTTGTCGGCCGAGATCAGCGCCTGCACGACCTGCTGCACGTGCCCGCCGGCGAGGTAGTGCGCCTCGAGCTGCGGCGGCGAGACCGGGATGCCAGCCTTGTGCGCCGTGATGAGCGGGTTGACGATCTGCGCCGGCGGCACGTTGCGAAGGCGCATCCCGACGAGGTCGCGGAAGAGACCGAGCTTCACCCCGCTGGAGAACGCCGAGATCCACAGCCGGATCGGGACCATGTAGAACAGGACCATCAGGAAGAGGACGATCCCGAGGATGATGATCACGCTGCCGGCGCCGAGGAGGTTGTCCATGGGAGGGCGGGGAAGGGGAGGGCGGGGGCTACGGAGCCGCCGGGGGCGCTAGTTGCGCCGCTCGGCGGACGGGCGGCGGTAGTCGCCGTGGCGGCCGCCGCTCTTGGCGAGCAGCCGCACCTGGGTGATCTCGATGCCGGGCGAGACCGACTTGCACATGTCGTAGATCGTGAGCGCGGCCACCGAGACGGCGGTCAGGGCCTCCATCTCGACGCCCGTCGGGCCGTCGGACTTGGTCAGCGCGCGGACGTCCACCGCGCCGGCCTCGTCGTCGAACGTGAACTCGATCTCGACGTTCTGGAGCAGCACGTCGTGGCAGAGCGGCAGCAGCCGGCTGGCCTGCTTGGCGCCGAGCACGCCGGCGACCTGCGCCACCGCGAGCGCGTCGCCCTTCTGGAGCTCGCCGTCGCGGATCCGTTGCAGCGCCTCGGCGCCGACGACCACGCGCCCGGCCGCGACGGCCGTGCGCGCCGACGACGTCTTGTGGCTGATGTCCACCATCCGGGCGCGCCCGGCGTCGTCGATGTGGCTGAGGGAGGGGGCGTCGGTCATGGCTCTACGGTGGGGGGACGGGAGAAGATAGCGGGAGAGGGGCATTGGGCACGGGGCATGGGAGCGTGGGGGCCGCGAGGCCCGATGGCTCCGCGCGGCTCCCGCGCCTTCATGCTCCCACGCCTCCGTGCTCCCACGCTCCCCGGCGGCATTCCCCACGCTCTTCGCGGTCCGCGGGCGCCGGGCGGGCGTTGCTTCCCGCGTCCCCACTCTCGCACCCCACGCATGGAGCGCACGCTCGCCATCATCAAGCCCGACGCCGTGGCCGCCGGCCACGCCGGCAAGATCCTCGACCGCATCCTCGCCGAAGGCTTCGCCGTCCGCGCGATGACGCTGACGCGCCTGACGCAGGCGCAGGCCGAGGGCTTCTACGCCGTCCACCGCGAGCGCCCCTTCTTCGGGGAGCTGACCGAGTTCATGGCCTCCGGCGCCTGCATCCCGCTCGTGCTGGAGCGCGCGGACGCCGTGAGCCACTGGCGCACGGTCATCGGCGCGACCAACCCCGCCGACGCCGCCGAGGGCACGATCCGCAAGCAGTTCGCCACGTCGATGGGCGAGAACGCGGTCCACGGCTCGGACTCCGTCGAGAACGGCCAGATCGAGGCCAACTACTTCTTCGCCGAGAGCGAGATCGTCCAGAACGCGTAGCGCGCTTCGCGTGCTGCCAGTGGCCAGTGGGAGGGGGCCAGTGGCCATCCGCTACGTCCGCCCTCCCGCTGCCTCGACGGCGCGCTCGCAGCCGCGTGACGTCGCCGAGACCGACACGTCCACTCTGCCACTGGCCACTGGCCACTGGCGTACGGGCTCTGCCCGCACACTGCCCATGTCCGAGCCCCGCCTCACGCCCGTCGACGCGCCGACGCACGGCGCGCGCACGCACACCTGCGGCGCCCTCCGCGCCGACGACGCCGGCCAGACCGTCACCCTGATGGGCTGGGTGGACACGCGCCGCGAGCTCGGCGGCCTCACGTTCGTGGACCTGCGCGACCGCTACGGCCGCACGCAGCTCGTCTTCAGCCCCGAGCTGGACGCCGACCTCGCGGCCGTCGCGTACCGCCTCCGCGGCGAGGACGTGATCTCGGTCCAGGGCGAGGTGCGCGTCCGCGAGGCCGGCCCCAACGCCCGCCTCGCCACCGGCGAGGTCGAGGTGTGGGTCCGCGCGATGGAGGTGCTCGCGGTGGCCGACACGCCGCCGTTCGTCGTCACCGAGAACGACCCCAAGGCCGCCGGCGCTGGCGAGGACCTGCGCCTGACGTACCGCTACCTCGACCTCCGCAAGCCGAGCCTCCAGAAGAACCTCCTGCTGCGGCACCGCCTCTACCAGGCCACGCGCGCCTACTTCGACCGGCACGACTTCGTCGAGGTCGAGACGCCGGTGCTGATGAAGTCCACGCCCGAGGGCGCGCGCGACTACCTCGTGCCGAGCCGCGTCCACCCCGGACAGTTCTACGCGCTCCCGCAGAGCCCGCAGACGTACAAGCAGATCCTGATGGTGGCGGGCATGGACCGCTACGTCCAGATCACCAAGTGCTTCCGCGACGAGGACCTGCGCGCCGACCGCCAGCCGGAGTTCACGCAGATCGACGTCGAGATGACGTTCGCCACCGAGGAGGGCGTCTACGGCCTCGTCGAAGGGCTGATCGCCGACATCTGGCGCGAGACGCGCGGCATCGAGGTCGAGACGCCGTTCCCGCGCATGCCCTACGCCGAGGCGATGCGCCGCTACGGGTCGGACAAGCCGGACCTCCGCTTCGGCATGGAGATCGCCGACGTGACCGACGCTGTCGCCGGCTCGGGCTTCGGCCCGTTCGCGGCCGACGGCGCGCGCGTCGTCGCGATCCGCGTCGAGGGCCAGGCCGAGCGCCCGCGCAAGGCGATGGACACGCTGGACAAGACGGTCGTCCGCCAGACCATCGGCGCGTCGGGCCTCTTCTACGCCAAGCTTCCCGCCGACGGCTCCGACTTCACCTCGTCGGTCAAGGAGGAGGCGTTGCCGCGCGAGCACGTGCAGGCGGCCATCGACGCCACCGGCGCGCAGGCCGGCGACCTCGTGCTGATGCTCGCCGGCCCCGAGCGGAAGGTCTTCGCCCAGATGGGCGACCTCCGCCTCCACATGGCCCGCGAGACCGGCCTGATTCCGGAGGGTGCCGACGGCCCGTGGCGCTTCCTCTGGGTGACCGACTTCCCGCTCTTCGAGTACTCCGAGGAGGACGGCCGCTACTACGCGATGCACCACCCGTTCACCAGCCCCAAGCCGGAGGACTTCCCGCTGCTGGAGACGGACCCCGGCGCGGCCCGCGCGCGCGCCTACGACCTCGTCCTCAACGGCTCCGAGATCGGCGGCGGCTCGATCCGCATCCACCGGCCGGACCTCCAGCGGCGCATGTTCGGGCTGCTCGGCATCACCGACGAGGAGGCCGAGCGCCGCTTCGGCTTCCTGCTGGAGGCCTTCCGCTACGGCGCGCCGCCGCACGGCGGCATCGCGCTCGGCCTCGACCGCCTCGTGATGCTGCTCACCGGCGCCGGCAGCCTGCGCGACGTCATCGCCTTCCCGAAGACGCAGCAGGCCACGGAACTGATGTCGAACGCGCCGGATACCGTGGACGCCGGCCAGCTCGCCGAGCTCCACATCGCGCCCGCCGGCAAGGCGCTCGACTCGTGATCTCGTTCTCGCACCCCGCCGTCGCGCGCGGCCTCTGGCTGCTGCCGCTGTTCCTCGTCGTCGTGGCCGTCGCCACGACCCGCGCCGGAATCGACCAGCGCGCCGTCGCCGAGCGCGGCGAGACGGTCCAGGCCGAGGTGGTGGACGTGCTGCTGCGCGAGCGCTCCGAGATCACGCGCGGCGAGGTGCGGCTCCGCTACACGCCGCCTGGGGCGAGCGCGCCGGTGACGCGCGCCGTCGAGATGCCGCTCGTGCTGCTCAAGGAGATCGAGGCCGACTTCCTCGCGCGGCCCGACACCACGGTGCCGATGACGATCCCGGTCGTCGCATCGGCGGGCTCGGACCAGATCGTCCTCGGCGCGCACCGCCGCGGGACGTGGATGCTCACGTTCAGTCTCGCCGCGATGGCGGCCATCGGCGCGGTCGTCTCGGCGCTGCTCGTCGGCGGCTGGAACCGTCTGCTCGCGCGCGAGGGCGACCCCGCGTTGCGAACCGCGTGACGAAACCGCCGGCGCGCGTCCGGCGCGTGCCGACGCGTCGTATCCTTGGGCCGATGCGCGCGCTCGTGCTCCTGCTGCTCGCCCTCGCGGCCGCCCTGCCGGCCGCCGCCCAGCCGTGCCACGGCGCGGCGACAGGACCGGCGGCGACGCACGCGGATGCGCCTGAGGCCGGCGACGCCGCCACCGGCGAGGCGCCGGCCCGCCACGAGGCCACCGGCGACGTGCCGGCGCCGCTCGCGGGCACGCACCCGTGCGGCGCGCCGCCCGACGCCCTCTGCGCCTGCTGTGTCAGCAGCGCCCTCGCCCCGGCGGCGCCGTCCGCCGAGCGCCAGCCGACGGCGGCCGTCGTCGGCGCGGAGCGCGAGGAGCGGACCGTCACCCCGGCACGCGTCGTCGCGACGCCGGTGCGCGGACCGCCCCGCGCCGTCGCCCTACGGACCCAGGGACCCCGAGGACCTCCCGCGACCGAGACGCCGCGCGCCTGACGCGCGGCCCGCTCCGTCCTGTTCCTCACCGTTTCCCTGATCCGTCCATGACGACGTACATCCTGCGCGCGATGCTCGCGCTCGTTCTCCTCGCCGCCCCCGCCGGGCTGGCCTTCTCGGCTGACGACTGCGCCTGCTGCGCCGACGGCACCCACACGTGCTGCGCCGACGGCGACCACGCCGAGGGCGACTGCTGCTCGGGCGGCGACTGCTGCGCCGACGGCGCGTGCTGCGCCGGCCACGCCGAGGGCGGCACCTGCCCGATGCACGCCGACGGCGCCACCGGCGCCGCGCACGGTGCCGGCCACGAGGCCGGCCACGACGCCGCGCGCCACGCAATGCACCACGGCTCCGCCGACGGCGGCCATTCGTGCTGCGGCGCCGGCGGCACGTGCCCGACGCGCACCGGCACGGCCACCGAGTAACCCTCGGTCCGCGCGAGACGGCGGGGCCGGCACCTTCGGGCGCCGGCCCCGCCGTTGTTTCGGGCCGTCCCGGCGCGTCCGTCCGCGAGCGCCTCCAGCAGCGCGCCACCCATCCTCCCCCCGGGGAGGTGGCCCGAAGGGCCGGAGGGGGTTCCCTGACCATTCCTCATCCCCCATTCCCCATCCCCCATTCCCTCCTCCCGGTACCTTGCCGCCCGCACCGACGACGCCCCCCGATGGCCGGCTACCCGCACGACGAGATCGAGACCCGTTGGCAGGCCTACTGGGCCGAGCACGAGACCTTCCGCCAGCCCGGACCCGGCGACCCCGGCTTCGACGCGAGCAAGCCCGGCTTCTACGCGCTCGACATGTTCCCCTACCCGTCGGGCGCCGGCCTGCACGTGGGGCACCCCGAGGGCTACACCGCCACCGACATCGTCGCCCGCTACAAGCGGATGCGCGGCTTCAACGTGATGCACCCGATGGGGTGGGACGCGTTCGGCCTGCCCGCCGAGCAGGCAGCGCTCAAGGAGGGCATCCACCCGCGCGTCACCACCGAGCGCAACATCGCGACGTTCCGCCGCCAGCTCCAGCGCCTCGGCTTCTCGTACGACTGGTCCCGCGAGGTGGACACGACCGACCCCGCGTACGTCCGCTGGACGCAGTGGATCTTCCTCCAGCTCCACAAGCAGGGCCTCGCCTACGAGAGCTACGCGCCGGTGAACTGGTGCCCCGCGCTCGGCGCCGTGCTCGCCAACGAGGAGGTCGTCGACGGCAAGTCCGAGATCGGCGGCCACCCGGTCATCCAACTCCCGATGCGCCAGTGGATGCTGCGCATCACGGCCTACGCCGACCGCCTCCTCGATGGCCTCGACGACCTCGACTGGCCCGAGTCCGTCAAGGCGATGCAGCGCAACTGGATCGGCCGGAGCGAGGGCGCCGAGGTGGACTTCCGCGTCGCCGGCCACGCCGAGCGCACGCTCCGCGTGTTCACGACCCGTCCCGACACGCTCTTCGGCGCGACCTACATGGTGCTCGCGCCCGAGCACCCGCTCGTGGCCGCCATCACGACCGACGCGCAGCGCGCGGCCGTCGAGGCGTACGTCGAGGCGACGTCGCGCAAGACCGAGCGCGACCGCAAGGAGCAGAAGACCAAGACCGGCGTCTTCACCGGCGCGCACGCCGTCAACCCGGCCAACGGCGAGCACGTCCCGATCTGGACCGCCGACTATGTCCTCGCGGGCTACGGCACGGGCGCCATCATGGCCGTCCCGGCGCACGACGAGCGCGACTTCGAGTTCGCCGTCGCGCACGGCCTGCCGATTCGCGAGGTCGTCGCCGGCGGCGACCTCGACGCCGACGGCCGCCTCACGGCGGCGTTCACCGGCGACGGGCCGCACGTCAACTCCGACGCCTCCGGACGCGCCATCCCCGGCCTCGCCGACGCCGGCGTCTCGCTCGACAGCCTCGGCAAGGCCGACGCCATCGCGCGCATCACGGACTGGCTGGAGGCCAACGGCGCCGGCCGCCGGCAGACGCAGTACAAGCTGCGCGACTGGCTCTTCAGCCGCCAGCGCTACTGGGGCGAGCCGATCCCGGTGATCCATGTGGACGGCGAGGCGCGCCTGCTGCCCGAGTCCGAGCTCCCGCTCCGCCTGCCCGAGGTGGACGACTACCGCCCGGCGCCGACCGGCGAGAGTCCGCTCGCGACCGCTACGGACTGGGTCGAGACCACCGATCCCGCCACCGGCGAGCCCGCGCGCCGCGAGACCAACACGATGCCGCAGTGGGCCGGCTCGTGCTGGTACTACCTCCGCTACCTCGACCCGACGAACGCCGAGCGCCTCGTCGACCCCGAGAAGGAGCGCTACTGGATGCCGGTCGACCTCTACGTCGGCGGCGCCGAGCACGCGGTGCTGCACCTGCTCTACAGCCGCTTCTGGCACAAGGTGCTCTTCGACCTCGGCGTCGTCTCCACCGACGAGCCGTACCGCAAGCTCGTCAACCAGGGCATGATCCTCGGCGAGGTCGAGTTCACGGCGTTCCGCCACGTCACGCCCGAGGGCGACGTCGTCGGCTGGGTCTCGGCCGAGCACGCCGTCCGTGCCGAGGACGCCGAGGAGGCGGAATGGCAGGACGCGCGCGACGGCCGCTCGCTCGCGGCGGTGCGCGTGGACGAGGCCGACGTCGAGAAGCGCGGCGACGGCTTCGCGCTCCGCGCCTACCCCGACGTGCGCGTGACGGCGCGCGCGCACAAGATGTCGAAGAGCCGCGGCAACGTCGTCAACCCCGACGACATCGTCGCCGAGTACGGCGCCGACAGCCTGCGGCTGTACGAGATGTTCATGGGTCCGCTGGAGCAGACCAAGCCGTGGAATACGCGCTCCGTCGACGGCGTCCACCGCTTCCTGTCGCGCGCGTGGCGCCTGCTCCTCGCCGACGGCGCGCAGCTGACCGACGACGCGCCGTCGCGCGACCATCTCCGCGCCCTCCACGCGGCGGCGGCCCGCGTGACCGACGACATCGAGGGCCTGCGCTTCAACACGGCCATCGCGGCGCTGATGGAGTTCGTCAACGCCGCGACGAAGTGGGACGCCGTCCCGCGCGAGGTCGCCGACGGCTTCGTGCGTCTGCTCGCGCCGTTCGCGCCGCACCTCGCCGAGGAACTCTGGCGCGAGGCGCTCGGCCACGCCGGGAGCCTCGCCTATGCGCCGTGGCCCGAGCACGACCCCGCGCTCGTCGCCGCCGACACGGTCGAGATCGCGGTCCAGGTCAACGGCAAGCTGCGCGGGACCGTCGCCCTGCCGCCGGACGCGAGCAAGGACGACCTGCTGGCCGCCGCGCGCGCCGAGCCCAACGTGGCGCGCTATCTCGACGGCGCGACCGTCCGCAAGGAGATCGCCGTCCCCGGCCGGCTGGTCAACTTCGTGGTGGGGTAGGCTCGCTTCGCTCGCCGGCCAGTGGCTCGCTTTGCGAGCGCCAGTGGCCAGTTCGGGCGCGCAGCGCCCGGCCAGTGGTAGACCTGCAACGGGGCTTCCGCCACTGGCCACAGCCTGCCGCCGACAGGCGGCACACTGGCCACTGGCCGGCGCGCAGCGCCGATCAGCCCTACCGCAGCCAGCCCGTCGGGTTGACCGGGCGTCCGTCCTGGAAGAGGGCGAAGAAGAGCTGCGTGCCGCGCCGCGCCTCGCTCGTGCCCGCGCGGCCGAGCGCCTGCCCGGCGCGGACCTGCGCGCCGCGCGCCACGCTCACCGCCGACAGGTTGCCGTAGACGGTCGTGAAGCTGCCGTGGGCGACCATCACGTAGGTCCCGAACGACGCCATCGAGCCCACGCGCTCGACCGTGCCGTCGAACACGGCGCGCGCGGGCGCGCCGGCGGCCGTCGCGATGTCGATCCCGATCGAGTTGATCGTCGTGCCGTGGACCGGGTCGCGCCGCGCGCCGAAGCTGCCGACGACGGTGCCGTCGGCGGGCCACGGCAGGCGCCCGCGGTTGGCGGCGAAGGAGCCGGCGAGGCTCGTCTCGCGGCTGGGCGCCGGCGCGCTCTCGGGCGTCGGACGCGCCGCCGGCGCCGTGCGGGGGGCCGGCGGAGGCGCCGCGCGTGCCGGCTCGGGCGCCGGCCGGGCGGGCTCGGGCGCCGGACGCGTCTCGGGCGCCGGACGCGTGCGCGGCTCGTCCACGCGGCGGACGCGCGGCCCGTCGTCTGTGGACGACCGCGCGGGCGTGGAGGTCGGGCGCGGCGCGGGCGCCGGCGACGCATCCTGGCGACGCGCGCTCTCGGGCGTCGGGTCGGACCGCCGGGGCGCGGCCTCGGCGATCGGCGCCGACGGCGCGGGGCGTGCCGCCGGCCGCGACGCCGTTGGCGGGGGGGCGGGTGCGTCGGCGCGCGGCGTCGGCCGGCGGCGGACGGCCCCGCGCTCGGCGGCGCGGCGGGCGGCGAGGTCGGCCTGGCGCTGCACCTCGGCGGTGCGGGCGGCCTCGGCGCGGCGGGTCGCCTCGGCGACGCGCGCGGCCTCGGCGGCGCGGGCCGCCTCGGCCTGTCGGGCCTGTTCGGCGGCGCGCTGGCGCTCGGCCGTCGCGAGCTGGCGCACGAGGCCCTCCATCTGGGCGGCGTCCGAGCGGCGCTGCGCGAGGTCGCGCTCCAGCGAGCCGCGCCGGCTGCGGAGCGACGCCACGAGCGCCTCGCGCTCGCGCTTGCGCCGCGTCAGGTCATTGGCCTCGGACTGTGCCTGCAGCAGCGTCCGCTGCGTGCCCTCCATCAGGGCGCGGACCTGCGTCTCGCGCGCCCGCACCTCGCTCGTCGAGAGGTCCATGCGCTCGACCTGGCGGCGGCGCTGGCGCGCGAACCGCTGCAGGTAGCGGGCGCGGACGAGCATCTGGTTGATGGAGCCCGCCGAGAGAATCGCCGCGAGCGCGCTGCGGCGGCCGTACATGTATGCGTGGCGGGCGCGGTCGCGGTAGTTGGCGCGCGTGGCCTCGATCTCGGCCTCCAGCCGCGCGATCGTCCGCTGGAGCGTCTCGGCCTCCTCGCGCGACTGCGCGACCTGGGTCCGGTAGCCGGCGAGGAGGCTCTCGCGGAGGCGGATCTCGGAGTCCACGGCCTCGACCGACGCGAGCGCGCTCGTCTCCTCGGCGTGCGTCGCCGCGACGGCGCGCTGCGCGCTCTGGATCTGCGTGCGGAGGCCCTGGAGGCGGCGCTCGGTCGCGGCGCGGTCCTGCGCGGCGGCAGGCCACGCGGCCAGGACGAGGAGAAGCAGGAGAACGCGCACGACGCGGGGGGACGACGTGACGGAATATCGGTCGTTCATCGGGAAACGCAACGTCCGGCCCTGACTCACGGCAGGTCGATGATCTCGTAGTCGGTCGGCCGCGTGAAGCGCAGGCGCAGGTCGGCGGGGTTGACGCCGAGGCTGCGGTGCTCGAAGACGGCCTCGTCGGCGCCCGCGCGGAGGCGCACGCGGCGTGGCAGCACGACGCCGTCGACGGTGTCGAACGCGCTGGCCTCCTGCTCGCCGACGAGTGCGCCGCCGGCGTCGAAGTCGCGCACGCGCACGACGCGCCACAGCGCGGGGTCGACGGTCATCTCGCGCGTCCCGCCGACGGCCAGCGGCGCGCGCAGCAGGTACGTCGAGTCGGTCGGCGTGACGGTCCACGCCTCGGCGGGGTCGGGCGCGAGCAGGCCGAGGACGGCGCGCGCGAGCGTCGCCGGCGAGCCGGCGCCGGGCACGTAGCGTTCGGCCGCCGTCACCGGCCCGACGTAGAGGCGGCGGTTGATGCGGTCGGCGGCGACGAACTCGGTGGCGGTCACGAGTGCGCGCGCGCCCTCGATGCCGAGCGGGCCGCGCACGACGAGCGTGAGGCTGTCGGCGGCGGTGCCGGTGAGGCGCGCGCGGAGGCTGTGCGTCGCGTCCTCGGTGCGCCCGCCCATCACGACGGTGAGGCGCCCGTCGGCGGCGGCGGCGGCCACCGGCGCGACCGCCGCGCCGACGGCGGCGACGATCTGGGCGACCGAGTGGCCGGGGAAGGTGGCGTCCGGCGTGGCGTCCGGCGCGTCCTGCACGAGCGGTCGCGTTGGTCCGCACGCGGAGATGAGGAGGGCGAGCGTGAGGAGGAGCGCGGCGTGACCCGGGACGGGGTGGCGGGATACCGTCCCGGTCGAGCGAGTGCACGGCGAGGAAGACCCCCTCCGTTCGCTTCGCGGACACCTCCCCGAAGGGAGGGGGGCGTGGTGCAGAATCATGGGGCGGCGTGGCGGGCGAGGCGGTCGCGGAGGGCGCGCGCGTCGGGCGGGGCGTCGGCACCGAGGGCGTCGAGTGCGTCGAGGCCGGCACGGGCACTGGCGCGCGCGTCGTCGGCGCGCCCGGCGGCGGCGTAGATCTCGGCGGCGGGCGCGAGGACAGCCGGCGAGGCGGGGAAGAAGAGGCGCGCGTCGTCGGCGGCAGCGGTGCCGCGCGGGTCGCCGGCGGCGAGGAGGGCGTCGAGCAGGCGCGCCCAGGCGGCGAGGTCGCCGGGGTCGGCGGCGGTGCGCGCGAACAGGGCGTCGAGCGAGGCGTCGCGCGGGAGGTCGTCGGAGTCGGTTGAGCGGACCCCCTCCGTCCCGCTGCGCGGGACACCTCCCCGGGGGGAGGAGGGGGTGTCGCCAGCGAGGGCGGCGCGCCGGGCGCGGAGGGCGGGTTCGCCGGGCGCGAGGCGGATCGCCGCGTCGAGCATCGCGACGGCGCGCGGCGTGTCGCCGGCATCGGCGTAGAGCTCGGCGAGGCGGCGGCGCGCGGCGGGCGTGTCGCCCACGCGGACGAGCGCCTCCAGCACCTCGCGCTCGTCCTCGGCGCGGCCTTCGTCGGCGTAGCGGTCGGCCAGCGCGGCGAGCACGTCGGGACGGTTCGGCGCGAGACGGCGGGCGGCGACGAGCGCGTCGGTCGCGCCGGGAACGCCGGCGGCGGCGCGGATCTGTCCGAGCCGCAGGTGGACGCTCGCCTCGGCGGGCGCGGCGGCGGCGGCCCGCTCGGCGGCGTCGAGCGCCGACGGCCAGTCGCGCTCGCTCGCGTGGGCCTCGGCGAGCGCGTCGAGGACGGCGGCGTCGCCGGGCGCGGCGCGGAGCGCGATCGTGAACTGGCGCACGGCGGCCGAGTCGTTGCCCATCGCCAGTTCGGTCATCCCGCGGATGAGGCGGCCCTCGGCCTCGGCGCGGCGGGCGGACGCGTCCGGCGCGGCGCGCTGGGCCTGCGCCGCGCCGGCGACGAGCACGGCCAGCGCAGCGAAGCAGACGGGGCGGGGGGGACGCGGCATCCGGCGAAGATCGGGACTCGCCGGGGTCAACGCGCCGCCGCCGGGGATCGCGCCCGCCGTCTACGCCGGGCGCACGCTCACGGCCGCCGCCACGCTCGGCTCGACGTCGAGCGACGCGCCGTCGCCGAGGCGGGTCCGGCCGTCGGCGTCCACGCGGAGCGCGGTGCCGGGGAAGAGGCCGGCGGCGGCGGCGGCGCGGAGGACCGCCGCGTCCTCGTCGGCCACACTCGCGACGACGCCCTCGGCGCCGGGCGGCAGGTCGGCCAGCGCGGGCCACTGCGGGTCCGCGATCTCGAGCGCCGGCGTCGGGATCGGCGCGCCGTGCGGGTCGTGCGTCGGGAAGCCGAGCGCGGCGTCCATCCGCGCCTCGACGTCCTCGCTGAGGACGTGCTCCCAGCGCTCGGCCTCCTCGTGGAGCCGGTCCCACGGCACGCCGAGCGCCTCGTGGAGGTAGGTCTCGATGAGCCGGTGGTGGCGGATCGTCTCGACGGCGATGCGCCGCCCGGCCTCGGTCAGCGCGACGCCGCCGTAGCGGACGTGCTCGACGAGGTGGAGCGCGGCCAGCTTCTTGACCATGCCGGTGGCGCTCGCCGGGGCGACGCCCAGCCGCTCGGCGAGCGCGCCGGTGGTCGCGCGGGCGTCGCCGCGCGAGAGGTCGTAGACCGCCTTGAGGTAGTCCTCGATGGCGCGGGTCGGGGGCATAGGGCTGAGCAGGCAGGGACCCCTCCGTCCCCGGCAGACCGGGGCCACCTCCCCGATGGGAGCGGGGCGTGGCGGCGGAGACGAACGAACGCGCCGAGGGCAGGTGGGAACCTGGTTTAGGTGAGGCTAATTTAGTGGGACCGAAACCAGGGCTTGGCTCCTACGCGCCGGTGACCCGCGGGCTCCCGCTCCTCCTGCTCCTCGCGACCCTGCACGTCGGCTGCTCGCCGGCCGACGACCCCGGCGCGGCCGGGCGCCTCCGCGTCGTCGCGACGACCGGCATCGTGGCCGACCTCGTGCGGAGCGTCGGCGGCGACGCCGTGCACGTGACGGCCCTGATGGGTCCGGGCGTGGACCCGCACCTCTACCGCGCATCGGAGGGCGACGCCGAGCGCCTCGCCGCGGCCGACCTCGTCGTCGCCAGCGGCCTCCACCTCGAAGGCAAGATGGGGCAGGTGCTGGAGCGGCTGGGCGAGCGGAGCGTGGCGGTGGCCGAGGCGATCCCGGTGGCCGACCGCCGGACGCCGCCCGACTACGAGGGCGCGCCCGACCCGCACGTCTGGATGGACCCGATGCTCTGGCAGCACGCCGCGCGGGCGACGGCCGCCGCGCTCGTCCGCGCCGACCCGGCGAATGCCGCCGCCTACCGCGCGCGCCTCGCCGCGACGCTCGACACGCTCGCAGCCGTCGACGCCGACGTGCGGCGGCTCCTCGACGACGTCCCGCCCGAGCGGCGCGTGCTCGTCACCGCGCACGACGCCTTCGGCTACCTCGGGCGCGCGTACGGCGTGCGCGTCGTTGGCCTGCAGGGCCTCTCGACGGCCGCCGAGGCCGGCACGGCCGACGTGAGCGCGCTCGCCGCGTTCGTCGTCCGCGAGCGCGTGCCGGCGCTCTTCGTCGAGACCAGCCTCAGCCCGCGCGCGATGCAGGCCGTGCGCGCCGCCGCGCGCGCGCGCGGCCACGACGTCGCCCTCGGCGGCGACCTCTACGCCGACGCGCTCGGCCCGCCCGGCTCCGGCGCCGAGACGCTCCCGGCGATGCTCCGCACGAATGCGCGCACCATCGCTCGCGCGCTGCGCGGAGGAGGCGGGTAAGAATGGAAGCTCCCTGCCTCCGCGCGTCACGCCTCGTCTCTTCCTCCTACACGCCTCCTCTCCTACACGCCTCCTCTCCTACACGCCTCCTCTCCTACACGCTTCCATGCCTCCTCCGGCTCTCGAAATCCACGACCTGACCGTCGCGTACCGCGACACGCCGGTGCTGTGGGACGTCGACCTCGTCGTCCCGGAGGGCGTGCTGATGGCCGTCGTCGGGCCCAACGGCGCCGGCAAGACGACGCTCATCAAGGCCGTGCTCGGGCTGGTGGACGTCGCCGCCGGCCAGACGCGCGTCCACGGCAAGCCCTACGCCGAGGCGCGCCGCCGCGTCGCCTACGTGCCGCAGCGCGGGAGTGTGGACTGGGACTTCCCCGCGTCGGTCCTCGACGTCGTCGGGATGGGCCTCTACGGGACGCTCGGGTGGTTCCGCCGCCCCGGGGCCGCCGAGCGTGCGGCCGCGATGGACGCCCTCCGCGAGGTCGGGATGGACGCCTATGCCGACCGCCAGATCGCGCAACTCTCGGGCGGCCAGCAGCAGCGCGTCTTCCTCGCGCGCGCGCTCGTCCAGGGCGCCGACGTGTTCCTGATGGACGAGCCGTTCCAGGGCGTCGACGCCACCACCGAGCGCGCCATCATCGCGTTGCTCCAGCGATTGCGCGCCGGCGGCAAGACGCTCGTCGTGGTCCACCACGACCTCCAGACCGTGCCCGAGTTCTTCGACCACGTGCTGCTGCTCAACGTGCGGCGCATCGCCGCCGGGCCGGTGGCCGAGGTCTTCACCGACGACAACCTGCGGCGGACCTACGGCGGGCGCGTGCCCTTCGCCGCCGCCCGTGAGGCGACGCCCGTCGACGCCGCGCCCGGCGAGGTCGCGTCCGTCGCCGCCGACGGGGCCGCGTGATGGAGGCGCTGCTGACCGACTACACGCTGCGCACCGTCGCGCTCGGCGCGGCCGTCCTCGGCGCGACCGCCGGCGCGCTCGGCACGTTCGCCGTGCTGCGCGGCCAGAGCCTCGTCGGCGACGCGGTCAGCCACGCCGCGCTGCCGGGCGTCGTGCTCGCCTTCCTCGTCACCGGCGGGACGCACCCGCTGGCGCTCGTCGTCGGCGCGGCGCTCGCCGGCTGGGCCGGCATGGCGGCCGTCGGCGCCGTCACGCGCCACAGCCGCATCCCGTTCGACGCCGCGCTCGCGATGGCGCTGGCCGTCTTCTTCGGCATCGGGCTGATGCTGCTCGTCGGCGTGCAGCGGCGCCCCGAGGGCGCCCAGTCGGGGCTGGCGACGTTCCTCTTCGGGCAGGCGGCGGCGATGCTCACGCGCGACGTGGCGGTCATGGCCGGCGTCGGCGCGCTCGCGCTGGCCGCGCTCGCGGCGTTCTGGAAGGAGCTCGTGCTGCTGGCCTTCGACCCCGGCGCGGCGGCCGCGCTCGGCCTGCCGGTGCGCCGCCTCGACCTGCTGCTGACGACGCTCGTCGTGGTGGCCGTCGCGATCGGGCTCCAGACCGTCGGCGTCGTGCTGATGAGCGCGCTGCTCGTCGCGCCGGCGGCGGCGGCGCGGCAGTGGACCGACCGCGTCGGCGCGATGACGCTCCTCGCGGCGGCCGTCGGCGCGGGCTCGGGCGTGGCCGGGACCGTCTGGTCGGCGCTCGTCCCGAGGCTCCCGACGGGTCCCGCCGTGGTGCTCGTCGCGACGGCCGTCGTCGGCGTCTCGCTGCTCGTCGCGCCGGGGCGCGGTCTGCTCGCCGGCGCGCTCCGCGCCCGCCGCGCGCGCGCCACGCTCGGCGGCATGGGCACGCTCCAAGACCTGTTCACGCTCGCCGAGGCGCACCCCGAGAACCCGCACCACGCCCACCCCGAGGCCGTCCTCCGCACGATGACGCTGCGCCCCGATGGCGTCGCGCCCGACCTCGCGGCGCTCGCCGCCCGCGGCCTCGCCGAGCGCGCCGGCGACGGCTGGCGGCTGACCGCCGACGGCCTCCGCCGCGCCCGAGAGATGGCGCGTGTGGGCACGTGAGCGGATCGTCTCACCTGCCGTCTGCCTCCTGCCATCGGCCATTCATCCCGTGAGCCCGTCCGCCGAGATCCAACTCGTCGCCGTCGTGACGGCCGCCGCGTGCGCGCTGCCGGGCGCGTTCCTCGTGCTGCGGCGCGTGGCGATGCTCTCCGACGCGATCTCCCACGCGATCCTGCCCGGCATCGTGGTCGCCTTCTTCTGGACGCGCGACCTCTCCAGCCCGTGGCTCGTGCTCGCGGCGTCGGCCACCGGCGTGCTCACCGTCGCGCTGATCGAGGCGCTGCGGCGGACCGGCCGCGTCAAGGAGGACGCCGCCGTCGGGCTCGTCTTCCCGGCGCTGTTCGCGCTCGGCGTCGTGCTGGTGTCGCGCGCCGCCGGCGACGTCCACCTCGACGTGGACGCCGTGCTGCTCGGCGAGCTGGCCTTCGCGCCGTTCGACCGCGTGACGTGGGGCGGCGCGGACCTCGGCCCGACGGCGCTCTGGACGATGGGCGGCATCCTGCTCGCCGAGCTCGCCCTGCTCGCGGCGTTCTACAAGGAGCTCCAGGCGAGCACGTTCGACCCGGCGCTCGCGGCGGCGCTCGGCCTGGCGCCGGCGGCGCTCCACTACGGCCTGATGGGCGTCGTCTCGGTGGCCGCCGTCGGCGCGTTCGACGCCGTCGGGAGCATCCTCGTCGTCGCGCTGATGGTGGCGCCGCCGGCGACGGCGTGGCTCCTCACCGACCGCCTCCCGCGGATGCTCGCGCTGAGCGTGGCCGTCGGCGCGGCGTCGGCGCTCGCGGGCTACGCGTTCGCGCGGTGGCTGGACACCACGCTCGCCGGCGCGATGGCCGTCGCTGCCGGGCTCGCGTTCGCGCTCGCGTGGGCGTTCGCGCCCGAGCGCGGGCTGGCGGCCGTCGCCCGGCGCCGGGCCGGCCAGCGGCGCACGTTCGCGGCGACGCTGCTGGCGGTCCACCTCCTCCAGCATGAGGGCCACGCCGACGCCGACCGCGAGTGCCGTGCGAGCCACCTCACGGAGCACGTCGGCTGGGAGGCGGCGTTCGCGCGGCGCGCCGTCGAGGCGGCCGTCGGCGCCGGGTGGGTCCGCGCCGACGGCGACCGCCTGTACCTGACCGACGCCGGACGCGCCACGGCCGCCGCCGCCGTCGTGGCGTGACTGCGCGGCGGTCTGGTGCAGATGCACCACGCCCGCCGGCGGGCGCAGCGGTAGACTGGAGAATTCGCCCGGTCCTCCACATCATGTCGCGTCTCGTTCTCGCCCTCTCGTTTCTATCCGCCGGCGTCGCCGGCCTGACGACTCCTGCCGCCGCGCAGGTGGACTCGACGTCCGTCGAGGACGTGCCGGTGACGCTCGACGACCGGTTGGCCGAGGCCCCGCACGCCGAGGCCCCGCCGACGGCGCCCTACAAGGACCCGGTGCTCGGGCACGTGTTCGGGTATCTGCTCACCGGCGGCGGTCACTTCTACGCGGGCGAGACCGGCACCGGCGTGATGCTGCTGGCCGTCAGCGCGACCGGCGCGCTGATCACGGTCAACGGGCTCCAGCGGTTCGCCAACAACTGTGCGTTCGGCTCCGACGACTGCTCGTCGCTGGACCCGTCCGTGATGCTGGCCGGGCTCGGGATGATCGTCGGCGCGCAGGTCTACAGCATCGTCGACGGCGGGCGCGCGGTGCGGCGTGCGAACGTCCGCAACGGGCACATGGACGGTCGCCCGCGCGTGGCGGTCGCCGCCTCGCCGGGCGGCGTCGCGCTGCGCGTGCGGCTGTAGAGGCGCGCGCCGGCAGGGCACGCCGGCGGGGCTTTGGAATCGGCGGTGCCGATGACGATGTTGGGGCCCTGCCCCTGTCGCCATGTGTCTCCGCTTCGGTGTCGTCGTCGCGTGCTGGGTCGCATTCGCGGCCGGCGTGCGCGCGCAGGAGCCGGCGGTGCCCGACAGCCTGGCCGGCGTCGTGGTCGACGCCGCGACCGACCTCCCGCTCGTCGGCGCGACCGTCCGCTGGCCCGGACTCGCGCAGGGCGCGGCCACCGACGCCGACGGGCGCTTCCGCCTCGTCGTCCCGCCCGGCGCGCGCGCCGCTGTCGTGTCGTTCGTCGGCTACGAAGCGCAGACCGTGGAGGCGGTGTCGTCGCCGGTCCGCGTGGCGCTCCGGCGGGGCGCGGCGCTCGGCGAGGTGCGGGTGGCGGCCGACGCGTACGGCGTCGGCGCGCGCCCCGAGGCCGAGGTCGGGATGGGGCGCGTGGCGCTCTCGGGGCGCGACGTGGAGCGCCTGCCGGCGCTCGTCGGCGAGGCCGACGTGCTGCGGACGCTCCAGCTGCTGCCCGGCGTGCGCGGCGGCGGCGAGGCGTCGGCCGGCCTCTACGTGCGCGGCGGCGGCCCCGACCAGACGCTGATCCGCCTCGACGGCGTGCCGGTCTACAACGCGAGCCACCTCTTCGGCTTCTTCTCGACGTTCCACCCCGAGGCCGTCGACGCCGTCGAGCTGACGCGCGGCGCGCTCCCGGCGCGCGTCGGCGGGCGCCTCGGCGCGGTCGTGGACGTCGCGCTGCGTCCGGGCAGCCTGGAGCGCGTCGGCGTCGAGGGCAACGTGGGGCTGCTCGCCGCGCGCGTGCTCGCCGAAGGTCCGGTGGTGCCGGAGCGCGTCTCGCTGCTCGTCGCCGCGCGGCGGACCCACATCGACCTGCTCACGCGGCCGTTCATCGCGCGGAGCAACCGCAAGGCGGCCGAGCGCGGCGAGGCGCAGATCCGCCCGACCGCCGGCTTCTACGACCTCACGGCGCGCCTCCACGGGCGCCTCTCGGCGCGCGACCGCCTCGACGTGACGCTCTACGGCGGCGCCGATGCGTTCGGCGTCGAGTCCGACGACCCCGTCGAGGCGTGCGGCGGCGGCCTCTGCATGCCGACGGGCGCGACCGACCGCTACGGCGGGGCGCTGGACTGGGGCAACCGCCTCGCGTCGGCGCGCTGGGCGCGCGCGTGGTCGCCGCGCGCGACGAGCCGCGTCACGCTCTCCGCGAGCGACTACCGCTTTGACGTGGGCGTGGACGTCGAGGAGGGCGTCGGCGGGCCGGCGCCGACGGCGGCGCGCGCGCGCTACCGCTCGGGCATCCGCGACCTCGCCGCGCGCCTCGACGTGGACCTCGCGCCGGGCGGCGGGCACGCGGTGCGCGCCGGCGCGAGCGTCACGCGGCACGCCTTCACGCCGGGCGCCCTCGCGATCCTCGCCGACGACGCGGATACCGACGACGCGTCGCTCGACGAGACCGTCTCGGAGAACCGCTCGGCGGGGCTCGACCTCGCGGCCTACGCCGAGGACGAGTGGCGCGTGAGCCGCGCGTGGACGGTCGCCTACGGGCTCCACGGCGCGCTCTACGCGTCGGGGCGCTTCCGCTACCCGAGCGTCGAGCCGCGCCTGGCGGTGGCGTGGCGGCTGCACGAGCGGCTGGCCGTCAAGGGCAGCGCGGGCGTCACGCAGCAGCCGCTGCACCTGCTCACGACGGGCGCCGGCGTCGGACTGCCGGCCGACCTGTGGGTGCCGGCGGACTCCATCGGTCCGCAGCGCGGCGCGCAGGTGGCGCTCGGGCTCGCCGGCTCGCTGCCGGGCGGCGTGACGTGGAGCGTCGAGGCCTACGCGCGGCGGATGCGCGGCCTGATCGCCTACCGCGACGGTGCCTCGTTCGCGACGCCGTTCGCCGACTGGCAGCGCCTCGTCGTCACCGGCGACGGCGCCGCGCGCGGCGTCGAGGTCTTCGTCCAGCACCGGAGCGAGCGCGCGACGGCGTGGCTCTCGTACACGCTCGCGCGCTCGGACCGCCGCTTCCCCGACCTCGACGGCGGCGCGGCCTTCCCGTACCGCTACGACCGCCGGCACAGCGTCGCGGCCGTCGCCCTCGTGGACCTCGCGCGCTGGCTCAGCGCGTCGGCCTCGTTTGTTTACGGCTCCGGCGACGCCGTCACGCTCCCGACGGCCGTCTACGACGCGACGCCGCTGGCGACGGGCGACGTCGGCGCGTGGGTCGCCTCGTTCCCCGAGGCCGTCGACGAGACGGCCTACGGCCCGCGCAACGGCTACCGCCTGCCGCCGACGTTGCGCCTCGACCTCGGCGTGACGCTCCACCTCCGGCGCGGCGCGCGCCCGCACAGCGTCAGCCTGACGGTCTACAACGCGACCAACCACAAGAGCCCGTTCGTGACCACGTTCGAGTCGCGCGTGGACCCCGCCACCGGTGAGGCGCGGCAGCAGCTCGTCGGCCTCTCGCTCGTGCCCATCCTGCCCGCCGTGTCGTACCAGTTCGCCTTCTAGCCGTGCCGCGTCGCCTCCCGCTCCTGCTGGCATGCCTCGCCGGCGTCCTGGCCTCGGGCTGCGACGTCGGCGCGTCGGTGGACCTCGACGCGCCGGCCCACGAGCCCGGCGTGGCGGTCCGCGCGACGCTCGCCGCCGGCGCCGCGCCGACGGTGCGCCTGAGCCTGAGCCGCGATCCGTACGGACCCGCCGACGGCGACCTCCCGTCGGCCACGCCGCCGGGCGCCACGGTCACGCTCTGGCGCGACGGGCGCCTCGTCGAGACGCTCGCGGCGCGCCCGCAGACGTGCTACACGCGCCGCGAAACGCGCTGCAACCCCGAGACGGGCGCGACCGAGCTCGTCGCCGAGGAGGGCGCCTATCCGTGCGGTGCGTTCGGCGGGGCGCTGCCCGTCGAGTCGGGCGGCACGTACACGGTCCGCGCCGAGGTGCCGGGCTACCCGACGGTCGAGGCGACGGTCGTCGTGCCCGCGGCGGCGTCCGTCATGGCGCGCGAGACGGCCGGGCCGGACGCCGAGACGCGCCGGCTGGTGGTGGACGTGACCGACCCGCCGGCGGCGGACACGCGCTACGGGATCGTCGTCTTCCGCGAGTTCGACCGGTTCGACACGCAGGCCTGCGCCGTGGGCGGGCCGCGCGACACGACCGTCGTGCTGGGGTTCGCGGCGCGCACCGGCACGCGCTTCCACAGCACCGACCCCGTGCTGACCGCCAACGCCGTCGCGCCGCCCGACGGCTTCCGCCTCGCCACGTTCACCGACGCGACGTTCGCCGGCGGCACCGCCGCGCTCACCGTGGACGTCCCGCGCGCGAGCACGCAGACCGCGCTCGGCTTCACCGGCGGGCTCGTGGTGCAGGTCGCCGTGCTGTCCGAGACGCTCTACGACGCGTACCAGACGACCGGCGGGCTGCCGCTGGGCGACAACCCGTTCGCCGAGCCGGCCAACCTGCCGTCCAACGTGGCCGGCGGCTACGGGCGCCTCGGCGCCGTCGCCTTCGCCGAGGCGTCGGTGCCCTGACGGCCCTCAGTTCGCCGTCAGCGTCCACGTCTCGCGGCGGGTCTCGCCGCCGGCGAGCGGCGTGTAGAAGTCCCACACGTGGCGCGACCGCGAGCGCTCGCGGATCGTCCCGGCGATGTCCGTCGAGCCGGGCGCCTCGCCGATGCGGATGATCCGCAGGCCGTCGTGGTCGGACTGGACGAGGCCGCAGTCGCGCCCCCCGTCGGGGTTGCCGACCGGGTAGGCGACCGCCGCGCGGCTGCCGTCGCCGGCGCTCTCGAGCGTGAGGCGGAAGCAGCGGACCGACCGCGCGACCTCGTAGGTGTCCGTGCGCGGCTCCCCGACGGGCGTGACCTCGCCGTCGGCCGCGATGGTCTCCTGCGTGATGGTGCGGGTCCAGATGCCGTCGAGGTCGGCCATCACGGCCGGCGCGTCGTCGGTGAGGGCCTCGGAGTAGAAATCGCAGCCCGCGAGGGCGAGCGCGAGGCAGAGGGCGAGCAGGCGCATGGCGGGGCGGGCTAGAAGAGGCGGACTTCGACGCCGACCTGCACGCGCGGCCCGACGAAGTCGCGGTCGGCGAGCGCGGCCTCGTCCTCGTCGAGGCCCGTCTGGTCGGCCACGAAGCGGTCGAAGTCGCGCGGGAAGTAGCTGTTGAGCTGGTAGAGGTCGTAGTCGGTCAGCGCGATGCGGTCGGGGAAGGGCTCGATCGGGAGCGAGACGCGCACCGGGATGACCACGCGGTCGCCCACCGCGAGGCCGGCGATGAGCCCGGCCTCGAAGTAGGTCGTCGAGGCCGTGTAGACGCCGTTGAGGCGGTACTCCGAGCCGTAGCTCTCCGAGCCGTCGGGGAAGACGGCCGCCGCGCCCACGCGCACGCCGCGAAAGAGGCCGCCGAACGAGGTGCCGAGGACGAGCGGGGCCGCCGCGTCGGTCGTGACCTCCACCGTGGCGGCGTGCGTCTGCGTGCGCGTCGCGATGAGGTTGCCCGAGCCGTTCTCGAACGTCGAGCGCGCCTCGGCGGCCTCGCGCGAGATCGTGTAGCCGAAGCCGAACGCCACGGCCCCGAGGTTGACGCGGACGAGCCCGCCGACGGCCGGCGACGTGCCGCCGGTGGGCAGCAGGTCCACCGGACCGTCGAGGCGCTGCACGTAGTAGTCGCTGTACGTCTGGTTGAACAGCTCGATGGGCTCGGCGCGGTACTGCGAGCGCGCGAGGCCGCCGACGAGGTAGAGGCCGGTCGGCTGGGCGGCGGCGAGCGCCGGCGCGAGGGCGAGGAGGAGGACGAGGCGACGCACGGGGATCCGGGGCAGGAACGCCTCAGGATCGGCCGCGCCGGAGCCGGACGGTATCCCCGGTAGCGGGGAGATCGGCGAGCGCCGCGTCGAACGCGACGGGCGTCAGCCGACGGCGGACCCGACAAGGGCGCCGACGACGTGCGCGACGGCGTGGGCCAGCACCGCCGCCTCCAGCCCCCACCGCACGAACGCGACGCCGAAGAGTGCGCCGAGCGCGGCGTTGCCCGCTACGACGTAGAGCACCACGTCGGGCGTGAGCGCGCCGGTGAGCGCGCGCGCCGCCGGCAGGTGGCCGAGCCCGAACAGCAGCGCGCTCCCGAGTACGGCCATCACGACGGCGGCGCGTCCGGGCGCCGGCGCGCCGCCGTCCAGCACGCGCGTCAGCAGCGCGAGCAGCGCCGTCAGCAGTCCCCAGCGCAGCAGCAGCTCCTCGGTGACGCCGCCGTAGAGGAGCCTCACGGCCATCGACGGCGCGAAGCGCTCACCGGCCTCGACGAGCGCCGCCGGCGCGACGGCGCCGAGCGCCGCCAGCCCCGCGCCCGCCACCACCCCGAGGACGAGGCCGGGGACGAGCAGCGCCCGCACGGCGGGCGTCACCGGCCGTCGGCCGGCGACCGCCTCGGCCACCGGCGCGTGCAGGCCCACGCGGGGCGCGAGCGCGACGCCTGCCCACACGGCCAGCGCGAGGAGCGCCGCGCTCTGGAGCGCGCTCACGGCGACGAGCGCGGGCATCGGGAGCGGGAGGGACGCGCCGGCGGCGAGCGACGACACCATCGCCGGCACGAGCGTCGCGGCGGCGAGGACCACGCCGGGCAGGCCGGCGAGCCAGAGCAGGAGCCCGAGGCGGCGGCGTGGTGATCGTGTCGGGGCAGAGAGGGACAATTCGGCTTCGATGCGGGCGTCAAAACACGCAGTCAGCTTGCTCGGTGTTGGATGAGTCTACATGTACCCATGCGGCCGGCTTGCCAGGTTTTGCGGTCAGGCGGAGCCACACTTCATTGACGGGAATGACAAAAGGCTGGAACACATGAGCAAACGCGCGGCGCACGTCTTCCTCAGGATGGTCCAGATAAGCTTCGTAGACGATTCTGCGGTGTCTGAACATCAGCGTAGAAGACCCTTCGTGCTGTCGAAGTTCGAGGAACTCCACGATGTCGCCCACATTCACCTGAACGCTTCCTGTATGTCGTGGCGTGTTCTCGTCAACCTAGTTGCTCGTTCCGTACGAGGTGACGTCGAATCTCACCGGCTCAAGCGCTTGCGCGGGGAGAGTGGATCGTACCACGGTGATCGCCATGTCACGATCGTTCAAGGCGATGAGCCTGCCGCGTTCGACCGTCCGGATGGAAGCTCCTTCGCGACGTGGGTGGCGGTAGGCACGCAGTGCTCTCGTCGTACGGTAGACGGAGATGCACTCTCCGTAGAACGAGTCGCCGCCGCGAAACGCAAACGTTCCTCCATGCTGGGGCTGCGCCACAGCCACAGCGGGCAGTGCGACGAATCCTGCCATCAACAGAGCGCCTTGGACGAAAGCGCGAAATAACCTGCGCCTCATGCTGAATCGGGGTCTGTCTCGGACCTGAAACCTACGCCTCGCCGGACTCGTCGCCCAGCGGCGGCGGGAGCGTCGCGCCGCCGATCATCGCGTCGAGCTGGTGCTCGCTGTGGACGAGCACCTCGCGCGCCTTCGATCCCTCGAACGGGCCGACGATGCCGGCGTCCTCGAGCTGGTCCACGAGCCGCGCCGCGCGCGTGTAGCCGATGGACAGCTTGCGCTGGAGCAGGCTCACCGAGCCCTGCTGGCTGCGCACGATGATGCGCGCGGCCTCCTCGAAGAGGTCGTCGCGCTCGTCGCCGCCGAGCGTTCCGGCGGCGCCCTCCGGCGCCTCGCCCATCGGGTCCATCGGCGGGAGCAGGTACGGCCCGGCGCCCTCCTGGCGGCCGACGAAGCCGGCGACGGCCTCGACCTCGCGCACGCTCACGAACGGACCCTGCAGGCGCGTGATGCGGCTGCCCGACATGTAGAGCAGGTCGCCGTTGCCGATCAGGTGCTGCGCGCCGCCGCCGTCGATGATGGTGCGGGAGTCGATGCGCGAGGCCACCTGGTAGGCGAGGCGCGACGGGAAGTTGGCCTTGATGAGGCCCGTGATGACGTCCACGCTCGGGCGCTGCGTGGCGAGCACGAGGTGGATGCCGACGGCGCGCGCCATCTGGGCCAGCCGCGCGATGGGCGCCTCGACCTCCTTCGCGGAGGTCATCATGAGGTCCGCCAGCTCGTCCACGATCACGACGATGTACGGCAGGCGCTTGTGCTCCGGCCCGAGGCCGTCGAGCGCGCCACTCGCCAGCTTGGCGTTGTACTCCTCGATCCCGCGCACGCCCGCCTCGGCGAGGCGCGTGTAGCGCTGGTTCATCTCCTCGACGCAGGAGCGGAGGACGGCCGCGGCCTGGCTGAAGTCCGTGATGACCGGCTCCTCGGCATCCTCGGGCATCGCCGAGTAGTGGTTGAGCAGCTCGCGGTAGGCGTTGAGCTCGATCTGCTTCGGGTCGATCATCACGAACTTGAGGTCCGCGGGGTGCTTCGCGTAGAGCAGGCCCACGATGATCGCGTTGAGGCCGACCGACTTGCCCGATCCCGTCGCGCCGGCGATGAGCAGGTGGGGCGTCTTGGCGAGGTCCTCGATGAAGACGTCGCCCTCGATGGTCTTCCCGATGGGCGCCGGCAGCGCCATCTTGCCGGCGCGCGCGGCGTCGCGGAACGTGGCCGTCGAGAGCATCTGGCGCAGGCGCACCATCTCGCGCGAGCGGTTCGGGATCTCGACGCCGATGGCGCTCTTGCCGGGGATCGGCGCGATGATGCGGATGCCGGGCGCGGCGAGCGCCATCGCGAGGTCATCCTCCAGCGCCGTGATGCGGGAGATCTTGATGCCCGGCGCGGGCGTCAGCTCGTAGCGCGTGACGGTCGGGCCGACGACGGCGTCGATCTCGGTGATCTGGATGTTGTAGGTCTCCAGCTTGTCGAGCAGCGTCTGCTTGTTCTCCTCGATCTCCTCGTAGTCGATCACCGGGTCGCCGTCGGCGTCCTCCAGCAGCTCGATCGACGGCAGGTCGTAGGGCAGGCTCGCGGCGTCGGGCGCCAGCCGGCGCTCGGCGTCGAGGTCCACGCGCTCGACCTCGGCGGGCCCGATCACGTGGACCGCCGGCCCGGCCACCTCGCCGACGAGCGCGTCGAGGTCGGGGTCGTCGGCGTCGTCGGCCGGCGGCGGCGCGCCGACGGGCGGGACGGCCGGCAGGGCGCGGCGCGCGGCCTCGGCGCTGCGCTCCATCGCCTCGGCGGTCACGTCGCGCGGTTCGTCGCGCAGGTGGTCGCTCGGCGGGGGGGAGACGCCGGCCCCGTTGCGCGGCGTGCGGTCCCGGGACCCCCCTCCGTCCGCTTCGCGGACACCTCCCCGGGGGGAGGGATCGGGTTGTGCGCTGGTGCGGGCGTCGCGGCGGGCGGCGCGGTCGGCGAGGGCGGCGGTGCGCGCCTCGGCGCGGAGCGTGCGCCGCTCGGCGGCGCCCTCGCGGTAGCTGGCCCACGCCTCGGCGAGGCCGGTGCGGACGCTCGCGGCGGCCGTCTCGGCGCGCTCGAGGCTCGTCTGGATGTCGAGGTCCACGAGCAGCAGCGCCGTCACGAGCACGCCGACGACGAGGACGACGAAGGCGCCGGTGGCGCCGGCGATGCTGGAGAGGCCAGCGGCGAGCCCGCCGCCGATGGCGCCGCTCCAGCGCGGGATGCCGGTGCCGGCGTGGAGGTCCAGCCACCCGAAGAAGGCGGCGATGAAGACCGCGCCGGCGACGGCGAGGCCCGACAGCAGCGGCAGGAAGACGGGTGTCTTGCGGCGCAGCAGCACCCAGCCCCACGCCACGAGGAACGCGATGGGCAGCAGCACCGGGAAGCCGAGGCCGTGCGAGACCAGGCCGCGCGCCGTCCACGCCCCGACGTGGCCGATGAGGTTGTGGAAGCGGTTGTCGCCGAAGTCGGTGACGAGCGGCGCGACGTCGCTCGCGAGCAGCGCGTCGTCGGCCGGGTGGTGGGAGGCGACGGCGATCCCGAGCAGCAGCCCGAGGGCCAGCAGCACGAGGCCGGCGACCTCCTGTCGGCGCGACCGTGCGGCGGCCTGCCCCGGCTTGCCGGGGGCGGCGCGGCGGGTCTCGGCGGTCGCGCGCTTCGCGCGGCGGGGGCGGGGGGAGCTCAACGGCAGGGGGGAGGACCGGGCGGGCGGCCGACGGGACGCCGGGCCGGCCGGCCGGCAAGATACCGAGCGGCGCGCGGTCGCCGGGGCGACCAAGCAGAGGCCCCGGCCGGCCAAGAAGGCCGGCCGGGGCCGAACGTCGGGCGTGGCCTGACTGGTTGTCGTCCCCCCGGACAGAGTCCCAGATGCAGCCTCACTCCGCACGGGCACGATAGGAAGCCCGCGCCGGATTGTCAAGAGGCAATCAAGACGCTGCCGGAGCGCGTGCGCCTACGCCATCGAGACGCGCGTCTGGTAGCTGGCCGTCTCGGTGTCCACGCGGATCACGTCGCCCTCGTTGATGAAGAGCGGGACCATGACCGTCGCGCCGCTCTCGAGCGTCGCCGGCTTGGTGGCGCCGGTGGCCGTGTCGCCCTTCACGCCGGGGTCCGTCTGCGTCACCTTGAGCTCGACCGTGCGCGGCAACTCGGCCGAGAGCGCGTCCTCCGTGGACGCGTCGAAGAGCACGTCGATCGTCGCGCCCTCCTTGATGAGGTCCTTTGCCGGCACGAGGTCGGGGCGGAGCGCCACCTGCTCGTAGGTCTCCGTGTTCATGAAGTGGAGGCCGGTCTCGTCCTCGTAGAGGTACTGCATCTGGCGGCGCTCCACACGGGCCGTCTCCACGCGCTCGCCGGCGCGGAAGGTCGTGTCCACGATCTTGCCGTTGCGGAGGTTGCGCAGCTTGGAGCGCACGAACGCGCCGCCCTTGCCGGGCTTGACGTGCATGAACTCGGCGATCTGCCAGAGGTCGTCCTTCCAGTGGAGGACGAGGCCGTTGCGGAAGTCGGCGGTGGAGGCCATCGGAGGGGGCGTGGTCGGGGCGGGGAAGCTACCGACGGCGTCGGGCGTCACTGGCGAAGCGGACGTGGAAAGCGGCGTGTGGGCGTGTGGGCGTGTGGGCGTGTGGGCGTAAGGCGAACGACCGATTGGTTCCAGCCCCCACGCTCCTGCTCCCCCACGCTCCCGTGCCCCCACGCTCCCGCACTCACCACGCGATCTGCGTCTCCAGCCCGCCGCCGAGGCCGCGCCGTCCGGAGAACTCGCCCTGCGCGGCGAGCCAGCGCAGCAGCTGGTAGTCCAGCGTCAGCTCCACCGGCACCTGCGACTCGCGCGTCGCGGCCGTCTGCGTGGGGTTGACCACGAAGCCGCCGGTGAAGAAGAGCCGGTTCGAGAGGTACTTGCCGACGCGGATGACCACCGCGCCGCCCTCGCCGACGTCGATCTGCGCGAGGTCGAGGCCGAGGTTGCTGCTGGCGAAGCCCTCCAGCAGGCCGCCGATCTCGCCGTAGAGCGCGCCGCCGAGGACGCCCCCGAGCGCGCTGCCGGACGCGAAGTTGTCCGAGAGCTGGCCGGTGGCGATGACCGAGATGATGTCCGCCGGGTCCATCGCGGGATTGGACGAGAGGCGGATCTCGGGGTTGTCGTCCAGGCGGCCCGCGACGTCGAGCGTGATCTGGGCGGAGGACTGGCCGGCGAGCGTGCCGGTGAGGCGCACGTCGAGCGTCGCGCCGAGGTCCACCTGCGCGCTCAGCGGCGGCCCGTTGAACGTGAGCGTCCCGCGCTGGACGTCGAAGCGGCGGTTGAGGGTCTGGACCGAGCCGCGCACGAGCTCGATCTGGCCGAAGAGCTGGCTCTCCTTGGCGTACGACCGCTTGACGGCCTGCACGTCGCCCTCGAACTCGATGTCGTAGTCCAGCCCGGCATCGGCGCGGAGCCACACGTTGCGGTTGATCTGGACCGTGAGGTCGTAGTCCAGCGCGTCGGTGAAGCGGCTGACGGCGGTGTCGCGCGCCGTGATCACCCGCCCGAAGCGGGCCTCCAGCGTGCGGAGCTGCTCGTCGGTCAGCTCGACGCGTTCGAGGTCGGGTGGGACGAGCTCGTCGGTCACGTAGATGTCGCCGCGCGCGAGGGTCACGGCGCCGCGCAGGACCGGCGCGGTGAGGCTGCCGGTGAGGCGCAGCGGCTGCGTGCCCGCGTCGAGCACGAGGCGCCGGAAGGTGCGCGTGTCGATGGCCGTGAAGGCGTCGGGGCGGATCGTCAGGTCGAACTCGCCGACCGAGAGCTCGCGCAGGCGCACGACGCCATCCACGTCGAGGCGCGTTGCGCCGGCGTCGTCGGTCACGCGCACGTCGTCGAGCGAGATGCGGTTGCCGCGGAACGTGACGTCGGCGAAGAAGGGGTAGACGATCCCGGTGGCGACGGCGCCGAAGCGGCCGTCGGTGACCGTCGCTACGCCGTCGAGCTCGGGCGCGGCCTGCGTGCCGCTCACCGTGAGGTCCAGCCGCAGCGCCCCGCCGAGCTCGCTCACGGCGCGGTCGTCGAGGAAGGGCTCGACCCAGCCGATGGGGAAGGCGTTGGCGCGGGCGACGATGGTCACCTCGTCGTCGGCCGCGGCGTCCTCGCCGGTGACGCCGCCGTCGGCGAGCGCGAAGCGGCGCGGGATGGTGGCGTCGAGCGTGAGCGTCTCGCCGGAGACGTGCGTCAGGATCGCGTCGAGGCCGAGGCGACCGTCGGCGTAGCTCAGCTCGGCGTCCATCGTGCCGACGGCCACGCCCTGTGCCGTCAGGTCGTCCAGCTCGATCGTGCCTGAGAGGATGGGCGCGGCGGCGGGGCCCGAGAGCGCGAGCGTGGCCGAGACCGCGCCGCCGAGGTCGTCGTAGCCCGCGAGGTCGGCGATGCCTTCGAGGCGGACGTTCTCGACGGTCGCCACGAGGTCCTGCTCGCCCGAGAAGTCGAGGCGGCCGTCGGCGAGGATCTGCTGGCCGCCGTTGGCCTCGCTCGACAGCATCAGGCCGCGCACGAGGATGCCGTCGTCGAAGACGATGCGCGCGGGCTGCCCGATGCGCCAGAGCGAGTCGTCGAGGCCGACGGTGCCCTCTTCGAGGCCGATCTCCAGCGGGTCGGTGTCGAGGTTGAGGCGGAGCGCGGCCTGCACGTCGCGCCGCTCGTCCACGACGGCGAAGGCGCGCAGCGCGATGTCCGAGCCGTCGAGCGTGGTCTCGAAGCGCCCTTCGCGGACGAGGAAGGTGCCGCTGCGGAACGTGTCGAACGTCGAGACGACGGTTCCGGCGACGGCGCCGAGGCCGTCGCGCGCGAGGCGCTCGCGGTCGATCTGCAGGTCGAGGTCGCCGTCGATGGCGGTCACGCCGGTCTCGCCGAGTGCGAGGCGGTCGGCTTCGAGGCGGCCGGCGACGGCCAGCGGCTCGCCGGGCCGCCCGACGGCCGTCAGCGAGAACGTGCCGCGCTCCAGCGTCGGCGCCGGGTCGAGGTAGGCGCCGAGCGGCGCGAGGCTCTCGACGGCCCCGTCGAGGCGGAAGCGCGACGCGGCGCCCGCGTTGAAGAGCGCGAGCGTGCCGCTGCCCTCGGCGTCGGCGAGGTCGGTGTCGAGCGAGAGGCGGTCCACGCGCAGGATGCCGTCGGCCAGCGCCACCTGCGCGTCGAGGCTGTCCACGCGCACCGGACCCACGGCCGAGCCGCCGCCGGCCGCGAGCGTCGCCGCCAGCGTCATCGTCTCGGGCTCCAGCCCCTCGCCGGACACGTCGAACGTCGTCGTGAAGCGCGCCGGCTGGTCGGACGGCAGGCTCAGGAACGGGCCGAGGTCGAGACGGTCGGTGCGCCCGCGCGCGGCGTAGCGCGGGCGGTCGTCGAACGGGCGCGCCTGCACGGCGGCGACGAGGCGTCCGGGCGGACCCGTGGCGTCGCCGTCGTCGCCCGTCGGCGGCGGGAGCGTCACGTCGAGGTCGGCCGTGAGGGCGCCGTCGGCGAGCGCGAAGACGGCCCGCGCGGCCTCCACGACGGCCTCGTTGACGGTCGAGCGGCGGAGCGTGAGCGTGCCGCCGGCGCGCGCGGTCTCGAGGTCGTCGAGGCCGGCGAGCGAGCCGGTGAAGCATCCCGTGAGGCTCGTGCTCAGGTCCGAGCCCTCGGTGAACGCGCCGGCGTCGAGGTCGCGGAAGCACATCCGCTCGCCGAAGGTGAGCGCGAGGCCGTCGCCGTCGAACAGGCGCGTCGTGAGGTCGAGCGCGAGCGAGCCCTGCGGCAGGTCGAGGTCGCCGGTGACCGAGAGCGCGCCGCCGGCGAGCCGCGCCCGCACGTCGGACGACCGGGCGACGTAGTCGCCGTAGCGCGAGTCCTGGAGCGCGAGCGTCGCGTCGAGCGAGAGCGTGCGCGGGTCGAGCCCGGCGCCGCGCGCCGTGTAGGCGCCGGTGAGGCTGGACGCCTGCGCCGGGTTGTCGGTCAGCACCGCGAGGTCCACGTCGCGGAGCGTCCCGCGCAGGTCGTACGCGAGCGGGTCGGCGAACGGCCGCACCGTGCCGGCGGCCGTGAGGCCGCCCGCGGCGCCGAGGTCGGCGTCGAGGTCCACGTCGGCCACGCCGCGCCGCAGGGCGACGTCGGCGCGGACCCGCCGCAGGTCGTAGCGGCCGACGCGCGAGCCGTCGAGTGCGGCCGTCGCTTGCAGCGTCATCGTGCGCGGGTCGGTGCCCGCGCCGTCGAGCGTGAACGTGCCCGTGAGGCGTCCCTCGTGCGCGGGGTTGCCGGTGATCGCCGCCGGGTCGAGCGCGTCGAGGCGGCCGGACGTGATCTCGTAGCGGAGCGGGTCGGTGGCCGTGTCGGCCGTGCCCGAGGCGCGGACGCGCCCGCCGCCGCCGGCGAGGCGCGCGTCGGCGTCGAAGGCGAAGAAGCCGCCCTCGATGTCGGCGTCCACCTCGGCGCCGTCGAGGCGGAGGCGGCGCTCGCCGACGGTCACGTCGAGCGCGTCGAGCGAGAGGGCGGCGGTGCCCGAGAGGTCGGCGGCCGAGGTGCCCTGCCCGACGAAGGCGGCGTCGCCGGCGACGCGCCCGCGCAGGCCGCGCCCCGGCGCGAGCAGCGCGAGGTCGAGGTCGCGCGCCCACGCGCGCACCGCGAGGCTCGGCACGGGGTCGAACGGACGCGCCTCGCCCGACGCTTCGAGGTCGAGCCCGGGGATGCGCCCGTCGAGGTCGAACGTCACGCGCCCGGCGGCGACGTCGCCGTCGAGCGTCAGGCGTTCGACGGCGCGACCGCCGAGGCGGCTCTCGCGGAGGCGCACCGAGACGGCGCCGGCGAGGGCACGCGGCTCGGTGCCGCGCAGGTCCACGCGCAGGTCGCCGGTGAGCTCGCCGGCGAGCGCCGGGTTGCCGGTCAGCGCGCCGAGGTCGAGGCGCCGCAGCGAGCCCTCGGCGGTGTAGGCGAGCGGACCGTTGGTGTCGCGCGAGAGGTCGCCGTCGAGCGAGAGCGTGGCGTCGTCGCCGTCGGCGTTGTCGAGCGCGCCGAGGAGCGAGAAGGCGAGGCGGCGGCCGTCGGAGTCGGCGGTGAGGCGCAGGCGCGGGTCGCCGTAGGCGGGCACCGGCGCGAAGGCGCGCACGTCGGCCAGCGCGAGCGGCGCGGCGTCCACGACGGCGTCGAAGACGGGCAGCTCGTCGCGTCGGAAGGCGAGGCGCGTGCGCCCGACGAGGCGCGTGCCGTTGGAGCCGTCGAGGCGCAGGCGCTCCAGCGTCAGGTCGCGCCGCGTGAACGCGCCGGCGGCGTCGAGGCGGACCCGCGCGGCGCCGTAGGGCGCGACGGCGACGGTCCGCAGCCCGGCGATCGCGCCCTCGAGGCGCTCCTGGCCCGCGACCGCGAAGCCGCGCACGACGGTGTTGAGGCTGTCGAGCACGATCACCGAGTCGCCCCGGCTCGTTCGCCCGCCCGGCGGCCAGAAGCGGACCTCCACGCGGCTGCGCCGCAGCGCGAGCGTCTCGATGAGGACCGTGAAGGGGCGCCGCTGCGTGTCGCGCTCGCGCGGGCGCAGCAGGCCGGCCACGTTGAACGACCCGTCCTCGCGCTGGCGCGCGTAGACCGTCGCGCCAGCCACGACGAGCTCGTCGGCCGAGAACGTGCGGCGGACGAGCGTGCGGAGCGTGTAGTCCACGAACGCGGTGTCCACGGTGGCGAGGACCTCGCCGTCGCGGCGCAGGACGAGCCCGGTGAGGCGCGCGCCGGTGAGGAAGTTGCCCTCCAGCCGCCCGACCTCGACCTCCACGTCCTCGGCGAGGACGTTGGTGAACTGCGTCACGGCGGTGCGCTGGACGAAGGCGCGCCCGCGCTCGGTGCCGAGGAACCAGACGGCCGCGCCGACGGCGATCGCGAGCAGCAGTGCGCCGGCACCGGCGGCCCACGCGAGCCGCTTCGCCCAGCGGAGGCGATCCCGGCGCTCTTCGCGCGTCTCGCCGGGGCGCGGGTCCGACCACGCCGCGTCGGCGCCGCCGGGGTCGTCGGCGCGCTCCTCGTCGGGGCGGGGGTCGAGGTCGGGCACTAGAACGTCTGGCCGATGGAGAGGTGGAACTGCAGGCGGCCCGTCTGGAGCCTGCCCCAGAACGTCGTCTCCGGCTCGACGGTGTCGATGTTGAACGGCACGCCGGCGAGGCGCGCGCCGACGTAGCCGCCGGTGCACGTGCCGCCGGCCTCGAAGTCGTTGCCGCAGAGGACGGCGCCGGGCGCGCGCAGGTCCAGCGCCGACGGATTGACCTTGACGCCGAGCGCGAGCGAGACGAAGCCCACCGGCGAGAGGTACTGGATGCCGGCGCCGGTGCCGACACGCAGCCCGCCCTCGCGGTCGAGCACGTCGGCCAGCGAGGCGTCGGTCACGTTGCCGGTGGACCGGAGGAGGTCGGCGGTCGGGACGGGGTCCGGCTGCCAGACGCCGCCGGCGTCCACGAACACGTTGGCGCCCCACTGCGGCCCGAGCGGCAGCGGCAGGTTGACCTGGAGCGACGCCGACGCCTTGGCGCGCCCGCCGATGCCGACGTAGACGACGTCGCCCGGCCCCGAGAGGCGCCCGTCGGCGTCGGGATAGATCGAGAGCGTCTTGGGACCGAGGCGTGCGGTGCCCCAGCCGCGCACGTCGCCGGTGCCGCCGGCGAAGAAAAGGCGGTCGCGCGCGAGGAGGTAGTCGCGCGGCGTGTCGGTGCGCCCGACGAGCGCGCCGACGCTCGCGCGGGCGACGACGCCCGAGCGCCGCCCGAAGGGCATGAGGAGGGTCCCGCTGGCGCGCGCGCGCCCGAACGTGAGGTCGCCGGCCGAGCCCGAGAGGCCGGGGCGGACGACCCAGCCGCGGCGCGGCGTCAGCGGGTTGTCCAGCGTGCCCCACGTGCCGTCGAGGCCGAGGCCGCCGGCGACGGCCGTCAGCGAGTCGGCGTCGAGCGCGCCGCCGGGGTCGAGCAGGCGCAGCGACTGGCCGCTGGAGAGGTCGCGGTAGCGCCCGAGCGCCGTCAGCGAGAGCGTCCGGAGCGCGCTGCGCTGGTAGAGGAGCGTGCTCGAGAGCTCGGCCACGCGGCTGTCCTCGATCTCGTCCGAGCGGTCGCGCAGCGAGGGCTGGACGGTGAGCGAGACGCGCCGGTCGAAGACGTACGGCTGGCGCACCGAGAGCGACGCGAGGAGGTCGCGCACGGGTCCGCCGGTGACCGACTGGCCCTCGGCGCCGAAGAGGCCGGTGCGCGCCTCCAGCGAGAGCGTGGCCTGGCGCGCGCCGCCGAAGGCGTTGCGGTGCGTGGCCTGCCCGCGCAGCGTCACGCCGCCGTCCGAGAAGTAGCCGCCGAAGCCGGTGAGCACGCGCGTCGGGCCCCGCCGGAGGCGGACGCTCACGTCCACGGTGCTGTCGCGCGGCTGCTCGGGCGCGAGGTCCACGAGCGCGAGCTGGAACAGGCCGAGGCCGAAGATCTCGCGCTGGCCCTCGGTGAGCTCGCGCGCGTCGAAGCGGTCGCCGCTCTCGAACGGGAGCTCGCGCGTGACGAGCCGCTCGGGCAGGCCGTCGAGGCCCTCGACGGTGATCGCGTCGTAGCGCGCGCGCACGCCCGGCGTCAGCTTGAGGCGGACGTCGGCGCGGAGGCCGGTTTCGTCCACGAACCGTTCGACGCCGACGTCGGCGAAGGCCCAGCCGCGCGCGCGCAGCCAGCCGAGCGTCTGGTTCTGGAGGTCCACCAGCCCGAACTCGTCGAGGCGGTCGCCGCCGCGCAGCGCGATGCGCTGCGTGAACGTGGCCCACTCGGCGTGGACGTCCGGCGGCAGCACGTCGAGCGCCGTGCGGCGCCCGCCGGCGCCGAACGTCACGTCGCCGATGACGAGCGGCGGCCCGTGCGTGATGGTGAACGTGACGCTGGCGCGGTTGGCCGACGAGTCGAACTCGACCGCGTAGTCGGTCTCGGCGCGCGGGAAGCCGTTGCGGACGTAGTAGCGCTGCAGGCGCACGGCGTCGCGCGCGACCTCGATCGGCAGCAGCGGGTAGACGCCCCCGCCGCCGAGCAGGCGGCTGCGGAGGCGCTCGACGAAGCCCGGCGCGCGCGTCGCGACCTGGAGCTCGAGCTGGCCCTCGTCGAGCGCCGCGCCGTCGGTCTCGACGAAGCGGAGGCTGCGCACCTGCGTCTCGCGGTCGACGAGCGAGAGCGGGTCCTGCGCCCGCGCGCCGGCGGCGCCCGCGAGTGCGGCGAGGAGGCAGGCGAGGGCGGCGAGCGGTCGGGTCACGGGGGGCCGCCGGGGTGCGCGGCGGTCGGGGGCGGAAGCTACGGGACTGTGCAGAACGTGAGGTCGGGGCCGGAGGTGCCCGCTCACGACGCCCGTGCGGCGGGGGCGACCGTGTTGTCGGTCTCTTCACCGGCCTCCTCGGGGGCCTCGTCGCCGGCCTCCTCGGGGGGCGCGTCGCCGGCCTCGGGCGCGGCGCGCCGGCGGCGCATGCCCATCTGCGCCCACAGCCGCCGCAGCGTCGCCCGGCGCGGACGCACCTGCTTCTCGTGCAGGCTCGTCACGATGGCTCCGACGATCAGGATCAGCCCCGAGACGTAGACCCAGAAGACGAACGCGAGGATCAGCCCGAAGACACCGCCGAGGCCGTCGAGGCCCTGCGAGGGGTCGGCATACCGCCCGAAGTCGCCGACGACGCGCACGTAGAGCGCGAAGCCGTTCTTCGCCATCTCGAAGAGCACGGCGGCGACGGCCGCGCCGACGAGCGCGCTCCGCCGCGGCGGGCGCGGGCGCGGCACGAGGTAGTAGAGCTGCCACAGCATCGCGAGCGTGAGCAGGTACGGCACCGCGAGGCCCAGCGCGCGGACCGCCGCGCGCGCGACCGCCGACAGCATCACGGGGTCCAGCCCGAGCGCCGTCGCCACGAGGCCGGTCCGCGAGAGCGCCGCGTTGGCGAGCAGCGTCACGCCGAACGACAGCAGGAAGAGCGAGCCGGCCTGCGCCATCATGCGCACGTCGAAGGCGTAGCCCCGCAGCGGCGAGCGCATCGTGTGGCGCGTGGCGCCCATCGCCTGCCCGACCACGACGCGCAGCGTCGTGAAGAGCGTCACGACGGTCACGAGCAGCGCGCCCGCGCCGACGGCCGTCAGCGTGCCCGACGCGGCCTGGAGCGCGTAGACGAGCTCCACGAGCGGTCCGCTGACGCCCACCGGCAGGAACGACCGCAGGAACGAGGCCACCGTCCCGAACGGGTTCGGCTGGCGCAGCACGAGGCCGAAGATGCCCGTCGCGAGCAGGATCAGCGGCAGCAGCGTGACGAACACCTTGAAGCCGATGGCCTGCGCCCAGAGGAACACCGGGTGCGTGGTGGCGAACGCGACCAGGCCGCCGCCGTAGTAGCGGGGCACGTGGGCGGCGCGGCGGGCCACTCGCGCGAGGTGACGCAGCATCGGGACGGGCGGGGACCGCGCAAGTAACGCACGGGGCGCCGCGCCGACGGCGAATGGCCGGCGAGGACGGCCGGCGGCCCAGGGCAGGAGGCGAAGCGCTCGGTCCGTTGGACGCCCCGTCGGCCGTCGGTCCACGCGGTCTGCATCGGAGGTAAGCGCTTACATCCTGCGTCGTACTTTCCGGCGCGCCCCCCCCTCCTCATGAAAGTCACTGTCCTCGGCGCCGGCGCCATCGGCTCGGCGGTCGCCTACGACCTCTGCCGGCGCGACGGCGTCGCGCGCGTCCAGGTCTGCGAAGCGCGCCCGGCCACGCTCCGCGCCTTCCGCGAGGCCCACGACCACCCCACCCTGCGCACCTACGAGGCCGACGCGCGCGACGCCGACACGCTCGCGCCCATCCTCGCCGGCAGCGCCGTCGTCGTCTCGTGCGTCGGCTCGCAGCACACGCCGCGCGTGGCGCGCCTCGCCGTGGACCTCGGCGCGCACGTCGTGGACCTCGACGGCCTGCCGGCGGCGTCGCCCGAGGCCGAGGACGAGGCCCGCGCGCTGGCGGCGTTCGCCGAGGAGCGCCAGCGCTGGGTCGTCGCCGGCGCCGGCCTCTCGCCCGGCCTCGTCAACCTGCTCGTGATGCGCGCGCTCGACCGGCTGGACCGCGCGTCGGCCGTCCGCGTCCGCGTCGGCGACGTGCCGACGCACCCGCGCGAGCCCTTCGGCTACCGCCTCGCCCACTCGGCCGAGAAGCTCGTCGACGACTACACGCGGCCCGTCCCGGTGCTGCGCGGCGGCGCGGTCGAGCTGCGCGAGCCGCTCACCGGCGTCGAGCCCGTCGAGGTCGCCGGCCTCGGTGCGATGGAGGCCTTCTACGCCGGCGGGCTCGACTCGCTCGCCGAGGCCCTCGCCGGACACCTCGACCACCTCGACGCCAAGACGCTCCGCTACCCCGGCCACGCCGACCAGATGGCGTTCCTCTTCGGGCTCGGCTTCGCGGACCGGACCACGCTCGACGTCCGCACCCACCTCACGTACCGCGACGTGCTGCTGCGGCGCCTCCGCCAGCGCCTCGGCGGCGCGTACGAGGACGCCGTCGTGGTCCGCGTCGAGGCCGACGGCCGCGCCGGCGACGACGGCCGCGAGGGCACGCTCGCCTACGAAGTCGTGGACCGCTTCGACCGCGAGTCCGGTCTCTCGGCGATGCAGCGCTGCACGGGCTTCCCGGCCGCCGCGGCGGCGGTGCTGCTCGGGCGGCGCGACGTGCCCGGCGGCGGCTACGCGCCCGCCGAGGCCGTCCTGCCCGTCGAGCCACTGCTCGCGCTGCTCGCCGAGCGCGACCTCGTCGTGAGCGAGCGGTGGTCCGACGCCGAGCCCGGTTCGTCGGCCGGCGACGCTCCCGGCGGCCTGCCCCGGCACGCCGGCGGCGACGGCGCCGCCGCCGTCCATGCCTCCTGAGGCCGCGCCCCCGGCGGCGGACCCGCGCGCGCTCGACGCGCCGCTCGCCGGCCGCCTCGCGGACTCCCCGCCGGGCACGCCGCGCTACACCGTGCGCGCCGTCTGGCGGACGCTCCAGGGCGAGGGCTTCTGGGCCGGGCGCCCGGCGGTGTTCGTGCGCTTCGTCGCGTGCAACCTGTGGTCCGGCTACGAGGCCGACCGCGCGCGCGACGCCGCGCGCCACGGCAACGGCTGCGCGCTGTGGTGCGACACCGTCTTCACGCCCGACGGCAGCGTCAGGCTTTCGGCCGACGACCTCGCCGACGAGGCGGCGGCCACCGGCGGCGACGGGCCGGCCGGCATCCGCTTCGCCGTTCTCACCGGCGGCGAGCCGCTGCTCCAGGCCGACGCGCCGCTCGTCGCCGCGCTCCGCGCGCGCGGCTTCGTCGTCGCCGTCGAGACGAACGGGACGCAGACGCTCGCCGGCGCCTTCGGGCCGGACCCCGCCGGCTGGCCGGACTGGGTCGTGTGCAGCCCCAAGCTGCCGGACGCGCAGACGGTCATCGAGGCCGTGGACGAGCTGAAGCTCGTCGTGCCGGACTACCGGCCGGAGGCGTACGCCGCGCTCGCCGGACGCGTGCTCGCGCACCCGACGGCCGGGCGGCTGCTCTGGCTCCAGCCCGAGGACGGTCCCCGCGCCGCCGCCGCCGCGCGTCTCGCCGTGGACCTCGCGCTCGCCGACCCGCGCTGGCGCGTGTCCGTGCAGGGCCACAAAGCGCTGGGCGTCGACTGAGTCGTGTCGTAATCATCCCGACCCACGACTGACCATCCGATGAGAGAACTCCAGCAAGAGATTGTACTCTCGGGCGAGTGGCTGTACGACGGAACGGCGCCGATGCCTGTCCACATCGTGCGGATGAATTATGACTACTGGTACGAGTTAGCGAAGGCCGAGGGGCGGCTGGAGCTTGGAGAGAAGCCGGACCTGAACGAAGAAGGGTGCCGGTACTACCTCTTGTTCAGCGACAAGCCTGGACCGCCATGGTGGCCGGATGAATCCGGTGGGGCTTCGGTAGCGGAAGCGAAGCGCCGCGCCGAGACGGCACTCCCGTCGGAAGTTCAGTGGCGTGAGGAGCCGTCTGTCTAGCGCTCCCTAGCCCATTTCAGCGCGTATCCGTGTAGGGCCTCAAGCCGCTGGGCATGGACTGGAGGCATCTCTAGCTTGGGCGCCGAACCCGCCGCGCCGCCTGTGCTCCGTCTCGCTCTCGTCGCCCTCCTCGTTGCCGCCGCGCCCGCCATCGCGCAGGAGCCGCTCGCCTACCAGACGCCCGACCCGGCCCTCGCCGCGCTCGTCGACGCACCGCGTACGCCGTCGGTCTCGCTCAGCCCCGACCGCGCCACGCTCGCGTTCCTGACGCAGCCCGCGCTGCCCGGCATCGCGGAGGTCGCGCAGCCCGAGATCGGCCTCGGCGGCACGCGCATCAACCCGGCCACCACCGGACCGAGCCGCGCGCGCGGCGCCACCGCCCTCGCCTTCCGCGCCGTCGACCCTTCGACCGGCTCAGGGCAGGCCGGCGATCCGCGCCCGGTCACCGGCCTGCCGGACGGCGCGCGCCTCCGCAACCTCGCGTGGAGCCCCGACGGCGCCCGCGCCGCCTTCACGCTCGACCTCGCCGACCGCATCGAGCTGTGGGTCGCCGACGTCGCGACGGGCGCCGCGCGCCGCTGGATCGCCGCGCCGCTCAACGACGCCGCCCCCGGCGCGCCGTTCGTCTGGCTCCCCGACAGCCGGGGCGTCGTCGCCCGCACCGTGCCGGCGACGCGCGGCGCCGCGCCCGCGCCGGCGGCGGTGCCCGCCGGACCCGTCGTGCAGGAGAACAGCGGCCCGGCGCGTCCCGCGCGCACCTACCAGGACCTCCTCCGGAGCCCGCACGACGAGGCGCTGTTCGACCACTACATGACCGGCGCGC
>Ga0209053_1000103_pt1 | contig 107356 bp, 97 predicted proteins | sample EBPBio152010_DNA_FD_185864 | JGI IMG/M metagenome (GOLD analysis project Ga0209053, IMG submission 185864) | Wastewater treatment Type I Accumulibacter community from EBPR Bioreactor in Madison, WI, USA - Reactor 1_7/15/2010_ DNA (SPAdes)... | ecosystem: Engineered > Bioreactor > EBPR >... | reverse complement strand
GCAGCCGCCCGATCGGCACTGCCGTGTAGCCGGTACTCCTTCCAGAACGCGTCCTCAAAACGACGAGCCAATTTCAGTGTCACAACACGCCTCCAAGGTCGTGTTGCGTTCACCCCCTGAGGACGCCGCGTTCTCCCGGGCGTTTCGTGACCCCTCGACCCAGCGGCTCGCGCGCGACAACCTTCGGTTGCGTAACTTACGGGACCGTAGGTTACGCTTTCGGATGTGAGCGCCCCTGCCCTCGATCGTCTCTCCGCGTCCTCGTCCAGGCCTGTGCCCTCGCGAGCCCTCGACGGGCTGCGCAAGCTCGCCGGGGCCCTGGCCTCCCCGCTCGTCCCCGAGGACTACCTCGACCTCTTCGACCCGCTGCGCTCCGGCGCCGACCTTCGCGGTCGCGTCGTCTCGGTCACCCACGAGACCCCCGACGCGGTCACCACGACGATCCGCCCCGGCAAGGGGTGGCGCGGGCACGTGCCCGGGCAGTACATCCGCATCGGCGTCGACATCGACGGTGTCCGCCACTGGCGCGCCTACTCCCTGACCAGCCGCACCCACCCCGCCGACGGCCTCATCACGATCACCACCAAGGCGATCCCCGAGGGCAAGGTCAGCAACCACCTCGTCGCCGGCCTGCTCACCCCGGGCACGCTCGTCCACCTCGACCAGGCGACCGGCGACTTCACCCTCCCGACGCCCGCCCCGGCCCGGACCCTCTTCATCACCGCCGGCTCGGGCATCACCCCGGTCATGGGGATGCTCCGCAATCGCCTCGGTGACCTCGCCGACGTCGTCCACCTCCACATCTCCCCGACCGCTGCGGCCTCGCTCTTCCTCACCGAGCGCCAGTCGTATGCCGTGGGCTCACCCTCCGCTGCGTCCGGCCCCCAGGCCGGCCCCACGGCATACCGACTCCTCGAGCGGCACGACGACACCGACGGCTTCACCGACCTGACCCGCGACCTCGACGCACTCGTCCCCGACTGGCGCGAGCGCCAGGCCTGGGTCTGCGGCCCCACCGGCCTGCTCGATGCCGCCGAGCTGCTCTGGGCCACAGCCGGGCTCACCGAGGCCCTCCACGTCGAGCGCTTCCGCCCGACGATCATCGAGGGTGGCGAGGGCGGGGAGATCACCTTCCTGCGCTCCGACATCTCGGTCGACGCCGACGGCACCACGCCGATCCTCGACGCCGGCGAGGACGCCGGGATCCTCATGCCGAGCGGCTGCCGGATGGGCATCTGCTTCGGCTGCGTCGTCACCCTGCGTGAGGGCGCCGTGCGCGACCTCCGCACCGGCGAGCTGACCATCGCCGAGCCCGGGGACGACCTGACCATCCAGACCTGCATCAACGCCGTCGCCGGCACCTGCGACATCGACCTCTGACCCCCCTGCCACGCTGCGAAGCACGCCCCCGAGAAGCGAAGGACACCGACGATGACCCTGGCCCCGGAGCGCCCCCTCCTCTCTCCCACCGAGCCGCACCACGTCGGCGCCGTCCACGCGGCCGCCGCCCACCACGACGGCTCCACGCGGATCCGCAACGCGACCCCGGCGGCCCAACGGCCGGCATACAAGAAGAGCGGGCGACCCAACCCGGCGGCCCACCTCACGCCCGAGCAGATCGAGGAACTCGGCCGCGAGCTCGACGCCATCCAGCGCGAGGTCATGGACAGCCGCAACGCCGCGGACGCGGCCTACATCCGGCGGATCATCCAGGTGCAGCGCAGCCTCGAGCTCGGCAGCCGCGCCGTCCTGCTCTTCTCCGGCGTCAAGGTCAAGGGCATCCGCCCCGCCTGGTGGCTCGGCACGGCCGGGCTGTCGCTGGCCAAGATCCTCGAGAACATGGAGATCGGCCACAACGTCCTCCACGGCCAGTGGGACTGGATGCGTGACCCCAAGATCCACAGCCAGCGGTGGGAGTGGGACTTCGTCTCGCCGTCCAAGCAGTGGCAGCACACCCACAACCAGGTGCACCACACGTACACCAACGTCCTCGGCCGCGACAACGACCTCGGCTACGGCATCCTGCGCGTCGACCCGGACCAGCGGTGGAGCCTGTTCTTCCTCTTCCAGCCGCTGTGGCACATCGGCAATGCGCTCATGTTCGAGTACTCCATCGCCGCCTACGACCTCGAGCTCGGCGGCTACGTCGCCCGCCGCAAGCGGATGAGCGCGGAGGAGAAGGCCGCGTTCAGGGCCAAGGCCGCGGAGACCCTCGCCAAGGTCAAGGCCCAGGCCACCAAGGACTACCTCGCCCACCCGGCGATGGCGCTGCCCTTCGGCGGCCCGAGCAACGCCTGGCACACCCTGACCGCCAACATCGTGGCCAACCTGGTCCGCAACGTCTGGGCCAACACGGTCATCATCTGCGGGCACTTCCCGCAGGGCATCGAGACCTTCGACAACACCGACATCGACACCGAGACCCGCGGCGAGTGGTACCTGCGCCAGATGCTCGGCTCGGGCAACATCTCCGGGTCGAAGCTCATGCACATCATGACCGGCAACCTCAGCCACCAGATCGAGCACCACCTGTGGCCGGACATGCCGAGCAACCGGTATGCCGAGGTGGCACCCAAGGTGAAGGCGCTCATGGCGAAGTACGACCTGCCCTACATCGAGGGTCCGCTGCTCAAGCAGGCCGGCTCGGTCTATGCCAAGGTCGTGCGCTACTCCCTCCCCAACAAGGTCGAGGGCCGTCGCCGCCGCGACATCATCCGCCTCGCGGCGAAGAAGGCCTGGCGCAGCCGGAGCTTCGGCCGCTTCGCCTGACACTCACGACTGACGGTCACGACTGACGGTCACCCCTGACCGTTATCCTCGCGTCACCAAAAGGAGACCCCGCCAAAGCGCATCCGTCATCCGTGCGATGGCATAGTGCGGCCCGTGGGAGCCGACATTGGTGTGGACGCGGGTGGGGTCACCGGGGGGTCGAGCGGCGGTTCCAGCGGCCACACGAGCGGCCCGGCCGGCCCCACCGGTCCGGCCGGCGCCGCGGGCCGTGACCCCCGAGTCCCCTTCGGGCCTCCCCCGCTGCGCCGCGCCGGGAGCAAGGGCGAGTGGCTGCTCGCCGCGGCCCTGCTCATCCCGAACCTCGTCCTGCTCTTCCTCTTCGTCTACCGCCCGCTCGTCGACAACATCCGGCTCTCCTTCACCGACTGGAACATCTCCAGCCCGCAGGCCAACTACGTCGGCGCCAGCAACTACGTCGAGTGGCTCGGCCGCGCCGACACCAGGATCGTCCTCACCAACACCCTGATCTTCACCTTCGCCACGGTCGTCCTCTCGATGGTGCTCGGCCTGGCCCTGGCCCTCCTCCTCGACCAGAAGCTGCGCGGGCGCAACATCGTCCGCTCGATGGTCTTCGCCCCGTTCGTCATCTCCGGCGCCGCGATCGGCGTGGCCTTCCAGTTCGTCTTCGACCCCAGCTTCGGCCTGATCCAGGACCTGCTGGCCAAGATCGGCGTCGCCAGCCCGAACTTCTACCAACGCCCGGGCTGGGCGCTGTTCATGGTGACCTCGACCTACATCTGGAAGAACCTCGGCTACACCTTCGTCATCTACCTCGCGGCCCTCCAGGCCCGCCGCGGCGATCTCGACGAGGCGGCCGAGATCGACGGCGCCAGCCGCTGGAACCACTTCCGCAAGGTGCTCCTGCCCCAGCTGCGCCCGACGACCTTCTTCCTCTCGATCACGGTCCTGCTCAGCAGCGTCCAGGTCTTCGACATCATCTACGCGATGACGCGGGGCGGGCCGATCGGCAACGGCACCATGACGCTGGTCTTTCAGGTCTACCACGAGACCTTCGTCAACCAGCGGGCCGGCTACGGCGCGACGGTGGCGACGGTCATGTTCCTCATCCTGCTCGTCGTCACGGCGGTCCAGGTGCGCTTCATGGACAAGGGGGCACGGGCATGAGCGCGATCGCGCGGCTCTCCCGCACCAACGGACGAGCCGGTATGCCGTCCGCAGAGTCGGGCATCCAGGGTCGCGGACCCGTGGGCAAGGCCTTCGGGTATGCCGCGATGGTCCTGGTCCTGCTCATCATCGCGGTCCCGTTGTTCTGGATCGTCGTCACCAGCTTCAAGCGCCAGGAGAACATCTACGTCCGCCCCGCGGAGTACCTCCCGATCCCGTTCCACCCGGAGAACTACTCCGAGGTGACCTCCCGGATCCCGTTCTCGGCCTACTTCCGCAACTCGGTGATCATCACCTTCTTCACCGCGAGCATCAAGATCGTCCTGGGCGTGCTGTCCGCCTACGCGCTGTCGCTGCTGCGCTTCCCCGGACGCAACCTCCTCTTCGTCGTGATCCTGGCCGCCCTCATGGTGCCCAACCAGATCACCGTGATCAGCAACTTCGCGCTCGTCGCCCAGCTCGGCTGGCGCAACACCTTCCAGGGAATCATCATCCCGTTGTGCGGCACCGCCTTCGGCACCTTCCTCATGCGCAACCAGTTCCTGTCGTTGCCGCACGAGATCATCGAGGCCGCCCGCATGGACGGCGCCGGGCCGCTCAAGCTGCTCTGGCGGGTCGTCATGCCGCTGTCCTGGCCGACCCTCGTGGCCTTCTCGCTGATCACCGTCGTCAACGAGTGGAACGAGTACCTCTGGCCCTTCCTCATGTCCGATGACGCCCGGACCGCGCCGCTCCAGGTCGGCCTGACCTTCCTGCAGAACAACGACGGCGTCACCAACTGGGGCCCGGTCATGGCCGGGACGGTGCTGACGATCCTGCCCGTCCTCCTCCTCTTCCTCGTCCTGCAACGCCAGATGATCAAGGGCCTGACCTCAGGCGCCGTCAAGAGCTGACCCCGTCCGTCCATCCGCAGCACCGCACCACCCACCGAAAGAGAGCGAACCGATGAGCACCTTCTCCCGACGCACCTTCCTGGGCCTGACCGGCGTCGCCGGCACGACGATCGGCCTGAGCGCCTGCGCCGGCACCGGCGGCGGCTCCACCGGCACCGCCAGCGCCACGGCGAGCGCGCTCGCCAAGAACACCGGTCCCGCGACCGGCACCATCGAGTTCTGGTCCAACCACCCGGGCACGTCCAAGGAGACCGAGCTCAAGCTCATCGAGGCCTTCAAGGCCGAGAACCCCGGGGCCACGGTCAACCTCGTCGACGCCGGCAAGAACTACGAGGAGGTCGCCCAGAAGTTCAACGCGGCCCTGGCCGGCGGCCAGCTCCCCGATGTCGTCGTCGTCTCCGACGTGACCTGGTTCAACTTCGCGCTCAACAAGCAGCTCGCCGCGGTCGACGACATCGCCAAGGCGATCGAGCTCGACACCGACGACTACGTCGACGCGCTCTACAACGACTACAAGTTCGAGAACGGGCACTACGCCGTCCCCTACGCCCGCTCGACCCCGCTCTTCTACTACAACCAGGACCTCTGGTCGAAGGCCGGACTCGAGGACCGCGGCCCCAAGGACTGGGACGAGATGAAGGAGTGGGCGGCCAAGCTCAAGGCGGTCGCCCCCGACGGTGGCGCGGCGATGGCCCTCGCCGACGGCTCCAACTACCTCGACTGGGTCCTGCAGAACCTCGTCTGGGAGTTCGGGGGTGCCTACTCCAAGGACTGGACGCCGAAGTTCTCCGACGCCAAGACGATCGAGGCCCTCACCTTCTTCCAGGGCATGGCCAAGGAGGGCTACTTCAAGTTCTCCAAGGACGCGGCGGCCGACTTCGGCGCCGGCCTCACCGGGTGCGGGATCATGTCGACCGGCTCCCTGGGCGGCGTCACCAAGAACGCGAAGTTCCCGTTCAAGACCGCCTTCCTCCCCGGCGAGGGCAACTGCCCCACCGGCGGCGCGGGCATCGGCATCCCGGCGGGCATCACCGACGAGCGCAAGGTCAATGCCCTCAAGTTCGCCTCGTTCATCACCAATGCCGCCTCGACGGTCACCTTCACCCAGGCCACCGGCTACATGCCGGTGCGCAAGTCGGCGCTGAAGGAGGAGGCCGAGAAGAGCTTCCTCGAGGCCAACCCGAACTCGCGCACCGCCGTCGAGCAGCTGCCCAAGACGCGCAGCCAGGACAACGCGCGCGTGCTCGTCCCCGGTGGCGGCGCGAAGATCGGCCAGGCGCTGGACCAGATCGTGGCCGGGCAGGACGTCAAGACCGTCATGGACGGGCTGCAGAAGGACATCGAGGGCGTCATCGCCGCCCAGATCACCCCCAAGCTGCCCAAGTGATCCGAGCCCGTATGCCGTGGGGCCGGCTTCAACGGAGGCCAGCCCCACGGCATACGGAGAAGTCCTGAACCACAGCGGAACTCGCAAGGAGAACCATGGCGACCGTCCTCTTCGACGAGGCGACCCGGCACTACCCGAAGACGCCCACGCCGGCCGTCGACAAGGTCACGCTCGAGATCCCGGACGGGGAGTTCCTCGTGCTCGTCGGGCCCTCGGGGTGCGGGAAGTCGACGACGCTGCGGATGCTGGCCGGGCTCGAGCCGATCGACGGTGGGCGCATCCTCATCGACGGGCACGACCAGGCCGGGGTGCGCCCGCGCGACCGGGACATCGCCATGGTCTTCCAGAGCTACGCGCTCTACCCCAACATGAGTGCCTTCGAGAACATGGCCTTCGCGCTGCGCAATGCCAAGGTGGCCAAGCCGGAGGTGGAGCAGCGGGTGCGTGAGGCCGCGAAGATCCTCGAGCTCGAGGACCTGCTCACCAAGAAGCCGGGCCAGATGTCCGGCGGCCAGCGCCAGCGGGTGGCGATGGGGCGGGCCATCGTGCGCCAGCCCAAGGTGTTCTGCATGGACGAGCCGCTGTCGAACCTCGACGCCAAGCTGCGTGTCTCGACCCGCTCCCAGATCGCCCAGCTCCAGCGGCGGCTCGGCGTGACCACCGTCTACGTCACCCACGACCAGGTCGAGGCCATGACCATGGGGCACCGGGTCGCGGTGCTCAAGGACGGCCGGCTCCAGCAGGTCGACACCCCGGCCAACCTCTATGACCGGCCGGTGAACACCTTCGTCGCCTCCTTCATCGGCAGCCCGGCGATCACGATGACGCGCTCGGCGGTCCGCGAGGGGGAGGTCACCGTGCACGGGCTGCCGGTGGCGCTCGACCGGGCCACCCTGTCCACGGCCTCGGGCGATGTCGTCGTGGGCTTCCGGCCGGAGGCCTGGGAGGTCGTCGGCGCGGGCCGGCCGGGCATCGACGTCCGGGTCGAGCTCGTGGAGTCCCTCGGCTCGGAGGCCTTTGTCCACGGCGAGCCCGAGCGGGTCGTCGACGACGCCACCGTGGCCCTGGGCTCGGAGCGGATCACCTTCAAGGTCATCGGCAAGACCGACCTCGACGTGGGCGACACTGTGCGCGTGGCCCCCATCGCGCAGCACGCCCACGTCTTCGACGCCGAGTCCGGGGCCCGGCTGTCATGAGTGGGGCGCCCGCGTGGCCGCACGTGTCCTTCGACCTCCAGGGGCACCGCGGTGCCCGTGGGCTCGCGCCGGAGTCGACGGTCGCGAGCTTCGATGCGGCGATCGCGCACGGGGTGACGGGCATCGAGTTCGACGTCCGGCTCACCGGTGACGGCGAGGTGGTCGTCTGGCACGACCCGACCCTCCAGGCCGACAAGTGCCGCTTCGACGAGGCGGACTTGACCGGCGCCCAGGTCGACGAGCTGACCCTGGCCCAGCTGCGCACCGTGGACATCGGGGCGCTGACCCTGCCGACCTTCCCGGAGCAGGTGGCCGCACCGGGGTCGCGGGTCCTCACCCTGGCCGAGCTCTTCGAGCGGTATGCCGCGGCGCACCCCACGCTGTGGTGGACCGTCGAGATCAAGGTCGACCCCACCGATCCGCGGGAGGTGGCCACCCGCGAGGAGCTGACCCACAAGGTCATGGACGCCATCCACGACGGTGGGGTGGCGCGGCGCAGCTTCGTGCACTCCTTCGACTGGGCCGTGCTGGAGCTGGCCCGCGCCCAGGAGCCACGGCTGGTCCGGTCGGCCCTCTTCGTGCCCGGGCTCTCCCCGGAGGATGCCCGGCCGTGGATGGGATCGCTGGACCCCGCTGACTTCGGCGGCGACATCGCGCGGGCGGCAGCCGAAGGGCTCGACGCCTCGGTCCTCTCGCCCTACTTCACGTGGTGCACGCCCGAGAACGTCGCGCACGCCCACGCGCTCGGCCTGGGCGTCCTGCCGTGGACGGTCAACGAGGCGGCCGACCTCGAGGCCGTGCAGGCAGCCGGTGTCGACGGACTCGTGACCGACTACCCGGACCGCGTCCCTTCCTGAGCGCGGTCGCGGCCGAGGCCGGCACCGAGCGCCACCCCGACACCCGCGAGCACGAACGTCTGCACCGCCAGGGACAACACCGAGATCACGGTGCGGAGCACGATGTTCGTGGGTCCCTGCGGATCGGCCGCCGCCTCCATCGCGACCCAGACCTCCCGCGACCCGAAGACGAGGGTCCCCACCAGCACTGCCAGGCCCCAGGCCCAGAGGGCAGACCAGCCGTGGCGGCGACCGTCGAGCCAGGACCAGACGAGCACTGTGAAGGCCGCCAGGCCGAGCCCGATCAGGCCGGCGCCGATGTTGGCGTCCTCGCCACCGGAGAGGCCCACGATGGCCCACGGCACGGCATACGCCATTCCGGCGACGACGACGAGGCGCAGCGCGGCTGCGAGGGCGAGCCGGGATCGGTCGCGTGGAGTCTGCACGCTCACATCGTGCCGCAATGAGACAGTGTCCCGGTGAGGGACGGGGCGCTGCGATGACCGAGGTCCTGCTCATGGTCGTGGCGGCCCTGGTCATCGGCTACAGCAAGACGGCCCTGGGTGGCCTGGCCGTCGTCTCGGTGGCGATCTTCGCGACGATCATGCCGGCCAAGGAGTCGACCGCGGCGATCCTCGCGATCCTCATCATCGGTGACCTCGTGGCGTGCTGGCACTACCGGCGGGACGCGGACTGGTCGCTCATCCGTCGCCTGCTGCCGGCGGTGCTGCCCGGGCTGGTGCTCGGCACGCTCTTCCTGCGCGTCGTCGACGACACCGTCCTGCGCCGCTCGATCGGGGCGGTCCTGCTCGTGCTCGTGCTCCTCCAGATCTGGGTCAAGACGCGCGGGGCCAGCCGGCTGAGCGCGACCGCGCACCACCATCCGGCGGCAGCGTGGGGCGCCGGGACGGCGGCGGGCTTCGCGACGATGACGGCCAACGCGGCCGGAGCGGTCATGACGCTCTACCTGTCCGCGTCGGGCATCGAGAAGCGTCGGTTCGTCGGGACGAACGCGTGGTTCTTCCTCATCGTCAACCTCTCCAAGCTGCCCTTCTCGATCGGCCTTGGCCTCATGCACTGGCGCGACGGCGGACGGGCGCTCGCCCTCGCGCCGGTGGTGCTGGCCGGGGGGCTGCTCGGCTATGCGACGGTGCGCCGGATCAGCCAGGCGCGGTTCGACATCGCGGTGCTGGTCGCGAGCGCCATCGCTGCCACGGCCCTTCTCGTGCGTTGATCAGCGCAGGCGGGCCGGGATGTTGTGCGGCGTGACCACCTGCACCGCGGCGGCGGTCGAGGTGGGGGCGCCGGGCAGGAGTCGGTGCGCGCGCAAGAGCTGGCGTCCGGCGCGGCCGAGGTCGGCGCGCAGGTCGTGGTGGAGCACGGAGTGCAGGCTGCCGGCGCGCAGGAGGGCGAGGTTGTCGGCGTCGAGGTCGTGACCGATGTGCGGTCGGGGGTGCACGCCCGCGGCGGCCAGCTCGGCGACGATCCCCCGGTTGCCACCTCCGGCCGAGTAGACGGCGGCGATGTCCCGGCGCCGCGTCACCAGGTCCCGCACGAGGCCGGTCATCCCCTCGTCGAGGCCGTCGGCGTCGGCGAGGACGACGACCTCCCGTCCTGGGGCGCGTCGGGCCAGCTCGGCCCGGAACCCCTCGAGTCGCTCCCGCTCGCCGAAGAAGGCGGTGCGGCTCAGGGTCACCAGCACGCAGCCGGGCCGATCGCCCAGCCACTGGGAGACGAGGTATGCCGCGGTCGCGCCGGCCGCTGAGTTGTCCGGTCCGAGGTAGGCGAGGCGGGCGCAGTCGCGAACGTCGGTCACGAGGGTCACGGTCGGTATGCCGCGGGCTGCCAGGCGGTCGACGGCCGCCGCGATCTCTGGGTCGTCGGGCGCCTTGAGGAGTACGCCGTCACTGACCCGACCGCTCGTGCCGATGCGGTCGAGGGTCGCGACGAGGTCAGCGACGCTGCCGCGCTCGCGCAGGTGGAAGCGGGCGCGGACCGTGGCCGGGCGCAGCCCTGGGAGCTCGGCCTCCAGCGCCTCACGGACGGCGGAGGAGAAGCGCGCCGGCGCCTGCATGACGAGGTCGACGACGAGGCTGCGCGCACCCAGTCGCACCTGCGTTGCCTGTCGATCGAGGTCGAGCACGGCCTGCTCCACGGCACGCACCGCCCGGGCACTGACCCCCGTCCGGCCGTGCAGGACGCGATCCACCGTCGCGACACTCAGCCCCGCTTGGGAGGCGATGTCGGCGTGCCGATGGGGGCCGTGCGGCATACGGCGATTGTGCCGGGACCACGCTGGGATTGAGGGTTTTCTGAGGGGTTTTCCCCCTGTTCTGTGACCGGCGCCCGCGGGAGAGTGGACGGAAACGCACGGCCGAGCCGATGACAGCCGATGACACAGGAGTCACCATGATCGCCACCCACGCCGTCACGAACGCCCATTGGCTGCGCGCCGAGGACTGCCGGCTCGAGGACCTGCTCGCGGTCCTCGACACCGAGACCGTCCTCGCGGACTACCCCTTCGCCTCTCGGGTCGAGCAGGGCGTCCTCGTCTATGACGGTGCCGTGGTGCGCGAGGCGCTCGCCCGCGGTGAGGGGGCGAGCGTCGAGGCCGAGCTGTGCCGGGCCTGGACCGAGGGTCCCGGCATCGTCGTCCTGACCGGTGCGTTCACCCGCGAGGTCCTCGACCCGGTGACGTCGGCCTACGACGCGATCGTGGCCGCCGAGAAGGCGGCCGGCGGTGAGCGCGGCGACCACTTCGGCAGGCCCGGAGCGAACGACCGGATCTGGAACGCGCTGGAGAAGCTCGCGGTGCAGGACCCGGAGGCCTTCGTCGACTACTACGCCAACGACCTGCTCGCCCTGGGGGCGCGTGCCTGGCTGGGCCCGGGCTACCAGGTGACCGCGCAAGCCAACATCGTGCGCCCCGGAGGTGCCGGCCAGACGGTGCACCGCGACTACCACCTCGGCTTCATGGACGCCGAGCAGGCCGCGCGCTATCCGAACCACGTCCACGCCATGTCGCCGCGCCTGACGCTCCAGGGGGCGGTGGCGCACGTGGACATGCCGGTGGAGTCCGGGCCGACGCTCTACCTGCCGCACTCGCAGAAGTACCCCTTGGGCTACCTCGCCTACTGGCTGCCGGAGTTCCAGGAGTACTTCGTCGCCCACCACGTCCAACTACCCCTGACCGCAGGGGATCTCGTGTGGTTCAACCCCGCGCTCTTCCATGCGGCGGGATCCAACACCTCCGCGGACATCCAGCGGATGGCGAACCTGCTCCAGGTCAACAGCGCCTTCGGCCGGGCCATGGAGTCCGTCGACCGGGCGCGCGTGGTCGAGGCGATCCACCCGGCACTGGCCGCGCGCGTGGCGGCGGGCTGGCCGGCGGAGGCGGTGGCTCATGTCGTCGCCGCGAGCGCGGAGGGGTACCCCTTCCCCAGCAACCTCGACCGCGCCCAGCCGGTCGGCGGCATGGCTCCCCCCTCACAGGCCGAGCTGGTGCACGAGGCACTGGCCGTCGGCGCATCCACGGCGGAGCTCCTCGAGCGGCTGGCCGCCCAGGCCGCGACGACCCGCACCCACTGAACCCGCACCCCTGACGACGAACCGCTCACGGACTACCTTCTCTGACATGGCATTCATCGATCTCCTCGCCGGCAAGGTCGTCCTCGTCGTCGGTGGCACCGTCGGTCTCGGAGCCGGCATTGCCCGCGCGGCCGCCCGCGAGAAGGCCGAGGCGGTCATCGTCACCGGCCGTCGAGCCGACCGCGGCGAGGAGCTCGTGAACGAGCTCGAAGCGGCGGGCACGCACGCGGCATACCTCCATGGCGACGTCGGCGACCCGGCGAGCGCACGGGGCGTGGTGGAGGCGACCATCGAGCGCTTCGGGCGGATCGACTGCCTGGTCAACGCCGCCGGGCTGACGACGCGCGGGACGCTCCTCGACACCACCCCGGAGCTCTTCGACGAGCACGTCGCGGTCAACCTGCGCGGGCCCTTCTTCACCATGCAGGCGGCCGTCACGGACATGCTCCGGCGGGGAGCTCCGGGCACGATCGTCAACATCATCACCACCTCTGAGCTCGGCGGGCAGCCCTTCCTGGCGGCCTACTCGGCGAGCAAGGGAGGGCTGGCGACCCTGACTCGCAACGCGGCCCACGCCCATCGCTGGGACCGGATCCGCATCAACGGACTCGACATCGGGTGGAGCCAGACCGAGGGCGAGGACGCGATCCAGCGGCAGTTCCACGGCGCGGGCGACGACTGGGTGGAGAAGGCGAACGCGAGCGTGCCGATGGGCAAGCTGGGCCAGGTCGACGAGATCGCCGACATGGTCGTCTTCCTGCTCTCCGCGCGCAGTGGAGTCGTCACCGGGTCGGTGCTCGACTGGGACCAGATCGTCCAGGGCGCCTCGGGCTGACGGTCAGCACCGCGCCGCGAGTGCCGCGTCGAAGGTGATTCTGGCCGAAGCGCGGATGCGGTCCATGACCTCCAGCGTCCCGATCGTGTCAGCGAACGGACGCAGCGGCGACCCGGTCTCGCCGGCACTGCTCCGCCGTGCCACCTCGGCCGCCTCGAAGTGCAGGCCGACATGGTCCACCGCCGGCTCCTCCCAGCGCAGCACCCGCCCGGCTCCATCGCGCAGGGTGAACCCACCCGGTCGATAGAAGTGCCGGTCGAGCTCGAGCACCGCCTGCGTCCCGCTGATCGTGGCCGTCGTCGGCGACTCCCCGAGGATCGTGCAGTGCAGCGCCGCGAGCGACTGCGGCCAGCTGAGCAGCGCCCCGAGCTGGCCGTTGATCCCGTTCGAGGCCGGCGTGCCCGAGGCCATCACCGACTCGGGCATGCCGAGCACCCAGTGGGCGAGGGTCGTCGGATAGGTGCCCAGGTCGAGCAGCGGCCCCCCGGCCAAGCGCTCGTCGAGGATCCGGTGGCTGGGGTCGAAGCTCTCCCCCATGTCGGCGAGGACCGTCCGCACCTCGCCGAGCACGCCCTCGGCGAGCAACTGCCGGATCACGTCGAACTTCGGCAGGAAGAGGGTCCACATCGCCTCCATGCAGAACACCCCGGCCGCCCGCGCCGCCGCATCGATCACGCGCGCCTCGTCGGCGTCGAGCCCGACCGGCTTCTCGATGAGGACGTGCTTGCCGGCCTCGATCGCCAGCAGCGCGTGCGGCAGGTGGAAGTTGTGCGGGGTCGCGATGTAGACGACGTCGACTCCCGGGTCACTGACCAGGGCTTCGTATCCCGTGTGCACCCGTTCCGCTCCGAACCGGGCCGCCGCGGCAGACGCACTATCAGCGCTGCGGGAGCCCACGGCATACGGGACCTGACGGGTGTGGGCGCGCAGGGCCGCGACGAACTGGTCGGCGATCCAGCCGGCGCCGAGGATGCCCCACCGCAGGGGTGGGGCCTCCATCGACGACGGGGTGCGCGGGGTCGGCAGGCTCGAGGGGAACACGACCGACGGCTCGGCTCAGGTGTTCTGGGGGAAGCCCAGGTTGAGGCCGCCGTGGCTGGGGTCGAGCCAGCGTGAGGTGACGACCTTGCCGCGGGTGAAGAAGTGGACGCCCTCCATGCCGTGGGCGTGGGAGTCGCCGAAGAGCGAGGCCTTCCAGCCGCCGAAGGAGAAGTAGGCCATCGGGACCGGGATCGGCACGTTGATGCCGACCATGCCGACCTCGACCTCGTTCTGGAAGCGCCGGGCCGCGCCGCCGTCGTTGGTGAAGATCGCGGTGCCATTGCCGTAGAGGCTGTCGTTGATGAGCTTGAGGCCCTCGTCGTAGGAGCCGACGCGCACGACCGAGAGCACCGGGCCGAAGATCTCGTCGTCGTACTGCCGCATGCCCGGGCGCACCTTGTCGATGAGCGAGGGGGCGAGGAAGAAGCCGTCGCCGTCGGCGTCGAAGTCGCCCTCACGGCCGTCGACGAGCACCTCCGCGCCATCGGCGACTCCGTCCCCGTCGAGGTCGAGGTAGGAGGCGACCTTGTCGCGGTGCTCGCGGGTGACGAGCGGGCCCATGTCGGCCCCGCGGGTGCCGTCACCGGTGACGAGCTTGCCCATCCGGTCCTTGATCTTCTCGATGAGCGGGTCGGCGACCGGCTCGACGGCGACCAGGGCCGAGATCGCCATGCAGCGCTCGCCGGCGGAGCCGAAGCCGGCATTGACGGCCGCGTCGGCGGCGAGGTCGAGGTCGGCGTCGGGCAGGACGAGCATGTGGTTCTTGGCGCCACCGAGGGCCTGGACGCGCTTGCCGTTCGCGGTGCCGCGCTCGTAGACGTACTTGGCGATCGGGGTCGAGCCGACGAAGGAGATCGCGCGCACGTCCGGGCTGTCGAGGAGGGCGTCGACCGCCTCCTTGTCGCCGTGGACGACGTTGAGGACACCGTCGGGCAGACCGGCTTCCTTCCAGAGGGCGGCGACGGCGTTGACCGCCGACGGGTCCTTCTCGGAGGGCTTGATGATGACGGCGTTGCCGCAGGCGATCGCGATCGGCACGAACCACAACGGCACCATCGCCGGGAAGTTGAACGGGCTGATCACCGCGACGACGCCGAGGGACTGGCGGATCGAGTAGACGTCGACCTTGGTCGAGACGTTCTCGGAGAAGCCACCCTTGAGCAGGTGCGGGATGCCACAGGCGAACTCGGCGACCTCGAGGCCCCTCGTCACCTCACCGATCGCGTCCGAGACCACCTTGCCGTGCTCGGCGGTGATGAGCGCGCCGATCTGCTCCTTCTTGGCGTTGAGGAGCTCACGGAAGGCGAAGAGGACCTGGGTCCGTTTGGTGAGCGAGGCGTCCTTCCACCCCGACTCCCAGGCCGCCTTCGCCGAGGCCGCGACCTCGTCGACGAGGGCCTTGCTCGCCAGGTCGAGGACGCCCGTCTGCTCGCCGGTCGCCGGGTTGTAGACCGGCGAGGTGCGCTCGGCGGTGCCCTCCCAAGGGGCGCCGGCAATCAGGTGGGTGATGCGGGTGGGGCTCATGGACGCTCACGCTTTCGAAGGTCGTGCGGACTTTGTTAGAACAAACTATCAGGTGTCTGCCTCGGGCAAAAGGCCTCGTCGGAGGCTCGCGCCTGCGAGCCACGTCGAGAGGCTGGTCAGGGCGGTGCTCAGGCTCCCGCGATGTCGGCGAGCGCGACCGGCTGGCCCGACTTCAGCGACCGGTCGCAGGCCTCGGCGGTGCGGAAGGCCTGGAGGGCGTCGGAGACCGTGCACGGTGACGGGATGGCCCCTCGTGCCACGTCGGCGAACGCCGTCAGCTCGGCGCGGTAGGCCGGCTCGAAGCGCTCCATGAACGACCAGTGCTGTGGCCCGGGCGGGAACTGGACCCCCGGCTCGGCAGAGCGCAAGGCCAGGGAGTCATCGAGGCCGACCGCCATGGCCCCCTGCGAGCCATGGACCTCCATGCGGATGTCGTGCCCCCCGCCGTTGTAGCGGGTCGCCGAGACGATGACGAGGGTGTCGTCGTCCATGGTGAGGACAGCGGCTGCGCTGTCGACGTCTCCACCCTCGGTGAAGAACTTCTCCCCCTTGTTGGCGCCCACGGCATACACGCTCCTGACCTCCCGACCGGTGACGAAGCGCAGGATGTCGAAGTCGTGGACCGAGCAGTCGCGGAAGAGGCCGCCCGAGGTGGGGATGTAGGACGGGTGCGGCGGGCTCTGGTCGTGGGTGGCGGCGCGGATGGAGTGGACGAACCCGAGCTCGCCCCCCTGGACGGCCTCGCGCAGCCGCCGGTAGCCGCGGTCGAAGCGGCGCTGGAAGCCGATGTGGACGGGCACGTCCGAGGCCGCGACCAGGCGGGCCAGCTCGATCGAGCCCTCGAGGTCGCCGGAGACCGGCTTCTCGCAGAAGGTCGGCACGCCGGCGGCAAGGCCGGCCTTGAGCAGGTCGGCATGGGTGTGGGTGCCGGTGGTGATGACGAAGCCGTCGATCCCGGAGCCGAGCAGCTCCTCCACGCTGTGCGCGACCGAGGCGCCGAGCGCATCGGCGACCTTCGCAGCGGACTCCGGTACGACGTCGAAGAGCACGAGCTCGTCGACGGCGTCGAGCCCTGTGAGGGTGCGGGCGTGGAAGGCGCCGATCCGGCCGGTGCCGGCGAGGCCGATCTTCATGGGTGCTCCTGGGTGTGGTCGTGGTGCTGCGGTCGAATGGTTGGGATCAGGTGAGACGAGGGTCGATCGGCTGGTCGGGCCAGGTGTCGCGGACCCACGCGTGCGCGGGGTCGTCGCAGATGAGCCACGCCCGCTCGGGGCCCGGTCCGGCCATCACGTTGAGGTAGTAGAGGTCCGCGTCAGGGGCGGCAACCGCCGGCCCGTGCCAGCCGTGCGGCACGAGCACCACGTCGTCGGTGCGCACCTCGGCGAGCACGTCGATCGGGCGCTCGCCCGCGGAGTACACCCGCTGGTAGCCGATCGCGTCGGTGCCGCGCGGGTCGGTCGAGCGGGTCTGGAAGTAGTAGATCTCCTCGAGCTCGGACTCCACGCCCGGGCGCTCGGTGTCGTGCTTGTGGGGCGGCCACGAGCTCCAGTTGCCGGCAGGGGTGAGGACCTCGCAGGCGATCATCCGGTTCGCGTCGAGCACGCCGGGCACGCCGAAGTTGCGCACCTGCCGTGACGCGATCCCGGCCCCGCGCAGCTCGACCGGCACATCGGCGGCCCGCAGGTGGCGGAAGGGCGGCGGCTGCGTGCCCGTCTCGTCGGTGGCCAGGCAGATCGCCACCCGCACCGGCCCGTCTCCGGCGCCGGTCAGGGTGAGGGTGCTGCCCGTCGGGACGTATGCCGTGTCCGCCGCCCCAGCCCACACGGACTCCCGGCCGGCGAGGGTCGCAGACCCCTCGACGCGGTCACGGAGGCAGTGCAGCGAGACGTCGCCACCGGAGAGGGGCACGACGATGCCCTCACGAGAGCCCAGTTCAACGACTCGGGACTCACCAGGGGTGAGCGTGCCGACAAGTAGGCCGGTGTGGACCCACCCCTCGATCCCGTCGGTGAGGGCGACCTCCCAGCCATCGGCAGCAGCGGACCCGGCGAGTCGGACCCAGTGGTGGTTGTCGGCACCGGTGCTCATGAACGACCTCCGTGGACGAGGGAGACGGCGATGTCAACGGCAGCGGCGACGTCGTCGTCGTGGGGGTGGAGCAGCGCTCGCCCGACGACGAGCCCAGCGGCAGGGGGCAGGGCCAGCGCGGCTGCCCACGCGGCATACGTGTCATCGGGGTGGCCGGTGGGGTCACCTCCGAGGAGGAGGGTGGGGAGCGTGGTGGCGTCGAGAACGCGCTCCATCTCCGTGACGACCGGGATCTTGAGCCACGTGTGGGCACTGGTCGCCCCCAGCCCGGAGGCGATGGCGATCGAGGTGATGACCGAGTCGGGGTCGAGGAGGTTCTCGACGCGGTCGGCGGCGCGGCGCGTGGTGAGGAAGGGCTCGACCATGGCCAGCTTGCCGGCAGCAGCGAGTGCGGTCACGGCCCGACCACTCGCCTCCAGGGTGGCGACACTGCCCGCATCCGCGAGGTCGACCCGAGTGAGCATCTTGCCGCCGTCGAGGCCGTGCGTGGCGATGCTGGACGCGTCGAAGGCGGTGAAGCGGTCGTCGAGCTCGAAGCTCGCGCCCTGCAGGCCGCCGCGGTTCATCGAGCCGATGACGAGCTTGCCCTCGAGCGCGCCGAGGAGGAGCAGGTCCTCGAGGATGTCCGGGGTGGCGAGGACACCGTCGACTCCCGGTCGAGCCAGGGCGGCGACGAGCCGGTCCAAGAGGTCGGTGCGAGAGGCCAGGACCGGTCGGCCACGGACACTGAGCGCCCCACGAGCCGGGTGGTCCGCAGCGACGAAGAGGTGTCGGCCGTCTTCGGGCCAGTCACCCGGGCGGCGGGCGCGCCAGGCACGGGCGATGGAGCCCGGGTCCTCGATCCGGGCCCGAGTCAGGGCAGCCGCGTCGATCATGACGCCGCCCCCCGCATGAGGGCACGCACGGCGGCCTCGTCCGGCATGGCGCTCGCGCACTCGAGGCGGCCCGCCACGAGGGCTCCGGCGGCGCTGGCGAAGCGCAGGACTTCCGGCAATGACCACCCCGAGAGCAGCCCGTGGCAGACGGCGCCACCGAAGGCATCTCCGGCGCCGAGGCCATTGACCACCTCCATCGGGGTGGGTGCGACCTCGACGCGCTCGTCGGCGGTGACCGCGAGGACGCCGCGCGGGCCCTGCTTGACGATGGCGAGCTCGACGCCGCGCTCGAGCAGTGCAGCGGCCGCCCGGTCGGGGTCGGTCTCGCCGACCGCCACCCGGCACTCCTCCTTGTTGCCGATGGCCACCGTGCTCGCCGCGAGCGCCGACTCGGCCGCCCGGGTGGCGTCGGCCTCGGTGAGCCAGAACATCGGCCGGTAGTCCAGGTCGATGACGCAGTGGCGGGTGCGGCCCCGGATCTCCCAGGCGGTCGCATGCGCGGTGCGGCTCGGCTCGGCGGAGAGGCCGGTGAGCGTGGCCCAGAACAGGCGGGACTGCGCGACGGCCACCGGCGGCACCTCGCCGGGTGCCAGGCGCAGGTCGGGAGCCGTGGGGTAGCGGTAGAAATAGAGCGGGAAGTCGTCCGGGGGATAGAGCTCGCAGAAGGTGACCGGGGTCGGCAGGTCCGGGTCCGCGCGCACGAACTCGGTGTCGACCCCCAGCTCGGCGAGGCGTCGACGCACGAAGGCGCCGAAGGGGTCGTCCCCGGTCCGGGAGATCAAGGCCGTGCTCTGGCCGTAGCGCGCCGCCGCGACCGCGACATTGCCGGCGCTGCCGCCGAGGAACTTGCCGAAGGTGTCGACGTCCTCCAGGCCGACGCCGGTCTGCATCGGGTAGAGGTCCACCCCGACCCGGCCGATGGCGAGCACGTCGAAGAACTTCGGCGTCATCGGGACCGGCCTCCTTCATCGGTGGTGCACGCCAGCATACCGATCAATCCTATTTGTTAGAACATTATTTTGTCTGGTTTGTTCGTAGTGCAGGACATACAGTGACTTTGTGCAGCAGATCCCTGTCGTCATCGACCGCGCGAGCCCGGTCCCGCTCTACCACCAGCTCTACGAGCAGTTGACGGCGGCGATCGAGAGCGGTCAGCTCAAGCCCGGCGACGCCTTCGAGAACGAGTTGGCCCTGGCCGACCGCCTCGACCTCTCGCGACCGACGGTGCGGCGGGCCATCGCCGAGCTGGTCAGCCGCGGCCTCCTCGTGCGTCGTCGGGGCGTGGGGACGACGGTGGCCAGCCAGGTGATCCACCGCCGCGACGAGCTCACCAGCCTCTACGACGACATGGAGCGTCGCGGCCAGAAGCCGACGACCGAGGTGCTCGCCTTCGTCCCGGACTCCGTCGACGCGACCGCCGCCGAGGCCCTTGGCCTGCCCGCGGACACCCCTCTGCTCTTCATCGAGCGACTCCGCCGCGCAGGGGGCGTGCCGACGGCCCTGATGCACAACTGGATCCCCCCACGGTTTGCCGACCTCACCCACGACGAGGTGCGCTCGGGCTCGCTGTATGCCGCGTTGCGCACCCGCGGCGCCCGTCCGGCGGTGGCGCACCAGACGATCGGTGCACGCCGACCGACGGCGAAGGAACGCAAGCTCCTCGGCCTGGCCAATGGTGACCCGCTGCTGACCATGAGCCGACGGGCCTATGACGGCGACGGCGCTGCCGTGGAGTACGGCGACCACTGCTACCGCCATGACCAGTACGCCTTCGACGTCACCGTTCACGAGCACTGAAGCCGCGCCGAGCCCTTCTCCACTCGCGACCTTCGTGCTATTGTCCTGACAAATGCCGCCGTGTCGTGACAGGAGCGCTCCGTGAAGTACGCGCAGGACCCGACGCCCTTTCACCACGACCATGCGCTCCTCGACTTCCCCGGCGTGGTCGCCGACCTGGGCTACGAGTGGATCCAGCTCACGCCACACGTCGACCTCATCCCCTTCTTCCGCCACCCCAAGGCCGACACGGCCCTGCTCAAGCAGCTCAAGAAGGCCTGCGCCGACGCCGGCGTCGGCATCGCCTCGCTGCTGCCCGTCCAACGGTGGTCCGGCCCTGATGAGTGGGCCCGTGAGGCGGCGGTGCGCAACTGGAAGCGGATCATCGAGATCGCGGTCGACCTGGACGTCAGGGTGATCGGCACCGAATTCTCCGGCCGACCCGAACGCCAGGAGGAGTCCGAGGCTGCCTTCTATCGCTCGATGGAGGAGTTGCTCCCGATCATCGAGCGCGAGGACCTCACCGTCCTCATCGACCCGCACCCGGACGACTTCGTCGAGGACGGGCTCGAGGCCATTCGCGTGATCCGCGGCCTTGACTGCGCCAACGTCGGCATGGTCTACGTCGCCTGCCACACCTTCCACATGGGCCAACCGATGCGAGAGATCATGCGTGCCGGCAAGGACCTCATCAAGCTGGTCCATGTCGCCGACACGATGGACCATCACGCTTCCCACGGGTTGCGCTACATCTCGAATCCGCCCGGAAACACCTCCCGCGTCCACCAGCACCTCCGGATCGGCGCGGGGGACCTTGACTGGGACGACTTCTATGGCGGCCTCGCCGAGATCGGCTTCCTGGACAACCCCGAGTCGATCATGTGCAACTCGGTGTTCGCCGAGGACGAGAACGCCGCCGAGATGGCGCGCTACCAGCTGCAGACCATGAAAGACCTCGTCGCCGAGCACTCAGGAGACCGTCGATGACCTCCCCACTGCAGACCATGGCCGACGCCGGCGTCACCGCTCTGTGGAACGACTCGGCGGACCCGACGGAACTCTCCACCGCGATGTCCTGGGGCGCGGTCGGCGCAACCTGCAACCCGGTCATCGCCGTCCAGTGCGTCAAGAACGACCTCCCGCGCTGGACCACCCGGATGGCCGAGATCGCCGCCGAACGTCCGACCGCGGGCGAGTCCGAGATCGGCTGGCAGGTGGTGGAGGAGATTTCCCTCGAGGCCGCTGCCCTGCTCCACCCGATCTTCGTCGCGCACGATGGCCACAACGGACGTCTCTCGATGCAGACCGACCCCCGCCTGGCTCGCGACGCCCGAGCCCTGGCCGACCAGGCGGTCCGCTTCTCGGACCTGGCCGAGAACATCATCGTCAAGATCCCCGCCACGCAGACCGGCATCGACGCGATCGAGCAGGCCGTCGCGCGGGGCGCAAGCATCAATGTCACCGTGTCCTTCTCGGTCCCCCAGGCCGTCGCCGCGGCCGAGGCGATCGAGCGTGGCCTGCGCGCCCGGGAGGCTGCGGGTCACGATGTCTCCCGGATGGGGAACGTCGTCACGATCATGGTCGGCCGGCTCGACGACTGGGTGAAGGAGTGTGTCGCCCGCGACGAGATCGAGATCGACCCCGCCCACCTCGAGTGGTCAGGCGTCGCGGCCTTCAAGAACGCCTACCGGATCTTCCAGGAGCGCGGCTTTCGGTCGCGCCTGCTCTCGGCCGCCTTCCGCAACACCTTGCACTGGAGCGAGTTCGTCGGCGGCGATGTCGTCATCTCCCCGCCCTTCGCCTGGCAGCAGAAGATCCAGGCCACCGGTGCCGACGCCGCCCCACGGATGGACGTTCCCGTCGACCCGGCCATCGTCGACGCCCTGTATGCCGCGGTGCCCGACTTCCGCCGTGCCTACGACGTCGACGGGATGACCCCCGCCGAGTTCGACACCTTCGGCGCCACCCGCAAGACGCTTCGGCAGTTCCTCGGTGCCGACGAGGAGCTGGACCAGCTCGTGCGCGACGTCCTCATTCCCGCCCCCTGAGAGAAGGCACTCCCATGCGCATCGGACTCATCGGCCTCGGCCGGATCGGCGCCTTCCACGCCGACACCCTCGCGGCGCTCGACCGCGTCGACGAGCTCGTCGTGACCGACCCGGTGTCGGCAGCGGTTGAGGCGACGACGTCCCGCATCGCCAAGGCCCGAGCCGTGGATTCCCCGGAAGCCCTCCTCGACGCCGGCGTCGACGGTGTGGTCATCGCTGCGGCGACCAACGTCCACGCCGAGCTGCTCCTGGCCTCAGCCGGTCGCGGCATCCCGACCTTCTGTGAGAAGCCGATCGCCGGCACTGCCGCCGAGGCGGTGCAGGTGCGCGATGCCCTCGCGGGCTCGGACGTGCCGGTGCAGATCGGCTATCCGCGTCGCTTCGACCCGGCCTTCACCGCCACCCGCGACGCGGCCCGCGCGGGCACGCTCGGGCGACTGCACACCGTTCGGTCCACGACCCTGGACCCCGCGCCCCCGCCCGCGGCCTACCTCGCGGTGTCCGGAGGCATCTTCCGCGACTGCTCCATCCACGACTTCGATGCGGTGAGGTGGGTGACCGGTCAGGAGGCCGTCTCGATCTCCGCCGTGGGCTCCATCGACCCCGACGAGGCGGCGATGTATGCCGAGGCCGGCGACTTCTCCACCGTCGCGGTCCTCATGACCATGGCCGACGGCAGCATCGGCGTGGTCTCCAACACCCGTCGCAATGCCTCCGGCTACGACGTCCGCCTCGAGGCACACGGCACCAAGGGCGCCATGGCCGCGGGCCTGGACGAGGGGCTGCCGATCACCTCGGGGCAGCCGGGCATCACCTGGCCGACCGGGCCCGCCCATACCTTCTTCATGGACCGCCTGGCCGAGGCCTTCCGGACCGAGCTGGGCACCTTCTGCTCGGTCGCTGCGGGTGAGATCCCCTCGCCGTGCACGGTCGAGGACGCGATGGGCACCGCCTGGGTCGCCGAGGCCGCGACCCTCTCGGCCAGGGAAGGCCGGCCCGTCACCATCGAGGAGGTGGCGCGATGACCGTCGCTGTCGCCCACCACGTCTCCGCGATCAGCGAGACCGTCCTGGCCGAGGCGATCAAGGAGGCCGGCTTCCGGCAGAGCGACCTCGTCCTCATCAACGTCACCGACACCCTCGACCTCGACAAGGACGAGGCACTCCAGGTCGGGATCGGCGACGTGGTGGAGAAGCTGGCCCCAGGGGGCACCGTCAACTGGCGGGTCGAGATCGTCGCCGCCGGCAACGACGTGGCCCAAGCCCTGCTCGACGCGGCCTACGCCCTGGGCGCCGAACTGCTCGTGCTCGGCGCGCGTCAGCGCTCGCCGATGGCCAAGGCATTCCTCGGCAGCGTCACCCAGTCGGTCATCCTGAACGCACGCATGCCGGTCCTCGTCGTCAAGCGCTGACCGGACCCGTCGAGCCGCGGATCACCAGGCGCGGACTGATGACGACATCGGTATGCCGTGACGAGCCCTGTGCGACCGCCTCGCCGTCGAAGGACCGGGCCAGGGTGGCGACCGTGGCGCGGGCCAGTCCGACCGGGTCCTGGCTGATGCTCGTCAGGTCCACTGTGCCGAGACGAGCGGGTGGGCTGTCGTCGTAGCCGATGATGCTCAGGCCCTCGGGGATCTCGATCCCATGGCGCATGATGACGTCCCGCGCACCGATGGCACACCGGTCGTTGTAGGCGATGAGCGCCGTTGGTCGCTGGCGGCGCGGGCGGCCCAGCACGGCATGCGCCGTGGACGCGCCCGCGGACTCGGTGACTCCGCCGGCGACGATGTCGATCTCGCCGTCGAGCCCGTGGTGACGCATCGCCTGCCGGTAGCCGCGACGCCGAGCGGTCGCGATCGACCCCGGAGGTCCGTCCACGTAGGCGATCTGGCGGTGCCCGAGGCGGGCGAGGTGGTCGACGGCGAGCTCGAGGCCGACGCGATCGGAGGCCAGGACACCCGTCACCGGGCCGGTGCCGCTGCGCCCGACGACCACGGTCGGGCAGCGACCCCCGAGGTCGACCAAGGCCGACCTCTTCAAGGTGGGCCCCAGGATGACCAGGCCTTCGCAGCGGAAGTCAAGAAGCAAGTCGGCCGCTCCCGCTTCGTCGCGTCGCCCCGTGACGGTCGACAGCACGAGGTCGAGGCCGTGCTCGCCGGCCGCCTCGTCGAGGGCCGTGACCAGCTCTGCGTGGAACGGGCTGGAGACGTCGAAGAGGACGCCGAGCAGGTGGGTCCGACGGGCTGCGAGCAGGCTGGCGTTGCGGTCCGGTCGGTACCCCAGTCGGGCGGCCGCGGCGTGGACGGATTCACGGGCGGCACCACTCGGGCCAGGCCGCCCCCGCAGGACGAGCGAGGCGGTGGCCGTCGAGACGCCGGCGGCCTGCGCCACGTCGACGAGGCGGGGGCGGGCAGGGGGAGGCGAGCCCACGGCATACCTCCTTTTTGTCCTGACAAAGTCTTGACAGCGATTCACGTGACGCGCAACCATTCTCTTAAAGCGCTTTAGTTGTCGCAACCCACAGGAGCCAACGATGTCCCCACAACCCATCGGCGTCGCCGTCATCGGGGCCGGCATGGCCGGTCGGGCGCACTGCGCCGGCTACCGCTCCGCTCCCACCCTCTTCGACCCGCCACTGCCGCCACTGGACCACGTCGCGGTCGTCGACGCTGACGCCGGCGTCGCCGCGGACGCGGCGACTCGCTATGGCTACCGTCGCTCCGGCACCGACTGGCGCGAGCTGCTCACGGCCGATGACGTGCACGTGGTCAGCGTCGTCGTCGCCAACGCGCTGCACCGCGAGATCGTCGAGGCCCTCCTTGCTGCCGGCAAGCACGTGCTCTGCGAGAAGCCGCTCGCCGACACCCTGGAGAACGCCAACGCCATGGTCGAGGCGGCTGCCGCCCACCCCGAGCTGGTCACCGGGACCGGTTTCGTCTACCGGCGCCAGCCGGCCGTCGCCGCGATCAGGAACCTCGTCGCCGAGCAGCTGGGCACGGTGTCCCATTTCAACGGTCGCTACTGGTGCGACTACGCCAACAGCCCGCTGACGCCGATGGCCTGGCGCTACAGGGGCGGGCCGGGCACGGGGGCACTCAACGACATCGGCAGCCACCTCATCGACCTTGCCGAGTTCGTCTGCGGACCCATGGAGTCGGTGTCCGGGGCGGCTTTCACCACCTTGATCCGCGAACGCTTCGTCGCCAAGGGCACCACCTATGGCCACTCGCGCGCCGAGCTGACCGACGAGAAGCAGGCCGTCGAGAATGACGACGTCGCGACCTTCACCGCGCACTTCGCCAGCGGCGCCGTCGGCACCTTCTCGATCTCGCGCATCGCGCCCGGGCACGCCAACTCCTTGGCCTTCGACGTCTTCGGCCAGCACGGCGCCGCCAAGTGGGACATGGACCGGCCGGCCGAGTTCTCGGTGCTGCGCAATGCCGCGGACGATGCCAGTGCTGCCCTCAATGGCTACAACCAGGTGCTCGTCGGCCCGGCCCATCCCTACCTCAAGGGCGGCGTCCCGATGGACTTCCCCGGTGTCTCCTACGGCGTCGGCGACCTCTTCGGCTTCCAGGCCCGCGCCTTCCTCGAGCAGGTCGCGGGGATCGAGGGGGGCCTGCCCCCGGTTGCGTCCTTCGCCGACGGCGTGCGCGACCTGACGATCATCGACGCGGTCACCCGCTCGGCCGCCACCGGCGGCTCCACCATCACCCTCCCCGCCCACCCCTGACGCAACCCTCGAACGGAAGAAGGACCTCATGTACATCGGCGTCTACAACGCGTGCCTGGGCGACAAGTCCCTCGCCGAAGCCCTCGACATCGTCAAGGACCTCGGCCTGAACTCCGTCGAGATCAACTCCGGTGGCTTCCTGCCCCCGATCCACCTGCCGGTGGCCGAGCTCCGCGCGAGCGAGCAGGCACGCCAGGACTACCTCGGCGAGTTCTCCTCGCGAGGACTGACCCTGACGGCGCTGAACTGCAACGGCAACCCGCTCTTCCCCGGCGACTTCCCACACAGCCGGGACCTCCATGACTCCATCGAGCTCGCGGCCCTGCTCGGGGTGCCGCGCGTCGTCACCATGTCGGGGACGCCCGCCGGCGACGCGACCGGCACGACGCCGGTGTGGAACCCGCTGCCCTGGTGGAGCCCCTTCCTCGACGTCCGCGACCACCAGTGGTCGGTGGCCATCCCCTACTGGAAGGACATCCAGGCGCGTGCCGCGGACGCCGATGTCAAGGTCGCCATCGAGATGCACCCGGGCAACGTCGTCTTCAACCCGGCGACGATGCACCGGCTCGCCGAGGAGATCAACGCCACCCATGTCGGGGCCGAGATGGACCCGAGCCACCTGTTCTGGCAAGGCATCGACCCGGTGCTCGCCCTGAAGAACCTTGGCTCCCTCGTCTACTGCTCGGCGGCCAAGGACACCCGCATCAACGAGGCGGCGAAGGTCAACGGCGTCATCGACGACTCGTTCAGCCGCGTCGCGCAGGGCGAGCCGGGCTACCTCTCCCTGGGTGGTGGCACCTCCCTCTCCGGCTGGCCGACGAACTCCTCGTGGGACTTCGTGGCCATCGGCAAGGGACACGACGTGGCCTTCTGGACCGAGTTCCTCCGGGCCCTGCAGGAGATCGACCCCGAGATCCCGTGCAACATCGAGCACGAGGACGCCGAGCTCGGCCAGCTCGAGGGCCTGAAGTACGCGGCGGACAACATGCTCGCGGCCGAGCGGGGTCTGTGATGGGCAGCGGCGCTGAGCGCGAGCCCCTCAGGATCGGCCTGCTCGGCGCTGCCCGCATCGCCCCACTCGCCCTGGTCGCGCCGGCCGCGGCCACCGGGGACCGGCTGGTCGCCGTCGCGGCGCGCGACCGGGGCCGGGCCGAGGAGTTCGCCCGAGCCCATGGTGTCGAGCGAGTGGTCGACTCGTATGCCGCGTTGCTGGCCGACCCCGAGGTGGAGGCGGTCTACAACCCCTTGGCCAATGGCCTCCACGGGGTCTGGAACGTCGCGGCACTCGAGGCCGGCAAGCACGTCCTGGCCGAGAAGCCGGCGGCGGCGAACGCCGATGAGGCCCGGTCCATCGCCGCAGCGGCCGCGGCGAGCGGGACGGTGTACCTCGAGGCTTTCCACTACCCCTATCACCCGCTCTTCCAGCGGGTCGTGGAGCTGGTGAGGGGAGGGACGATCGGCGAGGTCCGCCACATCGACGTGCCCCTCCTCATGCCGGACCCGGGGGCGGACGACCCCCGCTGGTCGTTGGCCCTCGCCGGAGGCGCCACGATGGACCTCGGCTGCTATTCGATCTCCTGCCTCAACCTGCTCGGGGAGCAGCTGTGTGGCGGACCGCTCCGGCTGGGCTCGGCGGACGCCGTCGAGCGGGCCGGCGCGCCGGGCGTCGACGCGCGACTGTGGTTCGAGGGGGCCTTCCCCAATGGCGCCACCGGTTCCGGCGGCTCGGACATGGATGCCGACGACTGGGCTTTCACCCTCGTCGTCACCGGCACCGAGGGCGAGATCGTCGTCCCGAGCTTCCCGCTCCCCCACCAGGACGACCGCCTCATCGTGCGCGCGTCGGCCAGCGCTCCACGGGTTCGGAGAGCGCCCCATGAGGCGGCCGCCCTCGTGCTCGAGCGCGAGGGCGACCGCGTGGAGCACCTGGGATCGCGGTCGAGCTACACCCATCAGCTCGAGGCGTTCGGCGCCGCGATCCGCGACGGGGCACCCGTCGTCACCGACTCCGCGTTCTCGCTGCGGAACGCCGAAGCCATCGACACGGCATACGGGCTGGCCGGGTTGCCTCGTCGGGAGCCGACCCGGCTCTGAGCCGCTCGCGCCGCGCTAGGGCGTGAAGGCCTCACGGAAGCGCTCGAGGGCGAGCTCGGTGTCACCGCTGGCGAAGGCCTCCAGGCCGACCACGCCGCGATAGCCCATGTCAGCGAGCGCCCGGGCGACGGCGGGGTAGTTGATCTCGCCCGTGCCAGGTTCGCAGCGGCCCGGCACATCGGCGACCTGGATCTCCCCGATCCAGGGGAGGGCTCGCCGGCAGAGCTCGATGAGGTTCCCCTCGCCGATCTGGGCGTGGTAGAGGTCGAGGTTCATGCGCAGGTGGGGGCTGTCGACGGAAGACACGAGGGCGAGGGTGTCGGCGGCCAGCGCGAAGGGCGTGCCGGGGTGGTCGACCGGGAGGTTGAGGTTCTCCAGGACGAAGCGCACGTCGTGGGCCGCTCCCAGCGCGGCGATCCGCGTGAGCGTATGCCGTGCTGCCAGCCACATCTCGCCGGTCACCTGCTCGACCGGGCGGACCGGCAGGCCATTGCCGTCGAGTCCGGTGCCGTGGAGGTTGAGCGCCTCGGCGCCGATCCGCTTCGCCACGGCGATCGACTGCTCCGCCGTGGCGAGCAGGTCATCGGCGCCGTCCGGGGTGATGAGGTCGCCGGTGAGGTATCCGGTCATCGAGGTGAAGCGCACTCCCTCGTCATGGAGCGCGGCGAGGGTGTCGATGTCGTGATTGGCCCAGTTCCAGATCTCGACGGCGAAGCCGGCCTCATGGAGGCGCCGGATGCGCTCGGGGACGGGCAGGTCCCGGTAGACCATCTCTGCCGAGACGGCGAGGGTGAAGGGTTGGGTCACGACAGGGAGTCGCGGTCGACCAGGGCGACGGAGACGGATTCGCCCGAGGCGAGCGAGGCCATGCCGGCCTCACAGACGGCCGTCGCGGCATACCCGTCCCAGGCGTTGGCGCCGACGACCTCACCCTTGGTGGCCGCCTCGACCCAGGCTTGCACCTCGAGGTCGTAGCCACGCCCGAAGCGCTGACGGAAGTCGTCGAAGGCCACACCGCCCCAGTAGCCCTCGCCCTCGCCGGCCCTCGTCGTGTAGAGCCCGGTCTGAGGACGCCCGGCGATCGCTGTGCCGCGCTCGCAGACCGCCTCGGCGCGCACTTCGTAGCCGACCTGGCAGTTGACGAAGACCTCGTTCGTGACGACGACGCCGTTGCTCATCCGGAAGATCGAGACCTGTGGGTCGGCGACCCCCTCGAAGGCCTTGCTCGTCGCCCGGGGGGTGATGACCTGGATCTCGGCGATCTCGGTGCCGACGAAGAAGCGGGCGCAGTCGACCTCGTGGACGAGCGAGTCGCGCACGATCATCTCCGAGCGGAACTCGGGGTTGGGCACCGAGCGGTTGCGGTGGGTCTGGTGCATGACGAGCAGCGGCCCGAAGGCCTCGGCGGCGAGCATGCCCTGCAACTGGGCGTACTCCGGGTCGAAGCGGCGCATGAACCCGACCGAGAGCAGCGGGCGGGGCAGTCGACGTTCGGCCTCGACGACGCGCAGCGAGGACTCGACGTCCATGGTGAGCGGCTTCTCGCAGAGCACCGGCTTGCCGGCGGCGAAGGAGGCGAGCACCTGCTCCTCGTGGACGAAGCCGGGCGAGGCCAGGAGCACCGCGTCGACCTCCGGGGAGGCGATGAGCTCCAGCGGGTCGCCGTAGGAGGTGGCGCCGAGTCGGTCACCGAGTTCTCGGGCCCGGGCCGCGTCGGGGTCGGCGACCGCCGTCAGGACCGCACCCGCGGTTCGAGCGGCGATCCGCTCGGCGTGGTCGGCGCCCATCATGCCGACGCCGACCACGCCCACGCGCACTGCGGTCATGCCTTGTTCCCTTCTGCAGCGCCCGCTCCCGTGCCAGTGCCGTCGGCCTCGACGTGGAGGACCTCCTCCATCTCGGCCTCGATCTCCTTCGCCGCGCTGGCGTCCGCTCCGGAGGTGGCCCCCCGCAGCTCGTGGCTCAGCTCCGCGAGCTCCTGCCCACCGGCCATTTCGGCGGTGAGCTGGTCGAGGGTGAGGTCGTCCCGCTTGGCGTCGAGGACGAGTCGCCCAAGCTTGAGGATGACGAAGTGGTTGCCCACGAGGTAGGCGTGGTGCGGGTTGTGGGTGATGAAGATGACCCCGAGCCCGGCATCACGCATACGGACGATGTACTTCAGGACCACCCCGGACTGCTTGACGCCGAGGGCGGCGGTGGGCTCGTCGAGGATGACGACCTTGGCGCCGAAGTAGACCGCACGGGCGATGGCGATGACCTGGCGCTGGCCGCCGGAGAGCGCGCCGACAGGCCGGTCGAGGTCGGGGATGACGATCCCCATCTTCTGGAGCTCCTCGCCGGCAACCTTCTTCATCTGCGGGATGTCCAGGCCGATGCCCTTGCGGAGCTCGTTGCCGAGGAAGAAGTTGCGCCACACCGACATGAGTGGTGCGAGCGCCAGGTCCTGGTAGACGGTGGCGATGCCGCGCCCCTGGGCCTCACGCGGGCTGTTGAAGGTGGTCTCCTCACCCTCGACGCGCATGACGCCCTCGGTGTGCTGGTGCAGGCCGGCGATGATCTTGATGAGCGTGGACTTGCCGGCGCCGTTGTCGCCGAGCACGCAGGTGACCTCGCCCGCCCGCACCCGGATGTTGACCCCGCGCAACGCGTGGACATTGCCATAGCTCTTGCCGACGTCGTCCAGCTCGAGGATGTAGCTGCCGGGCGCTGCGGAGGGGGGCGTCGGGTGCTCTTGGGTTGCCGTCGCCATCACGCGTCCGCCTTCCTCTTGACGTAGTTGTTGACGAGCACCGAGCCGATGAGCATGGCCCCGAGGAAGGTCTTGAGCCAGTCGACGTCCCACCCGGCATACGAGATCCCCAGGAGGGTCATGCCGTAGATGAGCGCACCGACCGAGGCCCCGACGACCGATCCGTAGCCTCCGGTGAGGAGGCAGCCACCGATGACGGCGGCGATGATGTAGATGAACTCGTTGCCCAGGCCCGCGGCGGACTGGACCGTGTTGTACTCGAAGAGCATGTGCATGCCGACGATCCAGGCCCCGAAACCGACACCCATGAAGAGGATCGTCTTGGTCAGGGTGACGGGGACACCGACGGCACGTGCCGCCTTGTCGTCGCCGCCGGCGGCGAGGATCCAGTTGCCGAAGGTGGTGCGCAACAACACCCACGAGAGGATCACGGTCAGGATGATCCAGTAGATCACCAGGCTCTTGATCTCCACCGGGCCGACCTTGAAGCTCGAGGCGAAGATCGACTTGGCGCTGTCCCAGCCGTCCATCTCGCTGATGTTGTTCGAGGAAACGCCGCCGGTGACGATGCGCGTCACGGCGAGGTTGATGCCCTGGAAGACGAAGAACGTGCCCAAGGTGACCAGGAAGCTGGGCAGTCCGGTCTTGGCGAGCAACCACCCGTTGAAGGCGCCGATCGCGAGCGAGAGGACGAGTGCCGCGAGGACGCCCACCCACACGTTCAGGCCGAAGTTCCAGGCGATGTGGGCTGCGGCCAGGCCCGACGTCGTCACCGCCACACCGGCCGAGAGGTCGAACTCACCGCCGATCATGAGGAGCGCCACGAAGACGGCCATCAGTCCGATCGTCGCGCAGGTGTAAAGGATGGTTCCGACGTTGGCGACGTTCCGGAAGGCCGGAGCGGCAACGAAGAAGAGCAGCCCCACGACGACGGCGCCGATGAGCGCGCCGACCGCCGGCATCCCGAGGATGGTCGACGCGGCCGACCGGGTCCTGACCCGGTCGTCCGACGCCGCCGTAGTGGTGGCAGTCACTCAGATCACCGGGTCCCGTTGGCCGCGAAGCCGGAGACGGCCGCGATGTTGGAGGAGTCGATGAAGGACGGACCGGTCGGAACGGCCTTGCCGCCACCGAGGGTGTTGCCATTGGTCTTGTAGAGCCACAGGGCGTCCACGGCCATGTAGCCCTGGAGGTAGGGCTGCTGGTCGATGGCCCAGGCCACCTTGCCGTCCTTGACCGCGGCGACGAGGTCCTTGTTGGTGTCGAAGGTGCCGATCTTGGCGCTGCTGCCGGCCGCGGCCACGGACTTGACCGCGTCGAGGGCGAACTGGGCCCCGAGGGTCAGCACGAAGTCGACGGTCTTGTCCTCGGTGAGCTTGGCCTGGATCGTCGTCGTGACGGCGGCGTCGTCGCGACCGTTGACGTAGACCCGCTCGACCTTGGCTCCCGCGCCGCCCTCGGCGACACCGGCGCAGCGGTCCTCGAGCTGCTGCTGGCCCTGCTCCTGGATGACGCAGATGATGTTCTTCGCGCCTTCCTTGACGGCCTTCTGGCCGGCGCCGATGCCGGCGTCCTTCTCGCCCTGGCCGAAGTAGCCGATGGCGCCCAGCCCCATGGCGTCGGGGCCGCCCGCGTTGAACATGGTGACCGGGATGCCGGCCGCGACGGCCTTCTTGATGACGTCGCCGAGGGCGCCGGTGTTGGGGGAGGTCACGGCGATCCCGTCGACCTTCTTGTCGATGGCGGCCTGGACGAGCTGGGCCTGCTTTGTGGCGTCGGGGTCGTTGCTGTAGTCGAGCTTGACGCCGTCCTTCTTGGACGCGGCCTCGGCACCCTTGCGGATGATGTCCCAGAAGGTGTCGCCCGGGGCCTGGTGCGTGATCATCGCGACCGTCATGGTCGTCGCGGCTGCGGTGTCACCCCCGGCGGCCGTCGAGGACTCGGTCTTGCCGCCGCTGCTCGAGCAGGCGGTGAGGGACACCGCGGCCATGGTGAGGGCCACGGTGGAGAGGATGGTCTTGCGCTTCATGGGGGTGGTGCCTCTCGGTCGTCGTTGACGTGCGATGCCTGCGAGCGGAGCGCTGCGCCGGCGGGCGTTGCGAAAACGCCTGCCGGTGGGCTGCGTTCATGCGGTGCGTCAGCGCGGAATCGTGGCTCGCGCTCGTTCCCACACTGGCCCCGTTGACAAGATGACGCAATGTTAGAACAAAGGGCGTTATCGAACCGTTACCTTTTCGATCACCCCTCTCCCGCGACGACGTGCCCCCGACAGGGTCGATCCTTCCGCTCGTCGACAGCACGCGCTACAGTTCAAAATGTCCTTACAAATCGCGCAGCAAGGAACCGCCGAATGACCGCAACGATTCGACTGACCGTGGGCCAGGCCCTCGTGCGCTTCCTCGGTGCGCAGTACTCCGAGCGCGACGGGGTCGAACAGCGCCTCGTGACGGGCATGTTCGGGATCTTCGGGCACGGCAACGTGTGTGGTGTCGGGCAGGCCCTGCTCCAGGACCAGGTCGACTTCGAGGAGGGCGTCGCCTCGGGCCGGTATGCCGTGGAGCCGGGCTCGGAGGTCGTCGACCCGTTGGCGCATGGCCACCTTCCCTACCACCTCATCCGCAACGAGCAGTCCGGCGTGCACGCAGCCACTGCCTATGCCCGCTCCCTCGAGCGGCTCCAGGTCATGGCCGTGACCACGTCGATCGGGCCGGGCGCGACGAACATGATCACCGGCGCCGCACTGGCCACCACGAACCGGATCCCGGTGCTGCTCTTCCCCAGCGACCAGTTCGCCAACCGTGCGCCGGACCCGGTGCTCCAGCAGCTCGAGTCCCCCCAGACCCTGGACACGGCGGTCACCGACTGCTTCCGCCCCGTCTCCCGCTTCTTCGACCGGATCAACCGGCCCGAGCAGCTCATCCCCTCGCTCATGAACGCGATGCGGGTCCTCACCGACCCCTCGGACACCGGTGCCGTGACGATCGCGCTGCCCCAGGACGTCCAGGCCGAGGCCCACGACTGGCCGGAACGCTTCTTCGAGCGCCGCGTCTGGCACATCGCCCGGCCGGTGCCGGAGCCGGCCGCACTGACCCGGGCGGTCGAGGTCATCCGCCGTGCGCAGCGCCCTCTCGTCGTCGCCGGTGGTGGCGTGGTGTACTCCGGCGCCAGCCAGGCCCTGCGGGACTTCGCGAGCGCGACCGGCATACCCGTCGCGGACACGCATGCCGGCAAGGGCGCGATCAACTGGGACCACCCGAGCGCGGTCGGCGCCCTGGGCTCGACCGGTTCCTCGGCGGCCAATGCGCTCGCCCGTGAGGCCGACGTCGTCATTGGCATCGGCACGCGCTACAGCGACTTCACGACCGCCTCGCACACGATCTTCGCCAATCCCGATGTCCGCTTCGTCAACATCAACACCCTCGGCTTCGACGCGGCCAAGCACGGCGCGACGATGGTCCTCGCCGACGCCCGCGAGGCCCTGACCGCCCTCACCGCCGCCCTCGACGGCTGGGCCGCTGACCCGGCACACGCCAAGCACGCCCGCGACCTCGACGCCGCCTGGCAACGCGAGGTCGACGCCTGCTACCACCGTGGCCACGGCCCCCTGCCCGCGCAGACCGAGGTCTTCTGGGCGCTCAACGAGCTCATGGGGCCCGAGGACGTCGTCATCAACGCAGCCGGCTCGATGCCCGGTGACCTGCAGTGCCTGTGGCGGGCGAGCACGCCGGTGCAGTACCACGTCGAGTACGCCTTCTCCTGCATGGGCTACGAGATCCCGGCCGCGCTGGGCGTGAAGATGGCGCTCGGGGAGGACCACGAGGTGGTCGCCATCGTCGGTGACGGGACCTACCAGATGCTGCCGATGGAGATCGCGACCGCGGTCTCCGAGGGGCTCAAGGTCATCTACGTCCTGCTCCAGAACCACGGCTTCGCCTCGATCGGGGCCCTGTCGGAGTCCCGCGGCTCGCAGCGCTTCGGCACGAGGTACCGGATGCGCCGCGGCGGCACCGGTGGCCGGCTCGACGGCGACCTCGTGCCCTTCGACCTCGCCGCCAACGCGGCCTCGTGGGGGGCCGACGTGCTGCGCTGCGACGGGATCGCGGAGTTCCGCGCGAACTACGCGAAGGCGGTCGCCTCGGACCGGGTCACGGTGCTCTACATCGAGACCGACCTGACCGGCCCGAACCCGCCGGGCTCGGCCTGGTGGGACGTGCCCGTGGCCCAGGTCAGCACGCTGGAGTCGACGCAGACCGCCTACACCGAGCACGTCGAGCAGCTCAAGGGCCAGCGCGCCTACCTCTGAGCGACCGCTCCGATGGCCCGCGGGACACTCGGCACGGAGAAACTCACGAGGCCCCATGGAGTTCCATGGGGCCTCGTGACGTGAGGTGTCTCAGCAGGGGGGTGCCGACGTGCGCCGCCAGGTTCGTCAGGGCAGGCCGAGGCCCTGGGACGCAAGGTAGCGGCGCGTGCCGATCGCGATCGGGAGCGGCTGGTCCTTGGGACAGCCGTACATGTCCTGCTCGCAGATGACGTAGAGCTCCTTGTCCAGGTCGGCGAGCGCCTCGATAAGCAGACCCATGTCGGGCTCCCCCTCCGGCGGAGCAACGGAGCAGCCGGCATGGACCGCCTTGACGAAGGGCCAGTCCTCGTCGTGGGCCTGCTTGACGAGGATCGGGTCCATCGCCTTGATGTGGGCATAGGAGATCCGCTCGGGAAACCTCCGGCACAGCTCCATCGGGTCGCCGTTCCCGTAGACGATGTGACCTGTGTCGAGGCAGAAGCCGACGTACTCCGGGTCGGTCGCCTGGAAGATCCGGTCGATGTCCTCGGGCGTCTCGATGTGGCTGTCGCCGTGCGGGTGCAGCACCATCTGCAAGCCGTAGTCCTGCTTCATGATCCGCCCCAGGCGGTCGGCGTTCTTGATGTAGAGGTTCCAGGCCTCGGTCGTCAGCACCCGGTCGTCGGTGTAGGCGCCGGTCTTCTCGTCGCGGAACATCGGCGGCAGGTGGACGACGTACTCGGCCCCCACCGCGGCATGGGTCTCGCCGATCGCCCGGAAGAAGCGCTCCGTCTCCGCCCAGGCCTCGGCCTTGTGCAGGATGCCCCAGCCGGTGCCGGCGACGACCCGGAAGCCGTGCTCGTCCATGACGTCCTTGAGCTCGATCGGGTCGGTGGGGAAGTACCCGAACGGTCCGGTCTCCATCACCGAGAAGCCGGCCGTGCGCATCTCGCCGAGGGCTGTGCGCCAGTCGATCTGCTTCTCGTCCTGGGGGAACCACACGCCCCACTGGTCGGGGCAGACGCCGATCGTCAGCTTGGAGTAGCGCTCGTTGGCCGTGTTGCGTGACCTGTCCTCGCCGCCACTCAGGCCGTCGTATGCCGTGGGCTGGCTCATGCGTTCGCCCCCGCTTCCAGCACGAAGGCGATCGAGTTGAGCACGTCGTCGCGTGGGTCGGCGCCGGTGTCCTCTGGAGAGCCAGTGAGGATCGAGTCCTGCTCCATGACGTACCAGCCCTGATAACCGTTGCGTTCGAGCTGCCCGACGATGCCGGCAATGTCGACGTCGCCGGCGCCGAGGGGAACGTACATCCCTTGGCCGACGGCGTCGGTGTAGGTGAGCTCACCCGACCGGACCTGGGCGGCGAGGTCGGCGCGCACGTCCTTGAGGTGCATGTGCCCGATCCGGTCCGGGTGTGCGGCGACGACCGAGGCCGGGTCGCCACCACCGATGAGCAGGTGGCCGGTGTCGAGGCAGAGCTTGATCCTCGAGCCGGCGAGGACCCGGTCGGCCTCGGCGCCGCTCTCGATCATGGTCCCCACGTGCGGGTGGACGGTGGCGGTGAGGCCACGCGCAGCCGCGGCGTCGGTGATCCGGTCGAGGTTGGCCAGCAGGGTGTCCCACTGCGCGTCGTCGAGGACCGGACGGCTGTCGTAGCCGTCGACCCCGGTGGAGGCGGCGATGACGACCGTGGAGGCCTGGGCGGCGAGCAGGCCGGTGATGGCCTCCTCAACCGTCGGCATCGGGTCGACGTCAGGGTCATGGAGGACGACTGGCACGAACTGGCCCACCGCGCGCAAGCCGTATCCGGCGAGCAGGTCGGCCTTGGCCGCCGGGTCGTCGGGCAGGAAACCGCCGGGGCCGTACTCGGTCGCGGAGATGCCCACTTCCTTCATCTGGCTGAGCACGGTGTCGGCGTCGAGCTGGTAGCCCCACCCGGGCACCTCGCACACCCCCCACGAAATGGGCGCGCCAGCAATGCGATCGGCAATCGGGGTCGTCATGCGTCCAGCGTGCCGGGACCGCATGAGACTGTCAACAATTTGTCATGACATTCTGACGATTCGTCCGTCCGCTCTCAGAACGGGTCGTCGACCACGTGCCTGAGGTAGCGCCGCGGCTCGGCCAGGAAGCGCCGGTAGTGGTCGACCACCTCGAGCTCGGTCCACCGCGTCTCCCGGATCCCGTGCGGTCCGAGCTCGAGCAGCCGCGCATTCGGGATCGCGGCGATGACCGGGCTGTGCGTCGCGATGAGCACCTGGGCCCTGGGCCGGCGCGCCATGTCGGCGAGCTCGGCGACCAGGTGCAGCTGGGCCTCGAAGGAGAGCCCGGCCTCCGGCTCGTCCATGACGAAGAAGCCGTCCTTGCCGAAGCGGCTCGAGCCCAGCAGCGCGACGAAGGACTCCCCGTGCGAGAGCGCATGGAACTCCGGGTCGCGACTCCACCGGCTCTCACTGCGCGTCGCCGACAGGTACGTGAAGAGGCCGTGCATCGTCTCGGCCCGCACGAAGTAGCCCCACTTGCTCGACCCCGCACCCCGCGTGAGCCGCAGCCACTCGTGCAGCGGCGACTCGCTCGCCTGCGTGCGGTGCTGGGCCCCCGTCGACCCGCCCTCCGGATTGAGTCCGTATGCCGTGGCCACCGCCTCGATGATCGTGGACTTCCCGGACCCGTTGGGTCCGACGAGGATCGTGCAGTCGCTGAGCTCGAGGCCCTCCCTCAGCAGCTGGGCCACGGCCGGGATCGTCGCCGGCCAGGCGGGCGCTGCGGCAGGTGCCGCTGGAGGTGGTGCCGGAGGCCCAGCGGCGGGTGCGGCGGCGGGCCTGGGCGAGCCCACGGCATACGGCGCCTCCGTGGGGAGGACCGCGTCGACGCGACGCACGGGCAGGGCACTGAACTCCACGTCGGGCAACCTAGCCGCGGAGTCCGACACCCGCCGCGCGCACTCTGGCCAGGGGCGCAACCATCCCTGCGCCGCCGGGCAGGATCTGCGCCCTCCCGGTCTGCAGCGGGCTCCCAGCAGGCATCCAGCCACCACGCTTAGGCTTGGCTCTCGTGACCGAAGTTCCCGCCGTGCCCGAGGTGTCCGTCCCCGAGCAGATGCGGATCCGCCGCGAGAAGCGCGACCGGCTGCTCGCGGAAGGGATCGCGCCCTATGTCTTCGACGCCGGCCGCACCCACACCCTCGCGCAGGTCCGCGACCAGTGGGGCCACCTGGAGTCCGGCGAGGAGACGCAGGACGTCGTCACCGTCGCCGGGCGCGTCGTCTTCGTGCGCAACACCGGCAAGCTCGCCTTCGCCACGCTCCAGGAGGGCATCGGCACCCGGCTCCAGGTCATGCTCAGCCTCGCCGAGGTCGGTGAGGAGGCGCTCGCGGCGTGGAAGTCCGATGTCGACCTCGGTGACCACGTCGCCGTCACCGGGCGCGTCATCTCCAGCCGCCGCGGGGAGCTCTCGGTCATGGCGACCAGCTGGATCCTCACGAGCAAGGCCCTGCGCCCGATGCCCGTGCTCCACAAGGAGCTCTCCGAGGAGTCGCGCGTCCGCCAGCGGTATGCCGATCTCATCGTGCGCCAGGAGGCGCGCGACATGGTGCGCACCAAGGCGCGCATTCTCGCGGCGATCCGCCACGAGCTCGAGAAGCAGGAGTATGTCGAGGTCGAGACGCCCATCCTGCAGCTGATCCACGGCGGCGCGGCCGCGCGACCCTTCCGCACCCACATGAATGCCTTCGACCAGGAGATGACGCTGCGCATTGCGCTCGAGCTCAATCTCAAGAAGGCGATCGTCGGTGGAGTGGACCGGGTCTACGAAATGGGTCGCATCTTCCGCAATGAAGGTGTCGACGCCACGCATTCCCCCGAATTCACCATGCTCGAGGCCTATCAGGCCTATGGCGACCAGAAGACCATCGGCGCCCTCATGCGCGATCTCTACCTCGCCGCCGCCGACGCCTTCGGCTCGCGCCAGATCGAGACCGAGGCCGGGGTCATCGACCTCGACGGCGAGTGGCGGTGGCTGTCGGTCTATCCGGCCGTGAGCGCCAAGGTCGGCGAGGAGGTCACCGTGGAGACCCCGGTCGAGCGCCTGCGCGAGCTCGCGGCGGCCCACGAGGTGGCGCTGGACCCGGCGTGGGGGAAGGACAAGGTCTTCCTCGAGCTCGTCGCCGAGCTGGTCGAGCCGGACTGCATCCAGCCCACCTTCCTCTGCGACTACCCCGCGATCGCCCAGCCGCTGGCCCGGGCCCACCGCACCGAGCCGGGCCTGATCGAGGCCTGGGACCTGATGATCGGCGGCGTCGAGCGCGGCACCGGCTTCTCCGAGCTCATCGACCCGGTCGTGCAGCGACAGGTCCTCACCGAGCAGTCGCTCCTCGCCGCCGGCGGCGACCCCGAGGCGATGCAGCTCGACGAGGACTTCCTGCGCGCACTGGAGTACGGCGCTCCCCCGATGGGTGGACTCGGCCTGGGGGTGGACCGGCTCGTCATGCTCTTCACCGGCGCCAACATCCGCGAGACGATCCTCTTCCCCCACCTCAAGCCGGAGGCGTGATCCCGATGCCCGAATGGCTCAACGACGCGTGGCCCTATCTGGCGGCCATCCTGCCGACGATTTGCGTGGCGGTCCTTTTCTATTTCCTCATCAAGGCGATCATCGAGGGCGACCGCCGTGAGCGAATCGCCCAGGCCAAATGGGAGTCCGAGCACCCCGGCGACTCGGGCCACCGTGCCCGGACCGGGGAATAACTGCGCAGGACTTCTCGGCAGGGCATTTCCATTTCGCCGAGCGGCGATTGATAATGGGGAGGTATCCATTCACGCAATGAAAGGTTCCCCCATGGCCAAGAAGGTCACGATCACCCTCGTCGACGACCTGGACAAGACCTCGCCCGCCGACGAGACCGTGTCCTTCGGTCTGGACGGTGTCAGCTACGAGATCGACCTCTCCAGCGCCAATGCCGCCAAGCTCCGCGACGCGCTCGCGGTCTACATCGGGCACGCCGAGCGGATGGGTGGGCGCAAGTCGACCCGCGCCGCGGGCGCGGCCAAGCGCAGCGCCGGGGGTTCCGTGAGCGCGGTGCGTGAGTGGGCGCGCAGCAACGGGCACCAGGTGAGCGAGCGCGGTCGCATTCCGGCCGACATCCAGGCCGCCTACGACAAGGCCCACGCCTGAGCGGCTTCCGTCCTCCCCACGGAGGCAGCGACGCGGCGGCGGGTCCCTTCGCGGGGCTCGCCGCCGCGTTGTCCTCTCGCCATCCGTGGCTGACCTTCGTCGTCGACGGGCCCGGCCCGTGGCTCGGGCTCGATGTGGACGTGGTGCCGTGGCAGGAGGCGCTCGTCCGGCAGAATGCCCGGTGGTATCCTGGGTCCAAGGCTCCCCAGGTCGCCGCGGCCTTCGTGTTGCAGTACCTCCTCCAGGTGCCCGCCCACACCCTCGCGTATGCCGTGGGGCTCACCTCCGGGAGGCCGCCCGGTGCCGCGGGTGGCACGGGTGGCGCGGGTGGCATGCGCGAGCAGCCCGGCACTCACCATCGCCACACCCCCTCTCCCGGAAGGTTTCGGCATCTATCGATAGATGCCGAACCCTTCCGGCACGACCGTCCTGCCTGGACCCCCGACCCAGCGCGCCTGACCTTCCGCCTCGGCACCAATCACGTGCCCGAGGCCATTCGGCTCCCCGCGGACATGGCCTCGTGGCGTCCGTTGACGGGCCCTGGGGCAAGCTCCCCCGAGGCCAGAAGCGCCGAGGCGATGCTCGGTGGGGCCTGGGAGGCCGCCGAGCGGGACTACCGGGCGGTCGCGGAGCCGCTGGCGACGGCATACGAGGCGATCGTGCACCTCGGGTCCGGCACCCGCCTGGGGATGGTGACCGACCTGTGGCGACAGGCGGTGCACGCGGCGGCCAGCCGGCCGGGCACCGTGCAGCGGGACTCGTGCTGCTTCCTGTATGCCCTGCCCGGCTGCCACGAGTGCGCCGGCTGCCCCCGACTGCGGACCGCACCTCAGCGGTAGGGACTGACGTCCGGGGCGCGCTTCTGCGCGAGCGCCTTTGCGCCCCTTCTCGGGATCCGGGGGTCGGAGTGGCGGGGTCAGGGTTCGACGTGGACGAGGATCGCCTGGCCCAATCCGACCCCGATGCAGGCGGCCGCGATGCCGAATCCGCCGCCGCGGCGGCGCAGCTCACGGCCCAGGTCGATCACGACGCGAGGCGCCGAGGCGCCCAGTGGGTGGCCGATGGCGATGGCGCCGCCGTTGACGTTGAGCCGCTCCGGGTCGATCCACGGTGCCAACTGCTGGCACGCAAGCACGACGGCCGCGAAGGCCTCGTTGATCTCCCAGAGGTCGATGTCCGACTGACCCCGCACCTCGTCCAGTACTACGGGCTCGTCGAGGCGATCCCCCCGGTGACGGTGCTCGATGCGTCGCAGCACGCGCGGGGGCTCGCCGGCGAGCCGGAGCTGCTCTCCTCGGCCGGTCGGCCGGCCCTGGGCGTGGAGATCGCCGTCGTCGACGAGGCCGGTCTCCCGGTCGCCCTCGGTGAAGCCGGCGAGGTGATCACGCGCGGGGACCACGTCATGGCGGGCTACTACAACCCGGGCGTCCGCACTGACCTCTCCAAAGCGGTGCGTGACGGGTGGTTGCACACCGGAGACCTCGGCCGGCTCGATGCCGAGGGGAACCTGTGGCTGGTCGATCGCAAGGGCGACATGATCATCAGAGGGGGCTACAACATCCATCCGCGCGAGGTCGAGGACGTCGTCGCCGAGGTGGCCGGGGTCCACGAGGTCGCGGTCGTCGGCGTCGACGACGCCGACTGGGGGCAGCGGGTCGTGGCCCTGGTGACGGCACAGCCGGACGCCGACCCCACCGCCCTGCCCGACGCGATCGCCGCCCACTGCCGTGATCGCCTGGCCTCCTACAAGAAGCCCAAGGAGGTGCGGGTCGTGCCCGAGTTGCCGCTCAATTCCACCGGCAAGATCGCCAAGAAGGACCTCAAGGCCCCCCTCAACGCCGAAGCCGGAGCTGCCGGGGCCGCCCCTGCCGGCGGCGCCGGACCGGGGGCGGCATCATGACCTCTGCCCCCGCGACGTTCCCAGGTTCGCTCACGCGAGGAGGTCGGCGAGGAGCTTGCCGTCCTCGTCGACGCCGTCCGGGCCGATCCGCTCGAGCAGGTCCTCGAGCATGACTTGCTCGATCCCTCCCCGCCGGGCCGCACCGGCCTCGACCTCGGCCCACGTGCGAGGCGCTGCGGCACAGGGCAGCTCGCGCCCCCGCAGCGAGTACGGGCAGATCGTGGTCTTGGCTGCGACGTTCTGGCTCCAGTCGAGGAAGACCTTGTCCGGCCGCAGCGACTTGGTCATCTTCCACAGCACGAGCTCGGGGAAGCGCTTGGTCATCTCCTGCGCGAGCTGGAGCGCGAGGTCGCGCACCTGGTCACTGGAGAGGTCTCCCGCCAGCCGGGCATAGAGCTGCATCCCCTTGCTGCCCGAGGTCACCGGGTGCAGGGTCAAGCCCAACCCCTCGAGCCGCTCCCGCAGGTGCAGGGCCAGCTGGCTGCACTCGTGGAGGTCGGCCGGTTTGCCCGGGTCGAGGTCGATGACCAGGCGATTGGGGTGCTGGGGCACCAAGGCACCCTCACCGTCCTCGGCGACTGTCCACTGCGGCACATGGAACTCGAGCGAGTTGAGGTTGACCAGGTAGGTCAACGTGGCCAGGTCGGGCACGAGCGGATAGGTCACGTCGTCGATACGCACCCGCTCCATCCAGCTGGGGGCTCCGGACGGCACGTTCTTCTCGAAGAAGCTGTCGCCGATGACTCCGTGTGGCCAGCGGACGCGCGTCACGGGGCGAGCAGCCACGTGCCGCAACAGGATCGGGGCCACCGTGGCGTAGTAGTTGAGCACCTCGCCCTTCGTGGTTTCGGTCGCGGGATAGAGCAGCTTCTCCAGGCTGGTCAGCTTGAGGGTGCGCCCCTCGACGTCCACGCGGGTCATGCTCGCCTCAGGCATCGGTCACCTCGATCAGGTCGGCCGGGTCGAGGTCGGCCCGAACCCCGAGGTATGCCGGTTGGCGCAGTCGCGCTCCCCCGCTGCCTCCGCCCCATCCCAGGCTCTTGACCTCGACGACGATGCGTGGACGCACCCAGTGGGTCCCGTCGGCATCCTCCCGCGGCACCTCGGTGGAGAAGGGGGATGCGTTGTCCTGCAACGGCTTGAGCACCTCAGCCAGCCTGGCACCGGCAGCCCCGACGAGACCGGAACCGACGCGCCCGGCATACGCCCAACCACCAGCACCATCGGGGACGCCGACGAGGACGGCACCCAACCGGTCCGCCGTCCCGACCTCCGGCCGCCACCCCCCGACGACGACGGAAAGGGAGGTGCGGTGCGCGGTCTTTCGCCAGTCCGCGGACCGGCGGCCCACGGCATACGGGGAGGAGCGCCGCTTGGAGACGATGCCCTCCAGCCCCTGGTCGGCAGTGGCGGCGAGCAGCTCGGCACCGTCGGCGAAGGTCGGCGGCACCTGGCAGTGCGGGCCCGCGAGGTCGAGCCTCTCGAGGAGCTCGCGCCGGGCTGACCACGGCTGCCCGGTGAGGTCGCTGCCGAAGAGGCGCAACAGGTCGAAGGCCATGAAGGTCACCGGGCGCGTGGTCGACAACCGGGCCGCCCTGCGCGCGTCCTTGACGTGCATGCGCTCGGCGAGGGCGGCGAAGGAGGGGCGACCGGCGTCGAGGGCGACGACTTCACCATCGAGGAGCAGGTCGTCGAATCCGGCTCCCAGAGAACCCAACTCGGGGAAGCTCACCGAGACGTCATTGCCGCTGCGGGCGCGCAGCGTGACCACGCCGGCGTGGATGTCAGCGAGCACCCGCATGCCGTCCCACTTGACCTCGTGCACCCAGTCGGGCCCGGTGGGGACCGCCTCGGCCACGGTGGCCAGCATCGGCTTCATGGGCACATCCTCGCCCATCGCCCGACGGTGCATGAGGATGACGCCATGCCGAAAGCACTCCCCCACGGCCTGCGCGCGATGACCGGCCGTGACCCCCGCGAGCCACACCGCGCCGCGACCCCTCTCGAGCTGCTCTGACCTCACCATCGTCGTCGCGTTCTCGGGCTCGCAGGCCGCGCACGCCGTCGCCGCCGGACACGTCCTGCCGGCCATCGTGGCGTTCACCTTCTCGATCTTCGCCATCGTCTGGGCGTGGCTGAACTACACCTGGTTCGCCTCGGCCTTCGACAACGACGACTGGGTCATGCGGCTGGCCACGCTCGTCCAGATGGTCGGCGTCGTCGTCCTCAGCCTGGGCCTGGCCGACATCTACAAGGGGTTCGACCATTGGCAGCTCAACAACCGGAGGTTCGCCTTGCGGTCGAAGCCGTTGAAGCCGGCTCCGCAGTTGGCCGGGACGGCCGGCTCGGGACCGGGCCGGACCGGTGCTGCACCCGCGGAGGGCGTCGCGAGGAGGGCGGTGAGCAGGGCCAGGCCGAGCGAGGTGGCCGCGAGACGTCGGGTGTTCATGGTGCTCCTTGGGTCATGGGTGGTGCCGTGACTCCCCCGCCACGGGCATCGACGACGCCAGGCGCGGCGCGGCGTCCTCGACAGGGGACGCGTCCCCTCCCCGAGAGTTGGTGAGCGCGGAGGCGGAGGTGAGCGCACGGCATACGGGACAATGGAGCGCATGCGTGCGATCTGGAAGGGCTCGGTCTCCTTCGGGCTGGTCAATGTGCCGATCCGTCTGTACTCCGCGACGGAGAACCACGACGTGCAGTTCCGGCAGGTCCACCGCGAGGACGGCGGGCGGATCAAGTACCAACGGGTGTGCAGCGAGTGCGGTGAGCTCGTCGCCTTCGACGACATCGCCAAGGGCTACGAGACCGAGGACGGCGGCATGGTCGTGCTCACCGACGAGGACTTCGCGGACCTGCCGAGCAGGACCTCCAAGGAGATCGGCGTCGTGAAGTTCGTGCCGGCCGAGGAGATCGACCCGCTGTGGCTGGACAAGTCCTACTACCTCGAGCCGGACAAGGCCGCGACCAAGCCCTATGTCCTGCTGCGCGACGCGCTCGAATCGGAGAAGCGGGTCGCGATCGTCACCGTCTCGATCCGCACCCGGATGACGATGGCCGTGCTGCGCGTGCGCGAGGGGGTCATCGTGATGCAGACGATGATCTGGCCCGACGAGATCCGCAAGCCCGACTTCGCCGTGTTCGGCGACGAGACGCACGCCAGCGAGCAGGAGCTGAAGATGGCGCACCTGCTCATCGACCAGCTCGCCGGGGACTTCGACCCGGATGAGTACGAGGACGACTACGCGCTCGCGCTCAAGGCGCTCGTCAAGGCCAAGGTCGAGGGCGGCGAGGTGCAGGCACCGGCGGCTGCCGCCGAGGAGTCCGGCGAGGTCGTCGACCTGTTGGCCGCCCTCGCGAAGTCGGTCGAGAAGGCCAAGGCGTCCCGGGGCGAGGCCCCTGAGCCGGCCCAGTCGGCTCAGGCGGCGACGACGCCGGCGGCGAAGAAGGCCGCGACGAAGGCCGCCTCCAAGAAGGCGGCCAAGAAGGCCGGCTGATCCCTCTGCCTCACCCCTGATTCGAGGTATTACCGCGGCAGAATCTGCCGCGGTAATACCTCGAATCGGTTAGTTGGTGTGCTCGTCGGCGACGTCGAGGGCGGCGTCGAGGATGTCCAGGCCCTCGAGCAGCTCGGACTCGCTGATCGTGCACGGCGGCACGACATGCGTCCGGTTGAAGTGGACGAAGGGCCACAGCCCGCGCTCCTTGCACGCCGCAGCAAAGGCACCCATCGGCGCAGCCGCCGGACCCGAGGCGTTGAACGGGACCAGCGGCTCACGCGTCCCCTGATCACGCACCAGCTCGACCGCCCAGAACATGCCCAGGCCGCGCACCTCACCCACGCTCGGGTGGTTCTCGGCGATCTTCGCGAGCCGCTCGGCGACGACCGGCTCCAGGGCGCGGACGTGGTCGATGATCCCTTCCTCCTCGAAGATCTTGATCGAGGCGACCGCCGAGGCACAGGCCAACGGATGGCCTGAGTAGGTCAACCCGCCGGGGTAGGCGCGGTGGTCGAAGGTGGCCGCGATCTCGGACGAGAGGACGACGCCGCCCAGGGGCAGGTAACCCGAGTTCACGCCCTTGGCGAAGGTGATCAGGTCCGGGCGCACGCCCCAGCGGTCGATGGCGAACCACTCACCGCAGCGCGCAAACCCCGACATGACCTCGTCGGCGATGAGCAGGATCCCGTGCTCGTCACACAGTGCTCGCACTCCCGCGAGATAGCCATCCGGCGGCACGAGGATGCCATTGGTGCCGACGACCGTCTCAAGGAGGATCGCGGCGACCGTCTGGGGGCCCTCGACCATGAGCACATCGCGCAGGTGGGCCAGCGCCCGCTCGCACTCCTGCTCCTCCGAGGTCGCGTGGAAGGCCGAGCGATAGGCATACGGCCCCCAGAAGTGCACGATGCCCGGCATCCCGGGCTCGGAGGCCCAGCGCCGAGGGTCGCCGGTGGCGACGATGGCCCCGGCCGTCGCGCCGTGGTAGCTGCGATAGGTCGAGAGCACCTTGGGTCGGCCGGTGTGCAGGCGCGCCATGCGCATCGCGTTCTCGTTGGCCTCGGCGCCACCGTTGGTGAAGAAGACCTTGGCCATCCCCTCCGGCGAGCGCTCGACGATCATCCGAGCGGCCTCGGAGCGCGCGTCATTGGCGAAGGACGGCGCGATCGTGCACAGCTTGGCGGCCTGCTCCTGGATGGCCGCGACCAGCCTGGGGTGCTGGTGACCGATGTTGACGTTGACCAGCTGGCTGGAGAAGTCGAGGTAGCGCTTCCCGGTGTCATCGGTGAACCAGCTGCCCTCCGCCGACACGATCGGCAGGGCGTTCAGGCCCGCCTGCGCGGACCAGGAGTGGAAGACGTACGCGGCATCGTCGGCGCGGGTGCGGTCATCGGTCATGGGACCCACGGTAGCCCTCGGACTGACCCCAGCGGGCAGGATGGGGCCCATGCCCGAAGGCCATACTCTGCACCGGCTCGCCCTCACCCTCGATCGTGCCTTCGCGGGCACCCGACCACGCGTGAGTTCACCCCAGGGCCGCTTCACCGAGGGCGCCGCGCTGCTCGACGGACTCCTCCTCGAACGCGCGCAGGCCTGGGGCAAGCACCTCTTCGTCACCTTCGAGGGCGACCGGATCCTCAACGTCCACCTCGGCTTGATCGGCGTCTTCGACGTCCATCGGTATGCCGTGGAGCCGGCTGCCGCTGCCGTCCCACCTCCGCCGGTGGGCGCAGTGCGGGTGCGCCTGCTCAACGAGGAGTTCGTCGCCGACCTGCGCGGCGCGACGGTCGTCGAGATCGTCACGCCCGAGAAGCTCGAGGCAACCGTGGCGCGCCTGGGCCCGGATCCGCTGCGGGTCGGCGAGCCCGGCCACGACCCGTCGCGGTCCCTCGTGAAGCTCGCCCGCACCGACCGCCCGGTCGCCGAGCTGCTCATGGACCAGTCCGTCCTCGCCGGGGTCGGCAATGTCTACCGCTCCGAGCTGCTCTGGAAGCATCGCGTCGACCCCTTCACCCCCGGTCGCCTGGTGAGGAAGAAGACCTGGCTCACCCTCTGGGAGGACCTGGTCGACCTCATGCCGATCGGCGTCGCGTTCGGGCAGATCATCACCCTCGACGACCAGGTGACCCGGGCCAAGGCGATGCTCGCCGAAGCGGCTGAGTCCCGCGAAGGTGAGCACCCGGCATACCTCGTGGACTGGCAGGGTGGACGCGAAGGCGAGCGGGGGAGGGTGCCGGCCGGGCAGCGGCGGCCGGCCTATGAGCGGGTGAGCCCGTTCCCTCGGGACTATGCCGTCTACAAGCGGCAGGGCGAGCCATGTCCGTTGTGCGGTAGCAGGATTCGCACGCAGGTGCTGGCCGGGCGCAACCTCTTCTGGTGCGGCCGCTGCCAACGGAGGCACTGACCCGTTCGCCGCCTCCGTCACGGCTGCCGGATATTCGGTGGCGACAGTCGTGGGCGGCCCGTCATCCTTGATCGCGGAGACGTGAGCAGGAAGCAGCCAGTCCGGCGTGCCGGTGAGGGTCCTGCGCATCGCCTGCTCACGGTGGACCACTGCTTCCACAGCAGCCACAGGGTATCCGGGGTTCAAATCCCCATCGGCGTCGCCGACCGGGCCATGGCGCTCCCCGACCTTGCGGCTCACCCCCAGCCCCACGGCATACCTCGTATGCCGTGGCGCACCCGGGTGGGCCCCGTCGCGGAGCGCTGCCGGTCGGCGGCGCCGGCCCGTGGCCACGCTCCAGCCCGCTCGACCCCTCGACCCGCACCAAGGAGGTGCACCACCATGTCCCTGTTCCACGTCACCGTCGCGGCCCGCCAGGTCGCGCTCGAGTACCGTCACGGCGCGCTCACCCGCGTCCTGCCGTCCGGTCGGCACCGTCGTCGTTTCGGCGCGCAGCTCACGCGCGTCGACCTGCGTGAGTCGCTGCTGCCGATCTCTCCGCAGGAGATCCTCACTGCCGAGGGCATCGGCGTGCGTGTCTCCTCGGCCGTGCGCTGGTCGGTCGCCGAGCCGGTCGACTTCGTCGAGCGCACCACCGACCCGCTGGGCACGGTCTACCTCGCGGCCCAGGTGGCGCTGCGGGAGGCCTTCGTCGGTCGGGCGGCCGAGGAGCTCGCGACGCGTGGGGCGGTGCTCGAGGAGGCCGCGCTCACCGGCGCCGTGGCCGAGGTCGCGCGCACGGTCGGCGTGCTCGTCCACGAGGTGGTCGTCAAGGACGTCATCCTCCCGGCCGAGCTGCGGCACGCGGCCACCGAGGTCGTGGCGGCCCGGGCGCGGGGCGCGGCACAACTGGAGGCGGCGCGGGCGGAGACGGCGGCGCTGCGTTCGCTGGCGAACGGCGCCAAGCTGCTCGACGCCCACCCGGCGCTCGCGCGCCTGCGGCTGGTGCAGGCGGCGCCGCACGGCGCGCAGGTGGTCCTCAACCTCGACGGCGAGGGCACCTCCGCCTGAGTGGCAGGCCGTCACCCCGCGCCGGCCCCGCGGGACTTTGCCCCAGGGCGTGTCGAGAGGCGCCCTAGGGCAAAGTCGCGCACACGTGGGGGCGACGGCGAAGTGCGAGCGCACGGCATACGGCTCAGCCCTGAGCGAACGCGGCTCAACCACGACCCCGGTGCGGAACACTCCGCGCCGGGGTCGCGTTGTGCCCTCCGAGAAGTCCGGCCCTCGTGCGCGGGGGCCGGACTAGCATTGAAGGACTACCGAAGGTCAGGAGTCATGTCCATGTTCGAACGGTTCACCGACCGGGCCCGCCGGGTGGTCGTGCTTGCGCAGGAAGAAGCGCGCATGCTCAACCACAACTACATCGGGACCGAGCACATCCTCCTCGGCCTCATCCACGAGGGCGAGGGCGTCGCGAGCAAGGCCCTCGAGCAGCTCGGCGTCTCCCTCGACAGCGTGCGCGAGCAGGTGCAGGAGATCATCGGCCAGGGCCAGCAGGCCCCGACCGGGCACATCCCGTTCACCCCGCGCGCCAAGAAGGTCCTCGAGCTCTCGCTGCGCGAGGCCCTGCAGCTCGGCCACAACTACATCGGCACCGAGCACATCCTCCTCGGCCTCATCCGTGAGGGTGAGGGTGTCGCAGCGCAGGTCCTCGTCAAGCTCGGCGCCGACCTCGCGCGCGTGCGCCAGACCGTCATCCAGCTGATCTCCGGCTACCAGGGCGGCAAGGAGGCCGCCGGCGCCACCGCCGGCCCCGGTTCCGGTCCGGCCGAGGGCACGCCTGCGGGCTCCCTCGTGCTCGACCAGTTCGGCCGCAACCTCACGGTCGCCGCCCGCGAGGGCAAGCTCGACCCGGTCATCGGGCGCGAGAAGGAGATCGAGCGGGTCATGCAGGTGCTCTCCCGCCGCACCAAGAACAACCCCGTCCTCATCGGCGAGCCCGGCGTCGGCAAGACCGCCGTCGTCGAGGGCCTGGCCCAGGACATCGTGCGCGGCGACGTGCCCGAGACCCTCAAGGACAAGCAGCTCTACACCCTCGACCTCGGCGCGCTCGTCGCCGGCAGCCGCTACCGCGGTGACTTCGAGGAGCGGCTGAAGAAGGTGCTCAAGGAGATCCGCACCCGCGGCGACATCGTGCTCTTCATCGACGAGATCCACACCCTCGTCGGTGCCGGTGCGGCCGAGGGCGCGATCGACGCCGCGAGCATCCTCAAGCCGATGCTCGCCCGCGGTGAGCTCCAGGTCGTCGGCGCGACCACCCTCGACGAGTACCGCAAGTACATCGAGAAGGACGCCGCCCTCGAGCGCCGCTTCCAGCCGATCCAGGTGCAGGAGCCGACGCTGGCGCACGCCATCGAGATCCTCAAGGGCCTGCGCGACCGCTACGAAGCCCACCACCGGGTCTCGATCACCGACGGCGCCCTCGTGTCCGCCGCGACGATGGCCGACCGCTACGTCAACGACCGGCACCTGCCGGACAAGGCGATCGACCTCATCGACGAGGCCGGCGCCCGACTGCGCATCCGCCGGATGACCGCACCGCCGGACCTGCGCGAGTTCGACGAGCGGATCGCCAACGTCGTGCGCGAGAAGGAGTCGGCGATCGACGGGCAGGACTTCGAGAAGGCGGCGCGCCTGCGCGACGACGAGAAGAACCTGCGCGCCGAGAAGGCTCGTCGCGAGTCCGAGTGGCGCAACGGTGACATGGACGTCGTCGCCGAGGTCAACGAGGAGCTCATCGCCGAGGTGCTCGCCGCCTCGACCGGCATCCCGGTCTTCAAGCTGACCGAGGAGGAGTCCAGCCGCCTGCTCCACATGGAGGACGAGCTGCACAAGCGCGTCATCGGCAACAACGACGCGATCAAGGCGCTCTCGCAGGCGATCCGCCGCACCCGCGCCGGCCTGAAGGACCCGCGCCGCCCGGGTGGCTCGTTCATCTTCGCCGGCCCCACCGGTGTCGGGAAGACCGAGCTGGCCAAGACGCTCGCCGAGTTCCTCTTCGGTGACGAGGACGCGCTCATCTCCCTCGACATGAGCGAGTACTCCGAGAAGCACACCGTCTCCCGCCTGTTCGGCTCGCCCCCCGGCTACGTCGGCTACGAAGAGGGCGGTCAGCTCACCGAGAAGGTGCGCCGTCGCCCGTTCTCCGTCGTCCTCTTCGACGAGGTCGAGAAGGCGCACCCGGAGATCTTCAACTCCCTGCTCCAGGTCCTCGAGGACGGCCGCCTCACCGACTCCCAGGGTCGGATGGTCGACTTCAAGAACACCGTCATCATCATGACGACCAACCTGGGCACCCGGGACATCTCCAAGGCCGCCATGGGCTTCTCCGCCGGGCCGGACACCCGCAGCGACTACGAGCGGATGAAGGCCAAGGTCAACGACGAGCTCAAGCAGCACTTCCGCCCCGAGTTCCTCAACCGGGTCGACGACACCATCGTCTTCCCGCAGCTGTCCAAGGACGAGATCGTCCAGATCGTCGACCTCGAGATCGCCAAGCTCGACAAGCGACTCAAGGACAAGGACATGGGCATCGAGCTCACGCCCGCGGCCAAGGGCCTGCTCGCGACCAAGGGCTACGACCCGGTCCTGGGCGCCCGCCCGCTGCGGCGGACGATCCAGCGCGAGATCGAGGACACGCTCTCGGAGAAGATCCTCTTCGGCGAGCTGCGCTCGGGCCAGATCGTCAAGGTCGATGCCACCGGCGAGGAGAAGGACGCCACCTTCACCTTCGAGGGCACCGAGCAGGTCAGCGACTTCGACGTCCCGATGGTCGTCGGCAACGACTAACGCCCCGGCCCAAGGCAAAGGTATGCCGTCCGCGCACCCGAGCGGACGGCATACCTCTGTCGTGACTCGCGCACCCGAGCGGACGGCATACCTGTGTCGTGACTCGCGCAGATCGTGCTGGATAGCGCACCCATCCCTGCGCCAGTCGCCAAGATCTGCGCACGAGGAGGTGACAGGCCGGCATCGCGACCAACCTCGCGCAGATCGTGCTGGATAGCGCACCCATCCCTGCGCCAGTCGCCAAGATCTGCGCACGAGGAGGTGACAGGCCGGCATCGCGACCAACCTCGCGCAGATCCCGCCCGGTGGCGCACCCATCCCTGCGCCAGTCGCCAGGATCTGCGCGGGGTCGACCGGACGAGCGAAGGCCCCCGGGAGATCCCGGGGGCCTTCGGTGTGCCGTGCGTGACGGTGAGGTCAGGCGGTGGCGGGAGCGTTCGCGGCCTTCTTGGCGTGCGAGAAGCCGAGCAGGGCGAGCACGAGGAAGAGCGCGGCGCCGACGAAGGCAGCGATCGCGGCGTAGCCGGCGATGGTGCCGATCGTGGCGAAGGCGTAGCCGTAGAGGAGCAGGCCGCGCAGGGTGCTGCCCATGAACAGGCTCTGGCGCAGGTCCATGAGCTTCTTGGTCTCGGGCGCGTCGGGGGCGGACTTGGCGGCGGCCAGGGCCTCACCGGAGACCTGCGAGTAGGTCTTGCCCTCGGACGAGGCGTTCATGTGGGCGAGGATGTAGTGGTCGGCGTAGGCCTTGGCCTGGGCACCGTTCTCCAGCGGCTGGCCGGCGAACGGCTTGAGCGCCTCCTGGTCGGCCTTGTCCTTGAGGCTCTCGATGGCCTTACCCTCGGGCATGGTGATGTTCTGGGCGGCGAACTGGGTCTGGACCTCGTTGCCGACGAAGTTCGAGGCCCAAGTGAGCAGGCCCCCGGCGACGAGCAGGACCGCGGCGAGGCCGAGCCCGATCCAGGACATGAGCTTGTCGAGCGTGCTGCGCATGGTGATGCGACTTCCCTCCGTATCGGTGTGGGCCCGATCTGGACCTGATCACATTCTCCTACATGTCGTAGTAGTTGCCTAATCAATCACCTGTCAGATGCGTCACGTTCCCTGCCTACGGGGCGGGAGGGAGCGAGGGGTCGGGGCGCTCACCACGGCCGTGGCGCGGCACTACGCTGCTGCCGTGCCCGAGAGCGACTCATCCCTGATCGTCCGCGCCGCGACGACCAGCGACATCAGGGACATCCGCGAGCTCGTCTCCCCACTCGCCGATCGCCGCATCCTGCTCCAGAAGGAGGCCGTGGCCTACTACGAGGCGACGCCCGACTTCGTCGTCGCCGAGCGGGGCGGGCGAGTCGTCGGCGCGGGCGCCGTCCACGTCCTCTGGGAGGACCTCGCCGAGATCCGCACCCTCGCCGTCGCCGACGAGGAACTGGGCCGCGGTGTCGGCTCGGCCATCCTCGAGGCACTCCTGGCCAAGGGTCGCGCCTTGGGCGTGCGACGCCTGTTCTGCCTCACCTTCGAGACCGGGTTCTTCGAGCGCCACGGCTTCAGCGCGATCGAGGGCCAGGCCGTCTCCCCCGAGGTGTATGCCGAGCTGCTGCGGTCCTATGACGAGGGCGTGGCCGAGTTCCTCGACCTCGAGCGCGTCAAGCCGAACACCCTCGGCAACACCCGCATGCTGCGCATCCTCTGACTCTCCCTCGCAGGGCAGGGCGCCTCAGGGGCGGGAGACCACGACCGCATCACCGGGCCGAATCGTCCCCGGCACAACCACTTTCGCATTGAGGCCGCGCAGCCGCAGCGGTCGCCCGGTTGCGCCGTTGACGAACTTCATGGCCTCGGGGCCGTACCGCGAGACGAACTTCGCGCACCCGGTGTGTGGCTGCTCGGTGACCTCGATGACCGCGCCGCGAGCCGCGGGGTCCCCGATCGTCAGGCGGGTGCCTGGCGGGAGGTTGTCGTGCGAGAGGTCCAGGTCCATGTGGAGCTGGTCGCCGGCAAGGGCCTGGCGATCGGAGTCACCGTGCGCGAGGAACTCGATGATCCGCTGACCGATGACGTTGAGCTGCATGTCCGGGTGCGAGGAACCGTCCTGCGTGCGCTTGCTGCCCCGATCGACCCAGTTGTCCCCGACCAGCCCGACGGCGAGGTCGAGCTCTCCCTCGGCCAGGACGTGCCGCTCCCCTTCGGCCGGGCGCGCGACGACCATCGTCAGCGTGCCCGTGTCCTTGGGTGCCGAGGCGATCCGGTCCAGCGCAGTGTCGAGCTCGGCGGTGGTGCGGCAGGGCAGGTCGGTGATCTCGGCACGCGGCATACGCCCATTGAAGCGCGACCTCAGGCGGGAAGGCGATAGCGTCCGCGCGACAACGGCTCGACGAACCCCTCCGCGACGAGTGCATCGAGAAGGCGGTCCACCCGCTGGGGATCCGGATCCACCACGTCGAAGTCGCTGCGGGACAGCGGCTTCGGCGCGTCGCGCAAGAGCTGGAGGAGGTCACCACGCACCTTGCGATCGGTCCCTTCGTACCCCTGGCCACGACGGGGAGGACCCTCGTATGCCGGCCGGCCGGCTCCCAGCCAGGCGCACCGATCGCTGATCGGACATTCCCCGCACCGTGGCGAGCGGGCCTGACAGACGAGGGCACCGAGCTCCATGACCGCGACGTTCCACACCGCCGAGGTCGCGGGATCCTCGGGGACGTGGGCCGCGGCCAAGCGTGTCTCGGCCACGGTCAACGAGGGCGATGCCTGGGCGCGGCCCTCGATGGCGCGGGCGAGCACCCGGCGGACGTTCGTGTCGACGACGACGGTGCGCACGGCATACGCGAAGGCGGCGACAGCGGCTGCGGTGTAGGCGCCCACGCCGGGGAGGGCGCGCAGCTCGGCCTCACTACGCGGCACCTGCCCACCGTGGCGCTTGACGATGGCGATGGCCGCCTCGCGCAGGCGCAGGGCGCGGCGAGGATAGCCCAGCCGCCCCCAGGCGCGCACGACATCACCGGGTGATGCGACAGCGAGCGCCGCCGGGGTCGGCCATCGCTGCATCCACTCCCGCCACGGGCCCTCGACCCGCGCGACAGGGGTCTGCTGGGCCATCACCTCGGAGACGAAGACCCCCCACGGCGAGCACGACGGGTCGCGCCACGGGAGGGCTCGGGCGTGCACGGCATACCAGTCGAGGACGGCCTCGTGGAGTGCGGCGGGATCAGGGAGAGCCACCGCTCAGACGTAGCGCTCGAGGATGCTCGTCTCGGCGAGCCGGGACAGGCCCTCGCGCACGAGACGGGCTCGGCCCTCGCCGACGCCCTCGACCTCCATGAGGTCCTCGAGGTTGGCGGCGAGCAGCCGCTGGAGCGAGCCGAAGTGCTCGATGAGGCGGTCGATGATCGCCCCGGGCAGGCGCGGCACCTTAGAGAGCAGGCGGTAGCCGTGGGGGCTGATCGAGGAGTCGAGGGCGTCCCCGACGACCGTGAACCCGAGCGCCTTGGCCCCGCCGACCGGGTCGAGCAGCTCGGTGGAGTCGAGTGCTTCGAGATTGGCGATCGCCTGCTCGTCGTCGTAGCCGGCCTTGGCCTCGCCGATGTAGTCACGGATGACGAGGCCGAGGTCGTCGGACAGGCCACCGGTGAGCTCCTCGAGCTGGAGCGAGAGCAGGCGCCCGTCGGTGCCGAGCTGGACGACGTAGTCGGCGATCTCGTCCTTGATCCGCCGCACCATCTCCAGGCGCTGGAGCACGTTGGCGACATCGCGGACGCTCACGAGGTCCTCGATCTCGAGCGCCGAGAGGGTGCCGGTGACCTCGTCGAGGCGCTGCTTGTAGCGCTCGAGGGTCTGCAGGGCCTGGTTGGCCCGCTGGAGGATCGAGCTCGAGTCCTCGAGGACGATGCGGCGACCGGCGACGTAGAGGGCGACGATCCGCATCGACTGGCTCACCGAGACGACGGGGTAGCCGGTCTGCTTGGCAACCCGCTCGGCCGTGCGGTGGCGCGTGCCGGACTCGCTGGTCTCGATGCTCGGGTCGGGGAGGAGCTGGGTGGCCGCGTGGACGATGCGGGTGATGTCGCGGTCGACGACGATCGCGCCGTCCATCTTGGCCAGCTCGCGCAGGCGGGTGGCGGAGAACTCGACGTCGAGTGGGAAGCCGCCGGTGGCGATCTGCTCGACGACCTTGTCGTGGCCGAGGACGACGAGCGCTCCGGTGCGGCCGCGCAGGATCCGCTCGAGGCCGTCGCGCAGCTCGGTGCCGGGAGCGACGGCGGCCAGCGTCGAGCGGACGAGCTCGTCACTGTGCAGTGTGCCGGCCACGGGGACCCCCTTTCGACAGGCGTAGGTGCGCCCCGGCGATTCTACGCATGGGCGTCCGCACGAGGCCTCCTGGTTCGTATGCCGTGTGTCCGGGCGCCGTCGATGGAGCGCACCTCCTTTGGCCGTCGGGACGCGGTCAGGTGGAGCCGGCGAGGTGGACGGCCTCGGCCACGGTGGCGGCCTCGGCGACCTGGAGGCTGTCGGGGACGGGACCTGCGCCGAGGACTCCGGGTGGGACGATGGCCGCGGTGAAGCCCAGTCGGGCCGCCTCGGCCAAGCGGCGGTGGGCGCCGGTGACCGGGCGGACCTCGCCGGCCAGGCCGACCTCCCCGAAGGCGATCGTGCCGGGGCGCACGGGTCGATCGGTGATGGCGCTCGCGAGCGCCAGGGCGACCGCGAGGTCGGCGGCCGGCTCGGTGAGGCGGACACCACCGACGGTGGAGAGGAAGACATCGCTCTTGCCGATCGGTGCCTTGGCCCGCCTTCCGAGGACGGCGAGGATCATGTCGACGCGAGCACGGTCCAGGCCCGAGCTGGCCCGGCGCGGCGTCGGGAGGTCGGAGCCGTCGACGAGGGCCTGGACCTCGGTGACCATCGGGCGCCGGCCTTCGAGGGTGACCGTGACGCAGGTGCCGGCGACCTCGGCCGTGCGGTGCGAGAGGAAGAGCCCGCTGGGATCGGCCAGCCCGACGATGCCTGAGTCGGCGAGGTCGAAGCAGCCGACCTCGTCGGTGGGGCCGTAGCGGTTCTTGACCGCGCGCACGAGGCGCAGCCGGCTGTGCCGATCACCCTCGAACTGGACGACCACGTCGACGAGGTGCTCGAGCACCCGCGGGCCGGCGATCGAGCCGTCCTTGGTCACGTGCCCGACGAGGAGGACGGCGATGCCGCGGGACTTGGCGACCTGGATGAGGGAGGCCGCGACCTCGCGCACCTGGGAGACATTGCCGGCCGCGCCCTCGACCTCGGCGCTGCTGATCGTCTGGACGGAGTCGACGACGACCAGGGTGGGCGAGAGGTGGTCGATCTGGCCGAGGACGGCGGCGAGGTCGGTCTCGGCGGCGAGGAAGAGGGCGTCGGCCAGGGCCCCGATGCGCTGGGCCCGGGCCCGCACCTGGGCCGCCGACTCCTCGCCGGTGACGTAGAGCGTCCGAGCCCCTTGAGCTCCTGCCCGGGCCGCGCCAGAAGCAGCGGCACGCGCGGCGACGTCGAGCAGGAGGGTGGACTTGCCGATCCCGGGCTCCCCCGCGACGAGGACGACGGCGCCAGGCACGATGCCGCCCCCGAGGACCCGGTCGAACTCGGCCACACCGGTGCTGCGGGCGCTCGCCTCGGAGAGGTCGACCTGCGCGATCGGCACCGCCGGGGTCGCGACGACCCGCGCCGCGGTCGTGCGGGCCGGCGCCGAGCCGACCTCGCTCAGCGTCCCCCAGGCCTGGCACTCACCGCAGCGCCCGATCCACTTCGTCGTTTGCCACCCGCACTCGGTGCACCGGAACGTCGCCGCCGGCACGCGTGACCCGGAACGGGAGGCGGGCTTCGCCGCGGGAGGGGGCATGCGGCATACGGTATGCCGCCCCACCGACAGTCCTCGCTTGGGTGGACTCTGACCCGTGTCCTGACACGGAAAACAGTCCACCCAGGGCAGGCACCTCGTCCTTGCCGGGCATGACTTTGCCCCAGGGCCGTGTGCACGGGCCCTGGGGCAAAGAACGCGGCGCCGGAGCGCCGGGGGGGTCAGGCGGAGACGACCTCGAGGGCGACCGTGGCCTGGACGTCCGGGTGCAGGCGCACGAGCGCCTTGTGCGAGCCGGTCGTCTTGATCGGGGTCGGGATCTCGATCTTGCGCTTGTCGAGCTCCGGGCCACCGGCGGCCTTGACCGCCGCAGCGACATCGGCGGTTGAGACGGCGCCGAAGAGGCGACCCTCCTTGCCGGCCTTGACGCTGACGGTGACGGCCTTGGCCTCGAGGTTGCCCTTGAAGGACTTGGCCTCCTCGAGCGACTTCACCGCGCGGGTCTCGCGACCCTTGGCGATGGCGTCGACCTGCTTCTGGCCGCCCTTGGTCCAGGCGGTGGCCAGGTCGCGGCGGAAGAGGAAGTTGCGGGCGTAGCCCGGCTTGACCTCGACGACGTCACCAGCGGCACCCAGGCCGCTGACCTCGTGGGTGAGAATGACCTTCATTGATGTGCTCCTAGGCTTGGGCCTCCGCTCGGGGTCCCCGCGAAGTATCGACGCGAGGGACGAGCGGAGAACTTCGTGGGGTTTGCTCAGCGACCCGAGCTGGAGTAGGGCAGGAGCGCCATCTCGCGGGCGTTCTTGACCGCGTTGGCGATGAGGCGCTGCTCCTGGACGGAGACGCCGGTGACGCGACGGGCGCGGATCTTGCCGCGGTCGGAGATGAACTTGCGCAGCAGCGCAGCGTCCTTGTAGTCGATGTTCTCGACCTTGGCGACCTTGAGCGGGTTCGCCTTCTTCTTGGGCTTGCGGATGACGGGCTTGGCCATCGTGGTGCTCTCCTTGATCGGATGAGCCCTGGTCTCCCAGGGATGGGGGTGTGACGTGGTGAGGTGACTGCGGATCGGAGGATCAGAACGGGGGCTCGTCGTAGCTGGGCGCGTTGCCCCAGCCACCCTGGCCACCCTGCTGCGGGGCCTGGCCGCCCTGGCCGCCGTGGCCGCCGGAACCGGAGTTCCAGCCGCCCTGGTTGCCCTGACCGCCCTGGCCACCGGAACCGGAGTTCCAGCCGCCCTGGCCGCCCTGGGCCGGCGCGGATCCGCCGGTGGCCCACGGGTCGGACTGCTGTCCGCCCTGGCCGCCGCCGAAGCCGCCGCCACCACCGAAGCCGCCACCGCTGTCGCCGGAACGCTGGGTCTTGGTGACCTTGGCGTTCGCGTAGCGCAGCGACGGGCCGACCTCGTCGACGTCCATCTCGACGACCGTGCGCTTCTCGCCCTCCTTGGTCTCGTACGACCGAGACTTCAGGCGGCCGGTGACGACGACGCGGGTGCCGCGCTGGAGCGACTCGGCGACGTTCTCGGCCGCCTCGCGCCAGATCGAGCAGCGCATGAACAGCGTCTCGCCGTCCTTCCACTCGTTGGACTGGCGGTCGAACGTGCGCGGCGTGGACGCCACGGTGAAGTTCGCGACCGCCGCACCCGAGGGAGTGAAGCGCAGCTCAGGGTCGCCGGTCAGGTTGCCGACGATGGTGATGGTGGTCTCGCCTGCCATGGGTCAGATCCCCTTTGGTCTTCTCTGCAGTGCGTGGGTGATCGCCGAGGCGATCGGTGCAGCGTCTCGGCTCGGGCTCAGGCGCCCGGGCGGAGGAGCTTGGTGCGCATGACCGACTCGTTGAGGCCGAGCTGGCGGTCCAGCTCCTTGGCCGTGGCCGGCTCTGCGGTGAAGTTGACGACGGCGTAGATGCCCTCGGCCTTCTTCTTGATCTCGTAGGCAAGGCGGCGACGGCCCCAGATGTCGACGTTGTCGACGGACCCGCCATCCTTGGTCACGACCTTGAGGAACTTCTCCAGCGACGGCTGGACCGTCCGGTCGTCGAGCTCGGGGTCGAGGATGACCATGAGTTCGTACTGACGCATGCGTTAACCCGCCTCCTTTGGTCTGTAGCGGTCACGGGCCGTTCCCGTGACAGGAGGGTATGCAGCGTGCCCGACTCCGCGCGTAGGTTTTCCACAGGCGGGTCTCCCGAGGGGGAGAGGGCAACCGGTCAAGGGTACCCGCCGCCCGCCATGCACCCCTAATCGGCGGTGGCTCGCCGCCGGGCGCACGCCGCCAGCCAGGCGATGGCGGCCACGCGCACGACCGTGGCGACGGCATACCAGCCGTGCGGGAGGCCGTGGTTGGGGTCGAAGGCGGCCGAGCGGTGCAGCCAGAAGGCGACGAAGTGCACCGCCTCGGCCCCCGCCCACAGCAGGTGGTCCCGCCACCGCAGCCCGGCCAGGGCCACGAGCGGCACCAGCCACAGCGACGCCGAGAGCGGGAGCGAGGGCGCCGTGGCGAGGACGACGGCCACCGCGAGCAGGGCCAGGGCCGGCAGCGTGAGCCACGGGTCGTGGCCGGGCCGGGCGGCGGCGGCGCGGGCGACCAGGCCGGCGGCCACGACCCATCCGACCACCGCGAGGGCGGTGGTCAGCCCCGCCGGGAGCGGCCGACCGGCGAGGGTGGGGAGGTCCCAGAGCGACCCGGGCCCGGCCGGCGTGGACCACCACGTCGTCACCGGATGCACCAGGGCCCCGGGGGCGAGCGCGAAGGCCGCCAGGAGTGACAACGACGTGGCGAGCACCCCGGCCGCGAGCCACCCGAGGGCGCGGCGACCGACCGACGCGCGGACGGCCGCCCCCTCGACGAGGGCCGAGGCGGCGACCACCGCGAGGACCGCGAGCCCGGGGAGCCCGGACCAGGCGCCGGCGCCGAGCAGGAGCCCGGCGACGAGGGGCCGGCCGGCAAGCCAGGCCAGCAGGCCGAGGGTGGCCAGGCCGGCGCCGAGCAGCTCCGGGCCGAGGAGGACGGTGAGGACGAGGACGGGCGAGAGGAGCACCTGGGTGAGGTCCGCGCCCGGGACGTCGCGCATCGCGCGGACGAGAAGGACGAGGACGACGACAGCAAGGGCGCACCAGAGCAGCACGGCGGTGCGCTGGGCGAGCAGCCCCCGCGGCGTTCCGCTCACGCCGCCGACGAGGGCGAGCGCCGCTCCCGTGAGCGGCGCCTCGTCGAGGCGCAGGGCGCCGGAGAGGTATGCCGGGAGCCCGCCTCCCAGCCCGGCCTCCGACGCGCGCATCACCAGGGTGGAGGCGCACATCCGGGCATCGGCCGAGCGCCCCTGCCAGCCGGCGGTGACACACCCCTGGAGTCGCAGCAGGGCCACCAGGAGCACGGCGAGCGCCGCGGCCACGACGGCGGGCAGGCCGTGGAGAAGGCGATCCAGGCCCCGCTCCGACGCTCGACCGGAGCGGCCGAGGGGACCACCGGCCCAGGCCAGCCACCGCGGCTCGGGCATCGCGGCTAGGGCGAGGGCGCCGGCGAGGGCGAGATCACGATCGAGGGCGACGGGCTGTTGCCATTGCCGTTCCCATTGCCGTTCCCGTTGCCATTCCCCGTGGGGTTCGGCGTCGGGGTCGGTGTCGGCCTCGGGGCCTGCGAGGGTGTCGGCTCCGGGGTCGGCGTCGGCGCCTCGGAGGAGGGCTGCACGCTCGGGGCCGGCGTCGGGGCGCGCGTCGGGGCGGCGTTCTTGTTCACATAGGCCGGCTTCGGGAACTGGACCACGTCCAGCCCCTGGAGGGCAACCTTCATGTAGGCCGTCCAGATCGAGACCGGCAGGGTCGCGCCGGTGACCTCGCGCAGGCCGGCGACGTTCTTCATCTCCAGCTCCTCGCCATTGGGCCCGGGGCGGTAGATGCCCACGGCCGTGGCGAGCTGGGGCGCGAACCCGTTGAACCAGGCCGCCTTGTTGTCCGAGGTGGTGCCGGTCTTGCCGGCGAGCGGCCGACCGATCGAGGAGGCGGTCTTGCCGCTGCCGCGCTGGACGACGGCCTGCATGGCGAAGGTCGTGTCCGCCATGAGGTCGGCGTCGAAGGCCGTGGTGACCTCGGGCTTGGCGGTGTAGTCGAAGGCACCGTCGGGGCTCTTGGCCGCCTTCACGAAGTACGGCGTCGCCGCCTTCCCCTGGGCCGCGATGGTGGCGTAGGCATTGGCCATCTCGAGCACGTGGACACTCGCGGTGCCGAAGACGTTGCCGTAGTTCGCCGGCACCTCCGACTGCACGCCGGCGGCCTTGGCCACCTCGCTCGTCGCCTTGGGGGTGGCCAGGATGTTGAGCTGCGCGTACACGGTGTTGACCGAGTTCGCCGTGGCCGAGGCCAGGTCGAGCATGCCGAAGCCGGTGTTCCCGAAGTTGCGCACCCCGCCCTGCTGGTTGAAGGCCTTGTCCGAGGTCGGGTCCTTGAACTCGTCGAAGTACTGCGGGCTGGCACCGCTGTAGGTGTTGCGCAGGTTGGTCTTCCCCGACTTCAGCGCCGCGATGAGGGTGAACGGCTTGAAGGTCGAGCCGGCCTGCATCTTGGCGTCCGTGGCCGAGTTGAACTGCACCGTCGCATAGTCGGCACCGCCGTAGAGGGCGGTGACGGCGCCGTCGCCGGGGACGACCGAGGCCAGGCCGACCTTGAGGTCTGGTGCGTCGGCGGGCATGACGTCGTTCACCGCGGCGACGGCGGCGTCCTGGCGCGCCTTGTCGATGGTGGAGACGATCTGGAGGCCGCCGCGGTCGATGTCGGCGTCGGTGAGCTGGAGCTTGGATCGCAGCTCGGCCTTGATGAGCTGGACGAGGTAGCCATTGGTGCCGCTGGCCGAGCGGGGCTTCCACTCCACCGGCATCGGGAACTGCATCGCCGCACGCGTGCCCTGGTCGAGCCAGCCCTGGGAGACCATCCCGTCGAGGACGTAGGCCCAGCGGGTCTGGAGGTTCTTCAGCTGCTCCGGCCCGAGCTGCGGGTCGTAGAGCGAGGGTCCGCGGATCACCGAGGCCAGCACTGCCGCCTCCTCGACCGTGAGGTCCTTGGCCGGCTTGCCGTAGTAGGCCTGCGCCGCGGTCTCGATGCCGTACGCGCCGCGACCGTAGTAGATGGTGTTGAGGTAGTTCTCGAGGATCTGCTGCTTGCTCTGCTGCTGGTCGATCTTGATCGAGAGCAGGATCTCCTTGTACTTCCGGGTCAGCGTGCGGTCGCTGGTGAGGAAGTAGTTCTTCACGTACTGCTGCGTGATCGTGGAGCCACCCTGCGTCGCGGCACCACCCTTGATCGCCACCCACACCGCACGGGCCATGCCCTTGGGTGAGACGCCGTTCTGGGTGTAGAACTCGCGGTCCTCGGCGGCCAGCATGGTCTGCCCGACGTGGGCCGGGAGGTCGCCGATGTTGACCGACTCCCGGTTGATCTCGGAGATCCGCTGCAGCTCGGTCTGGCCGTCGGCGTAGTAGATGACCGAGGCCTGGGCGGTGGCGATGTCGTTCGGCTTGGGCGGCTGGATCACGGCATACGAGATGCCGACGACGGCCAGGCCGAGCACGCCGACCGCGAGCGCGGTCCAGAGCAGGCGACGCAGCCAGCGACGGCCGCGGCCGGGAGCGCCCTTCCGCGACGTCGTGGTGGCAGCGGCGGAACGGCGCCGGGAGGGGCCGGTGGAACTCTGGCGACTCATGGGGGTCTTCCGGTCGGGGGCAGGAGGTCCGGTGCGTGGGCAGCGGTCCGTGACCGTCATCCAGTATGACGCGCCGATCTGTGGGTCACCTGCACGCACGGTGACGGACCTGTGGTCGTGCGCCCGGCGGCCAAATGTATCGCGGCGATACATCATGGCGTACAGTGACGTGACAAACCTCGACTTTGTCAGTGTATGCCGGGTGCTCCCCTCCCGTGGAAGCCACCGGTCACGCCGGGGCCGAGCCGACCACGCACGCCCCCTCGACGAGCCCGATCGGAAGGAGCCGCTGGTGTCACGTCGTTCCGAGCTGCTCGACTTCGCGATCCTCGGCCTGCTCCACGAGGGGCCCAGCCACGGCTATGACCTGCGCCGACGCCTCAACAGCGCGCTCGGCCCCTTCCGTGCCCTGTCCTACGGCTCGCTCTACCCGGCCCTCAAGGGGCTTCTCACCCGGGGCCTCATCGCCCAGAGCGGCGAGGCTGCGACCCCCTCGGCCCGCCCCCGGATCAGCTACGAGCTCACCGCCGACGGCAAGGAGGCGTTCGAGGAGCTGGTCTCGCGCGCCGGGGCCGACACCGCCGACGACGACACCTTCGAGGTCCGGATGGCCTTCTTCGCCCGGACCGAGTCCGAGGTGCGCCGCCTCATCCTCGAGGGGCGCCGGCACCAGCTCCAGGCCCGTCTCGACGCCGCCCGCGCCGACCGGGCCCGCCGCCGCGACCGCGCCGACCAGTGGAGCAGCGCGCTCGCCCGCCACGGCGAGGAGAGCGCCGAGCGCGAGGTCCGGTGGCTCAGTGAGCTCATCGACGCCGAGCGCCGACACCCCCAGGACCCCGGACCCCAGCCCTAGGCGAGGCCGGACACCCGCTGGGAGGTGAGCCCGCGGCATACGGGATCACCACCGGCGGGACGCAAGCCGCAACACCCCACCAACCCCCAACCCTTCAAGGAGAACCGCACATGGCCACCATCCGCGCTGCCATCGTGGGCGTCGGGAACTGTGCGAGCAGCCTCGTCCAGGGCGTCCACTACTACCGCGACGCTGACCCGCAGAGCACCGTGCCCGGGCTCATGCACGTGACCTTCGGCGACTACCACGTGCGCGACGTCGAGTTCGTCGCCGCGTTCGACGTCGACGACAAGAAGGTCGGCAAGGACCTCGCCGAGGCGATCAACGCCTCCGAGAACAACACGATCAGGATCTGCGAGGTCCCGACGAGCGGCGTCACCGTGCAGCGCGGCCACACCCTCGACGGGCTCGGCAAGTACTACCGGATGACCATCGACGAGTCCGCCGCCGAGCCGGTCGACGTCGTCCAGGCCCTCAAGGACGCCAAGGTCGACGTGCTCGTGTCCTACCTGCCGGTGGGCTCGGAGGAGGCCGACAAGTTCTATGCGCAGTGCGCGATCGACGCCGGCGTGGCCTTCGTCAACGCGCTGCCGGTCTTCATCGCCAGCGACCCCGAGTGGGCGGCGAAGTTCGAGGCGGCCGGCGTGCCGATCATCGGCGACGACATCAAGTCCCAGGTCGGCGCGACCATCACCCACCGGGTCATGGCCAAGCTCTTCGAGGACCGCGGCGTGGCGCTGGACCGGACCTACCAGCTCAACGTCGGCGGCAACATGGACTTCAAGAACATGCTCGAGCGCGAGCGCCTGGAGTCCAAGAAGGTCTCCAAGACCCAGGCCGTCACGAGCAACCTCGAGGGCTCGCTCGCCGGCAAGATCGACGACAAGAACGTCCACATCGGCCCGTCCGACTACGTCGCCTGGCTCGATGACCGCAAGTGGGCCTATGTCCGGTTGGAGGGCCGCGCCTTCGGTGACGTGCCGCTGAACCTGGAGTACAAGCTCGAGGTCTGGGACTCCCCCAACTCCGCCGGCATCATCATCGACGCGATCCGCGCGGCGAAGATCGCCAAGGACCGCGGCATCGGCGGCGCCCTGCTGTCGGCCTCGTCCTACCTGATGAAGTCCCCGCCGGAGCAGCGTGAGGACACCGAGGGCCGCCGCCGCCTCGAGGCCTTCATCGCCGGCACCGAGGAGCGCTGACCCCGCTCTGCGGCACTGCCCGCCCAGGTCTTTGCCCCGGGACGCCCGTCGAGGCGCCCCGGGGCAAAGTCACCTCGGGGGGCCTTCGCCCTGGCGGCTCTCAGCGGCGGAATGCGCCGAAGGCCTGCCCCAGGGCCGCGCCGAAGCCCTGCCGGGGCACGGCCGTCGTCACGCTCGAGGCGGCCTGCTCGTGCAGCGCCCGCTGCCGACCCGAGCGATCGGTGAAGTACATCAGGTAGCCCAGGTAGCAGGGCGCGCCGAGCAGTCCCCACACGAGCTGGCGCAGGAAGGCCCGCCCGACCCCGATCGTCCCGCCCGTGCGCACGTCGACGACCCGCACCCCCAGGAGCGCCTTGCCGACGGTCGAGCCGGTCCGCCCGAGCGGCACGACGACCAGGGCCGCGCCGAGCAGCAGGACCACGAGCGTGAGCACGTTGAGGACGATCCACAGGATGCTGCCGGGTTTGGGCGCGAGCACGAGGGCGACCGCCGTGAGGACGCCGACGGGCAGCCAGGCGAGGAGCAGGTCGACCAGGGCGGCCAGCAGGCGGGAACCGAGCGACACCGGCGCTCCGGGCAGGGTGCTCACCGGACCGCCCGCCATCCCCGGAGGGGGTGGGTATGCCGTGGGCACGCCCGTCGGCGGGGGCGGCGGCGCCCCCGCGAGGTCGGGGCGCCGCATCGTACGGTCAGCGGACGGCATACCGTCAGGGGTGGTTGGACCACCCTCAGGGGTGGGCGAAACCTCCGGAGCCGGCATGCTGGCCACCGGCGCGCGGGCCGAGACGACGCCGGCGCACTGCGGGCACGACTTGGTCGGATAGGACGGCTCGAAGCCGCAAGAGGTGCACCGCCCCATCGCGCCGGCCATGGGGGTCAGCCTCGGGTGAGCAGGACCGTGGCGCCGGTGGCGGCGACGCAGGTGGTGGGCAGGGTGCCGGTGCAGGTCAGGGTGTAGTCCTTGCCGGTCACCGGGGAGTGCGCCCTGACCTCGACGGACCCGCCCGACGCACCGGTCGCGCGATAGGCGTTCGCGACCTCCTGCGCGAAGGGGCACGAGGTGTTCGGGTGGCCGGCATAGACGGCTGCGGTGTCCCCGCTGCCGGTGACGCCGCAGGCGATCGAGCCCTGGGGCACGGCACCCTCGACCGACGCCGACGCCGACGCCGACGCCGACGGCGAGGGGGTCGCCGACGGGCTGGCGGCAGCAGACGAGGCGGCATCGGGGCTCACGCTCACCGACGGGCGGGGACTGGTCGTCGTCGTGCCCGTGGGGGCATTCGAGGCATCGTCCGTGCCACCGACCCGCAGGATCGACCACGCCGCGAACATGAGCGCCGCCGCGACGATGGCGGCCGCGGCCACCATGAGGGCCGTGGCACCCGAAGCGCGCCTGGGCTCGGAGGGCTCCGCCGGGGCGTGTGCCGGGTGCTCGCCCGCTGCTGCGGCGCCGGTCCGCGCCGGGGCCGGGGCGTCGTCGTGGCTTCCGGTGTCCTCGCTCGGACGCGCAGACGCCTGGGCCGCCGCAGCGCCCGCCTCAGTGCCCGCCGCGATCGTGCCCGGCGCACCCGCAGCGCTCGCAGCCGGTGAGCCCGGGTCAGCCGCCGGCGACGTCGGCGACGGCGTGGTCGGCGCGGTCGGCTCACCACCGAAGAGCTCGGAGGTGAGGGAGGAGTCGCGCGAGGCTGCCGCCTCGACGTCAGGCTCGGAGTCAGGCGTGGAGTCTTGCATCGACTCGTTGAGCGAGGCTCCGCAATGTGGGCAGAAGGCAGCCCAGATCGCCACCGGCTCCTGGCACGACGGACACTGCACGCGCTCGGTTCCTCTCCCTCGGGACGACAGGACAACCTCTCCAGTCTCGCCCGCGGTGAGGCCGAGGGCAATCCGGGTCACCGCGGGCGGGCTGGACGGGCCGCGTCCTAGGGGTTCTGCCAGTTGAACGTCCTGGTCAGCGACTGCTTTGCACTGTTGCACGTCACCCGCACCTGCGGGTACGTGATGTAGCCGAAGTAGTTGGTGTCGGTCCACGTCCCACCATCGGCCATCGACCACGAGTCGGAGACGTCGTTGTACCCGGCAGACACCGAGTTGGCGAAGTAGCTGCAGTTCGCCTGGCCGAGGAAGTTGCTGATCGACACCCTCGGGTAGTAGCACGGCGACACCGGGTCACACCCCTGGTCGAGACGGTTCGAGATCTTCCCGCCGTGGCTGAGGTTGATGATGGGCGTGGGCAGCCCCGTCCGGGTGGTGATGTTGTTCGACCAGTTGCTCCAGCCCGCCGCGGACTGGGCCCGCACGCGGATGGTGTATGGCGTGTCCCAGGCCCCGGTGCGCGAGAAGCTCGTGACCGCACTGCCCCAGGACGGCGTGAAGTCACCCTGGACCTCCACCGCCGTGATCGGACGGCCGTCGGTCGGCAGGTTCCAGCGGAAGTTGAGGTTCTGCCCGCTGGCGCTCGAGCCGTTGTCCGTCGGCGTCGGCGTCGGCCCGAACGGATGGGCCTGGGCCGAGGCGCTGGCGGAGTCCTGGCTGCCGTTGTTGGCCACCACGGTGAAGGTCTGGTTGACCGTGCTGAGCTGGCCGGTCCGGATCGTCAGCTGTCCACCCGCCGGGCAGTTGCTCGCGGAGCAGCCCACCGTGCCGCTGCCGCCGGCGGAGGAGCTCCACCGGACCGAGGCATAGCCCGTCGAGTGCGGGTTGCCCAGGGACACCACGAGGGTGGCGGTCTTGTCCGGGTTCGGGGTCGAGGCCGCCACCGTCGGCGTGGCCGGCTGACCGATGGCCGTGAACGAGGAGGCATCGGCCTTGGGAGACTCGATCCCCGCACCATTGGTCGCGGTCACGACATAGCGGTACTGGCTGCCGTTGACGCTCACCTGGTCACGCAGCGTGAAGGTGTTGGCCGACACCGTCGCCAGCGCGGCGAAGGCGCCACCTCCGGTGCTCTTGTAGACCGTGTACCCCGTGAGCGGCGGCCCGTTCGGGCGGGTGGCCGTCCAGGCGATGTCGACGGTCGTGAGGTCGGCGGTCGGGCCGAGCCCGCCCGGGGTGAGCCGGGGCGCGGCGACCGCCGGGGGCGTGCCCGCCGACTGCATCGTCACCGCGGGCCCGAAGGGACCGGCGCCGACCTCGTTCCACGCCTGGACCGAGACGTTGTACTGGACCTCGTTGTTGAGCCCCCCGACGACGGCGCTCATGGCCGGGGCCGCGACGTCGACGGTCTTCGCCGACGACCCGTCGGCGGCCACGAGGCGGACGGTGTACTTGCTGATCTGGCTGCCCTTGTTGTCCGGGGCGGTCCACGAGACCGTGAGCTGGCCGTCGCCGCGTGCGGCCATGGCGACCCCGCCGACCGGGCCCGGCTTGGTGTCGGGGCGGGCCACATTGCTCACCGGGCTGGGGTCGCCCTCGCCGACGGCATTGGTCGCCGTGACGGTGAAGGTGTAGTCCTTGCCGTTGGTCAGACCCTCGATCGTGCACGGTGAGGCCGTGCAGGCCAGCTGGCCGGTCGAGCCCCCGGTCCACTTCACCGTGTAGGTGCGGATGGGCGTGCCGCCGTCGTAGGTCGGCGCCACCCACGAGACGCGGGCGCGGCCCCCGGCCTCACGGTCCGGCTGGGCCGTGACCGCCGTCGGTGCGGAGGGCCGACCGAGGAGGGTGACGTCGATGACGCCGTTGGCCGTGCGGCCCGGGCCGTCGGTCGCCAAGACGCTGATCGTGGCGGTGAGGGAGGGTGCCTTGCCGGCGGTGACGGTGACCTTGCACCCACTCGTGCTCACCGTGACGTTCTGCCCGGCGGTCACCGAGGCGGCCTCCACCGCGCAGGCCGGCTTGGCCAGGGGACTGTCGAGGTAGGCCGCGACATCGACGGTCTGGGAGTCGCCCTCCTTGAGCCCGGCGATGCTCATCGGGCGCAGGCGAGGAGGAGGCATCGGCGTCTCGACCTTGGCACCATCGGTGGTCGTGACCCCGATGACCTTGACGGTGACCTCACCCTTGGTCTGGCCGCCCTTGACGCCGATCGTGAGGACACCCTCGCCGCTCGGCGCACCGGCTGAGGCCGACAGGGCCGCCGTCCGTTTGCCGGTGCCGCCGAGCTGCAGGTCGACCCCGCTCGGCTCCTTGCTCCACGAGGCGGTGAACTCGACGTCGTCGAGGGTCATGCCCTGGGGCAGCCAGGCCCGGCACAGCGTGGGGATGTCGAGCTCGCGACCCAGCCCACCGGCATACAGGGTGATCGAGGTGGTCGGGCACCGCAGCAGCGGGACTTTCGGCCCGACCTGGACGGGGATGGTGACATAGGCAGTGTTGACCTCGGCCTGGTTCTCGGCGCTCTGGTCGGTGACCTCGAGGGTGACCGCGCCGGGGCCGACGTAGCCATTGCTCGACGTCAGGGTCAGGCCGTTGGGGCCGTCCTCGGTGACGCTGAGGCTGCCCGACGGCGAGGCGGACAGGGTGCCGGCCGCGGTGATGCCCAGGGTGCGTCCGGCCGGGCTCTTGACGTGGTCGTTGATGCCGACGCTCTTGGTGGAGTCGGTGTCCATCGTGATGAGGCTGCCCTCGGGGACGTACGGCTTGCCCCGCGAGCCGGTGGGCACGTGGACGAGCGCCATCGCGCGGGCCCCGTCGACGTCCTCGACGACATAGGGGACGGTGTAGCCGTAGCCCTTGATCGGCACGCTCACCCGCGGGCCCTCCGGCGTCTGGACGATGGTGCCCTGCCCGCCGAGGACCTGGGCGATCTTGAGGGTGCCCGGGTCGGAGTCGACGTCGAAGTCGTTGGCGAGCACGTCGACGAGGGCGCTCTCCTTGCCCGGCTCCGGCTTGGCCATGTCGTCCTTGGCGATCGGCGGGTTCAGGAAGTCCTTGCGGCCACGCACGAGGATGCTCGCGCGGGACGGGTCGAACATGCCGTTGTCGATCGTGTAGACCGTGTGGTGCAGCGGGGCGGTCTCCTCCGGGACGACCGTGGAGACCATCCGCGTCTCCTCGTCGACGCGCCAGCCCTCGGTGTCGCCGAGGGTGAGGTCGACGACGTCACCACGCGCGATGAGGTCGTTCTGCAGGACCGGGATGGTCACGGTCTTGCCGGGGGCGGCGGTCACCGTGTCGTCGACCGCGACCGGCGGCTGCGGGTCGCCCGGTGCCACCACGCCGACCCGGACGAAGGCGCGGCTCAGCTCACCGAAGCGGTCCGCGACCTCGTAGTCGATGACCTCGGTGCCGGCCGCCGTCGGGTAGGCCTCGTAGCGGATCGTGTCCGGTCCGACGGAGACGATCCGGCCGTACCTCAGGCTGACGGCGCCACCGTCCCGGCCGACGATCCCGCGGATGCTCACCGTGTCGCCGTCGGGGTCGACTCCGCTGGTGGGCACCGTGATGGTCAGCGGGTCCCCGGCGGTGACCGACGTGGTGAAGGAGCGCGCGACCGGGGCCTGGTTGGGCCGGGCCGTCGTGGGCTGCGGCGTCACCGCGACGGAGACCCGACCGGTCTGGGCGCGCTGCGGGTCGCCGTCGGGGTAGGCGGCGTACTCGATGGTCACGTGGTCGTCGGCGGTGAGCCCGCTCGCGGTGGGGACGAACCGGATGAGGTTGTCGGAGGCGAAGGCGGTCTGCTCCCGTCCGTCGAGGACCTTGACCGACAGCGGGTCCAGGCGCAGCGGGATGCCGTCGGCCATGGTGTCGTTGTCGAGCACCGGGATCGAGACCGCGTCGCCCTCGCGGACGATGGCCTTGTCGTCGCGCACGACCGGGGTGATCGGGGTCACCGCCTTCTGGACGACCGAGATCTGGCCCTTCGCGGTCCGGGTCCCGTCACTCACGGAGTAGTTGACCGTCCCGGGGCGCGCGAAACCGTCCCCGCCGGTCGCCGGCTCCAGGGAGCGCAGCCGCACCCAGCGGCCCTGGTAGATCGAGGCCTCGATCCACGCGCTGCTGGACTCCACCGACACGCTCTGGGTGACCATGACGTCGGCCCGCGGGCTGTAGTCATTGGCCAGGACGTCGACCATGCTCGACAGCTGGCCGCGCAGGGTGCCGGCATCGGAGACCGCGATCGGGGGTGCGTTCGGGTCCGGGTCCCCGATGACGTCGATCCGGATCCGGCCGGGGGCAACCCCGCTGCCGACCTGCGCGGCATACGAGAGGATGAAGGTGCCCGCCGCCGCCGGGGTGATGGTGACCACCCCGGTGTCCTTGTTGGTGTCGACGGTGAGGTTGCCGACCGGCTGCACGTCCCCGGCCAGCCGCATCTCGGCCTCGGGGTCGCCCGGGTCGGCCCCGGGGATGTCATTGGACAGCGGCTCGACCTGGATCGGCTTGCCGACCACGCCGCGGATCACGTCCGGCTGCGTGACCGGGTTGCGCGGGCGCGAGTCGAGGGGACCGACGACCTCGACGTCGACCGACCCAGGCGTGGTCCCGCCCTGCCCGTCGTCGACCGTGTACGGGACGCTGACGACCCCCGGCTCCATGCCGGAGAGGTACTCCACCCGACCCTGGCCGTCGACGCTCGAGCCGGCGTCGGCCGCCGAGGCCGAGACCGTGTCGGACTGGTCGTCGCGCCAGTCACCGATGACCGGCAGCGAGATGCGCCGCCCGGCGAGCACCGGGTAGGCGGACCTGGCCAGGTCCTTGGATCCCTCACGCAGCCGCGGCGGGGTGTTGACCTCGTCACCGACGATGGCGACGGTCACGGTCGTCGCCGCGGACTTGGCCTTGCCGTTGCCCACCATGTAGGTGAACGTGAAGGAGTCCTTGTGACCGGCGGGCACGGTGACGTCGACGGTCTGGCCGTCGGCCGCGACCGAGGTCCCCACCTTCTCGTCGCTGGGCTTGGACAGGTCCGTGGGGTCGATCGCCAGGACCGAGCCGGCGACATCGGTGTCGTTGTCGAGGACGTGCAGCTTGCTCGTCCGGCCGGCGCGCACCGTGAGGCTGTCCGGCATCGCCGTCGGCGGCTGCTCGAGGACGGCGTCGTCGACGAGGTTCTTGTCCTTCTTGTCGTTGTCGTTCTCGGTCTGGGGCGGCGGGATGAGCGCGTCCCAGTTGTCGATCTTCTTCTGCTGGTCGCGGTCGACGTCCCACGCGGCCCCGCTGTCGAGGTCGTTGAGGACGATGGCGCCGCGGTTGACGCGGAACTTCACGCCCGAGCGGATCGCCTTGTCCGAGATGTTCTCGATCGTGCCGGTCGGGACCGGGTTCGCGACCCCGCAGTTGGCGCCGTAGAAGACCTTGTTGGCCTCGTTCCACGCGCCGTGGACACAACCCTTGAGCACGACCGGAGCCGCGACGTGCGGGACCTCGGCGCTGCGGTTGACTCGTTCCTGCACCTCGATGCCGCCCGGCGCGGGGTCGCCGTCGAGGCGGATCATGCGCACGGCCGCGGTGCCGGCGATGGCGACCGCGTCCGCCGCCGGGCCGGGCACCTGGAGGAGGCCGTATGCCGCGTGGTCACCATCGGTGGCCAGGCCCGCCTTGACCCCGTCGGGCTTCCCGGCGCTGGCGAGCCGGTCGGTCGTGGGGTCGTAGGCGACCCAGTCCTTGCCGAGGGCGCTGACCTGGATGCCGGCGCCCTTGAGGCCGATCTCGGTCGTCACCGGCGCGGCGAAGGCCTGGCCGCCGGGGCGGATCGTGGTCATCGTCGACTTCGCACCCGACACGACGTGGACGGCGCCGTCCTCGCCGACGGCCAGGGCCGCATTGGCACCCACCGTCGCGATCGGCTTGCTCGTGGTGCCCAGCTTGGACAGGTCGGTGATGCCGGCGCGGTCGTCGACGCGCTGGGCCCACACCTTGCCGGACTTCTCCTCGACGAGGGCGACGGTGCCGCCGCGCAGGTCCACGACGCTCGTGGGTGCCACTCCCGCGGTCGGGGCCGCCTGGGCGGGCACGATCGCGGTGGCGGACGTCGTCGTCGACGTCTTGGGGTCGAGGGCCTGGAGCTGCTGGGTCGCCCGGCTCCACGTGAGGATCGCTGCCCCGTCCTGGAGGACGTCGATCGACGAGCCCGGCTCGACGTCGGCCGAGACGCCGGCGTCGAGCTGGCCGGCCTGGACGTTGAGGCGCCCGAACTTGGCCAGGGCGTCGCTGGTGAGCCAGATGCCGCCGTCGCCGAGGTCGGCCTCGTGCACGGTCGAGCCGCGGGAGGTGGCGGCGGCCACCCCGAGGGAGGTGGCCGCGAGGGCCACGACGGTGAGGGAGGCGATGCGGCCGCGCCGGGCCGACCGGGCTGCTGCCGGTGAGCCGGCGGGTGCTCGTGTGCCGAAGGGGTTCACGACGCGGTCACCGCTTTCTTGGGACGCGTGAGGGTGGGCTTGGGCAGTCGCGGCCACGACCAGGGGGTGCGGCGGTCGAAGAACGGACGCAGCGAGACGTCGGAGCGGAAGCGGCGCCAGCGGGAGACTCCCGCGCGCAGCTCGGCGCGCACGGCGTCGGCCTGGGCGAGCAGGGCGATCGGCCCCTCGTCGGTCGGCTCGTCCGGCCCGAACACCTGGGCATTGGCGGCTGCGGCGACGGCGGCCGCGGGGGCGGGCGCCGGGAAGGCGGCGGCCTGCTCCAGGCGGGTGCTCCGGCCGGTGGGGATGGCCACCCCAAGGGTGCGTGCGTCGGTGACGAGGTCACGCCAGACCCAGGCGACGCGCGCCGTGGGCGGACCCCGGAGGGCGTGCCGGCGACGGCGACGGGCCTTGAGCCCGCGGATCAGGCCATAGATCGCGGTGAGGACGAGGAGGGGAAGCAGGAGCGCGAGGACGAGGACCTGCAACCACAGCGGCCAGCTGCTGGGGTCGAAGGGGTTCTTCTTCCGCTTGTTCAGGTCGGTCGCGTTCTGCGCCTGGTCCGGCCCCTGCAGGACCGAGGGCGGGTTCGTGCCGGCCGGCGGCGGCACCTGGGCACCGACCTTCTGCTCCTCGGTCCGGAGCTGCTGCTCGTTGGGCTTCTTGTTGCGGTCCGGCAGGAAGGTCGTCGGCAGCAGCCCGACCCACTCCCCGTCCTCCTTCTGGACCTCGACCCAGGCGTGGACGTCCTTGCCCTGCACCTCGCCACCGGCCTGCGGGATGGCGCCCATGACGACGCGTGTGGGGATCCCCAGGCGCTGGCCGACGAGCGCGAGCGCCGCGGCATACTGCTCGTCGTTGCCGGCGAGCTGGGTCGATCCGACGAAGCGGCTCAGGCGGGCCAGGCCGTGGCCGGGGAGGTAGACCTTCTCGATCGAGTTCGGGGTGCCGCCGTCGGTGTAGGCGCCATTGGAGCTCATGTACTTCGCCGCCGCGGCGAACTTCTGCCAGGCGCCGGACGCCGTGCTCGTCCAGGCGTCCACCTTGGCGTCGAGGAAGGCCGTGTCCGTGGGCGCGCTGGCCCCGGTGGCCACGGGCAGCTCCTCGGGCAGGGCGTCGAGCGGGGCGGTCCGCGGCAGGATCGCGCTCATCGTGTAGGACTCCCCGCCGGCCAGACCGGCCGGGACCACGGCCGTCTCGGTGCCGGTGTTGAGCCAGAGCTGGTCGGCGAGGGCCTGCGCGCGGGCGCCGGTGAAGGAGATGGCGGTCGGCGAGCCCACGGTCGGCAACCACGCGCCGCGGTAGCCGTCCTCCGGGACCGAGACGGTCGCGGTGACCTCGGTGCCGGTCGTGCGGGCGGCGATCCGCGAGCCCACCTGCTGGAAGGGGACACCCTCGCTCGTGCGGTCGGCCGCGCCCCAGACGAGCCCGTCGTACTTGTCGAGGCTGGCGAAGCGGACCGGGGTGCCCTCGGGCAGGCCCTTGACCGTGAGGATGGTCTTGTCGAACAGGGCCGCGGCGTTGGGTTCGGTGTAGCGCCGGAAGCCGGCCAACGGCGAGGCGAACTGCGCGACGTCGTAGGGCGGCACGAGCTGGGTGCGCACCACGTGCCGGACATCGCTCTCCCGGGCACCGGGGAGATGGGGTGCGACGACGGTGGCCGCGAGGGCGGCGACGACGAGCAGACCGACTCCGGTCAGGGCCCGAGCGGTGCTGCCCGCGCCGTTCTGCATCGAGGCACGCGCCCGCGCGGCGCGCACGACGACCCACAGGATGAGCACGAGGGCGAAGAGGACGCCCTGGACGAGCTTGGCCGCCGGCTGCATCGTCCCCATGGCGATCGTCCCCACCAGCAGGACGAGCGGGGCGACCACGACCACCGGCGCGGAGCGCCAGCGCCGGGCGACGCCGAAGGTGAGGGCGCCACCGACGAGTCCGGTGAGCCAGGGCAGGGCGAGGAGCGGGCCGCGGGCGTCCACCGGAGGCAGCAGCGTGAGCCACCGCTTCCAGCCGGTGACGCTGGTGGTCGCCAGGTCGACCAGGGTGCTCAGGCTGGGAAGGGCACCGGCGATGAGCTTGTCCCGCACGGCGAGCGATCCGCCGAGGAGGAAGTAGACCGCGACGAGGACGAGCGCGGTGAGCAGCACCGGCCACCGGCGCACGGCACCGAGCCAGGCCACCGCCAGGCCGAGGACGAGCCCGGCGACGGCCGCGAGCACCCACTGCCACCCCAGGAAGCCGGTGCGGAAGCCGACCAGGGCGATCCCGACGAGGGTGGCCGCGAACGCGAGGTCGACGAGGGCGTGCCGGCCGGCGATGCCGGCGGCCAGGGCGCGCAGCCGGCTGCCCGCGGCGCCGCCGGCCCCCGGGAGGCCGGTCGATGTCGCCCGGGGGTCGATGCTCACTCCGGTCACGACAGCGCTCCACTGAAGAGGACCCGCCGCAGGTCGGCGAGCTCACGGATGGTCAGCAGGGTGACATTGCCCAGCCGCCGCAGGCCCACGCCCTCGTCGGGGTCGACGATGATGGCGACCTTGATCACCTCGACCTCGAACTGGCCCAGGGCGCGCTGCACCTGGATGAAGGGACGGTGCGGCCCGGTGACGAGGATGCCGACCGAGGCATCGGGCGCCAGCGAGGAGGCTTCGCCCGCGAGGGCGAACAGGTCGACCGGCGCGACCTCGGCGCGGGCCATCGCGTCGAGCGTGAGTGGAGCCGTGCTGCGGGAGGCGACCTGGTCACCGACGACGACCGTCGTGTCCTGCTCGTCCATGATCGACCTCACGGCGAGCGAGGCCGCGGCCGAGATGGCGAGCTCGACGGCGTCCTCGGCCCCGGTGTAGGAGTCCGGCGTCGTGTCGACGACGATCGACAGGTGCGATCGCCTCGTGTCGAGGAACTGGCGCACGAGGAGCCGGCCGTGCTTGGCCGAGCTGCGCCAGTGGATGTAGCGGCGGTCGTCCCCGGGTTGGTACTCCCGCAGGGCGTGGAAGGCCAGGTCCGACATCGACAGGTCCTGGGTCGTCTGCCCCTCGAGGTCGCGCAGCAGGCCCGCGCCGAGTGGATCCAGCGGGGTGGTCAGCGGGTGGACGAAGAGCTCGGTCCGGTCGGTCCAGGCCACGGTGCGCCGGACCAGGCCCAGCGGGTCGCCGTGGACGGTCGTGGCCGGTCCCACGGCGATGACGCCACGCCGGTGGGTGGGGACGACGAAGAGCTCCTCGTGGACCTTGCCCGACCCGAGGGTCGGCAGCACGAAGCGGGCCGCGGTCGCGCCGACCGGGAGCTCGACGAGCAGGGGCAGCATCCCGCGTGAGCCGGTGTTGCGGACCGCGATCCGGCCGGTCGCGGGCTCCCCGACGACGACCCGGGTCGGGTCGACATCGGTGGTGATCTCGACCTGGCTGCGCCCGATGGCGAGCAGCAGGCACAACCCGAAGAGGACGAGGCAGGCCACGGCCATCATGGCCAGCTCGGTCCAGCCCCAGCGCGCCGCGACGAACCAGGCCAGCACACCCAGCCCGAAGACGGTCCACCCCAGGGGTGAGATCCAGCGCAGGAAGGCGGCGACCGGTCGCCACACCGGAGCCGTCTGGAGCAGCACCGGCTGGAGGCGGGTGCTCGTGATGTCGAGGACGCGGGCGCCGGTCTGGGTGATGGCCGTCGGCACCGCGACCCGCGGCAGCGTGATCTGCGGGAGCTCACGCAGGCGCGTGGACCGGCTCGAGGTCTGCGGCCGGGCCATCGGTGCGCTGCCGCTGGGGAAGGAGTCGGTCGGCGTCGGGGTCCCGGTCGAGGCCGCTCCACCGCGGCGCAGCAAAGATCTCCGCGGCGGCCTGGGCCCCCTCGGTGGCTTCGGGGCCTTCCCGCGGGCGGCCTTGACCTCTCGACGACTGACGGTGGCGCCCTCGGCGGGCGTGCCCGGGCCGGGCGCCTCCTCGCGGGCCACCGCACCACCGGGAGCCGGCGGCGGGGGCGGGGCGGACGGCATACCATCGCCCTGGCGCCGACCACGGCGGCGGGCGAGGTCACCACGCCGCGTCGTCTGGCCGGCGTCGTCGTCGAACTGGTCGGTCATCGTCAGGCCACACGCTCCGTGGGCGGCGCGACCTCACCGAGGATCTGGGTGATGACCTGCTCGACCGTGATGCCGGCGAACTGCGCCTCCGGGGTCACGAGCAGGCGGTGGTTGAGCACCGGCTGCGCGAGCAGCTTGATGTCGTCGGGGATCACGTGGTTGCGGCCCTGGCTGATCGCCCAGGTCTTCGCGCAGCGGATGAAGGCCAGGCAGCCACGCACGGACAGCCCGAGCCGCACGCTGACGTGCCGACGGGTCTCCTCGGCGATCCGCGACAGGTAGTCCAGGATCGCGTCGTCGACGTGGACCTCGTCGGCGAGCGCCGCCATGTCGGTGATGACGCTCGCGGTGACGACCGGGCTCAGCGCCTTGGTGCGGTCACGGGTCTTGGCATCGCGCAGCACCCGGACGGTCGCGTCGTGGTCGGGGTAGCCCAGCGAGGTCTTCATGAGGAAGCGGTCGAGCTGGGCCTCGGGGAGGCGGTAGGTGCCGGCCTGCTCGATCGGGTTCTGGGTGGCGATGACCATGAACGGGCTGCCCACCTCGTGGCGCACGCCGTCGACGGTGACGCGCCCCTCCTCCATCACCTCGAGGAGGGCGGACTGGGTCTTCGGCGAGGCGCGGTTGATCTCGTCGGCGAGGACGATGGTGGCGAAGATCGGGCCCTGGTGGAACTCGAACTTCTTCTCGTTCGGGTCATAGATCGTCACGCCGGTGACATCGCTGGGGAGCAGGTCGGGCGTGAACTGGATGCGGCTGTTCGTGCCCTGCACCGTGCTCGACATGGCGCGCGCGAGCTGGGTCTTGCCGGTGCCGGGGAAGTCCTCGAGCAGCAGGTGGCCCTCGGAGAGCATGCAGGTGAGCGCGAGTCGGATGACGTGCTCCTTGCCGAGCACTGCCTTGTCGCAGTTGGCCACCATGGCCCCGAAGGTCTCGGTGAACCAGTGGGCCTGCTCCGGAGTGACGCTCATCGGCCTGTTGTCCCTTTTCTGTCTCGGTCCTGCGATTGTGTCCGTGCCTGTGGGAGCGACGGGAGGGGAGGCGTCCCCATGGCGGCCGGCATTGTTGCCCGCGGCGTTGCCCCGCGGCCCTGCGCACCGTCCCCCGTGGCCCCCGGAAACGATACGGAACCCCCGCACGGATCACCAAGACACCATGGCGTTTCTGGGCAGGGGAGGACTGCCCATGTGGTATGCCGTCCGCTCGCCTCCCACGGACGGGCGCGGCTTCGTCGTCAGTCGAGGAGGGCGAGGTCGGCTTCGGAGACCAGGCGGGTGGAGAGCGCGTGCTCGACGAGGCGGGACTTGCGGTTGCTCGCGAGCTTGCCCGGGCCGCCGTGCAGTCCGCGGATCCCCGCATCGGCGAGCTTCTGGCAGACGTTGTCGAGCTTGCGGTTGAACTTGGTCACCGTCCAGCCGAGCCGGGCCGCGGCCTCGGCCGAGCTCGGGATCTGGCCCGACCCGGCATACGTCGTCCGCAGGAAGCTCTCGCAGAGCACGACGACGAGGAGCTTCTGGTCCGGTGTCATCGAGACCCGGCCCATCGTCGTCGCCCCGGCGTCGGAGTCCGCGTCGCCCACCGCGTCGGGCGTGACCGTCTCGAAGGCCGGCGAGTCCACGAGGATGTCGAAGTCGTAGGTCGTCGGCCCGGCGGTGAACCACACCGTGAACGCGTCCAGGGCCAGCGGGATGCGGGCGCCCGGGGAGAGCCAGGCCTGGAAGAGGCCCTTCTTGTCCGCGACGGTGGCGGTGAGGGTCGAGCCGACGTTGCTCAGCCACCACAGGTCGTGCTCGCGGTGGATCTGGAGGAAGACGCGGTGCAGGTAGGGGTTGTCGTCGATCTCGAGGTCGGCGTCGCGGCCGATGGTCAACGGCGCGTCCTCGGTGGCGCGGAACTCCTCGCCGCAGTACTCGACGGTCACGCTCATCGTTGCCCCCTCCGGCTCCTCGTCCCGCGCAGCGTAGCGGTCAGGGCGCGGTCAGGGCTTGCGCTCACGGAACGGTCAGGCACTTGGCGGCCGAGTAGGGGCCGGTGGCGCCCTGGCCGCGGGAGACCGCCACCTGGGCGCAGACCATCGCGCCGGAGGGAGCGGGGACGGTGTGGGGCATGGGGACGCTCTGCACCGAGGCATCGGCGAGCTCGGCCTCGCTGCCGGCGACCCGCATCCGGTAGAAGTCGCCGGTGCGCATCCCGCCGTAGTTCCAGGTGAAGATCACCGATCCGGGCTCGACCCGCCCGTCGAGCGCAGGCTGCTCCGGCAGGTCGAGGATCGGTGCCCCACCACCGCTCTGGGCGACCTGGCTGGGGCTGGGCGAGGCCTCGCCATCGGCGGCCTGGCCACCCCGGGAGGACATGGCCCAGACCAGGGCCCCGACGAGGACGGCGATGACCACGCCCACGATCGCCAGCAGGACGCCACCGCTGATCGTGCGGGGGGCGTCGACGTCCGGCGCCTCCGGAGCCGGCGCCGAGGGGGCCGGGACGGGCGACTGCGCGGAGACCGACTGTGGTGTCCGGACCATGGTCCGGTCGTCGTCGGCCTGCGCGGAGCCCGCCGATGGACCGGTGTCGGCGGCGACCCGGTCCCCGGACTCGTCGAGGACGACGAGCGGAGTGCGGGGCAGTCGCTGCTCGGTCTCGATCGCCTGCAGTCCGCGGGCGAACTCCAGTGCAGACTGGGGTCGGGCCGCGGGGTTCTTGGCCATGCCGTGCGCGAGCAGGCGCTCGAGGGAGAGCGGCACGTCGGCCCGGCCTGTGGGCGGGACCGGCGTGGCCCGGATCCGTGGCATGAGGGCGTAGGCCGAGTTGTCGCCACCGGGCTGCTCGAAGGGAGAGCGGCCGACGAGCAGGTGCCACAAGGTCGCGGCCAGGGAGTAGACGTCGCTGCGGACGTCTCCGTTGCTCTGGCCGTAGAGGATCTCCGGGGGGGCCCACGGCACCGAGACACCGACGTCGTCGTCGTGCTCCTCGTGGGCGGCGAGGGCGCGGCCGGCGATGCCGAAGTCGGTCAGGCCGGGGGCGCCGTACTGGCTGACGAGCACGTTGGCCGGCTTGATGTCCCGGTGGACGATGCCGGCGCGGTGGGCGGTCTCGACGGCGCTCGCGAGCTGGATGCCAGTGCGCAGGACCTCCTCGACGGTGAAGCGCTCCCGCTTGGCCCGGACCGCGAGGTTCGGTGGCGGGTAGTACTTCATGACGAGGTAGGCGCCGCCGTCCGGGGTCTGCTCCGAGCGGAACACCTGGACGATGTAGGGATGGTCGGCGAGCGCCGCCATCGTGTTGGCCTCCTCGACGAACTGCCGTCGGATCGCAGGCGTGAGCCCGTCCCGCTTGAGGACCTTGACCGCGACGTTCATCCGCGGCGACTGCTGCTCGTAGAGGTAGACGTCGGCATAGCCGCCGGAGCCGAGCGGCTGGATGTGGACCAGCCCGGGAATGTGTGGCGCGGGAGGGGGCGCGCTCACGCATCCACCTCGTAGACCAGCGTGACCTCGTCGGCGAGGCTGATCACCGTGCCGGGCTCGATGCCCTGGTCCTCGGTGGGCCGCAGCCGCACCGGCGCCTGGCCGGGCAGGGCGACCGTCGTGCCGTTCGTCGATCCGAGGTCCCGCACGAGGACGTGCCAGCCCTCGAGGACGACCTCGGCATGGTTGCGCGAGATGTCGTTGTCGGCGCTGGCCAGCCGCACGAGGTGGGGCCGGGCGTTCGGCGGCAGGTCGGCGTTGACCCGGGGTGAGCGGCCGAGGAGGACGCCGCGGTCGAGCGGGACCACGCCTCCGGTGCTGATCCGCAGCACCCCCAGCCGGGGGCGGGGCGTCTGGAAGGGCTGCTGCGGCGGGATGTCGCGACCGCAGACGCGGCAGGAACCGGCGTGCGGGGAGGAGGCGTGCCCGGCGGGGCAGAGGACGGCGAGCACGATCGGGCCCTCGGCACCGGCCGGGTCGGCGTTCGTGGGCAGGAGTGAGCCCCGGTCGGTGGTGAGCTCCGCCGCGGGCGAGGTGGGGGCCACCGGCGGCGGCGGCGGGGCCGAGACGACGGGCGCGGCCGTCGGTGGAGGCGGCGGGGGCGGCGGCGCTTTGACGGGCGCCGGTGGTGGACCGCTGCTCACCGGAGGTGGGGGCGGGGCGGCCTCGTCTGCCGTGGCCGCCGGCGCGGACGGGCGCCCAGGTGGGGGGGTGGAGTAGACCGGCGGCGGTGGGGCGGCCTCCTCGGGCGCGCTGTCACGGCGCCACGGCACGTGGTCGATGAGCGAGGTCGGGGGCGGTGGGACCGGGCGGACCCGGTCGACCGGGGGCGCAGAGTCGCCGTCCGGCGGGGGCGGGAGGGTGAGGTCCGCCGAGGGCTCGGGATCGGGATCGTGGGAGGGCTCCGGCTCCGCGGCGGACTCGTCGGCATCCGGCTCCGCCACCGCGGGAGGCGAGGCGGGCTCGGGATCCGGGCTCACGGCATACGGCGGGGCCTGGATCCCCTGCGTGCCCGCGGCGCTCGCGAAGCGGGTCGGGCGGCGCCACCCGCGGGCCGGGGGCTCGGGCCCGAGCAGGGCGATCTCGCCGGCGACCTCGAACTCGCGCCACGGCTCGCGACCTGCCGACTCCCCCTCGGACTCACCGACCGCGGCCCGCGCCCGACCCCGCAGCAGGACCCGCACCGGCTGGGCGCTGGTGTCCGCGATGCCGAAGTCCGGGAGCGCGGAGAGCGGCCCGAGGGCTTCCAGGAGGGGGACCAGACCGGCGGCGGCCGCCCGCGTGAGCTCCTCGCGGCGCTCCTCACCGGCGGCGACGATGAGGTGCAGCCCGTGCGCGGAGAGGCTGATCCAACCCTCGTGCACGCGAGCAACGACCGCGGGGGTGGTCATGGTGGGGTCCTTCAGGTCGAGATCAGGTCGTGGCGGGGCGAGGTGTCGCCCTCCTCCTCGTCATCTTGGTCGCTCTCGACGGCGACGACAACCACGGTCACGTTGTCCCGGCCCCCCGAGCGCAGGGCGGCCTCGATGAGCGCATCGGCCGCGGCCTGTGGGTCGTCGTGGGTGCGGAGGGCGACCATGATGTCGCGGTCCGAGACCTCGTTGCTCAGGCCGTCGCTGCAGATGACGAAGCGTTCGCCCGGATGCGGGGGGAACACCCACAGGTCCGGCACCGGTGCCGGATCCGTGCCCAGCGAGCGGGTGATGACATTGCGCATCGGGTGCCGCTCGGCCTCGTCGGGCGTGATCAGGCCCGCGTCGAGCAGCTCGCGGACCTCGGAGTGGTCGTGGGTGATCTGGCTCATCCGGTTCCCGAGGAAGCGATAGACCCGCGAGTCACCGATGTTGAAGACGCACCAGTGGTCGGCGCCGCCGGTGCGGACCACGGTGAGGCCGGCGACGGTCGTGCCCATGCCGTCGGTCTCCGGGGCCGTGGCCGCCTTGAGGATGCGCCGGTTGGACTCACGCAGGGCGTCGACGACGTCGTCCGAGCGCAGGGGGTGCCGGCTGGACAGGTCCCTCAGCGTCAGGGCAGCGATCGTGCTCGCGACCTCCCCGGCGGCATGGCCGCCCATCCCGTCGGCCACGGCGAAGACCAGGCCCTCGGCGACGAGGGCGTCCTCGTTGAGCTCCCGGACACGCCCCACATGGGTGGCGGCACCGACCCGGATCACCGTCTGCTCGCCGGTGAGGTCGGCGTAGTGCGCCGGACTCACGCGTCGACCTCGAGGACCAGTGACTCCGCCATGTCCTGGATGGCGGCGTAGTCCTCCTCGATCCGCGACCCCTGGGCGCGCCCGGTCGCCACGACCGCCTGCTGGACCTCGCCCCGGTCGAGGACGGTGACCAGGTGCAGGGCCACGGCCGGACCGTCGGTGAGCTCCCAGGTGACGTTGACGGCGGTCCAGGACCGTCCCGCGAGGTCGATCGTGAAGGCGGGGTCCTCCTGGAAGCCTCGGCGCTCACGGTCGGCGTCGACCAGGGTGCGCAGGGTCACGGCCGGATCCGTCCCGGGCCGCTGGGTGAGGGCGTCGAGGACGAGGCTAGGGGTGTCGGGCCCGCGGTCCCGGCCCTCGGCCCTGAGGATCGCGCCCTCGGCGGGCACCTGGTCCCAGTCCTCGGCCACGGTCAGGCGCAGGGCCGGTGGCAGCGGGGACAGCGCACCGGGGTGGCTGAGGGTGGCCATGGGTTGCCCGATCCTCTTCTCGCTGGGGGGTTGACCTCCCGAGGATAGATCCTCGATCCCCGCTGGCCCATGGGGAGTTCTCCCCATCCGGCGGCCGATCGCCCGCCCGATCCCCACGCGAGCGCCCGCTCGATCGCCCGCTCGATCGCCCACGCGAGCGACCATGCGAGTCACCAGAGCAGCGTGCTGCCCGGAAGGAGCAGGGCCACCAGGGCGCCCCCGACCATGGCGGGGCCGAACGCCAGGTGGGTGTCCCGACTGGCTCCGCGCGCGAGGAGCAGCCAGAGGGCGGCGACACCGCCGAGCAGGAAGGCGGCCATCGTGCCGGTGAGCACCGCCGACCACGAGTGCGCCCCCAGCAGCAGGCCCAGGGTGGGGGCCAGCTTGAGGTCCCCCAGGCCCATGCCCTGGCCGCGCCCGGCGATGACCAGCACGAGGTAGACCAGCCCCAGGACGAGCGCAGCGAGCACGGCCCGTCGCCAGGTGCCCCAGGCGCCGGTGGCCAGCGCCACGACGAGCAGCCCGAGGAGCACCCCGACGAACGCGGGTCCGGTCAGCACGTCGGGCAGGCGGTGCACGTCGAGGTCGACGGCACAGAGCAGCAGCAGCACGACCGACGCGAGCACGAGGACGACCGCCAGCGCCGGCTGGTCCGACCACGTGCCGGCCAGGGCGCCGCCGACGAGGGCCGAGAGCGGCACCAGCCAGGTCGCGCGCGGCAGTGGCCCCTCGTCACCCTCCCGCCGGTGTCCCCCCGCACGGACCCAGCGCCAGCCCGGCCAGGCGGCGGCCGCGGCGAGCGCGGCGCCCGCCACGGCATACGTCGTCGTCACGAGGACTCGGGTTGCTGCGCCCACCACGCCAGCAGGCGCTCGCGGGCGGCCTCGGGCCCGATCGGGCCCTCGTCGAGGCGGACGGCGAGGAGGTGCTTGTAGGCCCGTCCGAGCACCGGGCCCGGGCTGATGCCCAGGACCTCGGCGATCTCGTTCCCGTCGAGCTCGGGGCGCACCTTGCCGAGCTCCTCGGCCGCGAGCAGCCGTCCGATCCGCAGCTCGAGGTCGTCGTACGTCGCGGCCAGGCGGCGCGCCTTGCGGACGTTGCGGGTCGTGCAGTCGGCCCTGGTGAGGCGGTGCAGCCGGGAGAGCAGGTCCCCGGCGTCGGTGACATACCGGCGCACCGCGGAGTCGCTCCACTGGCCCTCGCCGTACCCGTGGAAGCGCAGGTGCAGCTCGACCAGCCGGGAGACGGCCTTGGTCGTCTCCTTGTCGAAGCGCAGGGCGCGCATCCGCTTGGCGACCAGCTTGGCCCCGACGACCTCGTGGTGGTGGAAGGAGACCCCGCCACCGGGCTCGAACCGGCGCGTCGCCGGCTTGCCGATGTCGTGGAGCAGGGCGGCCAGACGCAGCACGAGGTCGGGCCCGGGCAGGTCCTCGCCCTCGAGGGCGATCGCCTGGTCGAGCACGGTGAGGCTGTGCTCGTAGACGTCCTTGTGGCGGTGGTGCTCGTCGACCTCCAGCTTCAGGGCCGGGACCTCGGGGATGACGTATGCCGCGAGCCCGGTCCGCACGAGCACCTCCAGGCCCGCCCGGGGCTGGGCCCCGAGGACGAGCTTGACGAGCTCGTCGCGAAGTCGTTCGGCCGAGACGATCTCCAGGCTCGCCGCCATCGCGGTCATCGCCTCAAGGACCTCCGGCGCGGGCGCCACCCCGAGCTGGGCGACGAACCGGGCAGCGCGCATCATCCGCAGCGGGTCGTCGCCGAAGGAAACCTCGGGGGGCCCGGGGGTGCGCAGGACGCGGTCCGTGAGGGCCGACAGGCCGGCATACGGATCGACGAAGGTGAGGTCGGGCAGCCGCAGGGCCATCGCGTTCATCGTGAAGTCGCGACGGAGCAGGTCCTCCTCGAGGGAGTCCCCGAAGGCGACCACGGGCTTGCGGGTGAGGCCGTCGTAGGCATCGGCGCGGTAGGTCGTGACCTCGACGACGGTGGCCCCGCGGCTGGCGCCGATCGTGCCGAACTCGCGCCCCATGTCCCACGTGGCCGTGCCCCAGTCGGCGAGGATCGGCTCGATCTGGTCCGGCCGCGCCGAGGTCGTGAAGTCCAGGTCGGGCGAAGTGCGCCCGAGGAAGGCATCCCGGACCGGTCCGCCGACGAGGGCCAGCTCGTGCCCGGCCGCCGCGAAGCGCTCCCCGAGGTCGGAGAGCAGGGGCATCACCGGCGCCAAGTGCGCGACGGCGGTCCGCATCGCGGCGGTCGGCGGGGCGGTGGTCACGAGGACCAAGACTAGAAGACGCGGGGAGGGCGGGCCGCGCGTGCGCCAAGGGCCGTCGCGGGCGGGCCGTGGGCGACCGGTGGGTGGGTGGCACCGGCTCTGCCACCGGCTCTGGTGGAGCCGGGCACAGGTGCCGTCGTCCCAACGGCAACGCTGGTTACAGTGACCGGTATGAGTCACGCCGCCGCCGAACCCCCGCGGGTTCCCCGACGGCTGCCGTGCGTCGAGGAGCGCAGCGCCGGCGGGGTCGTCGTCGACGTCCACGACGGCCAGGCCCGGATCGCCGTCATCGCCCGCCGCAACCGGGCCGGACGCATCGAGTGGTGCCTGCCCAAGGGCCACATCGAGGGTGGCGAGACCCTCCCCCAGACCGCGGCCCGCGAGGTGGCCGAGGAGACCGGCATCGTGGGCCGGGTCCTCATCGAGCTCGGCACGATCGACTACTGGTTCGCCGTCGGGGACCGGCGCATCCACAAGTACGTCCACCACTACCTCCTCGAGGCGATCGGGGGCGACCTGACGATCGAGAACGACCCCGACCAGGAGGCGATCGACGTCGCCTGGTTCCCGCTGCAGGAGGCCCACCGGCACCTGACCTTCCCCAACGAACGGCGCATCGCCCGCGTCGCCTGGCAGCGGCTCGCCGGGGACACCTGATGCCGCCACGCCCGAGGCGTCGGCGGCCGGGCCTGGGCCTCCTCCTCGGCCTGCTGCTCGCGGCCCTGCTGCTGCCCGTGACCGCGCCCACCGCGTCCGCCGTCGAAGGGCTGACGGTGACGCTCACCGGGGTCACGCCGATGGTGGCCGGCCCCGACGACCCCGTGACGCTCACCGCGCAGGTCCACAACAGGGGCCCCGGGCCGGTGACCGGCGCCGTCCTCAACGTCCTGCGCGGCGGTGTCCGCCTCACCGACCAGGACTCGGTGTCGGCCTGGTCCGCCGACCGGAGCGCGGCGACCGGCCGCCTCCTCGCCACCGCGCCCGTTCCTGACCTCGCCCCTCGCGCCAACGCCGTCGTGACCGCGACGATCCCGCGCGGTGCCGACGCCTCCACCCGCGCCTACGAGGTCGTCCCGGTGAGCCTCGAGGTGGGGCCGGTCGTCACCCACACCTTCGTCGGGGTGCAGCGGGCCAAGGAGTACGAACCGCTCTCATTGGCCTGGCTCGTCCCGCTCACCCTCGACCCCGACCCCGAGCTGTATGCCGCACCCACCCCCCAGCGTTGGGCCCGGTGGCGCGACGTCGTCGGCCCGGACGGCCGGATCGGGCGGATCCTCACCGCGCTCGAGAACGTCCCGGTGACGTATGCCGTCGACGCCGGCCTGCTCCTGCCCTCACCTCCCGGTGGGGCGAGCACGACGACCGGCGCGGCCACCCCGAGCCCGGCCCTCGGGGCGGCCACCCCGGCGACTCCCGTTGCGACACCCTCGGGGACGCCGGCTCCGACCCCACCGGACGCCGGCGGGCCCGAGGACGCGGTCCTGCCGTCGGTGGACGACCTGGCCGAGCTCGACCCGTTGACCGCCGAGGCCCGGGTGCGCACGGCCGCCGCCGCCTGGTTGCGCGGCCGGCTCGCCGGCCGGCCGGTGACGCTGTTCCCCGCCGGGGACCCCGACCTCACCGCCGTCGGCACCGGTCCGGCCGCGACGACCGCCCTGCGTGAGGCGGGGACCACCGCCGGGCTGGCCGCTGACCTGGTCGGTGCGCGACGGGACATCGCCTGGCCCGCGGACGCGACGTGGAGCTCCGAGGTGGGTCAGCAGGTCCGCACGGCCGTCGGTGGCGAGGCGACGATCGTGACCGACCGTGCCGCGCTGGCGACCCGACTGGACCAGGCGGGCGCAGGGCGGCGAGCCACCGACGGCACGCCACTCCTGGCCCGCGACGCCGCGCTGTCGACGGCAGCTGCCGCGGCCACGACGTCGACGCCGGGCTCGGCTGGCACTGCGGCCGGGGCCCAGGAGTTCCTCGCCCAGTCCTACGCCCTGCTCCAGGAGTCACCGGGCGTGGCCCGCACGGTGCTCGTCGCCCCGGACCGCGGCTTCGACCCCGGACCGGAGCCGACTCGAGCCCTCTTCGCGGCCCTGGCGCAGATCCCGTGGCTGCAGTCGACGACGGTCGCCGACGAGGTCACCCAGGCCGCCTCGGCCGAACGCCTCGCCGAGGCCAAGGCGGGTGGGACCACGACCAGCCCGCCCAGCCCCCTCGACGCCACCACCCGGCAGCAGCTGGACGCCCTCGCGGCGCAGGCCGCCTCCGCGGCCTCGATCCGCGTGGACAAGGCGCTCATCGGCACCGACTGGACCGCCCGGCTGGCGGCCCTGCAGGGCGTCCGGTGGCGCGGGCACGTCGAGGGTTTCGGGGCCGTGCGCGACGAGCTGTCCGCGGAGGTCATGGCCAGCACGCGCGGGGTGTCCGTGGTGCCCCAGACGATCAACTTCTTCGCCGACAGCGGGCGCGTGCAGGTCACCGTCCTCAACGGCCTGGACGTCGGCGTCGAGGACGTGCGGGTCCAGCTGGTGCCGGAGAACTCCCGCCTGCGCATCGAGGACGCGACCAAGTCGGTGACGATCGGGGCGCGCAGCCGGGCCACGGTGACCTACCGGGTGAACGCCCTCGCGGCCGGTCCGGTGACGATCACGGCCAAGGTGACCGGCCCGGACGGCTCACCGGCCGGTCCGGCCACCCGGGTGGACGTGCGGGTGTCACCGACCGGTGCGGCGACCTACTGGGTGCTGGGTGCCGTCACGGCCCTGGTCTTCGCGCTCGGTCTGTGGCGCAACCAGCGGGCGCGTCGACGACGGGCCGAGCCGGACCAGACCAACGCCATCCACGTGGGTGAGGACGGCCTCGTCGTCGAGGAGCCCTACGGCGACGAGCCCCGCGTCGAGACCGGCGAGGACACCGACGATCAGGAGGCACCCCGTCGTGACTGAGGTCAAGGAGGTCGCGGTCGCCCGGTCCGGGCTGGTCATGGCGGCCGGGACGATGACCAGCCGCGTCCTGGGGCTGCTGCGGGTGGTCCTGCTCAGCGGGATCATCGGCGCGACGGGCCTGACCGCCGAGGCCTTCCAGGTCGCCAACACCCTGCCCAACCAGTTCTACCTCATCCTCGCCGGGGGCATCCTCAACGCCGTCCTCGTCCCGCAGATCATCAAGGCGGACGCCCACGCCGACGGCGGGCAGGCCTTCGTCAACCGGATCATCACCCTGGCACTGATGCTCCTCGTCGCCGCGACGACGCTGACGATGCTGGCCGGGCCCTGGCTGGTCCGCCTCTACTTCGACACCAGGAACGCCGAGGCACTGGCGCTCTCGACGACCTTCGCCTTCGTCTGCCTGCCGCAGATCTTCTTCTACGGGCTCTACACCGTCCTCGGGCAGCTGCTCACCGCACGAGGGCGGTTCGCGGCCTTCATGTGGGCCCCGGTGGTCGCCAATGTCGTGGCGCTCGCGGGCCTGGGCGTCTTCCTCCTGCTCGGGCTCCCCGAGCGGGCACGGCCCGGCGAGTGGACGCCCCTGATGATCGGCGTCCTCGGCGGCTCGGCCACGCTCTCGATCGCCATGCAGGCCTTCTTCCTGCTCATCCCGCTGCGCCGCATGGGGTTCGGCTACCGCCCCACCTTCGGGTTCCGTGGGGTCGGCCTCGGCTCGGCGTCACGGGTGGCCACCTGGACCTTCGCGGCCGTGCTCGTCTCCCAGCTCGGCTTCATCGTCACCTCGAAGGTCCTCACCTGGGCCACCGACAGCGTGCCGGAGAGCGAGTTCGTGCCCGGCCGGGCCTCGTTCGACACCGCCTTCCTGCTCTTCATGCTCCCCCACTCCCTCGTCACGGTCTCGCTCGTCACGGCGCTCTACACGCGGATGGCGCGGGCGGTGGCGCGCGACGACACCGTGGAGCTGCGGCGGGACCTGCTCAAGGGCCTGCGCCTGCCGGCGGTCGTCCTCGTGCCCGGCGTCGCGATGGGCGTGGTCTTCGCGCCGGTCCTGCTGCGCGCCTTCCTGGTGCGCAACTCCCTCGCCGAGACCGACGCGGTCGCGCTCGTGACCACGACCCTACTCCTGGGCGTCATCCCCTACGGCTGGCTCTACCTCAGCGACCGGTTCTTCTACGCCCACGAGGACGCGCGCATCCCCTTCGTCGTCCAGTTGCTCGTCACCAGCCTCTCGGTCACCGGGGCCCTCATCGGCAAGCAGCTGGGCCCGCACTCCGCGGCGGCCACCATCGGCGTGACCCAGTCGGTGGCGTATGCCGTGGGCGGGCTCCTCGGGTTCACGCTGATCCGGCGGCGGATCGGTCGGATCGGCCTGTGGCCGGTCGTGAGCGCCTACCTGCGCCTGGGGATCCCGGCGGTGCTGCTCTCCCTCGTCGCGGTGCGGCTGGTCGCCCTGGCCGTCCCCGACCTGCTCCGCGAGGGCAAGGTGGTCTCGATGGCCGTGGCCGCCGGGGCCGGCCTCTTCGTCCTCGTGGGCACCTGGGTGATCGCCCACCTGCTCCGGGTGCCCGAGGTCGGGGAGCTGCTCGGCCCCGTGGTTCGCCGGCTCCGGCGCCGGTGAGGCTCCTGCACCTACTATGAGGGCCGGCGGGTGAGTGGCACCCGCCGATGGCGTGGTGCCCGCCCGGGCACCCGATGAGGAGTGGTCGTGGACGGCGTTGGACCCGGCAGCGTGCTCGCGGAGCGCTACACCCTGGGTGACCTCGTCCGTGCGGACTCCGGCTGGGAGCGCTGGACGGCGCAGGAGCCGGACCTCGCGCGCTCGGTGAGCGTGGTCGTGGTGCCCTCGTGGGACGAGCGCGCACCCGCGCTGCTCGACGCGGCCCGGGTCGCGGCCGGTCTCGACATCCCGGGATGCGTTCGCGTCCTGGACATCGGCGCCGACGACCAGTGCGCCTGGGTCGTCGAGGAGTCGCTCGAGGACTCCCGCTCGGTGGCCGACCTGCTCCACAGCGGAGGTCTGCCCGGCGACGAGGTGCGCCGGATCGCCGGCGAGGCCGCCACCGCGCTGGAGGCGGCGTCGGCCCGCGGCGTGCACCACCTGAGGATCGCGCCCGAGGAGGTCTTCCGGTCCGCCGAGGGCACGGTGAAGGTCCGGGGCCTGGCCACCGCGGCGGCCCTCGCCCGGGTCGAGGAGGACTCGGCAGCCGCCGCGCGCACCGATGCGATCGGTCTGGTCGCCCTCACGTATGCCGCGTTGACCGGCCTGTGGCCCCTCGACGCGCCGGCGACCTCGCTCCCCCGCGCGCCCCGGCTCGTCCAGGGAGTTCCGGCCCCCTCGGAGATCGCCGCCGGAGTGCCGCGCGACATCGACACCCTCTGCCGGCTGACCCTCGCCGACGGGAACGGGCCGAGCTCCCCCGGCGACTACGCCCAACAGATCGCCCCGTGGTCCTCCCGGCTGATCCATGGTCGCTCGACCCTTCCGGCCGCCGTCGCCGACCCGACCGCGCCGCTGCCGGTCGCGCCCGCCGCCGAGGAGTCGGCGCAACCGGGCGCCCCCACCACGACCGCCGACGCAGCAGGGAGCGCTGGCGCGAGCACCCCGGGAGCCGTCGGTGCCGTGGCGGCCGGCGCGGCAGGCATGGCCGGCACGAACCCCGCATCCAACGCCACCGGCGCCGCCGCACAGGCTGCCGCTCCGGCAACGACTCCGGTGACGACCCCCGCAACGACCGCGACCAAGGCCCCGCCGGCCGCTTCGTCGGCGGATCCGACCGGAGCTGTCGCACCGCGGCCCCGCCCCGTCACCCCCACCGGGCTCGAGCCCCCCGCCCCGGGTGTGCCCGCCGAGCCGTTGACCAAGGACGAGTCCAAGGTCGCCCTGGCCATCGTCGGTGCCTTCGTCCTGCTCTCCCTGCTCGTGGGGCTCTGGGGCGTCTCCAGGATCGGGTCGCAGTCCAACTTCGACCTCAGCGTCGCGTCCCGGCCGACCACCAAGGCATCCGCCTCGAGTGCGGCTCCGCAGCCGGCCGGACCCCAGCCGATGGCCATTCTCAGCGCGGACGGTTTCGACCCCAGGGGCGACAAGCGGGAGAACAACCAGCTCGCGCCCAAGGTCTTCGACGGGGACCCGGCGACGGTGTGGACGAGCGAGGGCTACCGCACGCCCAACCTCGGCGGGCTCAAGGACGGTGTCGGCGTCATCGTCGACCTCGGCCCGAACATCACCCCCCAGCAGGTCAACCTCGCCCTCGGCGCACCGGCCGACGTGTCGGTCTACTTCGCCTCGGACCGGACTCTCGACGGGGCGCTCCTGGTCGGGGAGCTCACGGACGCCAACGGCACGGTGAGCGTGCCGGTGCCGGCCGAGGCAGCGGGCCGCCAGTACCTCATCGTCTGGTTCACCAAGGTCTCCCAGGTCGACGGCGCCTACCGCGCCGTGCTGGGCGAGGTGTCTGTCCTCGGCTGATGGACCGCGTCCACGAGCTCACCGACCGGGAACTCCTGGCCCTGCACCGGGAGGGAGATCCGCACGCCTTCGGGGAGATCTTCGCCCGCCACCGTGACCGCATGTGGGCGGTGGCGACCCGGGTGACCGGCAACCGCGAGCTGGCCGCCGACTGCGTGCAGGACGCCTTCATCTCCGCCTTCCGCCATGCCGACGGCTACCGCGGGGACGCGGCCGTCACCACCTGGCTGCACCGGATCACCGTCAACGCCTGCATGGACCGCCTCCGCCGCGAGCGCCACGTGACCCGGCGGGCGGGCGACCTGGCCGACCTGGACCTCGCCGACCCACGGGACAGCCACGGCAGCACCGAGGCGGTCCTCGACGTCCGGGCTGCGCTGGCGCGCCTGCCCGAGGCCCAGCGCATGGCGCTCGTGCTCGTGGACATGCACGGCGTGAGCGTGGCCGAGGCGGCCGCCATCCTCGATGTCGCCGAGGGGACGGTGAAGTCCCGCTGCTTCCGGGGCCGGGAGGCCCTGGCGGCGATCCTCCGACCGGGGGCCACCTCTCCGGCTCCTGAGGACGCACACAGCCGTCCGGGAACCTTCCCGCAGGGCGAGGCGTCCCATCCAGAGACCAGCACGCCCACCCTCGACCCGAGTCCAGCCCCCGGAGGAGCCTCGTGAACGCACCGCAGCACGACCCGCGGTCCTTCGAGGACGACCCGACGGGCATCCGGGCCCTCCTGGGCGGACTGCCCGACCCGGGACCCATGCCGGCCGAGCTGGTGGCGCGGATCCAGGCCTCGCTCTCCCAGGAGGCTGCCCGGGGCACGGTCGTGGACCTGGCCGCCTACCGCGGTCGGCGTCACGGCCTGCGACCGCTGCACTGGGCGGCCGCGGCCGGCCTGGTGGCTGTCGCCGGGGGCGGGGTCCTCGCCGCGGGCGCCAGCGGCGGGCTGCTCACCGCCTTCACCGGCGGAGCGAGCTCGGCCTCGTCGGTCGCCACCACCGCCGGACGCGCCGCCGGGGGTGCCGCGGCCGACACCGCTGGGAGCACCGCACCGCAGCAGGGGTTCATCGGCTCGGCTCAGGCGGCGGCCACCACCGTGGCAGTGGCCGACGGGACATGGACCGGCCAGGACCTCTCCGGTCCCGCGTCGGAGGCGCTCACCGCGTCGACGGCCGGCGCCGATGCCACCCTGCCCTCCGACCCGGCGTTCGGGCTCCTCGGGACCCTGGCCGGCGCCCGGGACTGCGCGAGCGCGCTGGGACTGCCCACGAACGCCGGCATCGTCGTCGAGCTCGGCACCCACGAGGGGCGGCCCGCCGCGCTGGTCGTGGCGACGACCGCGGGCGGCGAGCGGACGGCATACCTCGTGGGACGCGACTGTGGCCCCGGGAACCCGGCCGTGCGCCTCGGGCCCCAGCGCCTGGGCAACTGACGGGTCGGGGAAGTTTCCGGTCGTAGGATCGGTTCAGACTCACGTGCCGGCGTCCGAACGGTGGCCGGCCACCCGAATCTCCCCTGACAGGACGGTGTCCCTTCGTGACCACGCCCGAGACCGACGTCCGCGACGTCATCATCATCGGCTCCGGCCCCGCCGGCTACACGGCAGCGGTGTATGCCGCGCGCGCCAACCTCGCCCCCCTCGTCTTCGAGGGCTCGGTGACCGCCGGCGGCGCCCTCATGAACACGACCGAGGTCGAGAACTTCCCCGGCTTCAAGGACGGGATCATGGGCCCGGACCTCATGGACCAGATGCGGGCGCAGGCCGAGCGGTTCGGCGCCGAGCTGGTGCGTGATGACGCCGAGGCCGTCGAGCTCGACGGTGAGGTCAAGGTCGTCGTCGACTCCGAGGGCACCCGCCACCGCGCGCGCACCGTCATCCTCGCGATGGGATCGGCCTACCGTGAGCTCGGCCTGCCCGACGAGAAGCGGCTCTCCGGGCACGGCGTCTCGTGGTGCGCGACCTGCGACGGCTTCTTCTTCCGTGACCAGGACATCGCCGTCGTCGGTGGTGGCGACTCGGCGGTGGAGGAGGCGACCTTCCTCACCAAGTTCGCCCGGTCGGTGACCATCGTCCACCGCCGTGACGAGCTGCGTGCAAGCAAGATCATGGCCGAGCGGGCCCACGCCAACGACAAGATCCGCTTCGCCTGGAACTCCACGGTCGAGGCGATCCACGGCGAGGACAAGCTCACCGGTGTCACCCTGCGCGACACGGTGACCGGCGAGGCGCGCGAGCTGGCGGTCACCGGGCTGTTCATCGCGATCGGCCACGACCCGCGCAACGAGCTCGTCAAGGGCCAGGTCACCCTGGACGAGGAAGGGTATGTCGTCTGCGAGGGGCGCTCGACGCGCACCAACGTGCCGGGGGTCTTCGCCTGCGGCGACCTCGTCGACCACACCTACCGCCAGGCCATCACGGCTGCCGGCTCCGGCTGCGCGGCCGCCCTCGACGCCGAGCGCTTCCTGGCGCACTGATCCTGTCGGCGGGCACGCCCGTCACCTCACCCACCTAGACTGCTCCCGACCCCGTTCCACGGAAGGACCATCCATGGCTGACCTCAAGGCCGTCACCGACGACAACTTCGAGCTCGAGGTGATGAACGCCGACAAGCCGGTGCTCGTCGACTTCTGGGCCCCCTGGTGCGGCCCGTGCCGCGCCGTCGCCCCGATCCTCGAGGAGATCGCCCGCGACCACGGCGACAAGGTCGAGATCGTCAAGCTCAACACCGACGAGAACCCGGCGATCACCGGCAAGCTCGGCATCACGAGCATCCCGACGATGCACCTCTACAAGAACGGCGAGATCGTCAAGACGATCGTCGGCGCCATGCCGAAGCCGAAGCTGCTCCGTGAGCTGGAGCCGTTCATCGGCTGAGTTCCGCTGTGTCACAGCACTATTCGGCCCCGTCACCGTGTGGTGACGGGGCCGATTCCGTATGCCGTGGGGCTGGTTCGTGCGCCATGGCGCATGAACCATCGGCGAGGAGGAGAAGAACGGTGTCCGGGTGCCTCGGGATCAGGGCCCGGTGGCGCGTGAATCCCGCTGCGGGACAGGCGGATTCATGGAATCCATGCCTGGGATGAGCCGGTGGAGACTCACTCGGAGCGCGTGAGGCCCATGGCGTCGACGATGCGGTGGAGGTCCTCGACGCTGGCGAACTCGATGGTCACCTTGCCCTTGCGTTGCCCCAGCGCGATGCCCACCCGGGTCTCGAGGTGATCGGAGAGCTCGGCGGCGAGGTCGTCGAGCTGGGGGCGGCGTCCGCCGGCGCGGGGCCTGCGCCGGACCGGCTTCTCCTCGTCGCCGCCGAGAGCGACGATCTCCTCGACCGAGCGCACCGAGAGGCCTTCGGCCACGATTCGTTGGGCCAGGCGCTCCATGGCCGCCCCGTCGGGGAGCGCGAGCAGAGCCCGCGCATGGCCGGCAGAGAGGACATTCGCCGCGACCCGGCGGGCCACGAGCGGTGGGAGCTTGAGCAGGCGCAGGGTGTTGGAGACCTGGGGACGCGAGCGGCCGATGCGGGAGGCGAGCTCCTCCTGGGTGCACCCGAAGTCGTCGAGGAGCTGCTGGTAGGCGGCGGCCTCCTCCAGCGCGTTGAGCTGGGAGCGGTGCAGGTTCTCCAGCAGGGCGTCCCGCAGGAGGTCGTCGTCCTCGGTCGCCTTGACGATCGCCGGCACGGTGTCCTTACCCGCGGCGCGTGAGGCGCGCCACCGGCGCTCGCCCATGATGAGCTCGTAGCGCACGGCGGGGTCCTCGTCCGCACCCTCGGGCAGGGGGCGCACGACGATCGGCTGGAGGACGCCGATCTCACGGATCGAGTGGACCAGCTCCCCCATGTCGTCCTCGTCGAACACGGTGCGGGGCTGGCGAGGGTTGGGACGAATGGCGTCCAGAGGCAGGTCCGCGAAGGTGGCGCCGGGCACGGGGGCCAGGCCGGCGCCGTCGCTGGCCGTGGTGTCGAGGGCGCCAGTGCCCACATCGACCTGTGCGTCGTTCCGCTCCGGAGCGTCGCCTGAGGTGGCGACGCCGTCCGTGGACGATGCACCCGATGAGTCCTCGGTGCCGATCGAGGGTGCGCTGCCGGTCGCGCTGTCACGGAAGAAGACGTCCACCGGACGGTCCACGCCCGGGCCGGTCGGGATGAGGGCACCCAGGCCCCGGCCGAGCGCCCGTCGCTTGTCACTCATGCGTTCTCCTCCGTCGACGCGGATCCGTGGGCGGCGCCCCGATCGGCCATCTCCGAGGCCGCTTCGAGGTAGGACAGCGCGCCGCTGCTGTTGGGGTCATAGGTCATGACGGTCTGGCCGTGACTGGGGGCCTCGGAGATCCGGACGGATCGCGGGACCACAGCCTTGAAGGTCTGCTCCGGGAAGTGCTCCCGCACCTCGTCGGCGACCTGGGCGGCCAACCGGGTGCGTCCGTCGTACATCGTGAGCAGGATCGAGGAGACGTGCAGGTCCGGGTTGAGGTGGTTCCGGATCAGCTCGATGTTCTTGAGCAGCTGCGAGAGGCCCTCCAGGGCGTAGTACTCGCACTGGATCGGGATGAAGACCTCACGGGCGGCCACGAAGGCGTTGATGGTGAGCAGGCCCAGGCTCGGCGGGCAGTCGATGAGGACGTAGTCGACCCCTGCACCCTCGGGCGAGGCGAGGTAGGCACTGATCGCCTTGGCGAGCCGGGTCTCGCGCGCCACGAGGGAGACCAGCTCGATCTCGGCACCGGCGAGGTCGATCGTCGCCGGGACGCAGCTCAGCCCCTCGACGTCCGGACAGGCTTGGACGACATCGGCCAAGGGCGTGCCGTCGACGAGGGCGTCGTAGACGCTCGGGATCTCGGCGTGGTGGTCGATGCCGAGGGCGGTGCTCGCATTGCCCTGCGGGTCGAGGTCGATCACGAGCACCGTGGCCCCGGCCTGGGCGAGGGCAGCCGCCAGGTTGACCGTCGTGGTCGTCTTCCCGACCCCGCCCTTCTGGTTGGCGACCGTGAGGACCCGGGTGTGAGCGGGGCGGGGGAAGGTGCGCCCCGCGAGGGTGATCCGTCGGCGGGCGTCCTTGGCCACGGCTTGGGCAAGAGGGCTGTCCGCGTCACCGTCAGGGAGCGCCTCGACCAGCGTCGTCGTCAAGGCATCAGCGGTGGTTTCCCGTGAAACCTGGTCCGCCGGCGTCGATGCACTGACCGCTCCGTCGACCTCGTCAGCCGATGTTTCACGTGAAACGCTTGTTTGCGCATCCAGAGAGGTCGGCGCGACTCCTGCGACGCCTTCCGTGGATCTTGCATCAGCCCCAGCGAGCAATGTTTCACGTGAAACACGGTCCGAGTCGGGCGTGCTTGCCTCGAAGTCCTCGGGGGCCATCGGATCCGGCGTGATCGCCCTTCCCGCCGTGGGGGCGCCTTGCGGCTCGACGGCCCTGAGCACTTGGTCAGGTCCGGGCCAACCGGTGGGGGTCGTCGGGGCGCCCCGGAGCGCCGGGTAGCCGATTCCGTCACTGAGCACGCGTTCTGTGACGACGTCCGAGGTCAACGACACGGTGGAGCACCTTCGCCGGGAATGGGGAACGCCTCATCCAACCCCACACGCACGCGACACGCCAAAAGGACTGAGAGGCTGTGGATGCCGGCCGGGTCCCCTGGCTCACGACGTCATGCCCGCGGAGCGCGGTGGGTGTCAAGTGTTGGGTGTTGGGTGTTGGGTGTTGGGAGGCCGAGCGGATTGCCCAGCCCTGAGGACACCGCCCACGACGACCTGTCGGGCCTCAAACCTGAGTTCGAGACCCTGATCGAGCGGCTCGCGACGTGGCTCGCCCGTCTCGACGACGAGGACGAATACGCATGGACGGACGACACCTGCTCTGACGACAGGCTGGTCTGGAGCGGTTCGTGGCCCGCAACGCTGGGGTGGGCCGTACTTCAGGCGTCCAGGGGTTGGGGACCGATCGGGTCCCCGGCGATCATCCGCTCCTCGTCGCTGCGGAGGATGCAGAACTCGTTGCCCTCGGGTTCGGCCAACACGAACACCCCCGTCCCTCCGGGGTGCGCCGGTCCGCGACCTCCCGAGCACCCAGGGCGAGCGCCCGCTCCACCGCCTGGTCACGCGAGCCGTCGGTCGGACGGAGGTCGAAGTGGGTGCGGCCAGGACCCCAGCTCCTCGACCTCGATGAAGAGGATGCGCTGGCGGAGGCCCGGGGAGTACATCATGCACTCCTCGTGGCCGGCTGCGTTGGGGTCGTCGGGATCCTCCGCGTAGTCGAGCAGCGCGGCCCAGAAGACCGAGAGGGCATGGCCGTCGCGAGCATTGACCGTCGTGTGGGAGACCTGAAGAGGCATGCCCCAGTCCACCCCACCGGGCGGCCCTGGCAACCGGCTTTCGGTCGCTGTGTCCGCGGCGTCAAGGGCGCCGTTTCACGTGAAACGGGCATTCCCATCCGGCTCTGCCCATGGCCGGGGGTTCCCTCGTCGTCCGCCGGGAAGTCTTTGATGTCCGATGAGGCTGGCAGGGCGAGAGATGAGCACGGACCACCCGGTGGGGTCAGGCGCGCGGGCGGCCCCTCGCGGATCGCTCACCCTCGGACCGTGGACTCGAGCCCGTACGCCGGCCTTTGACGCCACCCCGCGCAGCCGAGCGGTCGAAGACGAGGTCCACGGTGAGCACCGGCTGGGCGAGCACGCCGACGCCGTGTTCGGTCACCCGCGCGGAGGTCAGCCCCAGGCGCTGAAGAGCCGGTCGGTCCGTCGTGAGCTCCTCGGGGGCGGACCGGCCCTTCATCGCCACGAGCGTGCCCTGGTCGCGGAGCAGTGGCACGCACCAGCGCGCCAGCTTCTCCAGGCGTGCCACGGCCCGCGCCGTCACCCAGGGCGCGTCGAGGCGACCGGCCAGCTCCTCCGCACGCCCACGGTGGACCTCGACGTTGGCCAGCCCGAGCTGGGCCACGGTCTCGGACAGCCAGTTCGTGCGCCGCAGCATGGGCTCGACGAGTTGGACGTCCAGGTCGGGACGCGCGATGGCCAGGGCCAGTCCGGGCAGCCCCGCCCCCGATCCCACGTCGATCAGGCGCGCCCCCTGCGGGAAGGCCCCGGCAATGACCGCGCAGTTGAGCACGTGCCGATCCCAGAGCCGGTCGAGCTCGCGAGGTCCGATCAGCCCGTGCGTGACACCGGTGTCCGCAAGGACGGCGACGAATGCCTCGGCGAGGGCGAGACGGGGACCAAAGACGCCAGCCGCACCCTCGGGTGCGGCTGGCGGTGTCGGCGCGGCAGTCATCGAGCGCGCCGTTTCACGTGAAACATCACCGCGTCGTCAGGCGGGCAGGACCACGACGAAGCGCCGCGGCTCGGCGCCCTCGGACTCGGACGTCAGGCCGGCGGCGAGGACCTCGTCGTGCACGACCTTGCGCTCGAAGGCCGTCATCGGGTCCAACGCCTCGCGGGGGCTGCCCTCCTTGACCTTCTCGATGGCCAGTCGAGCCACGTCGACGAGGGCCGCGCGACGCTCGGCACGGTGCCCGGCCACGTCGAGCATGAGTCTGCTCCGCTCACCGGTCGCGGTCTGCACCGCGAGCCGGGTCAGCTCCTGGAGGGAGTCGAGGACCTCACCGCGCTGGCCGACCAGGCGACGAGGAACCCGACCCTCCTCGGAGTCCACGACCGACACGACTGCACGGTCACCGTCGATGTCCACATCGATGTCGCCGTCGAGGTCGCAGATGTCGAGCAAGGTCTCGAGGAAGTCCGCCGCCACCTCTCCTTCTCGCTCCAGCTGGGCCTTGCGACCACCCTTGCGGGCCTCGCCACCCTCGTGGGTCTGGGCCTCGTGCGCCTCGGCGGCGTCATGCGACGACTCCGGCACGATGCTCTCGTCGGTGTCCGGGACCTCGACAGCGGGGTCCGGCAGACTCTGGTTCTCGCTCACGTTCACTCCTTGCGGATGCGGATCGCCTCGCGACCGAGGCAGGGGTGGGCAGCCGGCGCTGCCCGGGAGGTCAGGGGGTGGGTTCGGACCCGGCGTCGCCGGTCACGTCCCGCTCCTCGGGACGACCGGCCTTGGGCGGACCCTGGTTCTTCGCACGCTTCTTGCCCTTGGGCTGCTGGCGCTGGCCACCCCCGGGCTTCGGCGCGACCGCCTCGGTGCCATCGCTTCCGTCGGTGCCGTCCGCGCCGATCGCTGCCGCACTCGGGACGCTCCCCGGAATCGGCTTCCCGCGGCGGGCGAGGCGCTCGTGGAGGGCCTTCTCCGCCTCCGAGCCGGGCGTGGGCATGCGGCGGATGACGTAGAACTGCTGGACCATCGACCAGACGTTGGTGGTGAACCAGTAGATGAGGACACCGATCGGGAAGTTCACGCCGGAGACGGCGAAGAGGACCGGCATCGCGTAGAGCAGGATCTTCTGCTGCTTGGCGAACGGGTTGTCCAGCGCCGAGGCCGGCATGTTCTTCATCATCAGCTGACGCTGGGTGGTGAAGGTCGTCGCCGACATCAGGACGATGAGGACGATCGTGACGATCTGGGTGTTGAGCGAGTTCGCGCCCAGGAAGTGGTCCGAGAGCTGCGCGCCGAAGATCGTCGCCGACTCGGCCTGGCTGGCCACCGCCTTGGTGATGGGGCCGATCGGGTCGTTCTTGCCCACGGCGATCTCATCCAGGCCGTTGAGCACCCGGAAGAGACCGAAGAAGAAGGGGGACTGGACCAGGATCGGCAGGCACGAGGAGAACGGGTTGGTGCCCTCCTTGCGGTAGAGCTCCATCGTCTCCTGGGTCATGGCCTGCCGGGAGTCCGGGTCGGTCTTGCCCTTGTACTTCTTCTGGATCTTCTGCAGCTCGGGCTGGATGAGCTGCATCTTGCGCGAGGCCTTGATCTGCTTGACGAACAGCGGGATCATCGCCGCCCGCATGACGAGCACGAGGCCGATGATGGACAGCGCCCAGGTCCAGCCGCTCGCGGCCGGCATCCCGATCATCGTGAACAGCTGGTGCCAGCCGTACATGATCCACGCGACGAGGATCTCGATCGGTTTGAGGATGCTGTTGAAGATCTCGCCCATGGTGTCCTTTTCGTCGGGCGCCGACAGCGGTATGCCGTGCGGCTGGCGTCAGTGGAAAGTCAGGTGGTGGTGTGGGTCGGGTCGGTCAACGAGTCGGTCGGTGGAGCCGGGTGCGGTCGTCCGAGCCCGTCGAGCACCTGACCCGGTCCGGCCGGCACGTGGTCGACGCCACCCTCGGCCCAGGGGTGGCACCTGCCCAACCGCCGCACGGCCAGCCAGGTTCCCCGGAACGGGCCGAAGCGCTCGAGGGCGGTCACGGCATACGCCGAGCAACTCGGGTAGTAACGGCAGGAGGCAGGGAGCAGCGGAGAGATCAGTCGCTGGTAGAGCCGCACGAGGACAATGAGGGGCCAGGCGGCGAAGCGCTTCATCCAGCGGCCTCGATCCTGCGAAATCCCCTGTGGCACAGCGAGATCAGCGTCTCGCGCAGCTCCTCGAAGGACGCCTCCGCCGCTGCCGGGTTGGCCCGGACGACCACGTCGAGGCCCGTCGGGAGGACCGGGAGCTCGGCGCGCATGATCTCGCGCAGGCGGCGCTTGACGAGGTTGCGTCGCACCGCCCCACCGACGGCCCTGGACACGACAAAACCGACGCGTGACGGGTATCCCGTGCGCGCGTCGGTGCGGTGGACGTGGACCACGAGGAGCCTGGACCCCACGCGAACTCCACCCTGGCCCCGAACGGCCGTTGCGAAATCGCCCCTGGATCGCAGGCGATGTCGCGCCGGCAGCACCGGCGTGGCCTCAGGCGGAGAGCTCGGCGCGGCCCTTGCGGCGACGGGCGGCGAGGATGGCGCGGCCCGCGCGGGTCCGCATCCGGAGGCGGAAGCCGTGGGTCTTGGCCCGGCGGCGGTTGTTCGGCTGGAAGGTGCGCTTGCTCACGGCGGCTGTCTCTTTCAGGTGTCGGGTCAGGGAAGGACCCGGGGGATGATGGGTGACGGCATCGGTCGCCCTCGTCCGGCCGCGAAGGCTGGAGAGTGTCACGGGCAGGCGAAAACGCCCGATGCAAACAGGACCTGTCAACGGTACGCGAGCGGCAGATCGTGGGTCAAACTCCGCGCGATCGTCCAAAGCCGCCGAGGAACCCCCTATGATCCCACCCGGAGGTCCCACCGAGGTGGCGACACGCCGGGTGGTCCCCCAGGGCGAGCCGGCAGGTGCGGGGGGTCGTCCACGTCGATCAGGGGGTCGATCAGGTTGCCGCCCGACGGCTCGCGCATTAGCGTCGGAGCCCTGTCAGGCACCCCGTTCGGCTACCCACAGCATGTGGAAAACCTTGTGGATGTCGAGGAGACCGAGGCCGGACCGGCCGCGGAGTGAGGGAGCAGCCGTGGCCGATGCGTCGATGTCGGCGATCTGGGTCCGGACCCTGCACGCGCTCGACGAGGATGGCGTCTCCATCCAGCAGCGGGCCTTCCTCTCCCTGGCCCGGCTCGTGGGACTGCTCGACGACACCGCCCTCATCGCGGTGCCCAACGACTTCACCAAGGACATCGTCGAGACCCGGCTGCGTGAGCGGGTCACCGAGTGCCTCTCCGAAGAGCTCGGCCGCCCGGTCCGCCTGGCCGTCACCGTCGACCCCTCCCTCGGGGATGCGCCCACCGAGCGCGCGGCCGACGCCGGGGAGGCCGGCCCGGTCCAGGATCCCGAGCGCCACGTCGGGGTCGCCGATGTCCCCGACCTGTCCGACCCGGAGACCCGCAGGGCCCTGCGCCGCCGGGAGCTCGACGGGATCGAGGACGACGAGGCCCCGGCGTTCGCGCTGGGAGGCGAGGCGGACGGCATACCGAACTTCTCCGGGACCACCGCACCGCGGCGGGCCCACGGCCAACCCGAGCAGGTCGAGCTGACCCGCCTCAACCCGAAGTACACCTTCGAGACCTTCGTCATCGGGGCGAGCAACCGCTTCGCCCACGCCGCTGCCACCGCGGTCGCCGAGACGCCGGCCAAGGCCTACAACCCGCTCTTCATCTACGGCGAGTCCGGGCTGGGCAAGACCCACCTGCTCCACGCGATCGGGCACTACAGCCGCAGCCTCTACCCCCATGTCAAGGTGCGCTACGTGAACTCCGAGGAGTTCACCAACGACTTCATCAACTCCATCCGGGACGACAAGGCGGCGGCCTTCCAGCGGCGCTACCGCGATGTCGACGTCCTGCTCATCGACGACATCCAGTTCCTCTCGGGGAAGATGCAGACCCAGGAGGAGTTCTTCCACACCTTCAACACCCTGCACAACGCGAACAAGCAGGTCGTCATCACCAGTGACGTCCCGCCCAAGCAGCTCGCGGGGTTCGAGGAGCGGATGCGCAGCCGGTTCGAGTGGGGCCTGCTCACCGACGTCCAGCCGCCCGACCTCGAGACCCGGATCGCGATCCTGCGCAAGAAGGCCATCCAGGAGCGGCTCTCGGTCCCCGATGACGTGCTCGAGTTCATCGCGAGCCGGATCTCCACCAACATCCGCGAGCTCGAGGGCGCCCTGATCCGCGTCACCGCCTTCGCCAGCCTCAACCGGCAGGCGGTCGACCTCGCCCTGGCCGAGATCGTCCTCAAGGACCTCATCCCCAGCGAGAGCGGCGAGATCACGAGCGCGACGATCATGGGGCAGACGGCCGCCTACTTCGGGCTCACCCTGGAGGACCTGCGCGGCCAGTCCCGCTCGCGCGTGCTCGTCAACGCCCGCCAGATCGCGATGTACCTCTGCCGCGAGCTCACCGCGATGTCCCTGCCGGAGATCGGCAAGGAGTTCAGCAAGGACCACACGACGGTCATGCACGCCAACAAGAAGATCGGCCAGCTGATGGCCGAGCGGCGGGCGATCTACAACCAGGTCACCGAGCTCACCGGCCGGATCAAGCAGCAGTCGCGCTGATCGCCGGGTCGGCACTGGCCACCCGGCACGCAACGGTGCACGACTTTCTCCACCGGCTGTCCACCGGCCCGACGCACGTCCATCCACCGACTGTGCACAACTGTGTGGACAGTCGCCCTTTCCGGCGGCCCGGCTGCGCCCCGGAACGGCAGCGTCCACAGGGGCCTGTGGACAACTGTGGACACAGTGACCGCCTCGGTGGACAACGGGACACGAGCACGTGGACCCGATGTGAACGCCCATCGGCGATCCCAATGACAGCGATGTGGTTCCACCGGGCATCCACCACGACTCCACCGCCGCGCCACGCCGTGCGACCAGCCACTTTGGGTGCTTCTCCACAGAGTTCACAGGCCCTATGACAACGATGAGACCTCTGAGATGACTTAGCCCCCCGATGACGAGCCCCGGACCCCTCCTGCCGGCACGACCGGTCGCTCGACCGGCCTCACCCCGGTGAGAAACCGACCACGGTGGCCCCGCACCGACCCGTGCACTAATGTCATGTCCCCCGGTGCGCCGCTGCGCTGACGCTGCGCGCACCCAAGAAGACTCCCCTCGGGCGCGGTGTGCGCCGGATTGGTCGGTATGCCGTGAAGTTCCGTGTCGAGCGCGACGTCCTCGCCGAGGCGGTCACCTGGGTGGCCCGTGGTCTCCCGGCCCGTCCGCCGGTCCCCGTCCTCGCCGGCATCCTCCTTCAGGCGAGCGCCGAGGGCACGGTCACCTTCTCCGCCTTCGACTACGAGGTCTCCGCGCGCATCACCGTGCCCGCGGATGTCGCCGAGGAGGGCTCGGTGCTCGTCCTGGGCCGGCTCCTCGCCGACATCTCCCGCAACCTCCCGGGCAAGCCGGTCGAGTTCGCCACCTCCGGCGGCAAGGTCGACGTCACATGCGGCTCGTCACGCTTCTCGCTCATGCAGATGCCCTCGGGTGACTACCCCACGCTCCCCTCGGCGCCGGAGACCAGCGGCTCGGTCGACGGTCACGCCTTCACCCAGGCCGTGGCCCAGGTGGCCATCGCGGCCGACCGGGGCGACACCCTCCCGATCCTCACCGGCGTCCGGGTCGAGATCGACGGCGACACGATGACCCTGCTCGCGACCGACCGCTACCGCCTGGCCATGCGCGAGCTCCACTGGAACCCCTCGGCCGCCGACGCCAACCAGGTCCTCCTCGTGCCGGGCCGCACGCTGCTCGAGACGGCCAAGGCGCTCGGCTCGTCCGGCTCGATCGACCTGGCCTTCGGTGGCGCCGCCGGCGGTGACGGGCTCGTCGGGTTCGAGGCCGGTCAGCGGCGCTCGACGACGCGTCTGCTCGACGGTGAGTACCCCAAGGTCTCCTCGATCTTCCCCACCTCGACCGACACCGAGGCGGTCGTGGCCACCCACGACCTCGTCGAGGCGGTCAAGCGCGTGGCCCTCGTGGCCGAGCGCAACACCCCGGTGCGCCTGAAGTTCACCGACGGCCAGGTGACCATCGAGGCCGGCACCGGCGACGACGCCCAGGCCAGCGAGGCGGTGGAGTCCACGCTCACCGGCCCCGAGCTGGAGATCGCCTTCAACCCGCAGTTCCTCCTCGACGGGCTCGGTGCGGTCGGCACGCCGTTCTCGCGGATCTCCTTCACCCAGCCGAGCCGCCCCGCCGTTCTCACCGGCCAGGCCGAGGCCGACGGCGAGGCCGACTCGAGCTACCGCTACGTCCTCATGCCGGTCCGCTTCGCCAGCTGATCCCGGCGCGCACGCGGCATACAGGCAACCAACGGCACGGTATGCCGTCCGCTCGCCACGGCGCGTAGCGTGACCTTCGAGCAGCACACGTCACGAGCAAAGGAACCTCCATGCAGCTGGGTCTGATCGGTCTGGGCAAGATGGGCGGCAACATGCGCGAGCGGATTCGCGCCGCCGGTCACGAGGTCATCGGCTACGACATCAACCCGGCGGTCTCCGACGTGAAGTCGCTCGCCGAGCTGGTGAAGAAGCTCGAGGGCCCGCGCATCGTCTGGACGATGGTCGCCGCCGGACGGATCACGCGCGAGACAGTCGCCAAGCTCGCCGACCTGCTCGAGCCGGGCGACCTGGTCATCGACGGCGGCAACAGCCGGTTCACCGACGACTTCGCGAACGAGAAGCTGCTGAAGTCCAAGGGCATCGGCTACCTCGACTGCGGCGTCAGCGGCGGCATCTGGGGCCGGGCCAATGGCTACGGCCTCATGGTCGGCGGCACCAAGGCCAACGTGAAGCGGGCGATGCCGATCTTCGACGCGCTGCGCCCCGAGGGCCCGCGCGACGAGGGCTTCGTCCACGCCGGCAAGGTCGGCGCCGGGCACTACACGAAGATGGTGCACAACGGCATCGAGTACGGCCTCATGCACGCCTATGCCGAGGGCTACGAGCTGCTCATGGCCAAGGACATCGTCGAGGACGTCCCCGGTGCCTTCAAGGCGTGGACGCGCGGCACGGTCGTGCGTTCCTGGCTGCTCGACCTGCTCGTCGACGCGCTCGAGAAGAACCCGACCCTCGAGGACGTCTCGGACTACACGGTCGACTCCGGCGAGGGCAAGTGGACCGTCGAGGAGGCGATCGCGCTCGACGTGCCGATGCCGGTCATCTCGGCGAGCCTGTTCGCCCGGTTCGCCTCGCGCCAGGCGATCAGCCCGGCGATGCAGGCGGTCTCGGCGCTGCGGGGCGGCTTCGGTGGTCACCAGGTCATGACGATCGCCGAGGGCCAGGCCCTGCGGATCGGCGAGGCCGACACGGTCGCCCCGGCGCCGCGCGCGGCCAAGAAGGCCGCTTCGAAGGCGACCGCCGCCAAGGCGGCCCAGCCGGCGACGAAGAAGACGGCCGCGCGCAAGAAGGCCGGCCTCAAGAAGGCCGACTGACCCTTCCCCAGCTCCCCGTCGAGGGGTCACGAAACGCCCGGGACATCCCCGGCGGTCTCAATCGGTCAACGCAACGATGTGGTTTCACAGTACTTCGGCGAGGGCTTCGGCCGGTGTGCGCCACCCGAGGGTTTTGCGGGGTCGGGCGTTGAGGCCGTCAGCGACGTTGTCGAGGTC